>Ga0208863_1000649_pt1 | contig 29079 bp, 28 predicted proteins | sample RifOxyD3_FD_184040 | JGI IMG/M metagenome (GOLD analysis project Ga0208863, IMG submission 184040) | Soil microbial communities from Rifle, Colorado - Rifle Oxygen_injection D3 (SPAdes) | ecosystem: Environmental > Terrestrial > Deep subsurface > Rock core/Sediment | place: Rifle, Colorado...
GCCCAAGAACTGGGGTTTGCGTTAGTTGAAGTTGCCAGCCCGCAGCTAAAAACTGCAACTGCGTAAATTCAACCAATTACGGTGAAGTTACTTGGAAGTTATGGGCGGTTTCCAAGCATTTTAAGCAGCTTTTCGCGCGTCTCATCGGCCTTTTTTTGCCGAATACTTCTTTCAAGAGAGGTTAAATTTTCCATCCTTGCCAACTTTTCCAAGCGCAAAACATAATAAAACCTTCGATCCCAAAAACGGCGTTTTCCTTCAATAATCCGCCGACATCGGGGAGAGCAAAACTTCCGATTCGGACGCCCTTTGAAGTGCTTTTTGCAGAATTCACAGATCATTTCGTTCATGTTTCTAAACCTCCGACAACCAATTTTCCCAATTCGCGGTCTTACGTCTTTGGGTACCCACCCGGTTAACCTAACTAAATAGGTAAGGATTTTAACCCCTCTACCTTACCAGCACATTGTTGCATAGAACCTCTTGCAGGCTTCACAAAGAAAGCCGCCGACAATACCCATGTAAGTATTGCAACTACAAGCCCTGCAGCTTGAACCGGTCGCCCTTGTCGCCGGTGGCCCTTTGACACGCCGCATAATTTCTTCCGCAGGCCGTGGTTGACAAGCAGGGCAAAAGTAACCGCCCGCTAATGCCTCATAGAATTCATGGCCAGCACAAACAGGGCAATTTTTTAGCCAATCCACTTTTGAACCTATTTCATCGGTAGTCGTCTTTTTTTCTTTTCCATTAGTTGCTAGTGCTAGAGTTGCTATTTCTGCTATTTTTAGCGGTAATTGAGTATTAGGAATAGCAACTCTAGCATGAATAGCACTAGCAACTTGTCGAGAATTAAAAATCCAGTCACGCAGTCCCATATCATCCCCTCAACAGTGCCGGGTTGATTTTCACCAGCTTTAGTCGTCCATCCTTTACTAATTTAACCCGCCCGGCTTCTTCCAGTTCATCCAGTGCCGGTGTGAGGGTGATCTTCTCCCTGGTGCCGGGTGGCCCATTCTGTAGAATGGTTGTTGTTGATATTTCCGTCGTCTGGTTCTGTCGGCAATACCCCAATAACCAGGCGTCCAGTTTTGCCGCATTGTTCAGTGCAACAGGTAAGGCAATCTCGCCCATGAATCGCCTGGCCTCGTATAGATGCCAGCTAGCCAACGCTGCCGCTTTCCTCATGTGATCCGGTCCAATGGTTCCGCCAGGGTCATTCTCGAACAGGTGGAGCAGCGCAGCCAGCCGCGCAGCATTATCAGCCGCCTTACTTGCCACATCCTTTGCCTCGGCCATATCCCGGCCAGGCCTCAACTCTGCTTCAACATCGTTATGAAAGGCCACCCATACCGCTTTCGCTTCTGGTGATAGTTCAAGGGTTTCCGGTTCAAGCTCGCCCCGGTCATTTAACGTTAGGGGTTGATCAAGCAGCGCGCCCAGGCGCCGGTGAAATTTTGCCAGGTGTGGCCAGTTAGAAGGCGGGTCTTTGAACGGTCTGCTCCCTTGTGTGCTTTCCGGCCAGGCAATCAGGAAACGGGCCAGCCAGCCGATACCACGAGCCAGACCTTTTGACGAATCAAGAAAGGATCGCACGGTTTCCGATTGAACAGCCAGGCCCATGCTCAACCTTGCGCCGCGTACCGTATATGATGGTACAGACCGCCGGTCAACCTTCAAGGTTTCTGCGCCCCATAATTTATTCAACATGGCCATATTCCGCATAGCGGAATCTTTACCCATAGCATGACTGCCGAACACACACCCTGCCTCACTGGTAAGAACACAGCCCACGGGCCACTCATGCGCCAACCCATAGGCCTGCGCTTCCGGTGTTGAATCATCGTAAATAAGCCGTGGAACTTTCGGCGGTTCCGGTTTTTGCAATTCAAGGACTGACACCTTGTTTTCGAGTTCAACGGTAGGTCTGCCGCCCTTGCTGGCGTCTTTTATCGCTGCTAGTAGGCCGCTTTTCTTCGCTTCCCATGTCTCTATTGCAGCCGCATATTTTTGAAGGTCTGGCTTTGCCGATTCCGCTTTTTCTGCTTCCCATTGTTGAATAGGCTTCGAAAAAAAACCGTCAACTGTGGTTTTCCTTTCACCGGAATCTGCTATGGCCAGCAGGAAAAGGCTTGTCGGGCCGTCCAGCTTGTCAGCTCGCCGCACGTCAATCAAGCCTTGTGTCACAGTAGAAACAACAGCTAGGGCGGAACACGCGCCCAGGGCAACAGGGCATTGAACAAAGTCCACTACCTCCCGAACCGCAGCTCTTATGATGCCGGGCAAAGCGTCCAGAGGGTAAGGGACTGCCTGCTCATGTATGATTAATGGTGATGGTTCCGGCCAATCTGTCTTGTTGTTAATGCTGCATCGTTTACAATCAAAATCAAACGAGCTGAACCCCAGCGCCAAGATGCCTCCACATGAGTGCTGATACTCATTGACTGCCATCGTCCGGAACCTATCCTGACAGTTGCGTTTCCTGAGTTCAGAAGTGTTCAGGCTCGACGAGGGATAACTTGAGATGAACGCCGCGCAGTCAGACAGATATTGTTGTTCAGTCTGGCCCGCTGTAATTGCATAGGCGGCCAACTGCATGGCAATATCGTTAAAAGTTGGCTTTTTCTTATTGCTGCCGAACGTGGTGCAATTGGCAAGAAAAGAGATACATGGTGGCGCTTTCATGGCCAACCGCTCTATGGTGCCAGCATCAAGTAAAGCTTGATTAGAGAGCGACTCTTGGGCCGTTACTGCCTCCGCCAAATATTCCGCCATCTTGTTTGCCAACAGATTACACCTCGTCTTGTTGGTAACATCCCAAAGCGGAATTGGCGCCGATGCCGCGTTTCGGTAATCTTCCTCTGTGTTGATCTCATACAAAGAGTTGAACTCAATCTGAACCTTATATGTACCACAATCCCTGAGGACGTTTGGCCTCCGGTAGGGCTTGCCTGTGCCAAGGTTGTACATCGATATATCAAGAGAGACGCTAAGATCTGTTTGTAAATCTTTTGCTAGCCGCTTATAAACCCTCGGCAACAATACGTGGCCGTCTTCAAGGCCCATAATCTCGGCTGGCAGTTCCAGGTGGACACCCTTCTTCCCTGATAAGTATATCCGCCATTGGTTGTCATAAATGCCGTAGGTTTTTTCAAACCACAAAATGATTTTTATCGCGTCCTGACAGGCAATCTCTATCGTGTCAATGTCAATGACAAAATCACCATAGCGCATAGGTTCGGTATCGTGATTTGAGTCAGGAATGAACTCGAAGACTGGGTATGAAGAAAACATCTGGCCATTGACTTTATCCGTGGTGATCCAGACCTCGGGAGTATCTTTGCGCTTAGTATCAACTGAATTGAAAGCGTAAGTATATCGTTTAGTTGTCATTTCTTCTCCCTGTTATCAGTTTGAATTATCAGGGTGAAGCCGATACGCTTTTGCAGAGCCAGAAGCATATTCGTAGATGGTGGTGGCATTGTGATCAGTTTTTTGGTATTATCAGCTTGTATTTTTTGAGCGGTTTTACCCAGGGTACCGAAACCTTGAGCGGGTAAGGCCGCTTTGTTTTGTGTGGTCATGTTCATGCCCCCCCTGCCAACAGATCTCGCAATGCCCGCACTTGTTCAACCAGGTAGCCGGTACATCTTTCGCTTAATTTGACTGGCGTCAGCGGATAGCGTCCAGACTTAACGCCAGCAAGGAAGGTTGAACGACTAACAGGGATGATTGCCGGAATCGGCGGGTCTGCCTTTTTATTGCCGACTATCTGAGCAAGGCGCAGAAAGCCTGTGGAGGGAAGGGGTGTTGCTGTCTTCATAATATTTCCTCATAAGGTTAGCCATGTGCCAGGATTGGCGGTGGCGTTTCATGAGGCTTTTATCATGCGGGGTGTGGAAAATAGGGGGTTAAGGGATTCCCAATCTATAGTTAAGGAATGGGAATATTTAGGCCGACAAGTGATATTTATTCCGCAACATGCAGAGTTGTTTCGACACATCTGAGATAGGATAACGCCTCACCGGCATAGGCTTTCCTTTATTTTTGCCGGTTTCTGGGATGTATTCCTGAGTCTCAATATAGGTGTAACGATTCTTCGTCTTTTGACCCTTTATCCGTTGGGAAATGTAGGCTGAAATATTCACATTCTCTTTCTCATTCCCTTTCTCGTCCCAGTTCTCGTTTTTCACAAGAGTCATAAGGCTTTTTACGAAATCTCTGGGCCTGTTTGGTTGTAGTATGTCAGTATTCCCCTTTTTCCTGAAATAAAGGTAGGCTTCCTTTATGGCCTCCGAAAAAGGATATGTAGGATGACCCCCAGGGCCTTTCTCGTGGGCGGCAGACATTGCGCCGTTGGTCTGCTGATGTTTTTTATTCCCACCAGTGTTTAAAAGCACGGCCGGTGCTGATACTCCATTCAGTTCCGAGTATGTCTTTTCTAAACGGATTACTAATTTACCCGGAAATAGAAGTTCGCCTCTTTGAATACAGGTTTCCTCCTCCACAATGTGATCATCAACCCGTTTAAGATCCATCGCTAAAAAAAGAGGATCACCGGGCCGATATCTCCCTGGCCTATCCATGATTAGTTCCGGAAGAATGTGCGGGTTACATTTTGTGAAAAGCTCGCGGTTTACTTGAATAGCCTTGTCGCCTGCCACCATAAGGCCAATAAACAAGGATTTGCTGATGATATGCATATATGCATCAACCTCAACGGCAATTTCATCTTTTACGGGATCGCTGTGTGCTGGCCAGATTATGCATTCCCTGAAAAATATTACCAGATCATGGTAAAACTTGTAATGAACTGCTAATTGTAAAACCTCATTTTCGGTCTTGCCCCACCTCTCGCTTACCTCTGCGAGTGTATAAAAAAGATCCGCTTGTATTGTCATTTCGTAACCTCACCCGACCGCCGCCCTAATAGGTATAATTTCAGCCCCGGCCTTGAGTTTGTCCAGATAGTCGGCCCAAGCCTGCATCATGGCTTTCCGTTCTGGAAGGTAGGTTGTTCTATTGTAGGCACGTCCCAGTGGATCACGGACAGCGTGAGCAAGTTGGTGTTCTATCAGCTCAGGACGAAAGCCCATAACCTCGTCAAGTATCGTTCGGGCCATTGCCCGGAAGCCGTGGCCGGTGAGCTCTTCATGGGTATCAATCCCCATACGCCGCATTGCTGCATTGACGGTGTTATTGCTCATCGGCCTTGATGCGGATCGTGAAGACGGGAAAACATATCGACCTTCGCCGGTCAATCTATGGATTTCTCTTAATATTTGTATTGCCTGCCGGGAAAGAGGGACAAGGTGATCAGTATCGGTCTTTGTGACAGCGTACCGCCATTCTGCTTGGTCAAGATCAATCGCCGCCCATTCTGCTTGGCGTAGTTCCCCAGGACGAACAAAAACAAGCGGTGCCAGCTTCAAGGCGCAGGCAACCACAAACGAGCCTGAGTAACCGTCCAGCATGCGCAGGAGTGGTGCAACCTCTTTCGGGTCAGTAGGTGCCGCCATGTGCTTAGGCTTGACTGTTGGCAATGCGCCGCGCAATGCGTCAACGGGATTATGGGTGGCCTTGCCGGTGGCTATGGCGTAGCGGTAAATTTGACCGCAGGCAATCTTTGCCCGGTGTGCAGTCTCAAGGGTTCTTGATTCTATGCGGCGTATGACGGCCAGCATTTCAGGCGGGGTTATCTCATCCATTGGCCTGATACCGATATATGGAAAAACGTCGTTTTCGAGTCTGGTCAGGATTCTTTCTGCATGACCGTCAGACCATTTGCTCTCAAATCTGGTGTGCCAATCACGGGCCACAACCTCGAAACTGCCATCACCGCCAGCCTTGGCCTTTTCGGTTTTTCTTGAGACTGCCGGGTCAATCCCCGCAGCTATCTGTTTTCGGATAGCGTCTCGCTGCTCTCTGGATTGGGAGAGTGTAACCGTTGGATATTCGCCCAGGGAGAAGGAGTTTTCTTTTTTGACAAATACGGTTTTTAACTTCCACCACTTTTTTCCAGTAGGCTCAATTACGAGCCATAAGCCGCCGCCGTCACGCAGGGAGTAAGGCTTATCTTTGGGCTTGGCGGTTTTGACTGCAACGTCTGAGAGTAGGTCTTTTCCGATTTTCGGCATGGCATTTACCTCGTAACGGGTAGAAAAATAAGCGGGTAAAACCTCTACCCGTTATCTTACCCCTTTAACGGGTAAGCTGCCATAGTATTTCTTTACACTTCACTGGACAACAAAAAGCCCGCAAACCATTTCTGGCTGCGGGCTTTTTGGACTTCCTTGGAGCTCTTGAAACATCTAAATGGTGCCGAAGGGGGGACTCGAACCCCCACGAGCGTAACCCGCTACCCCCTCAAGATAGTGTGTCTACCAATTCCACCACTTCGGCTGAAAAAATTATATTTGATTACTCTCCCTTACTTAATGGCTGCGGCCGGTTTCCGTGGCTGGAAAAGGGGCTGGTCCAGTTGGTGTCTGTGGTTTTTCTTTGTCGGTAACTGCTGCCGACGGCATTGGTACGGTCACTGGCACCGGTGGTGTGGTGACTGTAGGGGCTGCCGGTGCAGGAGTCGTCGTCGCCGGTGTTGTGGTTACCACCTGGGGTTTAATACCGCTCATTACCGATTCGTTTGCCTTGTTTGCAGATAGATAGGCCAAACCGATTGAAGTCAGCATAAAGATGATGGCTGAGAAAGTGGTAATCTTGTTGAGCAGTGGCAAAGGACCTTCGGTGCCGAAAATGGCCTGGCTTGAGCCGCCGAAACTGGCGCCGATGTCAGCGCCTTTACCATGCTGCAGGAGCACGATAACAATCAGAAACAGGCAGACCACAATATGGACAATAGTTAAGAGTATCATGCTTTACGTTTTGTATCGCCTTAAATAAGATTGCTTTTTTCGGCTGATTCGCCGGTCGGGGATCAAGGTTTCGTCTTTACTCGAAATGGATGATTCGATTAAATGAATCAACCGCCAGCGCTGCCCCGCCAACCAGAGCTCCGTCTACATCCGGTTGCAGCATCAAGGAATCAACGTTCCCGGAATTGACGCTGCCACCATACAATATTCTTATTTGGCTAGCAATATCTTTCTCATATATTAGGGTGAGCAGCTCTCTTATGAAGATATGGGCTTCCTGGGCCTGGTCTACAGTTGCCGTCCTGCCGGTGCCGATGGCCCATACCGGCTCGTAGGCAATAATCAACTCCTCGCCGTTATTAAGTGATACGTTGGCCAATCCCTCCCTGATTTGTGATTCAAGCACCGTGAAGGTGGCACTAGCTTCGCGTTCGGTCAGGGTCTCTCCGACGCACAGCACCGGAGTCAGGCTGAAATGCAGAGCGCCAAGGACACGTTTGTTGATTATGCTATTGCTTTCGCCAAAGATATGGCGCCGTTCCGAGTGCCCGACAATGGCCATGGTGCAACCGATCTCCTTGAGCATTACCGGTGAGATCTCGGCAGTAAAGGCACCTTTCTCCTCCCAGCAGACATTCTGGGCTCCCAAAAGTACTGTAGAGCCCTTGATGGCTTCGGCCACAACGGTCAGGGCTGTAAAGGGTGGGGCAATCATGACATCGCGGTCGTTAAGGTCATGACTTGCTGCTGCAATGGCCTTGGCAAGGTTCCTTGCTTCAGCCTGGGAGGTGTGCATCTTCCAGTTTCCGGCAATCAGGGGGCGACGGTTCATTGTGTACTCCGGCTCTTTTTTTCAAGGGCGGTAACACCGGGCAGCTCTTTGCCTTCCATGAGCATAAGGAAGGCGCCGCCGCCGGTCGAGATATAGGAGATATTGTTGGAGGCGCCGGCCTTATGGACCGCGACGTCGGTGTCGCCGCCGCCGACAATGGTCAGGGCATGCGATGAGGCCACAGCCTGCACCATGGCCATGGTGCCTCTGGAAAAGGCGTCCATCTCAAAGGCGCCCATCGGGCCATTCCAGATGATGGTTTTGGCGTTTTCGATCGCCTCGCTGAACAGGAGGGTGGAGGCCGGGCCAATATCGAGGATCATCCAGTCCTTGGGAACCTCCTGGGTTGTAGTCCGTTTGGTTTCGGCCCGCGGATCGAATTTGTCGGCGACAATAGAGTCGACCGGCAGATAGAATTTGACGCCCAGGCGCAGCGCTTTATCCCTGAGCTCTCTGGCCGTGTCCAGCAGATCGTCTTCCACTCTGGACTGGCCGATATCAAAGCCCATGCTTTTTAAGAAGGTATTGGCCATGGCCCCGCCGATGATGATTTTGTCCACCCGGTCGAGCAGGTTGCGCAGAGCGCCCAGTTTGCTTGAGACTTTGGCGCCGCCGACAATGGCGACTAATGGCCGCATGGGATTGCCCATGGAACGGTTGAAATAGTCCATCTCCTTTTGAAGCAGAAATCCTGCGGCGCACTGGCTGACGAACTCGGTGACGCCGACTACTGAAGCATGGGCGCGATGAGCCACGGCAAAGGCGTCATTTATATAGATGTCGGCAAGCTTGGCGAGCTTGCGCGAAAACTCAGGATCGTTTTCCTGTTCTTCCTTATGGAAACGGAGGTTCTCGAGCAGCAGTACATCGCCGCCCTGCATCTGGCCTACCATGGTGTCAACCTCATCGCCAATGCAGTCGGGTGCCATTAAAACGTCTTTGGAAATGAGCCGGGATAATCGTTTTGCGGTGGGTGCCAGGCTGAATTTCTCTTGGCGCTGGCCTTTCGGTCGACCCAGATGCGAGCAGATGATGATCTTGGCGTTTTCATCCAAGGCATGGTTGATCGTCGGCAACACACCCCGGATTCTGGTGTCGTCGGTGATATTGCCCTGGTCATCGAGCGGCACATTAAAGTCGACCCGGATTAGCAGCTTTTTCCCTTTGATATTGAGATCGCGGATATTCTTCAAGTTGTTTCCTCTTTTTTTCAGGTAACTGTTTTTGTCATGATAATGGCAGGTTCTTCCGGGGTTGAATAGTATTTTTTTCGGAAGCCTGTCCGGATAAAGCCTTTTTTCTGGTAGAGGGCAAGGGCTGCGTCATTTGAGGCACGAAGTTCCAGATGGCAGAGGCTGACCTCGCGTTTCAGTAAAAAATCAAGAAAGTGCTGAAGGAGCGCAGCTCCAATCCCTCGCCTTCTGGAGTCTGCCCTGACGGCCAGCTTCATAATTTCAGCCTCACCCGCCCCGATTCTGGCGCAAAGATGCCCGAGAATTTGGTCTGTTGTCAGGTCGCGGGCCACATATTGCGCCGCGCCCGGATGTTCGAGCTCGCTGACAAAATCCGCCATCGACCAAGGCGAAAGGGTGTCGCTCTCCAGTGCCACCACCTCAGGCAGATCGCGGCTGGTCATCAGGGCAATGCCCCAATCCCTTCCTTTCACACCATCTGCTCGGCTATTGAGACTGTCCGGTTGGCCAGCATGTTGGTGTAGCTGCCGAGTTCGTTGTCGTACCAGCCGTAGATTACCGCCTGGGTAACCGGCACATCGATAAATTTCGGGATATTCTCGCCGCAGGTAATGTTGAGTTTGACGAGATTGACCCGGATGTTGGCGGTTCTGGTGTGGGTTTCGGTCCCTTCGATCACGGAGGCGGCAAACGGGGTGGCGATTATATCCGAAGAGACATTCTGCTCTTCTGAGTAGATCAGATATTTGGAGTTTGCCGCATAGTCGCGATAGATGGAGTTGATTAGGTTCCGTTTTACCGGATTTTCCAGATTGTCCTGGATGTTAATCACCAGAACGATCAGTGAACCCGAGGTCGTCGGGATCCGGACTGATTCGGCGATAAATCCGATACTTTTCATCTCCGGAATGACCAGCGATAATGCCTTGGCCGCCCCTGTAGTGGTAAGGATAATATTATTCATGATGCTGCGGCTCTTCCGCAGATCCTTGGCGCCGGCCTTGGGCAGGCGGTCAAGCACCTCCTGGCTGCCGGTGGCGGCATGGACGGTGACCATGGAGGCGCTTAAGAATTTGTCGGCGCCGAGATGGTCGAGCAGCGGTTTGATCATGTAGGAGAGGCAGGTAGTGGTGCATGATGCAGCCGAGATGAGGCGGTGTTTCTGCGGGACATAGTCGTCCTCGTTGATGCCCATGACCGTGGTGACCGCGTCATCCGGCATGGTCAGCCCTTCCGCCTTGATTTTGAACGGCGCCGACAGGATGGTTTTCTCGGCACCGGCAAAAAGATGGCCGCGCAGGGCGCCGCTCCCGGCCTCATGATCCGCAGTAGGATCAGTAAAGGCGCCGGTCGTATCAACCACCAGACGGACGTCGTTCTCCTTCCATTTGATCTGCTTGGGATTGCGGGATTCCCGCAGGATCTGCACCGGTACGCCGTTGACCTTCATGGTGCCGGCCGATTCATTCAGTTCTTCAATTACACGACCGTGGGTATAGCCGTGCAGATAACGGCCGAGGCGACCGTAGGTGCTGTCTTTTTCAATAGATGCGGCGATATCTTCCAGGCCTTTGCCTACCGGTCGGCCAAGGTTAATGATGATCTCGCTGAAATATTTTCTGCCCACATGATGCCAGAGCGAAAGTTTGCCGATGCGGCCCAGTCCGTTAATGCCTAACTTCATTGGATTTGATATCTCCTTGTGCGTAACTGTTTGGTTGAAATGAATACGGTATTCCTAGTGAGGAATTAAGTGTAAACGGCAATTATAAGAAACGTGACAGGCTGAAGCAAGAGAAAGTTTTTTTTTGCCTGCCGCCTCTTAAGTGATTGAGGTAATATATTCAAGAAAAGCGGTTTATAGCTTGAGCTAACATCTGGGGAATGTCTTGCTGACCACGAAATACGGAAACCCGCAACCGGGTCTCGTCAAGATCCATTGCCTCGGCCAGGAAGCCGCTTAAGCCGCGTTTCCGGCGGTCGACCTCAAGGTAGAGATCAACCTGATTTGGCCCTTGGGGTACGAAAACCAGTTCGACCTCATCGAGTCTGCCTCTGAATGAACCATGCTGGGGGACAAATTCGAACTCCTGCACGCAGGGCAGTCGCAGATGATGGGGGGCCTCGACACATTTTGCTTCGTGAAGCCGTAAACCCAGCTGTTCCAAGGCGTTCAGGACTGTGATCTGCAGGGCATCGGCTGTCACATGCAGATGATCAGTGTCAGTGGGGTCAACAGCCTGTTTGATGTCAAGGCCGGTCTGGATCCAAATCGTGGTATGGCCGATGCTTAAGGGGATGGTCAGCGGCATAACAAGTTCAAAGGGGAACTCCCGGTGCTCTCCTGTTTTTATAGAAAAGGGGGCGGTAAGGGCATACTCGCCGAGAACTGCATCGACATGCGATTTCGCATCGTTTTTTTCAATCTCATATTTAGTTTTGACCTGCAGGTAAATGGTTTCGATCTGTTGCTCGATTCCGCCGCCGTTGACTTCTACTCTGCCGCGCAGGACACCACCCGGCTGCACCTGATCTTGCAGTAAAACCGTATCGACCTTTGCCGAACCTATGCCAATACTTGACAATGCTTTTTTAAAAAAAGACATGTTCCATCCCTCCTGGTAATCATGTTAAATAGCTTGATAAAGCTTATAACTTTAAAGAGATCGTAACCGTTGACTCTAACTGACCAGAGTAATAACAGAAAAAATAATGGATTGGCTCTATCCAGTCAACACTGTTTTCGTCTGAAATCGTCAACCATCTTTAAGTCTGGATATCCTTTGCAATATCTTCTTCGTCGTTGTGAACTAACTCACTCTGATATGGCCGGGGAATTTTATCGATTATTTTGAGAGGTTCGATTTTTGTACTCATCAGCGGATCGATTTCAATAAATTTCCGGGCGGTGATCAACACTCGCCCTTCAAAGGAGCCGACCGTCTTGTTGTATGATTCTACGGTCCGTTCGATCCCCTTGCGCAGTGCCTCGAAGTGCTGGCCCATGGTGTTGAGGCGGCTGTAAAGCAACCGGCCCAGTTCGCCGATGGCCTGGGCATGCTCGGTCATCCGTTCCTGGCGCCAGCCATAAGAGACGGATCTGAGCAGGGCGATCAAGGTGGTGGGCGTCGCCAGAATTACCCGTTCCTTGACGCCGAATTCAATGAGCTCAGGATCTTGTTCCAGGGCGGCGCTGAAAAAGTTCTCGCCGGGCAGGAAGAGGACCACGAATTCCGGAGTCGGCTGAAACTGTTCCCAGTAGAATTTGCTGGCTAACTGGTTGAGATGGTTGCGGATCTGGCGGGCATGCTCCTGGAGCTTGGCAAGGCGGGTTGGTTCGTCTTTGGCTTCAAGGGACTCAAGGTAGGCCATGAGCGCCGCCTTGGAGTCGACGACGATATTTTTATGATTGGGGAGCTTGATGACCATGTCGGGTCGGAGACGGCCATCATCCGTCCCCCGGGACTCCTGTTCGATAAAGTCGCAGTATTCGACCATGCCGGCCATCTCGACCACCCGTCTGAGCTGGATTTCGCCCCAGCGGCCCCGGACCGTCGGAGATCTGAGTGAGCGAACCAGGTTGGCGGTCTCGCCTTGCAGCTGCGCCTGGCTGGCAGCCATTGACTTGACCTGCTCAAGCAGGGTGGCATAGGCTTGCGTCCGGTCATTTTCGATCAGGCGGACCTGGGTATCGACCTTCTGGAGCGATTCCTGCAAAGGCTTGACCATTTCGGCGATAGCCTGCTGGCGTTGTTCAAGCTCGCTTTTGGATTTTTCCTGATAACTGCCGAGGGTGGCCTTGGCCAGTTCAAGAAAGGAGCTGCTGTTGTTGTTGAAGATGTCGGTCGACAGGGCTTTAAAGGTATTTGACAGCTCCTGTCTGGCCTCGTTGAGCAGGGTGAGTTTCTCCTGGGAGCGCTCTTTCTCCTCGCATATTTTTTGTTCGAGTTCCGCGATTCTGGCCCGCAGCGCCATGTTTTCACCATGCAGTCTGGTTCCGCTCTCGCGGCTCTCGTTAAGCTGAGTGACCGCAGATTCGAGGTGGTTATTTCTGGCCTCGGCGTTCAGGCGCAGTTCGGTCTCATTTTTTAGTTCACTACGGAGGGTTTCGATCTGTTCTCCTGTTCTGATCAAGCCAAGTTTCAGCTCCGCAATAGTGGCATCTCTGGTTGTAAGCCGCTCACGCAGCAACATGAGTTCATTATCAAGAGCTGGTAAGACGGCCAGTTTTTCCCGATTGCGAGACCGCAGCAGGAACCAGGAGAGCAGAGCGCCAAGCAATATTCCGAAAGATAAAAGAGTGAGAGAGTAGGGGATGCTCATAATTGTTTTCAAAGAATATTGGTTTAATTGTTATCCGTTTAAGGTGTCTGTCTGGATTCTGCTTGCTGAATCCGTGCAAGTTTGTTATATATTAACCATAAATAATTGCTGTTCCTAGATAAAAACGAAGATATCGTAAGCCCCGGAAAGCCAGGGCTTTTTTATTTTGTGGAACCAACCCGAAAGGAATGTATGAATTTTAACACCTTTAATTTTCACCCCAACGTTGTCGCTGGTATAACAGCGGCAGGTTATGAAACACCAACTCCAATCCAGGTGGAGGCGATTCCGGCAGTCATGCAGGGCCACGATGTCATGGGCCTCGCCCAGACCGGCACCGGCAAGACAGCGGTTTTTGTTTTGCCGATCCTGCATCGTTTGCTGCAATCCGGTCGTGGCGCGGTCCGGGCCTTGATAGTTGCCCCCACCCGTGAACTGGCCGAGCAGATCAATGAGGATATTATCAGGCTGGGGCAGAAGACCGGTCTGCGGAGCCTCACAATTTACGGGGGCGTAAATATTACTCCTCAGATTGCCAAGCTGAAAAGAGGGGTTGAGATTGTCGTGGCATGTCCAGGCCGGCTTCTTGATCATCTCCGGCAGGGCACGATTGATCTCAGCCATCTTGAGGTACTCGTGCTTGACGAGGCAGACAATATGTTTGATATGGGGTTCTTGCCGGACATCCGACGGATCATAAGTCATACACCCAAACAGCGGCAGACCCTTCTGTTTTCGGCTACCATGCCAAACGAGATCAGGGGGCTGGTCCAGGAAGTGCTGAATAAACCGGTAACCGTACAGGTGGGCACTACCGCCCCGGCGGTGACGGTCAGTCATGCTACCTATCCAGTGCCCAATCATTTGAAAACCCGGATGCTGCTTGAGTTGCTCAAGCAGACGGATACCCAGTCGGTATTGGTGTTCACCCGCACTAAACACCGGGCTAAGCGAGTGGCTGAACAGCTGGAGAAGAAGGGTTTTCGAGCAACGTCACTGCAAGGTAATTTGTCACAGAATCGGCGCCAGGCTGCGTTGAACGGTTTCCGAGACGGGACCTTCCCGATTCTGGTGGCGACTGATATCGCTGCCCGGGGCATTGACGTGAGTATGATCTCGCATGTCATTAATTATGATGTCCCTGATACTCCGGATGCCTATATTCACCGGATCGGTCGGACCGGGCGCGCCGCCCGCAACGGTGATGCATTTACCCTGGTGACCGATGATGATCTCGATATGGTTCGGGCCATTGAGCGGATTCTGGGCGGCAGATTAGAGCGACGGATTGTCGAAGGCTTTGATTATGAGGTTCCGGTACCGAAAAATAATCAAGAGTTCGCCCGGCCGCCCATGCAACCAAGGGTACAGCGAAAGAAAACCAGCGCGCGGCCGACAACTGGCCAGCCTGGCAAGAGCGATGCCCAACCGAAAAGCTTCAGGTCTCAATCTTCTGACCGGAAGCGGACGGCGGTTGGCCAGACGCCACCCAGTATGGGCTCACGGCAGAGAAAAGGTGATGTCGTCAGGGGGTTGGCCAGAACCGATAGCCGCAGAGGCTAGGAGATAGAATACAGAATTCAGGATTCAGAATAAAAAAAGTAAAACAGAGTTATATGTTGAGCTGATTGCTTGATGTATTCTTGCAATATTCTGAATTCTGACTGCTGAATCCTGAATTCCTGAGAAGTGAGGGAGTTTAACAGCGACCGTTGTTCTGATGGCGCACTAAAGATTATTGGGCGTCATCCGCTGCTTGTTCTTCATTCCCATCGGGGAGGATGTTTTTCTTCTCCTGTTTTTGTTGAATCTTCTCTTCTTTCTTTTTTTTCTTTGCCAGTTCTTTCTGGCGCTTTTCAAATGAATAATTAGTTTTTGCCAAGAAAGTGTCCTTTTTGAAGGAGCCGTAATGTCACAGTGACAACGGCCTCTTGAATAGTTAGGGCGTAAATAACAAAAGCCCCGCATTTTGCGGGGCTTTTGTTATAATCTAGTATGGATTACAGCTGGACAACATTCGATGCTGATGGGCCTTTGGGGCCGTCAACTACCTCGAAGCGAACCCGGGCGCCCTCTTGCAGGGATTTGAAACCCTGAGCCTGAATCGCGGTGTGATGGACAAAAACATCCTTGCCGCCGTCTTGCTCGATAAAACCAAACCCTTTAGAATCATTAAACCATTTTACTGTTCCTTCTGCCATCTCTAACTACTCCTTCAGTGTTGGGTCCTGAGAACCACTTGATAAAATTGCCTAATTATCGACTGATAAATCGGCCAGCAGTTTGTCTGCTCAAAAAAAAGCGCACTCTCTATTTTCTAAGATTGTGCGGCTAGTTTTTCGTAATTTGCTAACAAAATACTGAGCAACAAGCTAATACTCTATAGCTGATCATTTATAAAAATGCAAAGTTTATTTCTGGCCTGATGGCAAACTATTGCGCTTTATATTGATAATTGTTGATTGACAATCAGTCGGTTTCTGTTATATTTATCGATTTTACTGATGCATTTGGGCCTATAGCTCAGTTGGCTAGAGCCACCGGCTCATAACCGGTCTGTCCCTGGTTCGAGTCCAGGTAGGCCCACCAGCAGCGTCTGAATAACGAGTAATCAGATTGAATGTATTGACGATATCTACATGGCTTTTGCAGTATATTTTCAGGGATGAAACCTGGTCGGTTTCAACAAAAAAGGTGCAACCAGAAAGGGGTTGTACCTTTTTTTTTAGGGCCGGTTGATGAGTGAGCAGGTAATTATTATTAATGATTTGCTTGCCATTTTGAATGGTTTTGCAGCCTTTGATCTGGCAGCCTCCTGGGACAATGTCGGTCTTATGGTGGGTGATCCCGGCAAGCCGCTTACCGGGGTTATTGTGGCGCTTGATCCAACGGTTGAAGTGCTTGACGAGGCCATCGATCTTGGCGTTAACACGATTGTAACCCATCACCCGTGTATTTTCAGTCCCATCAAAGCGGTGCGTACTGATCTACCTGCCGGGCGTTTTTTAGAGCATGCCTTGCGCAATGGGTTAGCGGTAATCGGTTGCCACACCAATCTTGATGTAGTGGCCGGAGGCGTAAGTGATATCCTGGCCGTTCAACTTGGCCTTGTCGATGTGCTGCCGTTGTCTTCCGGGCTTACCGCTGAACAAAATGGTGGGCAGGTTGCGCAGGAAAAGTTGGGCTTTGGTAGAATTGGCCGTTTAGTTGAGCCATTAAGCCCAGAGGATATGTTGAATCGCTTTTTGGCAGTGCTTGAATTACCGGCTGTCCGGGTGGCGGGTTCACTGCCTTTACGAATCGAGCGGGTGGCGGTTTGCGGTGGCAGCGGTTCCGATCTTGCCGAAACTGCTTTTAACTTAGGAGCTGATCTGTTTTTAACAGGAGAGGTTAAGCACAGTACGGCCAGATGGGCCGAGAGTATCGGGTTTTGTATTGTTGATGCTGGTCACTATTCGACCGAGAATCTGGCAGTTTCCGGATTGGTTGATTTGTTGCGCAGAGAATTTGCCGTAAGGAGCATTGCTCTCAAGATTGTGGCAACATCGAGGCAAGGGAATCCTTTTAGAATGTATATTCGGAAGGTGTAACCTTAAAGATATGGTATAGAACGTAAAAGGAAGAGTCACAGTGATGAATTTTAAAGAGGATATCGTTAGTCTTAGGGAGTTACAGGCCATTGATCTGCAGATTTTCAAGCTTGATGAGGAGATTGTTGCAAGTCAGGCGGAGTTTGAAAAACGTAAAGCTGACATGGCTGAACGGTTGGTTACCATTGCCAAGATTGAGGAGAAGATAGGCATAGCTGACCAGCGAAAGCGCGAGTTGGAGGCCGAGGTCGAGGATGAACTGCTCAAGATCAAAGACCGTCAGACTAAGTTGATGAATGTTCAGACTAACCGGGAGTACCAGAGCATACTTAAGGAAATCGAGGATGCCAAGAGAGCCAATAAAAAGCGGGAAGATGAATTGGTTCTACTGATGGAACAGGTGGAGGTTTTACAGAAAAATCGGAGTGACCTGTCAAGCTTGAGTGAGACCCAGGAGAGATCGCTTGCCGAAGAGCAGGAAAAAGTTGATAAGCATAAAGTAAGTCTTGACACCAAAAAGGATAAGGCCATAAAATCCCGGACCAGCAAACTCAAAAAAGTCTCAGAAGTCTATCTCAGGAAATATGAGATGTTGCGGATGAAACGGGAAGGAATTGCCGTGGTCGGTGTTGCGAACGGCACCTGCATGGGGTGTTTTATGAATGTGCCGCCGCAACTCTATATAGAAGTCATGAAAGAGGAAAAACTCCTTTCATGTCCGACCTGTAATCGTATGCTTTTTTATGACCGCGTAGGTGAAGGCAAGTGAGTGAGTCCCCGAAGGGATCTGGATTGTCTGTAAAGAGATTCTTAACAGGGGCCGACATTTTACAGAGGCTGGAAAGAGCGCTTACCGATCATCACCTTGCCGCCTGGTTCCCTGAACTCCCGCCGGTGAAGATACGGGAGTATCTATGCAATGCAGCTTTACTGCGTGATTCTTTTGAGGTCCATGTAGTTGTCCCGGAGAGCTTGCCACAACCATCCGAGCAACAGGTTGAAACAAGAGAAGCAGTTCCCGGGAAGTTAATTCTTTATACCGACGGCGCTTCCCGGGGAAATCCCGGCGAGGCAGGGGCCGGTTTTGTGGTTAGTGACGGCAGCGGCCGGGAACTTTTTGCCGGTGGCAGGTATCTTGGCCAATGCACCAACAATATGGCTGAATACCAGGCGTTGCTGCTGGGACTTCTTGAAGTAAAGCGTTTGCAAGCTACTGAGGTTGCAATTTTTCTTGACTCCGAACTCATCGTCCGCCAGTTGCAAGGGCGCTATCGGGTCAAGGATGAGAAGCTTAAGCCGTTATACCAGCAGGCCCTTCAGTATCTGGCCGGATTTTCCGGCTGGCGGGTTCAGCATGTGCCGCGCGCCCAGAATGCCCGGGCCGATGAGTTGTCCAATCAGGCCATTGACGAACGACTGTAAGGGGGTAATTTCAGGTTTTGTAACGGTTATTAGTTGGGATTGGAGTGGGCGCATGATCGCTGTCCGTTTACGGATAGAGGAAAGTCCGAACTCCGCAGGGCAGGGTGGTTCGTAACGCGAACTGGGGGTGACCCCAAGGAAAGTGCCACAGAAAACATACCGCCTCGGCGTTGTCGGGGTAAGGGCGAAAAGGCGAGGTAAGAGCTCACCGCTTTCGCGGCGACGCGGAAGGCATGGTAAACCCCACCCGGAGAAAGACCAAATAGGGAAGCGTTTAAGGACTGCCCGTCCAAGGCTTCCGGGTAGGTTGCTAGAGACGCCGGGCGACCGGCGCCCCAGAGAAATGATCATGGTTCGCCTCGGCGGATACAGAATTCGGCTTATAGCCCACTCCAGTTTTTTTCTTTATGTTGACGGATGAATACATCATGTCCCCTCGCGCAGCCGCTATTATCCCGGCCGGCGGCATTGGTCGCCGGATGGGGCTTACTCTTCCAAAGCAATTTTCCCCTCTGGCCGGGGTTCCCCTGCTGGTTCATACCCTGCGCTGTTTTGAAAATACCCCCGCCATTGTCGAAGTGGTTTTAGTGGTTCCTGAGGAGTACCGGAATCAAGCTGCGGAAATGATCGTCGCCTATCGTCTGACCAAGGTGACCCGGATTGTGCCCGGCGGCAGAGAGCGCCAGGATTCCGTGCAGGCCGGGCTCATGGCCCTGTCAACTGAGATCGAGTTTGCCGTTGTCCATGACGCTGCCCGCCCGTTTATTACTCCAGCGCTCATCGAGCGCTGTCTGATTGCCGCTGTTGAAGCCGGGGCTGCTATGGCTGCCATTCCGGTCAAGGATACCATCAAGAGAGTCAGCGATGCCGGCAGGATCGAAAATACGGTCGACCGACAACGACTCTGGCAGGCCCAGACCCCGCAGGTCATCAGGGTTGATCTGCTGCGCCGGGCCTTTGCGGTCGCAGCTGAGACAGACTTTATCGGCACTGACGAAGCCGGTCTGCTCGAACATCTCGGTCTGCCCATGACCGTGGTTATGGGGTCGGAGCGCAATATCAAGATCACTACGCCGGAAGATCTGCTGCTTGCTGAGGCCTTGCTTATGAAAGACGAGAGAGATAGAGAGAGTTTGGTAGGTGGTATGCGGATCGGCCATGGCTACGATGCGCATCGCCTGGTGGTTGGCAGACCATTGGTGCTGGGCGGCCTGCTTATTCCGCACGATACAGGCCTGCTTGGTCATTCGGATGCCGACGTCCTCACCCATGCCTTGTGTGACGCGCTTCTTGGTGCTCTGGCCAAAGGTGATCTCGGCAAACACTTCCCGGATTCCGATCCTCGTTATGCCGGAGTCAGCAGCCTGGTGCTCCTGGAGCAGGTCATGGCTCTGGCCGCGGAGAGCCGGTATGCCCTGGTCAACGTCGATGTGACTGTGGTTGCTCAGAAACCGAAGCTGGCGCCGCACATCTTGGCCATACGTGAGAAATTGGCCCGGGTCTGCCGGGTTGACCTGGAGGCGATCAGCATTAAGGCGACCACTACGGAAGGGATGGGCTTTACCGGCCGGGAAGAGGGGATCAGCGCCCATGCCGTGGTTCTGCTTGCTAAACTGGCCAGGATTTGAGGGTGGTGTTGTCAGTTAAACTGGTAGGATGCTTCGACTTTGTGGATGGCGCCTTTTGCTGACAGGGTGCTGGAGTAGAGTTGAAAGGCTTCGACGCGAAATATCGGGCTGGAATAGAGGTTGTTGCCGGCCATAAAATTGGTCAGCCGGCTTATAGGGGTGCCCTGCAGGCGGGCTATGGTGATGTGCGGGGTATATTTCCGGCCCTCCGGTTCAAGGCCGTTTCTGAGCAAGGCGGTTTCAATCCGGTTCCGGAGAGCAATGAGCTGATCTTTTGGTTCGACACCGATCCAGAGCACCCTTGGTTCCTTTCGGGGTGGGAAGCAGCCGAACTCCCTGAGCCGAAAATCAAAGGGATCGGCCGGGATCAGTTCGAGCAGGTCGCGGATTTTCTGGAACATGAAACCATCCACCTCGCCGATAAACCGCAGGGTCAGGTGCAGTTGATCGGCCGGCACCCACCTGGCGCCGGGGATGCCGAAAGAGAGGCCGGAAAGCTCTTTTTTGATCTCTTCCGGCAGATCAATGGCGATAAACAGTCTGGTATTCATGTCCGGCCTAAATGATATTTGGTTCTTAACGGTTTTTGCCCAACTCCTTCTTTTGGGAATCTCCGGCCGGAACGATTACCAATCTATTCTCATAGCGTTTCTGAACAGCCAGCAAGTGATCCTTGTAGAAAATGCCAGCCTTTGCGCACTCTTGTTCAATTTTTAGACGGGTTTGCCTGACTTCGTCAACTATCGGATCTTTCATCTTGGGTTCCCTCCATTAATTCTTCCGGGGTGCATACCACCGGCATTGTGTGCCCCATTGACTGCACAATCTGTTCGATTTTCCGAAGTATAAAGGCATTTGCGATGTGCTTGCAATTCCATGTTACCAGATAATCAATATCGTGCACGGATGGGATGGCGATATGGTAGGCATCGGCCAGCGCCCGGTCAGGAAGTTGAATTTGGTCACTGATTGCCTCGGCAAGAGCAATAATGCTTTCGTTAACGGCAAGGAGAGGCATGTCAGCCACAAGTTGGAGGCGTAATGCCTGCGCTTGCAGGTCGCCGCCAGCAATTTCATCAAGCACAACCGGTGATACGTAAGCGTCGAGATGTGGCAAAACATTTTCCCACCACTCGGAAGTTATTTCCTGGCGAGCAAGTATAATTATATCTCGACTTGGCCGTGCCACACGATAGCTGATAACGCTGGTTTCAATATATACGGTTCGCTTCATCAGGCTGTCTGAGTCCCGTAGTTAGATTAGTATTGCATCGAATTTTCAATACAATAACGGATTCAGTGGCCGGAAACAAGTCAAACACGCAACGAAATTTCCTGGAAACACTCTGATCTGTACCGCAAGTAGCGTTTGTGTAAGTGCATGATGAACTTCTGACCTTTTTCGTGTCAACACCTTGCCAGCTATTTGCAAGCGCTGTTAACACCTTCCATTGTCCTCCACTCTCCAGTGTTGACAAGCCCAACTGGATATAATACCTTGGCCGTCTATGCTTTTAGTGATTGTCGGTAGTTACCGGCGTCTGCCTCGGACAATTCCGTAAATTTTTTTGAGGTGAAATGTGAGCGACGAGAAAAAGATTTGCGTATCTATTCTGGAGGAGACAGTTGAGCAGGCCCTGGCCAGGGCTCAGGAAGTAGCGGGCCTGGCTGATGTGATTGAAATCCGGCTGGACAGCCTTGCCAAGCCGGCAATTTCGCCCTTTTTGGCATCGATCGATAAGCCTTTGCTGTTTACGAATCGCCCGACCTGGGAAGGCGGTCGGTTTGTCGGGACAGAGTCGGCCAGGGTAGCGCTACTTCTGGAAGCAGCGCTATCAGGGGCAGCTTATGTTGATCTCGAGGTCAAGTCAGGGCCGGACCTGATGCAGCAGCTTCTGGCTGCAGCTGCGCAAGGGGGGAGGACCAAGGTTATCGCTTCCTGGCACAGTTTGTCGGTTACGCCATCAATGCAGGGCCTTCTTGCCATCTTGCAGGAACAATATCGGAGTGGCGCTCAGATCGGTAAGATCGTAACCATGGCGCTGGCGCCTCTTGATATGGTACGACCTCTGCAACTGCTTGTCGAGGCTGCCGAGATTGACTTCCCGTTGATCGCTTTTTGTATGGGGCGGCCCGGTAAAGTCAGCCGGATCGCTACTATCGAGATGGGTGGATTTATGACCTATGCTGCGCCTGACAACGGGACTCCGGCAGCGAGCGGCCAGATTCAGATTTCAACCTTAAGGAAAATTCTGGCAGGGCTGGCAGAGGATTTTTGATATTGCATTGCAGGTGAACGGATAAGAATCAAGAAGGATTTACACCTCCATGAAGGAAATACGAACAGCCTCCAAGATTGATATGACTGTTGAGGTGCCCGGGTCCAAAAGCCTTACCCAGCGGGCGTTGATCGCTGCGGCCCTGGCAGACGGTGAGAGCCTGCTTTATGGCCCTTTGGCCAGTGAAGATACAGAGTACACCTCAGCAGCGTTGCGGGCCATGGGTGTTGCCATCGACATTGAGCCGGAGTTCTGGCGGGTCCGGGGGCGGGCCGGGCAGATAATTTGTCCGGATGATGATATCTATCTAGGTAACAATGGGACAGCCACCAGATTTTTGACCTCGGTGGCGGCGCTGGGCTGCGGGAGATTCCGGATAATCGGTGACCGCCGCATGGCGGAGCGGCCCATAGAGCCGTTGCTCAGCGCTCTCAAAGGCTGGGGCGTAGATATCAGAAGCGTGCATGGGACTGGTTGTCCGCCTATTGAGATCAAAGCCAACGGGATTAGAGGGGGGCATACCGTTTTACCGGAGGGGAAAAGCAGTCAGTATCTCTCATCCCTGTTGCTGGTAGCGCCCTTTGCTGAAGCACAGGCCGAGCTTGAGGTGACCGGCGAGGTTCTTTCCAAGCCTTATGTCAGGATGACCATGGCGGTTATGACGGACTTTGGCACAGAAGTTATCGCCAACGATTCACTGACCAGGTTTATGATCGGTCAAGGCGGTTACCGGGCCCGGGAGTATAGGATTGAGGGGGATGCCTCGAGCGCCTCCTATTTTTGGGCCGCAGCTGCCATTACCGGAGGGCGGGTGACGGTGGCGAACGTGCCTGATCCGTCTCTGCAGGGCGATGCTGTTTTTGTCGATATCCTGCGGCGGATGGGTTGCAGGGTAGAATCGGATGGCCGAGGGATCACCGTGCATGGGCCCGAGCAGCTCAACGCCGTGGACGTCGATATGGCCGACTGTCCGGATGTGGTGCCGACCCTGGCCGTAGTTGCGAGCTTTGCTAAAGGTCGGACCGTTATCCGCAATATCGCCCACCTTCGGATTAAAGAGTGTGACAGACTGCATGTCATGGCCGGGCAATTGGCTAAGATCGGGGTAAAAACTGAGGAGCAACCTGATACTTTAATCATCGAAGGTCAGGGCTTGAACGCAGCGGGTCTGCACGGCATCGAGATCGATACTTACAATGACCATCGCATCGCCATGAGTTTTGCCGTTGCCGGTCTAGTGGTGCCAGGCATGGTCATCCTGGGTGAGGAGTGCGTGGCCAAGAGCTTTCCTGATTTTTGGCAACGCTTTAGTCTCTTGTATGGTTGATGTTAATCGGTAACTGCTCATGATTCAGCTGATTTCTTGGTTGGCGCCAGGATTTTCCAGACGGTCTCAGAGAGACTTTCGATGGCAAACGGCTTGGTCAGGAAGGCGCGGATATTCAGTTCTTCCGCTTCGCTGCGGTTGATCGTCTCATTATATCCAGAACAGAGCACAATAGGGGTGGCCGGCCGTATTTCAAGAATTTTTTTAGCAAGGTCCAACCCCGTCATGCCAGGCATGGTCTGATCGAGGATTACCATATCAAAGGCGTCTGGCCTTTCGAGGAAGGCCGCGAGCGCCTTTTTGCTGTCGGTAAAGGTGATTGCCTGGCAGCCGATCTGTTTGAGCACGAGTTCGCCAAGGTGGACCAGCATTATCTCGTCGTCAACAAAGAGCACCGTCTTGTTAAGCCCTTTATGGAGGAGGCCGGTGGGGCCATTTTCTTCTTCCTGGGGCTCTGCGACAATGGGGATGTAAATACTCAGCGTGGTGCCTTTATTAAGTTCGCTGTCAACGGTGACGGCGCCTCCCCAGGCCGTGACTATGCCATGAACAGTGGCGAGTCCCAATCCTGTACCTTCATCTGGTTTTTTGGTTGTGAAATAGGGCTTAAAAATATGTTCAAGGTTTTTTTTGTCAATGCCGTGGCCGGTATCGCTGATGACAATATTGGCGTACTTGCCTGAAGGCAGGTCGAATTTATAGATTGCCGGGTCGGCAACAATATCGAGCTGCTTTAAGTTGACAGTCAGGACGCCGCCGGTATCGCGCATGGCGGCAAAAGAGTTGGTGCAGATGTTCATGATTACCTGATGAACCTGGCTGACATCGGCGAGAACCATGCCACAGGATGCCAGGATATCATGCCGGATTTCAATGGTTGCCGGCAAGGTTTCGCGCAACATCTTCAGGCTCTCTTTCAGGATGGGCTGCAAAGGTAAGGGCCGAAGGTCGTGTTCGGCCTGCCGGCTGAAAGTAAGTATTTGATTGACCAGGCCTGCCGCTCGTTTACCGGCGGTGACTATGGCCTCGAGGTTGGCATAAATCTCGCTATCTTTAGGGGTTTTGTATAGGGAGAGCTTGGCATAGCCGAGGATTCCAGTAAGGATATTGTTGAAGTTATGGGCAATACCGGCGGCAAGTGTGCCGATGGCTTCCATTTTTTGCGCCACCCTGAGGTTCTTCTCGTTCTCCTTTTGTCTGGTGACATCCAGATGGGTTCCTGTCATGCGCAGAGGGTGTCTGTTTTCATCGTATTCGACTACTTTTCCCTTGGTAAAGATCCATTTCCAGTTGTCTGACTTAGTGCGCAAGCGTACTTCCGTCTCGAAATATGGTGCTCTGCCCTGGAGATGATCGGTAAGAGCCTTCAGAGCAATATTTTTGTCAGATGGGTGGATCAGCTCTTTCCAGGTGCTGATGGATGGATCAAGATCGTCCGGGGTATAGCCGAGCAGCGCTGCCCCTCGTTCGTCAATGAACCCTTCGTTGGTTTTGAGGTTGAGATCCCAGAGCCCGAGACCGGTGGCATCCATGGCAAGATTCAGACGTTCTTCATTTTTAAGCAGTTTGGTTTCGCGATATTTGCGATCGAGAACGTTTGAAAAGATGTTGCTGGTTATAGTCAACAGATCCATGATATCACAGGGAATCGATTTTTTTTCTTTTACGGAGTCAAAGCCTAAAAAACCTATGACGGTATTGCCCTGAATCATGGGGATGTTGAACAGTGACTTTATATCCTGGGATAGAAAGATCCTTTTTTCTGTTTCTGCTTCAGCCGGCAGGTCAAGTATGTTTGGGATGAAAATTGGAGTTTTTTCCATCAACTTGTTGAAGAACCAGGGAAAAGAGTCGAATGGCAATTGCTGGAGGTCGTGGATATGTGGATTAATGCCGGGCGCACACCATTCATGGGTATTGCTGAAGGATTTGCCGATCATTGAAATCTGAAAAACATAGGTTCGGTCGACTTCGGCAAACTCGCCTAATATTCTAAGAGCATCATTGATGCTGCAGTCGAGTTGTTGCGGAGTAATATTGATAAAATTTGTAGAAATAGTCGTGATCAGATTACGACAGCGATAATTCTGGGCCGAGTCTTTGGCGAGCCGTATGGCATCGGTTATGTTTTTTGAAGTTACGGCAAGATGAGTTATACCGCCTGCATTATCTGTTATAGGCACAACCCGGTATTCCCAGAACAAGGAGAATTTTCCCTCCTTTTGAGGATATTCGATAATGTTATTGCCGATCTCCCCCGTTTTCAGGACATCCGGGCAGGGACAACCCCGGCATGGATATTGCCTATTGCCGAAAATATTGTAACATTTACTGCCGATTATGGCCTCAAGGGATTTTGGCGCCTTTTTCAGCCAGTCCAGGGCAGTTTTGTTAGCCCAGACAACTTGCATCTCTTTATCGATCAAAATAGCATGTTCCGGGTTGGAATTGAGCAGGGCAGAGAGCAAAACCGATAAGTTGGGTGAACCAGGGCTGTCGAGCAGATTGCCAGCGCTTACTTTATTGTTATTGTTCATATAAATTCAATAATATAGCCTTATTGTTTATGCAAGGAAAAAATGTGGTATTTTGATGGAGGGGTTGACACGAGCCGGAGAATTCAATAATCATAATATGAAAAAATCAGGATTTTTGATTAACTATATTTTAATTAATAGTTATGCTGTCGCAGCAGAAGCGATTATTTATCACCAAATTAAGGAGGATTCAGACATGAAAATGTTCGCAAGATTATTTCTGTTTTATATGGTGGCTCTTGCTGCTGTTGCGGGTTGCAGTGGTAAGAGTGTTGTGGTCGAGGAAGGCTACATGAAAGGCGCTCCCCTTTGGGTTGCCAAAGGCAGCGGGGCTTTTGAGGAGGATAAAGGCAAGGTTTTTTATGGCGTGGGATCGGCTGCCAATATTGCTAATCACTCTCTGTTGCGCACTACCGCGGATAACCGTGCTCGTAACGAAATTTCTAAGATATTTGACGTTTATACCGCGTCAATCATGAAGGATTATATGGCATCAAGGACAGCTGGACAACCGAAAGTCTCATCGGAGGAACAGGATGTTGAACAGGCTGTTAAGACTGTTACAAGCAATACCCTGTCTGGTGTTGTGATTGTTGATCACTGGAAAGATCCAGCCACCGGAGAACTCTTCTCTTTGGCTAAACTTGATCTTAACGCTTTAAAGGAGACGCTTGAGAAAACCAAGGAGTTGAATCCTCAGGTGCGTGATTTCATCCGTAAGAACGCCGATCGGTTGCATGAGCAACTTGAAAAGGAAGAAGAGAAGAAGGATAAATAACGCTGCCGGTTGCCACTTTACTGATCAATTAAACTATTTCCAATAAGTTGCAGGAGGAGGATCATGCATAGAGGACTGTTACCTGTTTTATTGTTTTGCGGTATCGTACTGGTTTTATCCGGATGCGAGAGCGTATCTGTCAAGCGTATGGATTCAGCCGAGGTTGTCGACCTTAGCGGTAATTGGAATGACACGGACTCCCGTTTGGTGTCGGAGGAGATGATCAAGGATTGTCTCAGCCGGCCATGGGTCTCTCAGGTTACTGCGAAAATCGGCAAGCCACCCGTAGTGATAGTCGGCACCGTGCTCAACCAGAGTCGGGAACATATCAACATCCAGACATTCACCAAAGACCTTGAACGGGCACTGATTAATTCCGGTCAGGTTGATTTCGTGGCCAGCAAGACCGAACGTGATGAACTTCGTGAGGAGCGAGTTGAACAGGCTAAACACTCTTCCGAACAGACCGCCAAGGAGACCGGGCAGGAGACCGGCGCAGATTTCATGCTCAAGGGCGTGATCAATACCATTACCGATCAGATTGAGGGTAAGAGCGTGATTTTCTACCAAGTTAATTTAGAGCTAATTGATCTCAAGAGCAACCGCAAGGCCTGGATTGGTGATAAGAAGATTAAGAAATTTGTGGAAAAGAGCAGGTTTCGTCCTTAAGCATGTCTAGTCGTTTAAAATATACCAGTTTAATCATGGTGTTATTCTCCTTGTCGGCAATTGAAGGCTGCGGAGTCTCCTCCGGTCATTACACCAGACTTGAAACACAGCTGGCGACCGGCCAGTGTGGTTCCGCTACCGAGTATCTTGCCAAAAGCGAGTCGGATTACGGGACTAACGCAAAACTTATCTATTTATTTGATAAAGGCATGGTCAGCATGCTGTGCGGCAAATACGGCGAATGTGTCAAGACGATGCAGGAAGCCGACGAGCTTTCCGAAAAACTCTGGACGACCAGCATCTCAAAGGAGATTTCCACTTTTGCCGTTAATGATTTTGTGCAGGAATATAGCGGAGAGGATTTCGAGCGGGCGATGATCAACATGGTGGCTGCCGTCAACTATGCTCTTCTGGGGGAGTTGGATGAAGCGTTGGTTGAATGTCGCAGACTTGATGAAAAACTTGGCCTGTTCAACCAGAAATATGACAAAGAAAAGAATGTTTATAAAGAGGATGCATTCGGTCGATATTTGAGTGGCCTGCTTTATGAATCACGCGGTAATCTGACTGACGCCTATATTGATTACCGTAAGGCTTATGAGGCCTATATGGATTATGCGAAAAACTATTATATGCCGATGCCTGAGCCTTTGAAGAAAGATTTGGTGCGGCTTGCTCGGCTTGAACATCAGAGTGATCTGGAGGAGTATAAGCTCTCTTTTGGTGATATAGATGCCGGGTTACAGAGGGATATCAAGGCGAAGGGCCGGATCGTGCTGATCCAGTTCGACGCCCGCTCGCCGCACAAGGAGGAAGATAAGTTGATCATTGCGAGCCCTGTCGGACCGATCACTCTGGCCTTTCCGCGCTTTGTTGTGGTCCCTTCCGGCCATGGCCCGGCAACCCTGATCGCCGAGAGTGACACCGCTGCGGTGGTGAGAGGAGAATCTTTCCTGGCAGATGATGTGGAAAAAATAGCCATTAAAAATCTTGCCGATCGTAGAGGGCGAGTCATCACTAAAACCATAGCTCGCGCCATTGCCAAGCAGGCGCTAATCGAGGGTGCTGCCCGGGCGTCGTCCAACTCACAGGGAAACCAGATGCTGGTGCGACAGGCGCTTAATATCGGCAATCTATTTCTGGAGAGGGCAGATACCCGGACATGGCGCACTCTGCCGGGGCGGGTTTACCTTTCGACCGCTTTTGTCAAACCCGGCGATTTTCGGGTTGCGGCCGAGGCCGGGGGCAGGACGGTTCCACTGGGCAGTATCAATATCCGTGCTGGCCAGACAAGGTTTGTGTTTCTGGAAACGATGTTTAACTGAAGATTGGGATAATAAAATGCGAGTTCATAATGCTGTATGGATAATCTTTGTCTGGTTGATTATCAGTTGCTCTGCCGCGTTGGGCAGTCAAAAGGACAGTCAGCCCGAAGAACAGGCTAAGCAGAGGCAGGCTGGCAAGGCGGCGGCTTTTTATCTTGAAAAGGAGTATCTTACTGCCGAGGGGACAGGGCAGTCGGAATCTGAGGCCAAAGATCGGGCAATTGCTGAGCTCGGCCGGGTATTTGAGGCGAATGTCGTGAGTGAAACCTCTGATGCCATGCAGTCGCTTTATCAACAGAGGGGCTCG
>Ga0208863_1000650_pt1 | contig 29077 bp, 16 predicted proteins | sample RifOxyD3_FD_184040 | JGI IMG/M metagenome (GOLD analysis project Ga0208863, IMG submission 184040) | Soil microbial communities from Rifle, Colorado - Rifle Oxygen_injection D3 (SPAdes) | ecosystem: Environmental > Terrestrial > Deep subsurface > Rock core/Sediment | place: Rifle, Colorado...
TCTAAAAAGAAAAGCCCAAGAACTGGGGTTTGCGTTAGTTGAAGTTGCCAGCCCGCAGCTAAAAACTGCAACTGCGTAAATTCAACCAATTACGGTGAAGTTACTTGGAAGAAGGCAGATTCCTCAGGTGGAACCAAACAATGAATACGGTCACGGGCTACACCGACAGCGAAATTTCCTTGCTGCAACCGGTTGATCTATTCAGAAATGACGACATAAGGAGAATCTCGGAGGCCATTCAGAAGGCAGCTAAAGAAGGCAGTGCCATTGTCGATGCAATCCTGGTTAACAAAGAAGGGGTGCAAACCCCCTACGCACTCAGAGTGTCATTAATGACGGACCACACAGGAAAAATGATTTGCGTCAGCGGTCTTGGGCGAGATCTCACGGAGCGCAACAAACTAGAAGCTCAACTCCTGCACGCCCAGAGGATGGAGGCCGTCGGCACTCTAGCCGGGGGGGTGGCGCATGATTTCAATAATATTCTCAATGTGATCCTGGGGTATGGCACCATGGTCATGGACAAGTTGGACGCCGGTAGTCCTGTTAAGGAGCATATGAGTGAGGTTCTCATGGCTGCCGATCGAGCAGCTAATCTTACCAACCGGCTGCTGGCCTTCAGCCGAAAACAGGTTATGGAAGTGAAGCCTGTTGATCTCAATAAGCTTATCCTTGACTTGCAGAAAATGCTTATCAGGATTGTCAGAGAGAGTATAACTTGTACTTTGGACCTTGCAGACAAACCTTTGATAGTGCTGGCTGATGCCGGGCAGATTGAACAGGTATTGATAAACCTCGCAGCAAATGCCAAGGATGCGATGCAAGAGGGCGGACGTCTGGAGATCAGCACTGAATTTGTGGAAGTAGATGCAGAATATGTTGCAGCTTATGGCTATGGAAAGCCCGGCAGGTATGCTCTGATCACGGTTTCCGATACAGGGCAGGGCATGAATGCGGAAACGCAGAAGAAGATGTTTGAGCCTTTTTTTACCACTAAAGGGATCGGCGAAGGGACCGGGCTTGGCCTGGCAATCACTTACGGAATAATCAAGCAACATGATGGCTACATAAAGGTCTACAGCGAACCGGGACAAGGCTCGGTATTCAAGATATATCTGCCCCTCAATGAAGAAACGGCAGCCCCGGCCAAGTTGACGGAGGTTGCCGTCCCGGTTAAGGGTGGAAATGAGACTATCCTTATGGCCGAGGATGATGCTGCCCTGCGGAGATTGACAAAGGTAGTGCTGGAGTCCTTCGGCTACTGTGTTATCCCGGCCGAGGACGGTGAAGATGCAATCACCAAATACATGGAGAACAGGGAGCGTATCAACCTCGTTCTGCTTGACATGATCATGCCGAAGCAAAACGGCAAAGAGGTCGGTGAGGCGATCAGAAAAGTCAATCCCCGAATGAAAATACTCTTTGCGAGCGGATATACCATGAATATTATCAAGAGCAAAGAGTTGATAGATCCCGATTTGGACTTTATCAAGAAACCTTTTCTTCCTAAAGATCTTTTGATAAAGGTGCGGGAGGTTCTGGACAGATGAGCAAAAAAATTCTGATCGTTGACGATAAAAATCATACTCTGTTCAACAATCAGCTAGTTTTGTTAGAATGGGTGTGCTGATAAAAGCCATTGCTTCATCTCCGCTCGTGGCTCTTGCTTGACACTGCTGGATAAAAGGGGGAATGGATTTGCCTAATAAATCGATTAATGTTTATTCGCGTATCGGTCTAAAGTTGCTGGTGGCCATAGGGTGTACCGAGCTGCTCATTATGACGATTTTTAGATTGATACATATTGAAATATTGATGTCCCCTCTCCTCATAGATCTGACGGATACCCTGCTTTTATGCGTTACAGCGTCGATTTTGATTCTTTATTGGGTGGTCAATCCCATGAAGATACTGGAGGAGCGTGAGAAAGCTAAGGAAGCAGTCGCGAGTGTGGCAAAATTCCCTGAAGAGAATCCGTCCCCGGTGCTGAGATTTTCATTTGATGGCACTATCCTTTATGCGAACCCGGCGAGTTTGCCCTTGAGAAAGTTTTGGAACAGTGAACTCGGCCAGAAGGTGCCCGTTGCTATAGCAAACAATATTAGGGAGGTCTGCGGTTCAGGTGTGAGCAAAGAAGTCGAGGTCGTATGCGGTGATACGATATTATCTTTAATTATAGCCTGTATCAAGAACGCCCACTATGTAAACATCTATGGGAGGGACATCACGGAGCGCAAGCGGGCTGAAGAGGCCCTGCAATCCTTGACTTTGCAGAATAAAGCAATATTGGCTGCTGTTCCGGATATTATTATGGAAGTTGACAACAACAAGGTATATACGTGGGCAAATAAGACCGGTTATGAGTTTTTTGGTGATGATGTAATAGGAAGGGAGGCAGCTTTTTATTTTGAAGGCGAACAGCAAACTTACGATATGGTCCAATCTTTGTTTAACGGAAACGAGGATGTTATTTATGTTGAAAGTTGGCAGCGGCGAAGAGATGGGAAAAAACGTCTGCTGGCCTGGTGGTGCCGCATGCTTAAAGATTCGGAGGAAAAAGTCACAGGGGTTTTGTCTACAGCAAGAGACATCACCGAACACAAGCAGATGGAAGTGGAACGCGACCGTCTGGTTGCGATAATCGAAAATACAACCGACTTAATTAGCGTCTTCGATCCTGCCGGACACCTCCTCTATCTCAACCCGGCCGGTCGCACCCTGCTCGGTGTGGGTGTTCGTGAAGATGTCACCAATACTATTATCTCCGACTTTATCCCCAACCCTGCCAGTAATCCTATTATGACCGAAGGCCTTCCCACAGCCATCCGCCAGGGAATGTGGACCGGCGAGACAGTATTGTTAAACCGCAGGGGTCAGGAATTCTCCGTTTCCCAAGTCATCCTCGCCCACAAAACCGCCGACGGGAAGCTGCAGATATTATCCACCATCATGCGTGACATCACCGAGCGCAAGCATCTGGAATCCCAACTCCGTCATGCCCAGAAGATGGAGGCAGTGGGGACGCTGGCAGGCGGTATTGCGCATGATTTCAACAATATTCTCAATGTGATCCTGGGGTTTGGCAATATGGTGATGGATAGTCTGGAAGCCGATAATCCTGCAAAGGAAAACATGAACGAAGTGCTCATTGCTGCCGACCGGGCTGCGCATCTCACCAAAAGGCTGCTCGTCTTCAGCAGAAAACAGGTTGTTGAAGTGAAGGCCGTTAATATCAATGAGATTATCCTCGACTTGCAGAAAATGCTTGTCCGGATTCTCAGAGAGAATATCGAATTGAATTTGGACCTTGCGGACAAGCCCTTGATGGTGCTGGCCGATGCCGGGCAGATGGAACAGGTACTGATAAACCTTGCCACAAATGCCAGGGATGCAATGCCGGAGGGCGGAAGACTGACCATCGGCACGGGAATTCAGGTAATAGATGAAGAATATGCAGCAAATTATGGATATGGAGAGCCAGGCAGGTATGTGCTGATCACGGTTGCTGATACAGGAAAGGGAATTGACGAGGAAACTCAAAAGAAGATCTTTGAGCCTTTTTTTACGACTAAAGGGATCGGGGAAGGGACAGGACTCGGCCTTGCAATCTCCTACGGGATCATAAAACAGCATAACGGCTACATCAAGGTCTATAGCGAATCCGGGCAAGGGACGGTATTCAGAATATATCTGCCGCTTGTTGAAGAAACGGCGGGGCAGGACAATAAGACAGAGTTCGCTGTTTCTGACAATGGCGGTAATGAGACAATCCTCGTAGCAGAGGACGACGTTTCCCTGAGGAAATTGAAAAGATTAGTGCTGGAGTCCCACGGCTATAGTGTCATTATCGCAGAAGACGGGGAAGATGCTATTGCAAAATTTATGGGAAACAGGGACAAAATTAAACTCGCCATACTTGATATGATTATGCCGAAGAAAAATGGTAAAGAGGTCAGTGAGGCGATTAGAAAAGTGAGTCCCCTGACAAAAATAATCTTTACGAGCGGATATACGATGGATATTATCAAAACAAGGGAATTGGTAGAAGCCGGTTTTGATTTTTTGCTTAAACCTATAGCTTCAAAAGATCTTTTGAAAAAAGTAAGAGAGGCGTTGGACAGATGAGCGAAAAAATTCTGATCGTCGACGACGAGGAGGCCAATCTCAGACTGCTCACCCGGTGGCTTATTCCGTTAGGCTATGATATTGAACTTGCCGCAAACGGGGATGAGGCGGTGCAGAAAGTTAGAAACAGCAGACCTGACCTGATAATTCTTGATATCATGATGCCGGTTATGGATGGCTATGAAGTCTGTAGAATTTTAAAAGCAGACCAGGAGACCAAGAACATACCGATTATTATGGTGACGGCATTGAACGAAAGGGAATCAAAATTAAAGGGGCTCTCTGCATCCGCCAATGATTTTCTTTCCAAACCCATTGATCAGGTAGAATTAACCATCCGGGTCAAGAATCTTCTAAAAATCAAAGCATTCGATGATTTTATGCTCAGGCATAACCAGTTACTTGAAATGGCTGTGCTGGAACGAACCCAGGACCTTAGAAATATGAGCAACGAGATGGTGCAGAAACTTATAACAGCCGCGGAATTTCGTGATACGGACACGGGCGCTCATATAGCGAGGATAGGATTTTATGCCAACAAGATGGCCGAGGCGCTGGATATGCCGATGGACTTTATAGAGAATATAACCTTCGCAAGTCCGTTGCATGACATCGGCAAGATCGGGATTGCGGACAATATACTTTTAAAGCCTGGTCCTCATACACCGGATGAATGTAAGATCATGCAGACTCATGCCGCCATGGGAGAGAAGATCCTGGCGGGATCAACTTATTCCAAGATTAAAATGGCTGCCTCCATTGCTTTCAATCATCATGAACGGTGGGACGGCAGCGGTTATCCAAGAGGAGTTAAAGGAGAAGCAATACCGATTGAGGGCAGGATAGTCATCATTGTTGACCAGTATGATGCTCTCCGGAGTCAAAGGCCATACAAACCGGCCTTTGACCATCAAAAGACGTTCAAGATTATCACCGAGGGTGACGGCAGGACCATGCCGGAGCATTTTGATCCGGAGATCCTCAAGGCCTTCAAAGAGATCGCCCCTTTATTAGAAGAGATATTTGAGCAGCACCAACAGGCATGAGTTCTCGACTTTTTGGTCGAGAATGAGGCCGTCGACCACACGCATGATTGCCTCAACCAAACCCGTCGTATTTGGCGGTTACGTTAAATTTGACGGATTCCGCTGACGGTTCTTCCTTCCCACCCACGTTTTCCATTTTAATTTTAATTCGTACAATCAACCGGTTGCATTCAAATTATTTGCAGTTCTTCACTGGCACATTAGTTGCGTTATGCCTTCTTGGCAGAACCTGAGCACTGTGCTGGTACACCCACACAACTGATCCGGCAAAGCGGCATTCAAGATTTACGTCCTCAAGAAGGGCAGACAACAGGTTTATGAGAATGGTGAAATATTCATATCTGCAAAGGATTATCAGCATCGGACGGCGCAATATGGGGGTTGTTCCCGTATTAATCCTGCTTGTTCTGATGCAAACCGCCGCAGCGCTGGCCGCGACTGCGCCACCACTGGGGGTAGCAAGCAGCTTCGCGGTTCTGGCCGGCACCTCGGTGACCAATACCGGGATCACCACCATCAATGGCGATCTGGGTGTCTCGCCGGGCAATACGATCACCGGTATGGCGAGCATCACCCTCAACGGAACGGTACATCTTACTGATGCAACCGCGGCAAACGCCCAGAGTGCCGCCACCTCTGCATATAATAATGCTCTCGGTCAGGCATGCGATTTCGGCCCTTTTGGGGCGACGGATCTGACCGGAGCAACGCTTGTCCCCGGCGTTTATTGTTATTCATCGACAGTTCAGAATAGTGGAATACTCACTCTCGACGCACTGGGCGACAACAATGCCGTCTGGGTATTCAAAATCGGCAGCACACTCACAACCGCCGGTGGTGCGTCGGTTCTCGTAATCAATGGCGGTCAGAACAGCAATGTGTTCTGGCAGGTCGGCAGCTCTGCGACTCTCAATACAAACACGGTGTTTGTCGGCAATATCCTCGCACTCACAAGTATCACACTGACCAGCGGCGTAACCGTGTCCGGAAGAGTTCTGGCGCTGAACGGCACAGTAACGCTGGATACCAACACCGTTTCACTGTCGCCGATTATCGCGATGGTTAAATCAGTGGTGACCACTTACGACCCGGTAAACGGTACTGCCAGCCCCAAGGCAATACCGGGTTCAGAGATGTTGTATACCATAACCGTAGCGAATAGCGGGTATGGCGTTGTCGACAATAATACAACCGTGGTTAAGGACTTGATCCCGGCCAATATGAGTCTCTGCGTCTCGGTGTTATGCAGCAATCCGCCTGTAAAATTTTCCTGCAGCACCTCTCCGGACTGCGGACTGACCTACACTTATGCTGCCGACGTGACATACTCCAGCACGGTCGGTGGGGGGGAGCCATATACCTATCCCGTAGCGCCGGATTCCGCCGGTTATGACGCTAATGTAACCGAGGTCAGAATCAACCCAACCGGTATCTTTAACGGGGTAAACGGCGGAAGTAACCCGTCATTCAGTCTGCTTTTAAAGATGAAGATTAAATAATGTGGTGATGCTGATGAAGAAGAAGATAGTCATATTAGCATTGCTGGCAATCATTTATATTTCCGTAAAACCGGCACATGCTGCCGGGACCGCTTCAGGGATTCCCATTATCAGTACGGCGACGGCGACTTATGACGTCGGCCCAACCATTGGCCTGACCGCGACGGCTTCATCCAGCATTATTGTCGACAACAAGGTTAACGTGACAGTAACCAAAAATGCCGACGTAACGGTGACTCCGGGTGCAACCGACCAGAGGCTGGTATTTCTGCTTACGAACACCGGCAATACCACCCAGCGTTATGCCTTATCCGTTGCGAATGGCGCGGGTATTGTCATGAACAACGTCCGCATATACAGGGATAATGGCGTCAACCCGAATACCTGGGATCTATCGGATACGCTCTATGTCAATGCCGGCACCTTCGGCGATGTTGCGGCGGATGGCACACTTAACCTTCTGATAGTAGCGGATACGCCGGGAACAGCTTCGGACGGACAGACCTCGGATTACAGCCTTGTTGCAACTACCGTGGATGCAGGCACGACCACTGTCACAGCGCCGACTGTCGGCGCCAATACGGCCGGGGTAGACGTGGTATTTGCCGACATCGCCGGCAGCGCTTCCGGCGATGGCACGCGGGATGGAAAACACTCCTCATCAGGAAAATACACGGTCAGTTCGGTATCAGTAACCATTGCCAAGGCTGTTATTGTCTACTCAGACCCGTTTAACGGCACCGTAAATCCCAAGGCGAAGCAGGGCGCCATACTCAGGTATAGCATTACCGTAACAGCAACAGGGAGTCAAACTGCACTCAACGTAGTGATCACTGACCCCATCCCCACCAATACAACATATTCTGCCGGAACATTAAAGCTGAACGGTGTAGCGCTGACCGATGCGGCGGATGCCGATGTCGGCCAAGTGGTCGGTGTTCCGGTGACGCTTACCGTGAACCTGGGCAATCTGACGAGCGCGTCTGCTGTGCAGACGATAACGTTTGATGTGACGATAATTTAAAAAGGAGGTGTTCGAATGAAAAAAATACTGACAATTTCAGCAATGCTGTTGTTTCTCTCTTCCCTGGCGATAGCGGCCGACCAAGGGGTTATCAAGCTTAAATCAGTCGCTGAGGTTGAAGTTGCGATCAAGAACAGTAAAGGGGAGAAGGAGGTCAGAAGGGTAGAGGCGGCTAAGGCGAATGTCATACCGGGGGATGCGGTTATCTTTACGACCTATTGCGCTAACAACGGCAATGAACCGGCTTCCGACATTGTCATTAACAATCCCATGCCTGAACATCTGCTCTATATTGCCGGAACTGCGGAAGGGAGCGAAACGAAGATCGAATTCTCGGTAGACAAAGGGAAGAGCTACGCCACTCCGGATAAGCTGAAGATAAAGGGAAATGATGGAAAGGAAAGGCCAGCCGGCCCATCAGACTATACCCACATCAGATGGACCCTGTCCAAGCCTCTGGCGCCGGGAGGGCAGGAAAGCGTGTCGTTCAGAGCAAAGGTTATGTAAGGGAAATATAGAGAGTGAGTCAATGGTATCATTCCGGAAGTTAAATAAAGGAGGAAAAAATGAAAACGACAAGTAAAAACAGATTTCTGCTGATGTTCCTTACCGGGGCCTTGGCAATCATGGCGCCGCCGCGGGCCATGGCATTGATGACGCCGGCCTGTACACCTATCGATAATGTGGCGGCTGTCTCGTATAGCGTCGGAGGCGTATCGCAAACAGGGATCAACTCCACTACATCTTTCACTGTGGGTAACAAGGTTAATCTTACCGTGACCCGTACTGACGCAAGCTATGTGTCTGTTCCCCCGGGGGCAGTCAACCAGTCGCTGACCTTTATGGTCACTAATACCGGCAATGCCAATCAGAGGTATGTCATCTCTTATACGGAACCAGCCGGAGGACCGGATCCCTTCGGAGGTACGGACAATTTTGATGCGACCACTCCGGGAGTAGGAGCGGTCAGCGTTGCCAACGTCACTACCGGCGTTATTGTGCCGGGTGGGACCTATTCGGCAATTGTGGTCTCCAATATACCGATAGCGCGGGTTAACGGTGATATTGCCATGTATGGCCTTGTGGCCAGAACCTACAAGGTTGACGGCACGACCATTGAAAACGGCAATGTCGGTTCAATTACCAGCAGCTACGGCACTTGTTCAGCCGATATCGTGCTGGCAGATGCCGCAGGCACTGATGACCCTACCGGAGCTAGGGATGGCGCCGATTCCATAAGAGGCGCATACAAGGTCTCATCGTCAGTCCTTGCCTTCTCCAAGACGGCAACAACCATTTGGGATCCCGTGAACTATAGCAATACCCCCAAAGCCATTCCGGGCGCTCTGATCAGATACGTGATCGCCGTGACCAATGGAGCTGCGGCAACATCATCTGCTGTCCTAACGACCATCACTGACGGACTGAACGCCAATACGGCGATTGATCCTAATTTGAAGGTCGCCGCGCTTAGCGGCCCTCTGACAGCCCTGGCAAATGAGTCTGGTATTGCGGGAAAGGGCTTCAAGGCAGTGGTTACCGGTTCTACGCGTGCCGCCAACGGCGTAAATCAATATTTCACCACCACCAGCGATGCAGATGGTGTAGATATCGCCGGGCAAAACATCACGGCAACGTTGACGACGGTGCTGCCGGCGGAAGTCGGCCCCCCCGGTTATGCAGCCGGCGAACTTAAGGCTGGTGAGACAGTCACCCTTACGTTCAATATTGTTGTCCAGTAGCAGGTTAGTCTACAGAAGGTAGTTATCGTGAGATCTTTTTTACCCATATCAGCCGCAGCACGGCGCATCTGTTCCGGTATAGTTACCGGAACATGCGCAATGTTGCGCTATTTTTCAATGAGTCCTTCTGCTGTGAATCGGGTGATACCGATTCTGGCTGTCCTTTTTACCCTCTTCTTCCCGGCAGCGGCTCTGAGCGCCACGACTATCGACAACACTGCAAGAGCCGATTTTTTGATCGGAACAGTGCCGATGGTCTCTTTTTCAAGCACCGCGTCCATTATCGAGAGGACCCCATCAACTCTGGAGTATCTGAAATACGCCCCGCTCTCTCTCGGCGCGAAAATGGTCAAGGTATCCACAACAAAGTATCTGAACACATCAGGATCATACAGCAACATGCCGGACCCGGTTCCGGTAGGCTCCACAACTCCACTGGACATCAGCAACAATAAGGTTCCGCTCATCAAAGCAGATGTCTATCATGGCAACGAACCGTTCTTCCTCAGGCTTTCAGATGTGGACCAGAACACTGATCCGACAGTTGTGGAAACCGTTTTACTGACCTTGGAAATTATAGACAACGCTGAAAAAGAGGTGCTTGTTCTTACTGAGACAGGTCCGAATACCGGTGTTTTTGTCGGATATATTCAGTCCGTCACAACGTCTGTCGTTAACCGGAATGGTGCTCTCAGCGTCCACGAGAACGCCAGCATCGTTGCAACCTACGTTGATTCGGTCGACGGCGCCGATACCTCAACAGTAACGGCCCTTGTTGACCCATTCGGTATCGTTTTTGACAGCAAAACCGGCCTGCCGGTAAATGGGGCAACTGTTACCATGCTTGATACCGCCTCCAACACCCCGGCCGTTGTCTATGGTGATGACGGAGTCAGTATTTATCCTTCGACCGTGAGCAGTGGAGGAACCGTTTCGGACAGCAGCGGTGTGGTCTACATCTTCCCGCCCGGCGGATACAGATTCCCTTTCATGGCACCCGGGAAATACCGTCTTATCGTTGTCCCGCCGTCGACATACAGGGCGCCGTCCATAGTTTCAACAGCGGAGCTCCTGGCTCTTGGGCCATTCGCGATAGTGCCCGGATCAAGGGGAGAGAAGTTCGTGGTTGCTGCCGGACCGGCTATGCATATAGATATCCCGATAGATCCCATTGCCGAATTGTATCTGACCAAGGCAGCCTCTAAGGAGGAGGTGTCGATCGGTGATTTCCTGCAGTATAAAATTACGGCTGAGAATACCACTGCCAGCAATATTGTCGGCATTCTGGTCAACGACAGACTTCCACTCGGATTCAGATATCGCCACGGATCGACAAAGATTAACGGTTCAACAGTTCCTGACCCTGTAGTTTCAAGCGACGGCAGGTCGCTGACCTTTAAACTCGGAGGATTAGTATCCGGTAAAACTGCGAATCTAACTTATGTGGTGGAGATAGCGGCAGGCGCAAAAATCGGCAAGGCAATAAACCTGGCAGCAGCGACCGCTACCGGCGGAGTGGTATCCAACACTGCCAGGGCGGAGGTGCTGGTCAAAGAGGATCTCTTCGGCAGCAAGACCATTATAATGGGCCGGGTATTTCCAAAAGGGTGCGGGGAGGGTCAGGATACCGACGGGGTGAGCGGAGTGCGTATCTATCTTGAAGACGGCACTTATGCGATAACCGACAAGAATGGGATGTACCACTTTGAGGGTCTTGTTCCCGGCACCCATATAGTGCAGCTCGACATAGACACCATACCGAAGGATTATGAATTAATCTTTTGTGAGGAGAACGATCGGTTTGCCGAAACGCCATATTCCCAGTTTGTCGATCTCCAGGGAGGGACCATGTGGCGCGCCGATTTTTACGCAGTCCGAAAGCCTGTTCCGCCCCCTGTCATGGTCCCGGAACCAATTCCGCCGCTTGTCGTTGTCCCGGTACCTGTTTTACCTGTTGAGATAAAAGGGTCTGTGGGGATTGAGCTTAACAGCACTCTTCTCAGCACAGAGGTGGAATACGAGGTATTACTTCAGGTCGGAGATGTTCCAGGCGCCAATCTTCGACTGTCTGTAGTGCTGCCGGAAGGGGTTCTATACAGGACTAAAAGCAGTAGTCTGAAAAATGCTGTATTGCCTGACCCTGAGATAATGGAAAATGTTCTTACATATCGCCTCGGGGATGTCGGTTCCAACTGGGAAGGCAGGATAAAGTTCAGTGCGGAAATACAAGCCGCAGGCGAGGAAGGGGAGTTTTCGACAAAGGCGCTATTAACGTTTAACACTCAGGGAGTAAACGATAACAGGACACCTTTGGTGGAAAATATCCTGAAACGAGTCAAAAATTTTGAAACCGTGACCAAACCTCCCATGCTTCTCTATCCGCACTTTGTATCCGGCAGCGCCGTTCTGAGCAGCGAGGATAAAGTGCAATTAGACGGCGTGGTTAACGAACTTAAAAAATTTGATATTGCCAGTATGTATGTCACAGGGCATACCGATTCCGAGCCGATATCGGAGTATCTGCAGCCTACCTATGCCGATAATTACGTACTGTCTTTTGCAAGGGCGCGGAGCGTAGCTGAATATCTGGCCGAATTCCTGAAACTTTCTCCTGAACAGGTGATAATTGACGGTAAAGGACCTGATATGCCTCTGGCAAGTAACGAGAACAGCGCCGGGATGGCCAGAAACAGGCGCACGGAGTTAATAATCACATCCGGAAAAGAGAAGAGTTGGTATGAAGTGAAAAATATCAAAGACAAGAGTGGGATCAGGAATGTTGAGGTGAATGAGATGATCCCGAACAAGAGCCTGGCGGCTCCTTTGATCGCGGTAACTGAAATACCCCCGGATAAGAGCTTGGCAGCACCTCCGATAGAGGAGATAAAAAATGATAAAGCTGAGTTGAGCAGCTTGCCTGCTCATACGAAACTTATGCCCTTGCGGTATAAAAGAATCATGCCTGAATTTAACCGGGCCTGGTTGGACAAGGCGGAACCCTGTCTTGCCTTTGTCTGGCCGTATGAGGGCTTTCATCCCTCTATCCCCAGCCTCAAGATTGCCGTAAAGCATGACCCTGCCAGAAAGATTAAACTCTTTATGAACGGCGAAGAGGTTGATCCGATCAGTTTTGACAATACCATAAAAAGCCAGGGCGACAAGGTTGCGGTGAGTACATGGTCCGGTATAGGTCTTTTTGAAGGAGATAATTTCTTTGAGACGGTTGAGTACGATAACGGCGTTGAAAGCGGACGGATTAAACATACGGTTCATTACTCAAGACCTCCGGTTAAGGCTGAATTGGTCATGGTGCAATCAAACCTTATTGCCGACGGCAAGAACACGCCGGTCCTGGCGATCCGTCTTATAGACAAGGACGGCCATCCGGCAAGAGAGGGGATCATCGGCGAATATGCTGTCGACCCTCCGCACCTGCCTTTCGAGAGAATGGCAGAGTTGCAGGATGACTCTGTTTCGGCATCCAGGAGCGAAAAGTTGAAATATCTGGTTGGAGAGGATGGCATGGCTTTTATCAAGCTTATGCCGACAGCCCAAACCGGCGAAGCTGTTGTCCGGTTCAGCTTTATGAACGGCGACCAGGAAGTTCGGACCTGGCTTACCCCCGGAAACCGCGAATGGGTGCTCGTCGGCCTGGCCGAAGGGAGTGCAGGGTATAACACGGCAAGCGGCAACATGGAGAGTCTGGGGGACTCGGGTGTCGATGATAATTACTATAAGGACGGCAGACTGGCCTTTTTTGCCAAGGGGATGATAAAAGGGAAGTGGCTCCTCACTATGGCTTATGACAGTGACAAGAACTGGGGAACCAGACAGAATGACTCTCTGCATCAGATAATTAATCCGAACAAATATTATACCCTTTACGGAGATGCTACCCAGCAGGGCTACGAAGCCGCCAGTGCCAGGAGCCTCTATGTCAAGCTGGAAAGAGATAAATTTTACGCCCTTTTCGGTGATTTTGAAACCGGGCTTAAAGTAACGGAATTGTCGCGATACAGCCGTAATCTAAACGGCTTTAAATCGGAAATGAAAGGCGAAAGGTTCGACTTCAACCTCTTTGCCAGCGACACGAACCAGGCCTTTGTTAAAGACGAGATAAGGGGTGACGGCACATCGGGTCTGTACAGGCTTTCAAGAAAAAATATAGTAATGAACTCGGAGTCTATAACCATAGAGACGAGAGACCGCTTCCGCAGCGAGGTCATAATATCATCTCAAAAACTCAGCCGTTACCTTGATTACAGCATCGAATATGATACCGGCAGCATCTTCTTCAAGTCCCCTGTTTTCAGCCGGGATGAGAACTTTAACCCCATCTATATAGTCGTGGACTACGAGTCTTTCGACACTACGGATATGTCCTACAATTACGGTGGCCGGGGCGCTGTCAGGTTTATGGATAACCGGCTGGAGATCGGCGCCACCCATATCTATGAGGGAAGCGCCGGGGGAGCGGGTAAACTGGGAGGTATCGACGCCACCCTGAAGATCAATGACCGGACGAGCATCAAGACGGAACTTGCCGTGACTGATATTGATTTGCAAGGATCAGGACGAGCCTACATCACCGAACTGTCTCACCGGTCGGAGAAACTGGAAGGAAAGGTCTATGTCCGCGAACAGGATAGTGAGTTCGGTCTGGGCCAGCAAAGGGGAAGCGAGACAGGGACCCGGAAGCTCGGTTTTGACGGCACATACCATTTTAACCAAGAGCTAAGCGTCAAGAGCGATGCATACCGGCAGTATAATTTAGCTGTCGATGCTGTGCGGGATCTGGCTGAGGCGCGAGTAGAGTATGCGGAAAAAAAGTACGACCTTCATGGCGGCCTGAGACATGCGGAAGACACCCTTGGCAACGGGGATACTAATATTTCCGAACAGATTACCGCCGGCGGCAGATTACTTATCGACGACAGCCTCACACTCAGGCTTGATCATGATCAATCGGTACAGGGGAACACCAACAGCGACTTCCCGACCCGCACGACCCTGGGAGCCGATTACAAACTTAACGATACAGCGACACTGTTCGTGGCCCAGGAGTTCACCCAGGGAGAGTATGAGGACAGTGAGTCGACCAGAATCGGAGTACGGGCCTCGCCATGGACCGGTGGGCAGATCAGCTCATCAATGGAGCAGCAGTCCGGCGAAAACGGCGCGCGGGTCTTTGCTGTCGCCGGCCTGAAACAAGCCTACAAGATAACTGAAAAGTGGAGCGCAGATGCAGGAATGGACCGCAGTTCCACCCTGAAGCACCCCGGCAACGCTCAGTTTAACAGCAATGTCCCTCCAGCCTCCGGCGGCGAGGATTTTACCGCTCTCTCGCTCGGCACTGCTTATAAGGAAGAAAAGTGGTCATGGACCGGCAGGGTAGAGACAAGGGACTCAGATAATGAGGACCGGTTGGGGGTGTTTTCCGGAGTCTATGGTGAATTAAAAGAGGGCATAGGATTGGCGGCGGCTTTACAGGCATTCCGGACAGGATATGCAACCGGAGCGGAAAAGGAGAGCGGCGATCTTCGATTCGGTCTGGCATACCGGCCGCGGGAGACCCGCTGGATCATCCTTGATCGCCTGGATTTCCTGATTGATAAGCAGAACGGGGCCGGCTTCGATTTCGACAACCGGCGAATCATCAACAACCTGAACGCCAATTACAAACCGGAATACAAGACGCAGATTTCGCTGCAATACGGTTCCAAGTATGTGCAAGAGGTTATAGACGGCAACGACTATAGGGGGTACACCGACCTGGCTGGACTGGAGGGAAGATACGATTTAACCAAAGATTGGGATATCGGGATCAGAGGCAATGTCCTGCACTCATGGTCTACAGACCAGTACAAATACGGTTTGGGCGCCTCTGTCGGCTTTAGCTTTGTTAAGAACGTATGGTTGAGTGTCGGGTATAATTTCATGGGATTCAGGGATAGAGATTTTTCCCGCGCTGATTTCACTTCCGCAGGGCCTTTCGTAAAGTTCAGGATGAAGTTTGACCAAGGATCGACCCGTGACGCTGTAAAATGGTTCACCGGCCAATAAGTTAACCAACCCGTAAAGTATCCCTCAACATGCTGTGGTTCCACCAAATGTTGAGGCCGAACTAATCATTTCATACTGCTCAGATTGTTTTTTTTCTTAGTTTAATTCCCTGTAATTAAAGGATGAATCAAAACTTACGGTTCATTTCCGATCCTTGGTGCGACATTTGCACTACAGTCAAATAACAGATGACTAACAAGTAGTCATTGCCTTCAAGTATTAGATATGTCTCTCCAGTCAGCTCGTTAAACTTTGGTTAACAATGCCGGCTTTTAAATTTTTAAGAACCCTGCTTAGGAGGTAACACAAATGAAAAAGATTTTTACAAGATGGTTTGTAACACTACTGGCTGTTTTTCTGGTCGGGTGCGGAGGTAATAACAGTGGAGGTGGAGATGGAGGTGGAGGTGGAGGTGGTGGTGGCGGAGGAGGTAGCTCAGATAACACCGCGCCTACCGTTACGTCTATAATCCCTAATAATGCCGCCACTGGTGTGGCGCTCAATCGGAATGTCTACGCCACTTTCAGTGAAGGGATGAACCCTGCAACGCTTACCATAGCGACATTTACCTTAAATCAGGGAATAACGTCAGTCGCAGGCACCGTGACATGCAATGGCACAAAGGCAACCTTTACACCTGACAGCAATCTTGCAGCCGGTACCCCGTATACCGCCACGATTACAACCGGGGTTCAAGACCTGGCAGGTAATGAGCTGGCAACGAATAAGGTATGGAACTTTACAACCGGCGTTACAACAGCGGCAGGTCCGGATCCAGTGCTTCTTGGTGCGGCCGGTAATTATGTGATTCTGGCGAAAACGGCCGTTTCGACCGTGCCGGCTTCTGCAATTACAGGTGATATCGGATTGAGTCCGGCAGCCACCTCTTACTTTACTGGTTTTTCATTAACGATGGTAGGAACTACATCCGCAACATCGCCACAAGTGACCGGCAGTTTATATGGAGCTGATATGACAGCTCCTACCAGCTCTAACCTGACTACGGCGATTACTAACATGAGCACTGCATACACTGATGCCGCCGGCCGTCCGACACCTGATTTCCTGAACCATGGTGCTGGAGAAATCGGTGGACTGACCCTGCTTCCCGGCCTCTACAATTGGACTACCGGGGTAACAATATCCGCGGATGTCACTATCTCGGGCGGCCCGAATGATGTCTGGATCTTCCAGATGCCGGGCAACCTCACTATGAGCCCGGCTATGAATGTTTTCTTGAGCGGCGGCGCCAAGACCAAGAACATCTTCTGGCAGGTCGCCGGTTTCGTGGATATCGGCACAACCGCGCATTTCGAAGGAATTATATTGTCTCAGACATCGATAACGCTGGGGACCGGCGCGTCGATGAATGGCAGAGCATTAGCAGATACAGCAGTACATCTTGACCAAAGTACAGTTACAACGCCTGCCCCGTAAAGGGATAAGGTAGACAGGTCCTATTAGAGGAGGTGGCAGGCTATCTGTTTGTCACTAAATTAGCTTCACAGATTTAAAAAGTCCTCATAAAGGAGGGTACAAAAATGAACAGATGCAAAGGATATTCGAAATTGTGGTTTTTGGCTTTACTGCTTGTCACTTTTATGGCCGGGTGTGCAGACAATGATCCGGCGGTCGTTTCTTTGGTTTCGGTTATAGTCTCCCCGGCAACAGTCTCAATACCGGTAACCGGTACCGTGCAATTTACTGCCACTGCAATATATGATAATGGGTCATCCCGCAACGTGACAACATTATCTACCTGGACTTCAGGTGCTCCCGGTGTCGCTACCTTCGGGGTGATCAAAGGCTTGGCTACCGGTGCTACTGCCAATGCCCTGCCGGTCGTCATTACCGCCTCTTTCGGCGGCAAGACCGCGACAGCCAGTTTGACAGTGAATGCCGCAACCTCAAAGGGTTTAAAGGTGACACCGGTAACGGCTTCAATACCGGTTACCGGCATCCAACAATATACGGCGATAGAGACATTCAGCGATGGGACAAGCTTTGACAGAACAACAAACGTCGCCACCACCTGGACCTCATCAAGCCTCGCCAACGTCACACTTTCACCGAACGGCGTCGGCGCCGGCCTTGCGACCGGTCTAACTGCTACTCCGGTTGGCGTGCCGGTCGTCATCACTGCCACCTTTGGTGTCGTCGGTCCGTCCGCGACCGCCAATTTGACCGTGACCAACGCAACCTCGAAGGGCTTAAAGTTGACGCCGGCTACGGCCTCAATACCCCTTACCGGTATCCAACAATATACGGCGATAGAGATATTCAGCGATGGGACAACCATCGACAGGACAACAAATGGCGCTACCACCTGGAGTGCCAGCAACGGTAACGCCACACTGTCGCCAACCGGCGTAGGCGCCGGCGTCGCAACCGGCGTTTCTGCCGGCGTCGTCACCATCACTGCCACGTACGGTGCCGTTCCGGCCGCGACCGCAACATTGACTGTGACCACCGCAACCTCGAAGGGTTTAAAGTTGACGCCGGCTACGGCCTCAATACCCCTTACCGGTATCCAACAATATACGGCTCTTGAGATATTCAGCGATGGGACAACAATTGACAGGACAACAAATGTCGCCACCACCTGGAGTGCCAGCAACGGCAACGCCACACTATCGCCAACCGGCGTAGGCGCCGGCGTCGCAACCGGCGTTTCTGCCGGCGTCGTCACCATCACTGCCACGTACGGAGTTGTTCCGGCCGCGACCGCGACATTGACTGTGACCACCGCAACCTCGAAGGGTTTAAAGTTGACGCCGGCTACGGCCTCAATACCTCTTACCGGTATCCAACAATATACGGCTCTTGAGATATTCAGCGATGGAACAAGCATCGACAGGACAACAGACGTCGCCACCACCTGGAGTGCCAGCAACGGCAACGCCACACTCTCGCCTACCGGCGTTGGTGCCGGTGTCGCAACCGGCGTTTCTGCCGGCGTCGTCACCATCACTGCCACATACGGTGTTGTTCCGGCCGCGACCGCGACATTGACTGTGACCACCGCAACCTCGATGGGTTTAAAACTAGCGCCTCCAACGGCTTCTATACCGGTTACCGGCACCCAGCAATATACGGCGCTTGAGATATTCAGCGATGGAACAAGCATCGACAGGACAACAGACGTCGCTACCACTTGGAGTGCCAGCAACGGCAACGCCACATTGTCGCCAAACGGCGTCGGTGCCGGCGTCGCAACCGGAGTTTCAGCCGGCGTAGTCACCATTACTGCTACTTACGGTGTCATTCCGGCCGCTACAGCGACATTGACCGTGACCAACGCAACATCGAAAGGCTTAAAGTTGACACCGGCAACGGCCTCAATACCGGTTACCGGCACCCAGCAATATACGGCTCTTGAGATATTCAGCGATGGAACAAGCATCGACAGGACAACAGACGTCGCTACCACCTGGACTGCCGGCAACGGCAACGCCACACTGTCGCCAAACGGCGTTGGTGCAGGCGTCGCAACCGGAGTTTCAGCCGGTGTTGTCACCATCACGGCCACTTATGGTGTCATTCCGGCCGCAACGGCGACATTAACAGTGACCAACGCAACATCGAAGGGCTTAAAGTTGACACCGGCAACGGCCTCAACACCGGTTACCGGTACTCAACAATATACGGCGCTTGAGATATTCAGCGATGGAACTAGCATCGACAGGACAACAGACGTTGCTACCACCTGGAGTGCCAGTAACGGCAACGCCACACTGTCGCCAAACGGCGTCGGTGCCGGCGTCGCAACCGGAGTTTCAGCCGGTGCTGTCACCATCACGGCCACTTATGGTGTCATTCCGGCAGCAACGGCGACATTAACAGTGACCAACGCAACATCGAAAGGCTTAAAGTTGACACCGGCAATAGCCTCAACACCGGTTACCGGTATCCAGCAATATACGGCTATCGAGACATTCAGTGATGGGACAACCATCGACAGGACAACAAACGTCGCCACCACCTGGAGTGCCAGCAATGGCAATGCCACACTTTCGCCAACCGGCGTCGGTGCCGGCGTCGCAACCGGAGTTTCAGCCGGTGCCGTCACCATCACGGCCACTTATGGTGTCATTCCGGCCGCGACAGCCACATTGACCGTAACCAACGCAACATCGAACGGTTTAAAGGTGCTGCCGGCATTGGCCTCAATACCGGTAACCGGTATTCAACAATATACGGCGATTGAGACATTCAGCGATGGGACAACCATCGACCGGACAGAAGATGCTACCACCATTTGGAGTGCCAGCAACGGCAATGCCACACTGTCGCCAAACGGCGTTGGTGGCGGCGTCGCTACCGGTGTTACCGCCGGCGTCGTCACTATCACGGCCACTTACGGTGTCATTCCGGCCGCAACAGCCACATTAACCGTTACCGCCGCAACCTCGAAGGGCTTAAAGGTTACGCCAACATTAGCCAAAATATCGGTTTCCGGTACTCAACAATTTATGGCGCTTGAGATATTCAGCGACGGGACTACCGTCGACCGGACAGAAGATCTCGCCACAACCTGGACTTCAGATAGCGTTAACGCCACACTATCGCCAAACGGCGTTGGTGCCGGCGTCGCTACCGGCGTTAATGCCACCCCTGTAGGTGTACCGGTCGTCATCACAGCCACTTACGGTGTCGTTCCGTCTGCGACAGCCGATTTGACCGTGACCGCCGCAACCTCAATGGGTTTAAAAGTAACACCTGCCACGGCCACCATAACAATTTCCGGTGGCTCTCAACAATTTAAGGCGATTGAGACATTCAGCGATGGGACAACCTTTGACCGGACAGAAGACCCGGTTACCGTATGGAGTGCAGTCAATATCCCAATCGGTGGCGCTGCCGTTGCCACTCTTTCACCGGACGGCATCGGCGCCGGCCTGGCTACCGGTAACGTCATCGGCCAATCGGCCATCACCGCTACTTACGGTGTCGCCGGCCCAACCGATACAGCCACACTGACCGTAACCGCACCCAACCCCGGAATCGCCGGTCCAGCTCCTGATCTTAAAACAGCCAGCACTTACGGGATTATAGCGACAAACGCGATTACCAACTCCAGTGGCCCATTAACTCACATCTTTGGAGATGTTGCGTTGACTTTACCTTCTTCTACTTCAACATCTGTAGTTGGATTCTTTGATGGTGGAGCTCTACCGGCCTTGACTTCAACTAATGTGACCAATAGTGACGGTATGTCCCCTGGTTTAATAAACACAACAGATAATGGTGTTTTATCTTTAGTTCAGCTGGCACAGCTTCAAACCGACTTGAATGACGCGTATCTCGACCTTTCGGGACGTGCGCCGACTTCAGTTTATCCTACAGGCGTAAAAGACCTGAGCGGATTGATAATTACACCCGGCATCTATGCAGTTGGTGGCGTAGTTGGTGTGCCTGGTGTGCCTGCAGTTACCGATACGTTAGGGCTCAGTGGTCCTGTTGTACTTGATGCACAAGGTAATGCGGATGCAGTCTTTATCTTCCAGGCCCATGACATTACCACAACAACGGGTAGTGTTATCCTGCAAGGTGGCGCACAGCCCCAAAATGTTTTCTGGGTGTTGACCGCTACTGCGACTATCGGGAATGGGGCTAGCACCTTCTTCCAGGGAACCATCGTGGCAGGTAATACGATTACAGTGAACCTGAACACCAATGTCCAGGGCAGAATGCTGGCTGGAGCGCTTGGCGCTGGTGCGATTACCGTAAATGGTATTATTACCGTACCTCAGTGAGGCATGAGGTACTAAGTGTAAATGCAGGACAGGTCGGGTGCTCCCGCAGTATTGAACTTCGGGAGTACCCTCTGATTCAGAAAAACATAAATAGAAATCACCCGCATCTAAACTCACAGCGGTCATGAATGCCAAAGTCGGGTTGACCACAAACAGGCATTCAATTCAATGTAAAATGTCAAGGAGGCACCAAAAATGAAAAAGATATTAAAGAGTATATTACCAGGTTTATTGCTTATTACCTGCGCGACTCCAAGTTTAGCCGAGAACCGGCAAGGGGCGTTCAGTGTGTCCCCTTTTGTCGGCGGCTATTTGTTGGATGATGATCAGCAGATGGAGAACCGGCCGGCATTCGGTCTGCGTGGCGGCTACAATTTTACCGAGAATCTGGGAGTGGAGGTTATGGGAAGCCACAGCCTTACCCAGACTAAGCAAGAATTCGGATCGCGGGAAACTGATGTATATCGCTACGGAGTCGATGCCTTGTTTCATTTTATGCCGAACAGCAAACTCGTTCCATTTATTGCAGCCGGGATCGGCTGTACCAAATTCAAAACACCCGACACGCTCTTTATCAAGAATCACACGGCCTATCTGTTCAATTATGGCGTCGGACTCAAGTACTTCGTCGCTCCCGACGTTGCCCTGCGGGCAGACGTCCGGCATGTGATACTGCCCGACGGGGTCAGCAACGGCGATTACTCCGGTAACAACAACCTGGAATACTCGGTCGGTGTGACCTTCCAGTTCGGCGGGGAGAGGAAGGCTGTAGAGGTCGAGACCGCCGCAGCCGCAGTTGTGGTCGCCGTAAAAGACACCACTCCACCGGCAGTGACCTGTATCTCTCCTTCTAATGGAGCGATAGAAGTGCCGGTCTACCAGAAAGTCAACGTAGCCTTCAATGAGGAGATGGACCCGGCAACGCTAAGCACTTCAACCTTTAAGCTGATAGGTCCTGATCTGACTCCTGTAAAAGGTAAAGTCGAGAGCGATGGCAAAACCGCCAATGCTGCGATCTTTACACCAACCAACAAACTGGCGCCCGGGACCCGTTATACCGCCATGGTTACCCCCGGAGCTAAGGACCGGGCCGGCAATGCCCTGCCGAACAACTATGAGTGGAGATTCACCACACCTGTTCCAATTGCTGCACCGGCAAAGATGGCAGCAGATACCACCCCGCCGGTAGTGCTCTTTGTGGCTCCTGTTAATAACGCCACGGCTGCGCCGGTCGACGAGAAAGTCAACGTTGCCTTTAATGAGATAATGGACCCGGCAACGCTCACTACAGAAACATTTATTGTTAAGCAGGGAGCAACACCAGTTGCCGGCACGGTAACAACTACGCCCTCAACGGCAACCTTTACCCCGTCGAGCGATTTTGAAAAAGGCAAACCATATAGCGCCACTGTGACCACCGGAACCAGGGACACGGCAGGCAATGCCATGGTAAGTGACTATGTGTGGAACTTTAAAGCACTTGCGACGCCTAAGGTAGTACCGGTATGTCTGGTCACCTTACAGGATAATCATTTCATCTTCAACAGTTCGGAGATCGCCGAAAACGGCAAGACGATTCTGCACGCTAATGCATTGATTTTGAGAGACGACCCTAAAATGAATCTGCGGATTGCCGGGTATACCTCGGCTTCCGGTACTCCGGAGTATAACCAGAAACTCAGCGAACAACGAGCCGATGCGGTCAGGAATTTCCTCATCAAAGAAGGCAAGATTGATAAGAGCAGGCTCATCTCAATCGGCTATGGCGAGACGAATCCCGCAGAGTATGAAGCTGTCCCTTCTGATATATACTCAGAGGCAGCTAAGGCCAATCAGAGAGTGTTGTTTGAGGTCATCGTAAAGTAGTTAAACAAAGGCAAGGGTCGGAGTGACTTTTTAGAGCGATCCGGCCCCTTGCCTCCTTACCAGCAGATATAACCCTAAACAATTTACACATATTAATAAGGTGAACATCATGAAAATAAGAAGCCACTCAATAGCCCTTTGCACAATGCTGCTGTTCGGCACAGTCGCCTTCCAGGGCGGTTGTGCATCGACCGGCATGGAACGATCCGTCAAAACCTCCAACTCAATACATGAAGTGGACAAAGAGATCAGGAAATTTATTGTCCAGGTTGATGCCACTGGCGCATCGCTTGATGCCTTGGTTATACCTGGACAATCTAATGTGAAAAAATCATTCAATAACTATTCAGACCAACTCGAAAAACTTGATAAAGAGGGAAACAGGGTGCTCAAACGCCTGGAAGAAATGAAGACACAGAGCAAAGAGTATTTTGCCGAGTGGGAAAAACAGGGAGACTCATATACAAATCCTGAAATTCGCATGCTCAGCGACGAACGCCGCAATAAATTAGCAGAAATTTATGCTCAGGTACCTGCAGCAGGCGTAGGAATTAAAGGTGCATACCTGGCTTACCTGACTGACCTGAAGGAGATCGAGAAGTACCTCTCTAATGACTTGACTCCTCAAGGGGTTGAATCCATAACTCCTGTCGCCAAAAAAACCGTCCAGGATCTCGAAGTCCTAAAGACATCCCTGCAGCCGGTTATAGTCGCTCTTGACGGCATAAAGGCTGAATTATATACAGGGAAAAAATAGGGAACGAACTGCACTGCTTATAATCAATTTATTAATCCGGTGTCTGAACATCCAAGCTATGAATGGTAGGGGAGGGGGCCCCCCACTCCGCCCCTACCATTCAGATGTTTGGACCATCGGATCAATAATTCCAGAAAAAGTTTAAAATAATGAAAATGTAGGAGGACGTTATGCTGTGGACAATCTGCATGGTCCTGATAGTCCTGTGGCTATTAGGTATAGTTACTTCAAATACCATGGGCGGACTGATCCATATTCTGCTCGTAATTGCAATAATAACAGTGCTGGTCCGCGTAATTCAGGGGCGAAAGGTCCTGTAGGGCGCGCAATCCCGGCAAGGCGCAGGTCGGTTCACTATTTTTAATAATATGACCAGAGCCGAAGAGAGGAAAAAATGAGTAAAAATATCTATAGAGGATTAGGTGTTGTTGCCCTTTGCGGAATGCTGTTTGTCTGCGGAGCAACAAAAGAAGCTGCGGCCGAAGTGAGTGTCGACATCAATCTCGGTCTGCCGCCGATCATAGTCTCCGAGCCACCGGAAGTGGTCATGGTTCCAGGTTCCCAGGTCTATTTTGTTCCCAGACTGGAATTTGACGTATTTTTCCACAACGGGTATTGGTGGTCTCCACGAGGGGGTCGGTGGTACCGCACCAGGGATTATAACGGCCAGTGGCAGGTAATAGATAAACGCTACGTACCTAGAGCGGTTCATCGTGTTCCAAGGAATTATCGTGACGTTTACGTGCGAGAAAGGCCCATTCCATACGGCCAGTGGAAGAAGCAAGGGTATCGCCATGAGGCAAAACACCAAGAGATAAGGTCGGATCGCAAAGAGATAAGGTCGGATAAACAAGAGTTAAAAGATGATCGACGAGAAATAAGGGAGAATCGCAACAATCCAAATGTCAGCCAAAAAGAGAAAAGGGAGGATATAAAAGAGTTTAGGGAGGATAGACGAGAGTTAAAGGAGGATCGCCAGGAGTTGAGAGATGATAAACGTAAGCGCTGATCCGGGAAAAAATATGTCGGTTCCAGCCGGAGAATCTATGTAATTTTCGGCAAATATTTAAACAAGCCCTAAGGAAAATGGTATGAAGATCTTAAAGACCGGGATCCTGATGTTTGTGCTGCTTGGATGGCCGGTTTATGCCATCGCTGCCAATCTTGGCTATATGCGGATAAACCTGATCGAAGGCGATGTCCAGATCAAGACGCCGGCAGCCGAAGATTGGGGGATCGCCGCCATAAACGAACCTGTCGGTGAAGGTGATCAAGTTTGGGCGCCTGAAGGTGGTAGGGTCGAACTGCAACTGAACAGCGGGACATATATAAGGCTCAACGAGAACTCGGCGCTTCAGATACTTTCGATGGATAAGGAATCATCCCAGTTTTATCTATCACAGGGTGGTGCGTATATATATTACGGTGCGGCTGAGGGTAGTGTCATACAGGTCGATACGCCGGAGGCGTCAACCCGGGCTTTTGACAGGGCGATCTTCAGACTTGATATGTCTGAGAAGTACACTGATGTAGCGGTCTATAAAGGATATGTTGAAACCGAGAATATGGCCGGAGAGACAAAAGTAATGGCAGGACAAATGGTCTCTCTTGGCGAGAACACTGATGGCGAGCTCGGCCCGATTGGCTCATCCGATGACTGGGAAATATGGAACAAGGCTAGGAACGACAGGATTCTTGCCGGTGGTGGCGTAAGTTCCGGTTACCTCCCGATTGAACTCAGGGCGTATTCTTATGACCTTGATAACAGCGGCAGGTGGGTTGAAGACCTGGAATACGGTTATGTCTGGACACCGATCATTGTTGTCGGAGCACAATGGGCTCCTTACAGGCATGGCAGATGGATCTGGCGGGGCAATGATTACGTCTGGGTAGGTTCAGAGCCCTGGGGATGGGCGCCTTACCATTATGGCAGATGGAGCTTTGGCGCTAGAATAGGCTGGTTCTGGGTGCCGCCTGTTGTGGGAGAGGTCCACTGGGGCCCTGGTTATGTCGGCTGGGTCAGAACCGGGAACTATGTCGCCTGGGTTCCTTTGGCGCCCAGGGAAATATATTACGGTCGCGGCAATTACGGTCAGCACAGTGTAAATATTACTACTGTAAATTTTAATCAGGTCAACATTACCAATGTATATAAGAATGTTAACGTTATCAATGGAGTGACGGTCGTCAATCAAAAAACCTTTGCAACTGCTTCACCCAGGATTGTAAAAGTAAACCACGACGAGATCAGACAAAAAATATTTGTTATCAGCAATATCAGTATAGGCACTCCGGCAATTAAACCTACGAAGGCAAGTAGTTTTGCATCAGCCAGGTCTGTCCCGGCAGCCAAACGACCGCCGCAGGCTGTCAGAGAGGTGCAGATCACCCGGTTGAAACAGGCAAGGCCGTTGATTAGAGAAGCTGATAAATCTGTTTTGAACCACGGCATAAAGCCGAAAAACCTCCCTGTTAAAACCGTTACAACCCCGCGTCACCTTGGTAAAGGCAAATCAATAAAACAAGTCAAGCCGGGAGAGAGCCTGAAACCCTCTACCCCAGCAGGCGGTCCCATCAATAGAACTGAGAAGCCACAGATTAAGTCAGACGAAAAGGGAGAAGCAAAAGAATCGCAGGATGGTCCCATCAACAGAGCTGAAAAACGGCTGTTCAACAAACAAAAAGAGAAGGGAAAACCGGAAGCAGCGCAGGGCGGCCCCACTGGCAGGGCTGACAAACAGCAAGCTAAGCGTGTAAAGAGAGAGCCCGCCCCTGCAGGCGGCCCTGCCGTGATAGCGGAGAGGAAACCGATTAAGCTGGAAAATCGAAAAAAAGAAGGAGCCCTGCAGATAGACCCCACGGCTGGAGATGAAAACCATCGTGTTGAGCGACCCCGGAGAGTAAATCCCTCCGACTTTGAAGGCGGCTCAATCGGCAGAGATGAGAGACGTCAGTTCAAACCGCATGATGATGGGAAAACAGCGGTACAGTAGAGAGATCCGGCTTGAGAAGTCAGCGTAGGTTGGGTTGAGCCCCGCGAAACCCAACAGATTTTGTACCGGTAAGCATGTCGTATTGTCGTTTGTAAGTGGAGGAATTTTTGGAGTTATTATAAGCGGAGGGTCTTCGGCTGCCGGTTTCAGCCGCTTCGCGTCTGGAATTTATGCCCTGTTAAGGGTACTGCGGCATCCTTCAGCCCGTCTTTATCGGATAGAAAAAACTGCATCGGTACGCGGTCAAGCGGTCTTCAAAGCCAGACGATAACCCAAAGCCTGGCCTTGAAAACCACAATGCCCGCACCTTCATTGATCACCCCAAACCCCTCCAGGGGTTCATGGAAGGTGGTTGGCACATGTTTTTGCAGGCTATGTCCGGCGGCTACGCATTGATGCCGTCCCTGGCGGGCGCATAAAATCTAATATGTTTAATGCCGGCCAAGCTTGGTACGGCTTCGCCTCGCGGCATTGAAACATATTAGATTTTATGCAACATACCCGGCAAAAAATGCGCCAACCACTGGCTTTATCGGATGGCGGCACCGGCCAAGGCTTAAACCATGCGGCGGGAAAGAGGCCGGTTGTGTGGCTACGCAGCGGCCCGCCGATTTCATACGGAATATCCGTTAGATAAATAGACAAGAACGTCCCGTCTAGACCTCCATTCTTCTTCTATTTATAAAGAGCGGTCTTCATGCCTTTGGGCTTGCGTCACCATATAGTTCAAGTATATAGCTGGAACAAAAACAATACAGATAAAAAGAATATCTGAAATAGCAAGATGAATATCAGTGGTTAATAAATAAATCTCACCAACAATCAACGCAATAAATGAGACAAGCCACCACCGAGAACGAAACTTAACTAAAAATAAAATAATACCCGTAACGGCTATTGAATCAGTAATACACTCAACAAAAAACATTAAAAAGGAATCAGTTATGTAGGATGCCGCTATGCTGACAGCACCCATAATGACAATACAAACCAAATAAAATAGGACAAAGAAGGTTCTCATATGCATGAATTTCCGGAAAAAATCATTTAACCCATAGGAAGCGCAAACTTGAAACAACTTTGAAAATTATCCCAGCACTTATCGATAGCACATTTATACATACTTCCACCATGCCCACCTGCTTCACATTCCTTTTGACAATCTTCTCGTAGTGATTCAATCTTGGTCGCACATTGAAGAAGTCCCCATACACATATAGCAGCATCTTTAAGAGTTGATGGAGTCGGTTTAAATTCACCCGTTGGGTCTGAAAAATTAAGGGGATCAGAACTGGAGTATGAATATAAATTATAATTAGGCATTCCCTCCAAGGTGGAATATTTATCAAAATTGTTAGTTAACCTACGCATATCAAAAAGTCCTTTCAGTGATTTTACGAATTTGGCAGGTGATGTCTGACGATATAATTGCAAATCTCTTAACAATAAATTGCCCCGTAATCCAATCGGATCCTCGCTTAAATATCTGGCCATGTCAGGGTCATAATACCGATTCCAGTTGTAGTGTAATCCCGTTTCCTCGTCAAAGTACTGACCCGCAAACCGCAAATTATTAACCACATTTTCCACATCAACATAAGCTTTACCAAAGCTGTCATAGGTCACCGACCAGACCACATTGCCACCTGTGTTGATCATTTTTCGTGGCGTGCCAAGATGGTCGTTGAGATACCAATAATACTGACCGCCCTGTTTCATGAAGATCGGGTCGGTAGTCCAGGACGAGTTAGGCTGGTAGCCGTAGGTTTTGATTTCGGCGCCGGTGGCGTCGTACTCGCCGACCAGACCTTCTGAGGAATAGAAAAAATAAATCCGGGTGCCGGATACCTCTTTCCATAGTCTGCGACCGAATGGGTCGTATCCATAGGTTGCAATATTCGACCCCGTGCTGTCCGTAACGCTCGTCATCCGATTGTCAACATCGTAGCCGTATTGATGAACAACTTGGCCATTCATCAAGCGGCTGATTGTGTTGCCGTTGGCGTCGTAAGCAAACGAAACATCCGCCGCTGATTTGAGTTCGTTGTTCTGGTTGTACACCCACTGGTCGATGATGCCGGCAGCGGTTAAACGGTTGCCAACAGAATCGTAGGTGTACGATTCGTCTGTCAACACCGGCTTGTCAGCGCTAGTCAGGCGATATAGCTCGTCGTAGGTATAACCGTAATTACCATGCTTGGTATTG
>Ga0208863_1000651_pt1 | contig 29069 bp, 30 predicted proteins | sample RifOxyD3_FD_184040 | JGI IMG/M metagenome (GOLD analysis project Ga0208863, IMG submission 184040) | Soil microbial communities from Rifle, Colorado - Rifle Oxygen_injection D3 (SPAdes) | ecosystem: Environmental > Terrestrial > Deep subsurface > Rock core/Sediment | place: Rifle, Colorado...
GGACGGAGATAAAATCCTGGCAACATTGGCATTGCATTTCGTATATTTCGCATTGGCAAATATACCAATTTTAGCCAATATTTTCAGGTGTTTTCTTATGCAAAAATAGCTTAAACTAGTGCCATTCGGGACAGACCACGTTTTTGTAGTAATTGCCCTTGGGCAGTCAGCAGCTTCACTGAGCTTTACTGAAAAATAAAAATCCCGTCTGGTTCGCCAGCCGGGGATTTTTTGTTTTGCCTTCCGCCTGCTCTTCCTTCTACCTTGACATATTGTCTTTCATATGCGACATTATCCCCATGGAATACGAGATTGAGACAACCAATATCTTTGACAGGTGGCTTGCCGGTATCAGGGACGCGCGGCACCGAGCGAGGATCATCAACCGTTTTGATTATATTAAGCGCGGCAATTTTGGGGACTGCAAAAACCTGGGGGCTAATCTTTTTGAGTTGCGGTTCTTTTTTGGCCCAGGATTTCGCGCCTACTGCACCATAAAAGGCACCAGAGTTGTTTTTCTTTTGTGCGGCGGTGATAAGTCCACCCAGGGAAAGGATATTGACGCAGCAAGAGCAATTATGACAGAGTTGGAGTGAGCCATGAAAGTAACCACCAGAAAATGGGACGCCAGTGAATACCTGGACAGCCCGGAAATTATTCACGAGTACCTTAAGGCCGCCTTTGAAAACGGTGACAGCGAAATGTTGCTTATCGCCATCGGCAATGTAGCCAAAGCTCAAGGAATGAGTGAGATCGCCCGCAAGACCAACCTGAGCCGCCAGAATCTTTATAAGGCGCTATCGCAGGGTGGCGCGCCTAAATTCGACACGGTCAAGAAGGTGGTCGAAGCTTTTGGCTGCAAGCTGGCCATAGTGTAGGGCCAGGGAGGGAAATCGGCGGGAAATTCGGGTCAGACCACGTTTTATGTGTCGGGTCAGGTTGGGGGTCAGAGAGGGACGCTCACGATTCGATGTGTTTTTTTGCCGGAGGATTCTGGAGGCTCGCTTTTTCAAGAATTAAACGTGCCGCACCGGGCCGGGGTACTGTGCCACCAAAGCATCTGTGGTTAGTAAGGTGATGCCCTCAACAATCGCCTGCGCAACAAGAATGCGGTCGAAGGGATCTTTGTGGATGGGGGGCAAACTGCCGATGGAAACGGCGTGCGCACTGGTAATCGCCAATTCCTGATAATCGTTGTCCAGCAACCCCCTGCGCAGCACTCTCGCATCTACCTGAAAGTCCGCACGCCCAAGGCTGTGTTTGATGACAATTTCCCAAAGACTGGCCGCGCTGAAAAGCAGCTCATTTTGGGGGTCTTCCATCAGGTCGCGTGCCGTGACGGACAATTGGCCGGGCGAACCAGCCGCCCATAGCAACAAGTGGGTATCCAGCAACAGCTTCATTTGTCGTCACTAAAAAGCAGCTTGATTTCCTCGCTGCCCATGCGATCGAAATCATCAGGAACGGTAATCTGGCCCTCCATGAAGCCCAGCCTTCTGATATTCCCGGCCGAGGGAGCATCCAGCCGAGTTACCTTGACTAATGGTTTCCCTGCCTTGGCAATAATAAAGGAATCTCCCTTTACCGCTTGATCTATCAGCCGTGACAGATGAGTTTTGGTTTCGTGGATATTGATCGTTTGCATGACGCCCCTTGTTAAACTAAGTTTTATTAGTTTAGTTTAGCTAAAATTTAGGGAATGTGCCATATGTTTTTTTTCTGATTAGTCGGGCAACGTGTGGGACACTACGGCTCTCGCACCATGACCCCTTCGGACCAGTCATTGTGGGCAAACTGCTCGTGGTCCGGTTTGGCCGGTTTTTCCTCGTTCAGTCGCTGTTTCATCCATTTGAGCACCTGATCGAACTCGGCGGCCATCTCGGCCATGGCTCTCCCACGGTGGCTCACCTGGTTTTTCTCTTCCATGCTCAGCTCAGCAAAGGTCTTGCCCAGCTCCGGGGAGAAGAAAATCGGGTCGTAGCCAAAGCCATCCTCGCCCCGGGGCGCGGTAAGCAGCTCCCCTGCGCAGGTTCCTTCGTAGGTCAGGGCCGGGCCGGAAGGCACTGCGATGGAGATGACACAGTGAAAGGCGGCCTTGCGGTTGGCAACCCCTTCCATATCCTGGAGCAGCTTGGCGGTGTTCTCGGCATCGCTGGATTTTTCTCCGGCATAACGGGCGGAATATACGCCGGGCGCACCATTTAAGGCTTCAACTGCCAGCCCGGAATCATCGGCAATGGCGGGCAGCCCCAGAACCTTGGCGGTGAACAGTGCCTTTTTGTAGGCATTGTCGTCAAAGGTTGCACCGTCTTCAATCACCTCGGGGATCGGACCGAAATCGGCCAGGCTTCGGATCTCCACCGGGAAATCTTTTAGCAGTTCTTTAAATTCCTTAAGCTTGCCTTTATTTGTCGTGGCCAGAACCAAGATGTTAAACATGATTTTTTCTCCTTTCTCTTTTCGTTAATACTTCATAAGGCCAGAATGATTTACCCGCATCACCGCCGGAAGTCAAGATTGCTGGGTCTGCATCAGTTTTTTTGCAGGGCAAGGCTCTCGGCTTGACTTGGGTCATGGTGATTACAAATAATAGATGATATTATGTGCCTCAAAATTTCAACTATGGAGAACGCCCCTATGTCAGACCAGTATCCCAAGAGCTATAATGCCCTGCCTGGGCCAAAAATGGGCCTCGTCACTCCCGAATATCTGGAAGCCGTTGCCGCCGCGGCGCGCAAGTACAATATTCCGCTGCTTAAGCTTACCACGGGCCAGCGTATCGGCATTGGTGGCCATAGCCCTGAGGTGGCGGCTGCCATCTGGCAGGATTTCGGCCAGGCCGAGGGACCCAAAAAACCGGTGGGCATTAATAACATTCAGGCTTGCCCAGGCGTGCGCTGGTGTAAATATGGTCGCCAGGATTCTCTTGTCCTGGGCAAGAAGATGGAAGAGGCCCTGATGGGCATCCCCCTGCCTGCCAAGACCAAGGTGAGTATTTCCGGCTGCTCCATGAATTGCTGCGAAAGTTTTATCCGCGACATTGGGGTCTTTGGTAAAAAGAACGGCTGGACCCTGGTCTTTGGCGGCAACGGCGGAGGAGTCCCCCGGATCGGTGACATCATCGCCCAGGATTTAAATGATGCCGAGGTGGTTGCCCTGGCAGAAAAATGTCTGCGCTACTATGCGGCAAACGCCCGCAAGCTGGAACGTACCCCCCGTTTCATGGAGCGCACTGACCTGGAGAAATTCAAGAAAGCGGTGCTGGGCAGTTAGATTAGAACCAGAGGTTGCAGACTGTTACCGCGGCAATAAGTCCGGCGGTTTCGCCGCAGAGCGCGGCGGGCAGGGCGTGCCGTGTGCGGCGAATGCCAATTGCCCCGAAGTAAACGGCCAGTACATAGAGGGTGGTTTCGCTGGAGCCCTGGATGACTGAAACCATGGCAGAAAGCAGGCTGTCTGGCGCCTGGTTGATGATCTCGCTCATGAAGGCAAAGGAGCCGCTGCCGGAAAGGGGTCGGAGAAGGCCCATGGCCAGAGCCTCGGCTGGCATGCCCACGGCTGAAGTAAGGGGGGAGAGGACGGCAACCAGAATATCCATAGCCCCGCTGGCCCGAAACATGCCGATAGCGACAAAGATCGCCACCATAAAGGGAATGATCCGCATGGCGGTGGTGAACCCCTCTTTCGCCCCATCGGTGAGGGTTTCATAGACCCTCACCCCCCGCAGATAACCGAAAATGAGCAGCCCGGAAATCAAGGCCGGAATCAACCAGCTGGACAGGCTGTTTAAGCTGGCCGCGGAAAAGGCCAGCGGTTCTGCGGCACTGCTTAACTGATACACTGCCCCCCCCGCAAAAATAGCAACCAGCAACCCGATGAACCATTTGCCAGTCGTGCTCGGCGGATACAGCTCCTCCGGTTCGGCGCAGGTCTCTGCCTCCGGCCCTGTGGTCTCATAGACCGCCGGACTTGGGAGTTCCGGCGCGCTGTTTTTGCGGGCCAGCATCTTCGCGGCTATTATGGCCACGATGGTGGAACAGGTGGTGGCGATAAGAGAGGGGATAAAGATGGCGGCCGGGCTTACTGCACCAGCAGCCGCCCGAATGGTGATCACCCCCAGGGGCAACAGGGTGACGCTGGAGGTGTTGATTGCCAGAAACAGGCACATGGCGTTGGTGGCCGTGCCTTTTTCCGGGGCGAGCTTTTCCAGTTCCTGCATGGCCTTGATCCCCATGGGCGTGGCCGCGTTCCCCAGGCCCAGGGCATTGGCCGCCATATTCATGATCATGGCGCTCATGGCAGGATGATCGTGGGGCACGTCGGGGAAAAGGCGCACCATCAAAGGTCGTACCTTGCGGGCCACGATCCGCATCAGCCCTCCGGCCTCGGCCACCTTCATGATCCCCAGCCAGAGGGCCATGGGCCCGATCAGGCCGATGGCCAGAACAACCGCATCCTTGGCCGACTCAAACGAGGCCTTGGTCAGGGCATCCATCCGGTTGGTATAGGCCGCAGTCACCGTGGCCAGCACGATCATGGATAGCCAGATGATATTGATAACCGAAGCTTTTTGTTTCATGGTTCTTCCCTTCAAGGTTTTGGTTTTTTGCTGGCCAGATGGATGCTTTCAAGATATTTAACCACGCCGCCGGAGATGTGCTGGGCCACTTCGCTAAGGTAGGCCTCGTTTTTCAGCCGTTTTTCCTCTTCCTGATTGCTTAAAAAAGCGATTTCGGTGAGGATGGCAGGCATCTGGGCGCCAATCAGTACCACAAAAGGCGCTTTTTTTACTCCCAGATTGGGTACGGAGTTGAATGTTTTGTTCAGACCGCTAACCATTTCCTCCTGAACCAGTCCGGCCAGTTTGAGAGATTCGTTGATTTTTGAATTCTGCATGAGATCAAGGAGGATGGATTGCAGGTCGCTGATCTGTTTGGCCGAGGTGGCGTTTTCTCTGGCCGCCAGCCGCATGGCATCCTTGTTGCGAGTCAGATCAAGGACATAGGTTTCGATCCCTCTGGCTTCATGGTTTGGGGCGGCATTCACATGGATGGAAAGGAACAGGTCGGCGTCTTTGGCATTGGCGATGGCGGTTCGTTCTTCCAGAGGGATGAAAATGTCTCGGTCACGGGTTAGGGTAACCTCGTAGCCAGGTTTTCCCTTGAGAATTTTGGCCACCTGGAGAGCCACATTAAGGACGATGTCTTTTTCCTGGAGACCGCTGGGGCTGCAGGTGCCGGGATCTTTGCCGCCATGGCCCGGGTCGATGATGATTTTTTTTATGCCTGCTCCCAACGGTCGCGCCACCGGGGATTCCGTCTTGACCGCAGGTCTGCGCTCTCTGTCCTTGCCGTCTGCCTTTTCCGCCTTGTCAGGAGCGGCGTCGTTACTCATGACATCGATCACCACCCGGAAGGGATCGGCAAGGGTGAAAACCTTATAGTCGGAGATGTTGCTCTGGGTATCAAGGACAATGCGCACTGTTTTCGGGTCAAACTGGGCATTCCTGACCTGCCGCAAGAGGCCGTCCTTAATGGGGGCGGTTTTGCCTGCTTCGGGGCTGAGACGGCTGTTTTGCAGATCAATATAAATCCGGCGCTGGGAAGCCTCGTCTCCGAGGAGGGACTGGTGTTTGAAAGTTACCGGAGCAGAGGTTTCGATAACCAGGCGAGTGTAGCGATTGCTGGACCAGTGGCGGATGGGCAGTACCGTGGCTGGCCCGGTTTTTTTTGCGGAGAGGGTTTTGGGCTCCGATTTACTGGCAGCCAGTCCCTGGTAATAGGCTTTTACCTGTCCGTATTGTTTGGCAATGTCATCCTGATTGGGGTTCGCTTTGGACCAAGCCGGGGTGGCGAGCAGGAGGAGGACGGGAATCAAGAGCAGAAATTTGCCTTTTTGCAAAAGTCTTATCTTACTCCACATTGGTCAGCCCTTTTAGTTCATAAAGCAGTTCCAGGGCCTCACGGGGTGACAAGGCATCGGGATTGATCTCCCGCAATCTGCGCACTGCTCCAGACTCCTCTCCGCTGAAAAGGGAAAGCTGGCCGGGATGCTGGGGCTTCTTTTTTCCGGGTGAGGTGGCGATGCGTGGTTCGCCCTGTCGGTTGAATTCCCCCTGTTCGATATTATGTAATAATTCCTTGGCCCTGGCAACAACACGAGCTGGCACCCCGGCCAGGGCGGCAACCTGAATGCCGTAGCTGCGGTTGGTTCCGCCCGGCAGCAACTTGTGGAGAAAGATGATGGTATCGTTCCATTCCCGCACCGCGATGTTGTAGTTCTTAACCCGGTTGTGGGTGGCGGCCAGTTCGGTCAACTCATGGTAATGGGTGGCGAAGATGGTCTTGACCCCTTTGCCGTTTTTGTTGACCAGCTCCTCGGCCACGGCCCAGGCAATGGAAAGGCCATCAAAGGTGGAGGTGCCGCGGCCGATTTCATCGAGGATCACCAGGCTCCGCTCGGTGGCGTTGTTGAGGATATTGGCGGTTTCGTTCATCTCCACCATGAAGGTGGACTGGCCGCGGCGCAAGTTGTCCGAGGCCCCGACCCTGGTGAAGATACGATCCACCACCCCGATCTCCGCTGCTGCGGCAGGCACAAAGCTGCCCATCTGGGCCATGAGGGTGATGAGCGCGGTCTGCCGCAGCACCGTTGATTTGCCGGCCATGTTGGGCCCGGTGATGATCAAAACCTCTTCGCTCTCCTGGTCAAGATGGATATCGTTGGGTACAAAGCGGCCCGGAGGCAGGGCGCGTTCAATCACGGGATGACGGCCTTCCTTGATGATGATCGCCTCGCCCGCGTTGATCAGCGGTTTGCTGTAGCGGTATTTCTGGGCGGCCTCGGCCAGGCAGCAGAAAAAATCGATCTGGGCCAGTTGCCCGGCAGCATGGAGAATCCGGGAGGAGGCCTCGGCCACCGTGGCCCGGATCGCGACAAAGAGTCGGTACTCCAGCTCCAGGCGTTTGTCCTGGGCGCCGGTCACTTTTTCCTCAAACTCCTTGAGTTCCGGGGTGATGAAGCGTTCGGCGTTAACCAGGGTCTGCTTGCGGATGAAATCCTCTGGCACATGGGCCAACTGGCCCCGGCTTATTTCGATATAGTAGCCAAAGATCCGGTTGAAGCCGACCTTGAGGTTACTGATGCCGGTGCGTGTCCGTTCACGGGCTTCAAGGCCTAAGATCAGGGCCTTGCCGTCGCGCAGCAGGCTTACCAGTTCATCAAGTTCAGCGTTGTAACCGGGCTTGATCAGGTTGCCTTCCCGCAGGGTTACCGGGGCGTCCTCGCGGATGCCAGATTCCAACAGGCTGCTAAGCTCGGCCAGCTCGTCCACCGCCCCGAGGCTGGCCAGCAGGCCATTGGCTCCGGTGAGCCTTTCTTTGAGCGGGGGCAACTGAGCCAGGGAAAGTCGGAGGGCCGTAAGATCGCGGGCATTGGCTGTGCCCAGCACTACCCGGCCATTGAGACGCTCCAGGTCATAGACCTTGGCCAGCAGTTGGCGGAGATCCTCCCGCAGGTGGGGGGCGAGGTAGAGTTGCTCTACTGTATCCAGCCGTTGCCGGATAGCTTCGACCTCCTGCAAGGGAAACAATAGATTTTTCTTGAGCAGTCTTGCTCCCATGGGGGTTTCGCAGAGATCAAGGGTGTCGAGCAGCGAACCTTCTCTGGCGCCACAGGTAAGGGTCTGGGTAAGCTCCAGATTACGGCGGGAGGATTCGTCCATAAGCAGGACATGGTCAAACTCGATGGGGGTGAGCCGCTCGATATGATCCAGGGCGGTCTTCTGGGTTTCCTGCAGGTAGAGGAGCAGGGCGCCTGCCGCGGCAATTCCGGCCTTGAGCTCCTCGCAGCCGAATCCGGCCAGGTTGGCCACCTGGAAATGTTCCAGCAACCTTTGTCGCGCTGTTTCCGGATAAAAACCAGCGCTTGGGCGTCTGGTCAGGCAGCTTTGGGGCAGGTAGGCCAGCAATTCCCTGGGCAGGCTTGAATCCTCCCCGACCTCTTCTGGCAGCAGGATTTCCGAGGGAGACAGACGGCCGAGTTCATCCAGCAACGCCGGAAGATCTTCCCGTTCGCTCACCAGAAACTCACCGGTGGACAGATCAAGCAGGCTCAGGCCCCAGGCCTTGCCTTTCTGGCAGATGGCGGCCAGATAACGGTTGTCCTTGTCGTCGAGCAGCTGGGTATCGGTAACCAAGCCCGGCGTGACTACCCGGACTACTTCGCGCCGAATCACGCCCTTGGCCTCTTTCGGGTCTTCCACCTGTTCGCAGATCGCTACCTTGAAACCCGCCTTGATCATCTTGGCCAGATAGGAAGAAACCGCGTGGTAGGGGATTCCACAGAGCGGTACCCGATTCTCGTCATCCTTGCTGTTTCTCGAAGTGAGGGTGATGCCCAGCACCTTGGAGGCGGTTATGGCATCGTCAAAGAACATTTCGTAGAAATCGCCCAGGCGGTAAAAAAGAATGGCATCCTGATGCTGCGCCTTGATTTCAAGGTACTGTTGCATCATGGGGGTGATCTTAACGGCGGCAGATATGGGGTTGACCATCCAGTTACCTTACAATTTCCCGAAGTTCTTAGCCTGGATTTGATAAATTTGACCTTGCAGGGTTTCCCCAACCTCAAGAATGGCAAAGGTGCCGCCTGCCCCTGCATAGCCAGTGCCGGTGAAACTGCCGGGATTGATATAAAGGATCCCGCCGAGGCGGTGACAGACCGGCTTGTGAGTGTGGCCGTAAACAATGCAGTCCGCTTCCGGAAAAATGTCGATCAGGTGGTGTTCAAAATCACGGGTGTTGCCAACGCGATGGATCAGACCGATGGTAAAGCCGCCTACCTGTATTTGCTTCTGGATCGGCAGATGCTGACAGGCCGCCGAGCACATATTGCCCTTAACCGCATGCACCTCCTTGCCGGGAAATACCGTTAAAATTGACGGATCGGTGAGGTCTCCGGCATGGAGGATCATGTCCACGTCATGGAAGCAGGCCTCCGTGAGCTTTTTGAAAGACTCGGTGGGGCTGACAAGATGCGTATCGGAAAGGATGCCAATCTTAATGGACTTCATAGTCTGTGTGCATGGGGTTAAGTAGGGGTTGTAAAATTGCCTCGGCTTGGGCCAGCGAGATGCCGACCAGAACCAGGCGTTTGTCGCGGCTGGTTTCGCCGCTGGCAATAGTCACGGCTGCCTTGGGAACTTTGAAGAGCTTGGCAAAGAACTGGATGACCGTTGCGTTTGCCTTGCCATCCACCGGGGGAGCGGTGATGCAAAGCTTGAGCGCATCTCCGTGGAGGCCGGTAATACGGGTGCGGGATGATTTGGGCTGCACATGGATCACCAGACTGATGGAGTTGCCGTCAGCCTGTCCCCGCAGATAAGTCACAGGGGAGATTCATCAGGATTGAAACGCCCCGTCTTTTTCCCCCTGGCGTTTTCCAGGTTTTCGGCGAAAGAAACCGCCGGTTCGTGGCCTGCAAGCGGGTCTTCAAGGTTGAAGGCCATGTCGCCGTCAAGGTCGGGGAGAATGGGGTCTGTATCCTCGTCTTCATCCATGATCAGCATCTCTTTTCTGGAGGCAAGTGATGATGGCAGGGCAATGTCAGGGGCTGAAAAGTTGTCTTTCCCGTCCGTGTCGAGGCTTTCAGGGCCGAAGTCCGGGATGTTGATTTTGACGTAGAGGTCTGTAAGGTCTGTCTCATCTGAAGCGGCCAGACTGTTGCTTTCAGGCGGCTGTGCGGTTTCAGGCGTGGTTGTGGCGCGGGATCTTGGGGTGCTGCCGCCATACATGGTGCGCTGGGGTTCCTGCGGTGGGTGAGGCGAGTAACTGAAATGCTCCATCGCCCGCGCAGTGTCGACGGGCTCTGTTTCCAGCATGTGCAGGTAAGATTGCAGTTGCTGGCGCATATCCTCGCGGGCCTGTTCCCTAAGCGATTTCAGGTCGTCAATTTTGTTTTTCAGTTCGGCCATCTCATGATTGGCATCTTCCCGGCGCAGACGAGCTTCTTCCTGGGCCACGGCTACTATGGCTTCAGCCTCTTCCTTGCTTTTCGCTTTCATGCCGTCGACAACATTCTGGGCCGCGATGATGGCGTTTTGAAAAGATTTCTGCTGATTATGGTAGGTGGCCAGTTCTTTTTCCAGGTTTTCCAGGCGGTCTTTGAGTTGCTGGTTTTCTTCGGAGACTGCCTGGAAAGCGGAAGAGATTTTTTCCAGAAAAGAGTCTACCTCATCAACATCAAAACCACGAAAACGGACATGGAACTGCTGGGACTGGATGTCTTGGGCTGTGAGTATCATGCCTCAGCTCCTTGGTTAGTTAGGGCTTATCCGATGTTTCTTGCCAGGTCATGCAAGGTGGGCACCAGAAAGCTCCGCAAAAAAATCAGGGCGAGAATAAGCAACATGGGAGAAAGATCGAGTCCGCCGCCAAAAATCGGCACCATTCGGCGGATGCGGGAGAGCGCCGGCTCGGTTATTTCATAAAGAAAACGGACGATGGGATTGTAAGGGTCGGCGTTTACCCAGGAGATAACAGCCCGACCGATGATGACCCACATGTAAGCGCTTAAAGCAAAATCCACTATCGTGGCAAGGGCACCTAAAAAATGACTGAAAATAAACATAAATCTCCTCTTTGGTGAAAAAAGTGTAACTGTGCAAAAAAATCCCGGTCAGCTTACAGGGCTATAATACGTTCAGCCACAATGACAATCTCCAGACTGGCCTTGCTTTCCGGCGCGCCCAGCAGGAAAGGCCTTTGCTGGCGGATGGCCATGGAGACACTCTTGTCTTGCGGGATGACGCCCAAGGCCAGGGGGGTGAGCTTCAGAAAACGTTCAAGCACCATACGCATATTGGCGAAAACATCCTGGCCTTCTTTTTTGGATTGTACACTGTTTATCAGCAGGTGAAAACGCTTTCTGTCGTGACGGGTATGGAGCACCTTAATCAGGGCGTAGGCATCGGTGAGCGAGGTTGGATCAGGGGTCACAATGACGATGTTTTCCTGGCACCAGGTGTTAAACCAGAGTACCGAATCCCCGATTCCGGCCGCAGTGTCGATGAGGACATAATCGAAGCGGTCGATGATCTCTTCCAGATTGCTGGTGAGAAAGGCCTGTTCTTCATACGAGAGGTTGGCCATTTCCGGCACGCCCGAGCTGGCTGGCAAGACATGAAATCTCGGGTTGATCTCCACTAAGGAGCTTGCCAGGTCACGTCCTTCCTCGATGGTTTCCCGGATGGTATGCCGGACATTGAGCCCCAGCACCACATCGACGTTGGCCAGTCCCAGGTCGCCATCGATGAGCAGGACGGCTTTGCCTTTCTGGGAAAGGGCGGTGGCAACGTTTACCGAAAAGGAGGTTTTGCCGACTCCGCCTTTGCCGCTGCTGATACAGATGATTTTCGGAGAACGCTGGATTTTCGCGGTCATGGACGCCTTTCCTCTGCAAGAAACTGTAAGTGTGACGGACACATCACAAGAATGTCCGTTAAAGTAGCAGGTGACAAATTACGCTGATATACCCTCTGCCCGTGAGGTATTTGGCGGTTGGCGCCAAAGCAGTGTACGTTCTTCTATGGTCACCTGGCAGGAATCCTCCGAACGGGCGGCGGCGCTTTGGCCGCTGGCGGGGTTGCCCAGCTCGGCGGCGCGGGTCAGCTCGGCAACGCGCAGTCTGGCCAGGGCTGAGGCCACCTCTGCGGCGGGAATGCCGTCGTCGATGAACAAAAGGCCCAGTGGTTCAGGTCTGCTGCCGGGAAGTCTGATGGCGCGGACAGGGTGCTTCCCGGCCTGTTTTTCCAGGCTGCGGAACAGCAGGGCAGTATCTGAGTTTGCTTTTCGGTTCATGCCACCCTGCTGCCGGGAGCGACCGGGCCGGAAACCGTAGAAAGTACCAGTCGATCTCCATCCTTGGCGGCCAGGACCATGCCGTGCGAAGCCACGCCCATCAATTTGGCCGGTTTGAGGTTGGCAACAATGATCACCAGCCGGCCGATCAGCTCTTCCGGTTGATAATGCTGGGCAATGCCTGCAACAATGGTGCGTTCCTCAGGGGCCTTGACCGTCAGCTTGAGGAGGCGATCTGATTTGGCGATTTTTTCGGCGGCGATGACCTCTGCTACCCTCAATTCCAGATTCTGAAAGGTATCAAAGCTGATGAGGCCTTCAGTTTCCGGCGGATTAGTCTGGGTTGCTTCTTTGATTGGGGCGGGTTCTTGCATAATTTTGCTTTTTGACAGTTGGGGTTTATCTTTTGCCTCTTGTTGCAGTCTGGGAAAAAGTTGCGCGCCTGGGTTTATGGCTTTGCCAGGCACGAGTCGGCCCCAGACCCCACAGGAAATTATGTTGCTCTCATCGCTCACGCCAAGGGCCTCGGCCATTTTGGCGGCGGTTGCCGGCATGATGGGGCGCAGGGTCAGAGTGATCAGGCGGAGGGTTTCCAGCAGGGTATAGAGTACCGTGCCCAGTTGGGCAGCCTGGTTTTGGTCCTTGGCCAGTTCCCAGGGCTGGGTGCTGACGATGTATTTATTGGCCCGGCTGATCACCTCCCAGACCGCAGTTAAGGCGCGGTGGAAGGCGAAATGCTCCAGGTGTTCGCGGTAGTGGGCAAGCCCGTTTAGTGCCGCGTCGGCCAGTTCCTGATCCTGGGCTGAGGGGGTGCCTGGTTGCGGCACGGCGCTGGCCGCAAAGTTTTTCACCATGGTAAGCGAGCGGGAAAAAAGGTTGCCCAGGTCGTTGGTCAGATCAGAGTTGTGCCGGGCCATCATGGCTTCTCTGGAAAATCCGGCATCAAGGCCAAAAGACATCTCGCGGAGCAGAAAATAGCGCAACGAATCCGCCCCGAATTCCGCGATCAGTTCGCTGGGCCGCACCACGTTGCCCAAGCTCTTGGACATCTTGGTGTCGTTCATGTTCCAGTAGCCATGGACATGCAATCTCTGGTATGGCTCGACCCCCATGGCCTTGAGCATGGGGGGCCAGTAAATGGCGTGGGGCTTGAGGATGTCCTTGGCGATGACATGCTCGGCCACGGGCCAGTAGCGGGCAAAATCCTGACTCGCTGGATAGCCAAGACCGGAGAGGTAGTTGATCAAGGCGTCGAACCAGACATAGGTGACAAAACGGTGGTCAAAGGGCAGGGGAATGCCCCAGGTGAGCCGGGTGGTGGGCCGGGAGATGCAGAGATCCTCCAGGGGCTCCTTGAGGAAGGAGAGCACCTCGTTGCGGTAGCGTTCCGGGGTGATGAATTCTGGATGCCTGCTGATATGGTCGATGAGCCAGTCCTGGTACTTGCTCATCCGAAAAAAATAGTTCTGTTCGCTGATTAGAGCCGGTTCGCTGAGATGATCCGGGCACTTGCCGTCCACCAACTCTTTTTCGGTAAGGAACCGTTCGCAGCCTTTGCAGTAGAGGCCGGTATATTCGCTGAAATAGATGTCGCCCTGATCGTAAACCTGCTGAAGAATGGCCTGCACCACAGCCATGTGGGCCGGATCCGTGGTACGGACAAAGGTGTCCGGGACTATGGAGAGCGGCGGCCAGGCCGCCTTAAACATGGCGCTGATTTTGTCCACATACTCGTGCACGGAAACCGCGGCATCTTGGGCGGCATGCACGATCTTGTCGCCGTGTTCGTCGGTGCCGGTCTGGAAACGGACATCCTTGCCCAGTAGGCGCTGGTAACGGCAGACGACGTCAGCCACCACGGTGGAATAGGCGTGGCCCAGATGAGGTTGGGCGTTGACGTAAAAAATCGGGGTGGTCAGGTAATAGGCGGTCATTGATTTGACCCTTCCGGGGCTTTGTGATGCCGGGATCTTTTTCTTCTGGCTGGGGCGTCCGTCTCAGGGGTTTGGGTTGGGGCCGTGGCCGTGGCCTGTACGTGGGCTGGTTGCGTAGCTCTGGCCTGGGCCCATTCTTCCTTGCTGAGGATGATACTTCTTTCATGGCCGTCCACCCAAGAGACCTCGAGGGTTTCTTCCAGGGGGTTTACCTTGATAATCTTGTAATTTTTTTCGCCCACGGTGATGGTCTTGCCTGCTTTGGGCATGGTCTTTCGTATGGCGTGGTAGGTGTCGTACTCGTAGGTGAGGCAGCAGAGCAGGCGGTTGCAGATCCCGGAGATCTTGGCCGGATTGAGGGGCAGGCCTTGTTCCTTTGCCATTTTGATGGAAACCGGAGCAAAATTCTTGAGATAAGACGAGCAGCAGAGTTCTCGGCCGCAACAGCCTAAGCCCCCGATCATCTTGGTTTCGTGGCGGACTCCGACCTGACGGATCTCCACCCTGGTGCGGAATTCCTGAACCAGATCCTTGACCAGTTCCCGAAAATCAACCCTGGTATCAGCAGTAAAGAAGAAGATGATCTTGCTGCCGTTTAAAAAACGCTCCACCTTGATGAGCTTCATGGGCAGGCCATGGGTGGCGATGAAGCGGGTGCAGACGGCAAAGGCTTCTTTTTCCCGCTCAAGGAGGCGGGTAAATTTTTCGGTTTCGTCCCGGGTTCCTCTGCGGACGATCAAATGGCTGCCCAAGCCTGCCGGTTCGGTTCGTCCAGGGCAGGGCAGGGTGTGGGCATGGACTATGGCTGGTTCAATGCCGTGTTCGGTCTGGGCCATAACCAGTTCATTTATCTTGAGGTTCTGAATGCGGGAGACGGCGGAAAAAAACTGGTCTCCTGGGCGGAACCTGATCGTGTAACAGGTTTCTGGTGCATTGTGCTGGTCTTCATGCACCAGTGCTTCAGGGGATGTTTCTAAGGTTTCGTTCATGTATCACGCTCAAAGCAGCCAGTGGGCTGCAAAATAGTAGTGTTTACGGAATGTAAATATCCACTATCTATGATGCTGTTGAATATTTACAAAAAATGATCATACCATTAAAGCAGATCAAAGAAAAGTACTTCGCACACTGCGGTGGGGTTGCAGTTGCGGGCCAGTTGTTTGCGGGCGGTGTCCAGCAGTCGTAACCTCTCGGAGAGTTGGCGGCTGGACCAGCGGCGGCAGGCGGTTTGGAAAGTTGGACTGAGGTCATGGTTGATGATTGAACCTGACGCGCCATGGCCGAAGAGAAGAAGATCATGAATCCAGGTGGTGATCAGTTCCAAAAGTTCGCTTAAATCCTCTTTAAGCTTGGCCGCTGATTCGGCGAGTTCACTTATTGTCTGGATTGTTGCCGGAGTATCCGGCTCACAGCGAAGCAGGTGGTCGACAATCTCCTGGCGCAGACCCAGAAGGTTCTTGGCCAGGAGTAGTCTGGCGCGACCCAGGCTGCCTTCAGCCATGGCCGCCAGGGTCGCGGCGCTATCCGGCGCTATGCCTGCCTCCTGCTCCAGGATTTTCGCCACTTCTGTTTGGGGGAGTGGGAAAAAAGGCACGGTCTGGCAGCGGGAGAGGATGGTAGGCAGAATACCGCCCGCCTCGTCGGCGGTTAGAATAAGCATGGTCTGTTCGGGTGGTTCTTCCAGGGTTTTGAGCAGGCTGTTGGCCGCTTCCCGCCGCATGGTGTGGATATCGCAGAGCAGCGCCACCCGCATTTTTGCCTCAAAGGGAGGGAAGGCCAGGTTTTTTTTAAGCTCGCGCACCTGACTAATCTTGATGGCGGCGCCCTCTGGTTCGATCACGAGAAAATCCGGATGGCTGTTGACCTTAAACTTGCGGCAAGAGGGGCATTGACCGCAGGGTTCGAGGCTGACTGGGCTATGGCAGTTGAGGGCGGCGGCAAAGGTCCGGGCCAAGGTTTTTTTGCCAACCCCCATGGGGCCTTTGAAGAGAAAGGCGTGGGCCAGCCGGCCTTGTTGGATGGCGCGGTGCAGCAGTTTTTTGGCCTTATCCTGGCCGATGATCCCGGCAAAAGAAAGGGGTGTGATTTCCTGGGATTGTTTCATGTTCGGTATCATAAAAGGGCAAGGTGAAAGACGCAAGGTGAAAGGTGAAAAAGTCTTTTTGACAGGGTAACGCAATTTCATGCGGAAAAAAGTATAGTTTAATGATAGGTTGAGAGCTTGTTAATTTTGTAACTATCCAGCAGCACCGCATCTGCGTTGTTATCAGCCTGCTCATGGGCACCAGCACACGTCGCAGGCTTCTGCCTATCAGCTACGGCACTGCTGGATAGTGACGGTATGGTGGGTTTTGACCATTTCCGGCATTGAGCTGGATAGTTACTTAATTTTTATCGTTATTTGAGTTCTACAATTTCAGGATAAGGCCATGGGAATGATAGTTTGCCAGTTGTACCGCGCCATTGATGGCAACCGTGAATATTGTTTCAATATCGAAAGCGCTACGCCTCTGACCGCATTTGAGCTGGATCGGTTGCGCCTGCTGCTGGCGGACGGTTTTCTTGCTGAGACAGTTGCCTATACCCCCCATCTTGCTGGAGAACGGGTGGTGGAGCTGGGCCCGCGGCTTAATTTCGCCACGGCCTGGTCGTCGAACCTGGTTTCGATCTGTCGGGCCATCGGCCTTGATCCGGTGACTCGGGTGGAACGGTCTCGCCGCTTCAGGGTGCCTGCGGGTGATGATTTGCAGGCCTTTGTCGCTGCCAATCATGACCGGATGACCGAATGCCTCTACCCTGAGCCGCTCACCACCTTTGAAACTGGAGTAACTCCCGAACCGGTGTATGAAATCGACCTGATCCGCCAGGGGCCGGACGGGCTGCTGGCGATTCCGGGCATCTCCATGGATGAATGGGACCGGAATTTCTACTACGACTACTTTGTTACCAAGCATAAGCGCAATCCCACCATTGTCGAGATCATGGATCTTAACAACGCCAACTCCGAACATTCCCGGCACGGGTTTTTTCGGGGCCGGCAGATTATTGATGGCGTAGCGCAGAAGGATAACCTCTTTGAGTTGGTTACCTCCACCCTCACTGCCCATCCTAATGGCAGCGTCATTGCTTTTAAGGATAACTCCAGCGCTGTGACCGGGCACCGGCTCACGACCCTGCTTCCGGATGAGCCGGGCGCGCCGTGTCGGCTTTCTCCTCAGGAAGTGGTTTATCATGTGCTGCTCACCGCCGAGACGCATAACTTTCCTACCGGAGTTGCCCCGTTTCCTGGGGCCGAGACCGGCACCGGCGGTCGGATTCGCGATGTGCAGGGTACCGGTCGGGGCGGCTTTGTTATGGCTGGAACCGCGGGTTATTGCGTGGCCAATCTCCATATCCCCGGCTATGACCTGCCCTGGGAGTCTCACTACCCTTGCCCGGACAACCTGGCTTCGGCCTTGACCATCGAGATCGAGGCCAGCAACGGCGCCTCGGATTATGGCAATAAATTCGGTGAGCCCCTGGTTCTGGGCTTCACCCGCTCTTTTGATCTGCGTTTGCCGGATGGTGAACGCTGGGGCTATCTCAAGCCGATCATGTTCACCGCAGGCGTTGGCCAGATCGATGCCCGTCACACCACCAAGGCCAAGGAAGAAAAGGGCATGCTCATCGTTCAGGTGGGCGGCCCGGCCTATCGGGTTGGTTTTGGCGGCGGGGCCGCTTCCAGTATGCTTCAGGGTGAGAATGTCAGCGAGCTTGATTTTGACGCGGTCCAGCGTGGCGATGCCGAGATGGAGCAGAAGATGAATCGGGTGATCCGGGCTTGCAACGAGATGGGCGACGAGACCCTGATCGACGTGATCCATGATCAGGGGGCGGGTGGCCCGGCTAATGTTTTGAAGGAGTTGGTGGAAAAATCCGGGGGCCGTATCGAGATCCGCAATATCCGGGTGGGCGACCCTACCATGAGCGTGCTGGAGATCTATGTGGCCGAGTATCAGGAGCGCAACGGCTTTCTGATCCGGCCCGAGAATATCGAAAAATTCCAGTCCGTCTGTGTTAGAGAAAAAGTGGCCTGCGAGGTGCTGGGCGAGGTGACTGGTGATCTCCGTTTTGTGGTGCATGACAACCTTGACAATACCACCCCGGTGGATATCGAACTCAATGAGCTGCTGGGCAATGTGCCGATCAAGACCTTTACCGATAATCGGCGTGAGTCGGGACTAAAATCCCTGGTGCTGCAGGAGCTCAGCGTGAAGGAGGTCTTGCACAATGTTTTGCGCCTGCTTTCCGTGGGCTCCAAGCGCTTTCTTACCAACAAGGTGGATCGGGCGGTGACTGGCCTGATTGTGCGGCAACAATGCTGTGGGCCGTTACAGCTGCCGGTTAGCGACGTGGCGGTTTTGGCCCAGAGCCATTTCGCCCGTTCCGGGGTAGCCACGGCCATTGGCGAGCAGCCGATCAAGATGCTGGTTAATCCCGCAGCCGGGGCGCGAATGGCGGTGGGCGAGGCCCTGACCAATCTGGTTTGGGCCAAGGTAGTAGAGCTTACGCAGGTGAAATGCTCGGCTAACTGGATGTGGGCCCCCAAGCTGGAAGGCGAGGGCGCGGCCATGTATGACGCGGCCCTGGCCATGCGCGAGGCCATGATCGCAGTGGGTATTGCCGTGGATGGCGGTAAGGACAGCCTGTCCATGGCCACCAAGGTGGGTAGCGAAACGGTAAAGTCGCCCCGGGAATTGGTGATCTCGGTTTACGGGGCCATGGCGGAGATCAGCAAGGTGGTTAGCCCGGATATCAAACAGCCCGGCAGCGACCTGATGTTGGTGGATCTGGGTGGCGGCAGGAACCGGCTTGGCGGCACGGCCCTGGCCCAGACTCTTGGCCAACTTGGTAACGAGTCGCCGGACATGGATAACCCAGCCCAGGTAAAACAGGCCTTTTGCGCCGTACAGGAGCTGATCGACCAAGGACTGATTGCCGCAGGCCACGACCGCAGCGACGGAGGCCTGATTACCACCGTGCTGGAGATGGCCTTTAGCGGCAACTGCGGCCTGGATCTGGCCCTGACCGGCACGGATACCGCCATGGAGGCCCTTTTTTCCGAAGAACTTGGTCTGGTGCTGGAATGCGTGGCCGGGCAGGAAGAAAAGGTGCGGAAGATTCTGGTCGGATATGGGGTGCCCTGCGTGTTGCTTGGCACCACTACGGCGGCAAAGGAAATCAGGCTCAGCTATAACGGCGCGCTGGTTCTTGCTGAGGATATGCGGCTTTTACGCCAATGGTGGGAGGAAACCAGCTATCAGCTGGAACGGCTCCAGGTTAAGCCCGCCTGCGCCGAGGAGGAGAAGAAAAATATCTACGATCGTCTGGGTCCAACCTATCGCTTAAGCTTCGTCCCGGAAAAAACCGCCGCCGCAGTGCTTGCCAAGACCAACAAGCCAAAGGTGGCGATTCTGCGCGACGAGGGCTCAAACTCCGATAGGGAGATGACCTCGGCCTTTTACGCCGCCGGTTTTGAGCCCTGGGACGTGACCATGACCGATCTGCTGGCCGGGCGTATTACCCTGGATGGTTTCCGGGGTCTGGCCGCGGTAGGAGGCTTTTCCTACGCTGATGTGCCAGAGTCGGCCAAGGGCTGGGCCGCGACGATCCTCTTTAACGAAAGGCTCAAGGCTATGTTTCAGGCCTTTTACGACCGCCCCGACACCTTCACCTTGGGGATCTGCAATGGCTGCCAGCTTTTTGGTCTGTTGGGACTGGTGCCCTGGCAGGGGCTTGCGCCCCAACAGCAGCCGCGGTTTATCCATAACGTCTCAGGCCGGTTCGAGTCGCGCTGGGTCACGGTCAAGGTGCTGAAGAGTCCGGCCATGATGCTCAAGGGCATGGAGGATCTGGTTTTCGGCATCCACGTGGATCATGGGGAAGGCTTTCTTCATTTCCCTGATCCGGACATCAAGGCGCAGGTGTTGGCTGGCAACCTTGCTACCCTGGCCTATGTGGATGATGCCGGCCAGCCTACCGAGGCCTATCCCTTTAACCCCAATGGCTCGCCCGCCGGACTCACTGGCCTCTGCTCGCCCGATGGCCGTCATCTGGCCATGATGCCGCATCCGGAACGAGCCTTTTTGCCCTGGCAATGTCATTGGCTGCCCGAGGAGATGAAACAGATGGAGGTTTCACCCTGGCTCAGGATGTTCCAGAATGCTCGGAAGTGGTGTGAGGATTAGCGTGTATCCGGTTGGCCGCGGAATATTTTTTTTACTGGTGTTCCTTGGTTTGTTCTGAGATAATAAAAATAACGTGAACGGACAATGAAATCGTGAATCAATTTGTAATTTAACAATAAAGCAAGGAGAAGATGTTATGCGAAAATGGAAAATTTTGTTGTGCCTGATGTGTGTTGGTTTTCTTGCTGCCTGCGGAACGAAGCAGCTGAATCTTCCTCATGATGCCGGAGATCTTTCGGCCAAGCTCAAGCAGGGTTATGTGCAGAAGGTGGATACCGCCCTGTTTATCCTGGACGCCTCTTCGACCATGGATAACAATTATCAGGAGAACCAGAAATTCAGTATCGCCCAAAATCTGCTGCAGCGTATGAACGCCGCGATTACTGGCCTGAAACTGAATACCGGCCTGGCTGTATTTGGTCCGAACAGGGGCGGCAATAAGCTGGTTTATGGGGTGCAGGCGCATGACTCTGCGAAATTTGCCGCAGCGGTTAAGGCTGGCGTGGCTGATGGCCTCACCCCCCTGGCTCTGCCTCTTACTGACAGCATTGAAGCCCTGAAGAACAGCAAGGGCCGGATAGCAGTGATTGTCCTCAGTGACGGAATCAACACCGAGAAGGCCAATCCTGTTCAGGCTGCGGAGGAACTGAAAAAAGCCTATGGCGATCGGATCTGCATTTACACCGTGTTGATCGGCAATGATCCGGAAGGCAAGGCAAGTATGCAGGGTATTGCTAAGGCCAGTGGCTGCGGTTTTGCTACCACGGCCGATGACCTTGCCTCTGGCAGTGCGCTGACTGGTTTTCTGGAAAAAGTATTTCTGGAGAAGGCCCCTGCGCCTGCCCCTGTTGTAGTGGCTCCGAAACCTGCTCCTGCTCCGGTGGCCAAGCCTGTTGTGGTTGTAGAGCGTGTGGTTTTGCGCGGGATCAATTTTGATTTTGATAAGGCAGTCGTTAAGCCGGAATTCGCGCCGGTACTGGATGTGGCTGCGGGTATTTTGAAGGAGCGGTCGAATCTTAAGGTGGTTGTCGAAGGCCACACCTGCAACATGGGCTCCGAGGCATACAACCAGAAGCTTTCCGAGCGTCGGGCCAAGGCGGTCAAGGAGTATCTGGTGAAAAAAGGCGTGAAGGCCGATAATCTCAGCACTGCCGGATACGGCGAGCTGCAACCCATGGCAAATAACAAGACGAAGAGCGGTCGAGAGATGAATAGGCGAGTAGAGTTCAAGATCATGCAATAATCTGATTATTCTTGCTGACGAGATGAGGGCAGCTGGCTGTTTTGCCGGTTGCCCTTTTCAGTATGTGGAGAAAAAATGTATGGAGTGTTCTTGTTTTGTTAGGTCAGGACGGCAGTGGGGACTGAGCTTTTTTGCGCTTATGCTGACTTTGTTGCCGGGATTTTGTGGATCGTCTTTGGCTGGAGAAGTTGTGCCTCCTGCCGTTTTGACAAGTTTTGAGAAATTCAGTCAAGGCTGGATGTCCCGATTAGAGCAGGTCAGTCAGCAGAACAGCCGGGAGCTGAAGCCGGAACCGGTTGCCAACGGGCGCCTGGTTGGGCGTTATATTTGCTATGGGCCTGATTGTGTGCGGGAGGTGCGTGGCACTGATTCCAAAATCACCCCCTATGTGGGAATTATCCGCTATGCCCAGAAGGTGATGGAGAAAGAAGGGGATTCTCTGCAAAAAATCAAGGATCATCCCGGGGCGTCGACCAGTGAGATTCAGGTGACGGAGATTTTCCGTTATACTGGCGGACGTTGGGTGTACTGAAAAAAATCAGAATAGCTTAGGCTGACGCTGGTCGGCGGTTCCAGGCTCCTCTGCGCCGGCGGTCTCGATCTCATTGCTGGCGTGCCCTCGCACAAAAAGAAACCGCTCCAGATTGCGCTGAAATTCTGTCCATTGATAGCCATCCCTTTTTACCTGTCCGGCCAGGCGATCCAGATAGTTTATTTTGGCATCGAGATCGTCGAGAAAGTTTAAGGCAAAAGCCTCCTGCATCATGGGCAGAGAAGGTGAGCCGAATTCGTAACGGCCATGATGGCTTAAGATTAGATGCTTGAGCCGGTCGGCCAGCTCTTCCGGGAACCCGGAGATACCCTTGATTGCCTCCTGCATCATCTCGATCCCCAGAACCATGTGTCCTACCAGACGGCCCCGATCCGAGTATTCAAAGGGGAAGGAATCAAAGTTGAATTCCTTGAGCTTGCCAAGATCGTGGAGGAGCGCCCCGGTCATCAGCAGGGAGCGATCCAGACTTGGATAGAGGGCGCAGATGCTCTCGGCCAGACGGGCTACGGCCAGGGTGTGTTCCAAGAGGCCGCCCACACAGGCATGGTGCATCATCTTGGCAGCGGGAGCTTTTTTAAACAGTTGCATGAGTTGGCGTTCGCCGAACAGGGCAAGGAGCAGCTCTTTGAGAAAAGGGTTTTCCACGCTGCCCGCCAGCCTGATCAGCTCTTTGGCCATAAGGGTGACGTTGCCCCTGGTACTGGGAACAAACAGGGTCAGGTCAATCGCGCTCTCGGCAATTCTGGTCAGGCCATCGATGCGAAGCTGAAGGATGCCTTTGTAGGCCTGGGCTTGGCCAGTAATAGAAACAACGGCTCCGGCAGGGCATTCTCCCATGAGCCGTTCGGCATTCTCCCAGACCCGCCCGGACATCTCGCCGGTGGCGTCCATCAGGACGAGACTAAGATAGGGCTTGCCCGCCTTGGTCTCCCCCCGATTCATCTCCCGAACCAGGAAAAGGTCGTGTATTGTCTGACCGTCTGTAATTTCTTTTATTTGAATGGTTTTATTGGCTGATATCATGTGGAGGATCCGGAAACAAGGTGAAGGCGAATTTTATGCGGCTGTTGTTTGTTTGGGAGGTACTATACCAGAGGAAAAAAGGTTTGGGAACTATACGGTGATAAAGAAAAATAAGCGGCGAAAGGTGGGAAGTAAAGCTGCTATTGATTGGCCTTGGTGGGTATAGATTCTCTGCAATCCGGCTTGTCAAAATAGATGAAGCCCTCTTTGTCCATGCAGTATGCAAGGTTGTACGGATTGGGCGGCAGGGTAGCGAGCAGGCCTGAAGCAGTTAGTTCGTAGAGGGATGACGGTTTGCGACCCAATGTTTTTTCGTAGCTGTTTGATGCTTGTTCAATCACCCGCACCCCCTCCAGAGCCTGAAGGCGGTCCACCATATCGGTATAACCTGGCTCTTCAGGATTTTTATCGGCAAGCATGGACTTCATGATTACGATGGCGGTTGCTGTTTCCCCGCCTTTTTGGGCCAGACGGGCACCGAGGATAGAAAGAAAGGGCGGGGCATTTGGTGTTTGTGCCGCCTCAAGAAAGATTTTCCCCGCCTCTCCTGGCTGGTTAAGAAAGTAGTAGGTGTTAAAGCCCATGGAGTGGGCGGGCTGCCAGTCCCATGGTCGATTTTTTGCGGCGATCTTCAGGATCTTCTGGGTTTTCATCACCATATTAGCTGGTTCCCAAGGGAGCCAGCCCTGCGCCACGATGTAAGTCTGGGCAAAGGATGGGTCCAGGGTTTGACTGGCGCCAAACACCCGATGGATGTTTGGCCAGTTGTATTGTTTTTTGACAACCCGGAAGCCTCCTCCGGGTTGACGGGCCAGTTCGGTGCCCAGTTGCGCACCAGCCTCTAAAGTCAGATAATCGGCCATTAGGCCCTTGAACTCACCGGCGAGGGCAAGGATTGCTACAGTGGGTAAATTCCAGATTCCAGATGAACGCTGTTCTGTCTGTTTGGTGTTGCTGCGTTGCTCGAGCAACGCACTGTAACTGGCCGCGTAGAAACTAAGCAGAATCAGAGCGACAAAGATATGGATCGTCAGCCCCCTGCTCATGCCAGCTCCTTGCGTCTGAACAGCAGAGTAGCGAGATAGAGCAGCAACGCCGAATAGGAGATTCCATACAGACAAAGTAGTATAAATTCCTGGCCGTTGAAGGCCAGACCGTAAGCTGCGGTATACTTCTTGTCAAAAAGCGAGAGGTTGGGGAAGATCCAGGAAAGGGCAAGCACCAGATTTTCCTGGCCGGTCAGCGCGCCGGCATGTGGACTTTCCAGCACCACCCGGCGCAGTAGTTCCATGTTCTGCCCTACCAGATAAGTAGAAACCGCCAGGAGCAGTGCAATAAAGGGCTGACTGGCAAAGCTGAAGCAGAGCACGCTCACCGCCAGCACCACCACCAGGCTCAGCCACTGGCAGGCCAGGGCCATGACATAGGTAACCCAGGAGAAGTTGGGCGGTACATAGGCAGGATACTTCCAGAGTACATAGTGCATGGACAGGGCGGCGGAGAGGCCGAGGATGATGGTGGCCAGGAGCAGGATCATGGCCAGGCCCAGGAACTTGCCGGTCAGATACTGCCAGATGGATACCGGCCTGGAGAGCAGCATGAAGATCCGGCTCCGCTCCAGATCGTCGGCCAGGATCTTCATCCCCAGAAAGAAAACCAGCAGCAGACCGGTAAAGGCCACGGCGGAAAGGCCGAACTCCACGGAGACCTTGCCCAGATCCCAGGAGTAGAGGGTGGTGACTCCCAGGTTGGCCATGGTGAGCAAGGAGGCCAGACAGACAATGGCCCATAGCGCCCGGTGACGGATGCCCTCGGTGCAGGTGGCCAGGGCCAGAAACCAGATATTACGCACCTGCATGGTTGGCCTCCTCAATGACACTGACAAAACGTTCTTCCAGCCCTCCGCCCGCGTCGAGAAAATCTCCCAATCCTCCGCTATAGAGCAAGACCCCCTTATTGATGACGCCAATGCGGTCACACAGGGCCTCGATGTCGCTTAAGATATGAGAACTGAAGAAGATGGTCTTGCCCTCCTGCTTCAGCTCGGCGATGAGCCCTTTGATCTGGTGGCGGCCCACCGGGTCAAGGCCGCTCATGGGTTCGTCAAAGATCAGCACCTCTGGGTCGTGGATCAGAGCGTTGGCCATGCCCAGCCGCTGCTTCATCCCCTTGGAAAATCCACCCACCCTGCGGTCCGCCGCCTCGGTCAAATCCATGCGTTCCAGGAGCATGGGCATGCGCTGGTCAATCGCCTGCCGGGGCATGCTGCTCAACCTGCCGGAGAGGAGCAGGGTTTCTCGCGCGGTAAGGTGGTCGTAGAAGAAAGGGAACTCGGAAAGATAGCCGATCCGGTGGCGGAACTCTTCCTGACCCACAGTCTTGCCCAGGATACACAGGCTGCCGGAATCCGGCTTTAAGAAACGCAGCAACAGCTTAATGGTGGTAGATTTTCCCGCCCCGTTGGGGCCGAGGAAGCCAAAAACCTCACCCTGGGCGATAGTGAGAGTGAGGTCGTGAAGCGCTTGATTGCGTTTACGGCCAGAGCCAAAGCTCTTGCCAAGTTTGGTTATTTCGATGGCAGGAATAATCATAATTGTTTTAGAGAAGTTCTTTTGTGGAAAATGGAACAGCCCCGGTCTAAGTGTAAAAGACCGGGGCTGTAAGGATCAGATGAGAAATATATTATTTATTGAACAAGGGCCCAGTTTGCGGTTGGTAAGCCACCACCAGCACCGGTAATGGTAAGAACCCCGTCTGTCGCAGCGTATACCACTACAGGCGATGTAATACCTATTATGCCAAAGGCGTCAGCTCCTGTTGGCCAGGCTGGATTACTAACGCTGTATAACGTATTGGGGACATCGGAATCAGACCCGTAAGCGGTGTCACCTTTATCATGACGGGTATAAGTAACATTAGAACAACCGCCGCTGGCACAGGAACCGGCAGTAACAGCGCTTTCGGCACTCACAATTGCCATTTGCGTTCCAATCCCCAGTGGGACAGAGAACGTTTTTGCTGTAGTAGTATGGGTTCCGACAATTCTGCCACCGGCCACGGTGGCCGTGGCCCCAAGGGAATGTCCAGCGACATCGGACGCAACCGCTTCGACAGCCACAGTTATGAGGCCTTGTCCGACCGCGGCAGCTGCATTGAGTGCCACCGGGGCAGTTTCAGTATGGCCATAACACCCCAGTTCAGCGTTCAGGTCGGATTGACCGCTTACGGCCAACTTGTTTGTAGCCTTGGCATTGGCGTTGAAGGCCCGGGTACGATAGGCTGCGAACTGCGGGATGGCGATGGCCGCCAGGATGCCGATGATCGCCACTACGATCATCAACTCCACCAGGGTGAAGCCCTTTTCCGACTGTTTGTTTCTCAGGGTCTGTAACATGTGTTCTCCTCCGTGTTGGTATGAAGCGTATTATACAACGTTACCCATCTTCTTTTTTGATCGTAGCAAATCAAAAAGACATAAGCAAGTTTTGCATTTCTTATGCCAGATATTTTTTTCATGAAGGACATCTCTGATGAGGTTATATTCTCTATGCAAAAGTATGGGTTATCATGGGTAAAAAGAATCTTGATGAATAATCTGGGCTCGGGATATGATACGACCGATCATGAACAGGGGTGGTGGAGGTAAACAGGAAACTGACAACAGATGGCAGTTTAGCCATAAAGTGTCACAAAAAGGGGAATAAGGCTAAGGAATTCCTGCTGCTCATGAAGCCAAAACGGGTCAAGCACGATTATCTTCTTGTGGCGTGTATCTTGCTTATCTTATAATGTTGAAGTGAGCTTTAGGAGCCGTTACGAATGCTCTATTACATTTTTTACCAGTTCGTTACGCTCCTTTTTGCCGCTCATAAGATGGCGCTATGCAACAGTTTTAATAACGGCTTATAATTGGAATATCGGAACCAGGGACAGGGGTTATGAAAACACCATGGCGCTCTCCGGCAGGGGAGAATGAAAAGGGCCTTACCCTGGTGGAGTTGATGGTCGCCGTGGCCATTATCGGCATTTTGGCCGCGATCGCAGTGCCGTCCTATCTTGCGAGTTTACCGCGAAAACGCTTGCGTGATGCGGCCAGAGACCTCTTGGGCATGATGCAACTGGCACGCCTTAATGCTGTTTCCGACAACAGGCAATGGGCTGTGGAGTTTGACCTTGTCAATAACCGCTATTGTTTGGTGGATAGCGGGGCCAATGATTCGATCGACAGCGCAGCATGTGTTGTGGCTGGTGACGATCTCGTTTCCCCCCCAACTATGCTCGCTGGCTATGGCGGCGGACAGGTGCAGTTCGGCTTTGGCAATGCTGCATTCTCATGGAACGGGGGCGGTCTGAATCAGGCGGCTTCGGTTACCTTTACCAGCCGGGGGATCTGGCTCAATAACGGCGTGGAGACAGACTCTGTCTATATCACTACAAATTTAGGGGCTGGCAATGATATCTATTGTTATGCCCTCAGCACTTCCCCCGGCGGCGGCATAAAGCTCCGTTTCTATAACGGGATGACCCCTTTCAATCAAAACAACTGGATGGAATAGCATGGGTTTTCTTCCGGATAATAAAGCTGAGTTGAGCAGCTTGCCTGCTCAAACGAAACTTATACCCTCTGGGTGCAAAAGTGGTTTTACCCTGGTGGAGTTGATGATCGTTGTGGCGATTTCCGGTCTGGTACTCATTGCCATTTTGGGTGTCTATAAGGCCCAGAAAAGAATCATGGTCGCCCAGGACGTGGTAGTTGATATCCAGCAGAATGTCAGGACCGCTCTTTTTACCCTGACCCAGGATATCCGCATGGCTGGATATGATCCGACCTTGAGCGGGAATTTCGGCATCACCTTTGTTGGTTTTCGTGATTTGAATGATGCGAATGCGGTTGGCGGCAACAGCGCCTTACAGTTTACCGGCGATTGGAATGACGGTGATGGCGATGGCCGTCCAGGTCCGCCGAATGGTGTCGTGGATGCAAATGAAACCGTCACTTTCTCCCTTTATGAAGAATCTGGTGCGGCGGTTGGAACTGTTACGGATTTGGCAAGAAACATCGGGGGGGGGCGGCAGTTGCTGGCCCAGAATATCCAGGCCATCGGCTTGGCCTATGCCTATGATCTGAACAACGACAAGGCACTTGACACCTACACCACCACCGGCGGCACCCAACAGGTAATCTGGGCCATTGATTCTGACAACGACGGTACCCTGGATCGCAGGCTGGATACCAACGGGGATGGAAACATCACCAACGCCGACGGGCCCGGCGCCGGCCTGAACGAGTTGATTGTCGGGGCTCAAATTTCGCCACCGGTGGCTATGGCGGATATCCGTGCCGTCCGGATCTGGCTTCTGGCCGCGGAGAGCGCGGCAGAGCATACAGAGTATTACGATCCGAACACCTATGTGGTGGGCAGGCAGATCATTACCCCGAGGGACAATCTCCGCCGGCGGCTGGTGGAAACAACTGTGCAGTGCAAGAACATGGGGTTGAACGAATGATGAATATACGCCGGATGCAGGGGTTTACTCTGGTTGAAGTGATGGTGGCGCTCGTTATTTTTGGACTCGGCTTTACCGCGGTTGTCATGATGACCACCGGTTCGGCCGGCAGCAATGCAACGGCGCGGGCCATAAGCGGTTCGGCGGAAAAGGCTGCGGAGCAGATTGAGCTTCTGACCTCGCTGCCTTATGAAGATCCCCTGTTGCAGGATGATGCCGTCAATATTGGTTTGGCTTTTATCAGAAACCCATTGCCATCCGTGGCCGCCATTGCGGCCGGCGTTTATGACAGTCCAAATCCCGTGGCCCGCCCGGCGGATTATCAGGTGACCAGCCCGGACGGGAGCTACACAACGTACTGGAATGTGGCCGAGGATACCCCTGTCCCCGGAACAAAAACCATCATGGTCATTGTCACGAGCACTGGCCTGGGGCCGCAGAAAACCGTGGTACTGCAGCATATTATTCCGGAAAGAACCTGATATGAAAAACGTCCTGGTGAACGAAAAAGGCTTTATTCTCGTTACGGCAATGGTTGTGCTGCTGCTCTTGGTACTCATCGGGATAGGGGCCATGCGGACAAGCTCCATAGAGGTATTGATTGCCGGGAACGATAAGTTTCACAAAGAAGCGTTTTATTCCGCGGACAGCGGAGTGTACCTGACCCCGAAACTGATTACCCTGGCACGGGACGCAGGTGCCGATCCGGTGGCGGGTGCGCAA
>Ga0208863_1000652_pt1 | contig 29055 bp, 26 predicted proteins | sample RifOxyD3_FD_184040 | JGI IMG/M metagenome (GOLD analysis project Ga0208863, IMG submission 184040) | Soil microbial communities from Rifle, Colorado - Rifle Oxygen_injection D3 (SPAdes) | ecosystem: Environmental > Terrestrial > Deep subsurface > Rock core/Sediment | place: Rifle, Colorado...
GTACTGTTTTCGACGACAAAGATTTTCTCCATCTGTCCGAAAGCGATGATCGCCATGGCCGGGACGGTGATGGTGTTTTTATCGGTGGTCGAATCCGGAAGGGTCACCCGGGCGAACTGACCGGGGCGTAAACCCTTGGCCGCGTCAACCGCCAGCTTGACTGTAGCGGTGCGGGAGACCGCGTCGGCGGCCGGGGCGATTTCCGCTACCCGGCCCCGACCGCTGAAGTCGGCAGCCGGGACTGTGAGCTTGAGTAGATCACCGGATTTGATCTGGGCAAGCAGGGCCTCCGGCACTGCCACCACCACCTGCAGTCGGTTGGTGTTCTCCAGGTTCAGCAGTGGGAGGCCGGGGGTGGCCAGGTCGCCGGCATTGACAAATTTTTTGGCGATCAATCCGGAAAAGGGGGCGGTAAGGGTGGTGTAACCGAGCATGGTCTGGGCCTCCCGGTAACCGGCCTCAGCAATTCGCACTGCTTCCTCCAGGTTTTTTAAGCCTTCCCGGGTGGCGGCATTCTGAGCCAGCAAGCGTTGCTCTCGCTCCATATTTCGGTTGGCCTGGGCCAGCTGGGTTTCAGCCTGGGAGAGTTGGGCATTGATCTCGGCCGCGCTGATTCGGGCTAAAACCTGGCCCTGGCGCACGGAACTGCCGAGTGTAACCGGCAGTTCGCTAATCACCCCGGTCACCTTGGCGGCGATGGTAGCGCTCTCGACAGCGGTCACTGAACCCACCACCTCATTCTGGTGCGGGGCAGGCTGAGCTGAAACGGTGACCACCCGCACCTCCCGGACCGGCAGGGCAGGGTGGGTTGGTTCTATGGTCTCTTTGCCTTTGCAGGCAGTGGCCAGCAGCAGGGCGCCGCCGATCAGGATCAGGTTGAGACACCGGTAGCTACCCGGTTGAGATTTTCTGTTCATTGGTTACTCCTTAGATACTGAAGATGGATCGGAAAGGGAGGCAAACTGCGGAAGTCCTGCGGCGCGACGCAACTCAGCGATGGCAATCCTCCGGGCTGTGGCTGCACTGGTGCGCCTGATTTGGACCTCGGTCAGGCGATTCTGGGCACCGATCAGATCGGCGGCCAGCACCAGCCCTTCGGCAAAGCGATCATTGTTGATGCGCAAACTCTCCTCGGCCTGGGCCACAGTCTTTTCGCTGACCGCCAATCGTTCTTCGGCGTCAGCCAGGGATAAACGGGCCTGCTTGATCTCCAACCCCACAGCCAGTTCGGTCTTGCGCCGTTGTTCGCGGAGTTCGTTAAGAGAAGCCTCGGCCTTGGCAATTTCGGCCTGAGTACGATGGCCGTCAAAAAGGTCGTACTGGAACTTGAGTCCGACCTGCCAGGATTGGCCGTTACCGCCGGTTATCGAGCCCTGGTCGGCCCCGTAGCCGGCGTAACCGTCCAGGGCTGGATATCTGCCGGCTCGGGCCTGGCTGAGCCGGGCCTGGGCAGAGGTGAGGGTGGCGTCTAGAATGGCCAGTTCGGCCCGTTTACTGACGTTGTCGCTGGGAGGGATTACCTGTTCACTGGCGTCGAGCTGGGCGAGTCGCACCTCTCCGTCGGCCAAGCCCAGGAGGTTCAGGAAGATCTGCTGGGTCAGGGTCAGGTTGTGTTGGGATTGGATCAGATTTTCCCGCGCCCGGGCCTCCTGGACCTCCAGGTCGAGGATGTTGGTCCGCAGGGTCATCCCTTCGTCGTAGCGGACCCGGGCGGTCTTGAGGGCTGCTACGACAATAGCTACTTCAGCTTGATGGGCTTTGATCAATCCCTCAGCCTGGTCGATCAGGTTGAAGGCCCGCACTACCTCGAAGGCCAACCGGTCCTGGACGGCAGCCAGTTCAAAGCGGGTCGCGACGGCCTGGGCCTGGGAGACATTCAGCCCGGCCCGGTTGCGGCCGCCATCAAAAAAACGGTAACCGAGCTGGATGGAGTTGTTGAGATTGTCCGTCCGGCCGGGATGATTGAAGTCGATGGTCTGATTGAACTCGTGCTGGTTCAGGATATTGCCGACGGAGTATAAAGGGTTGTTGGTCTGACCATACTGGGAGACCAGGGCTACCTGGGGATAGAAGGCGGATCTCTGGATGGCGATGGCAGCCTGAGCACCCTCGATGCGTTGCCGGCCAGCCAGGCTGTCAGGGCTGTTACGCAGAGCGAACCGCACCGCCTTTTCGGCAGTCCAGGTGGTGGGTGGTGAGTTTTCGGCTCGGGCCGGAGTCCAAGCGGAGAGCAGCAGGCAGAGGCAGAACAACAGGGCGGATCGAATCGGCGGATTATTCATATTTTTCTGAAATTCCATATCAAATCCAGGTTCAGGGACGATTTTTCGTATGGGAGTGTTTGGGTAAACATAAAGTTTGGATCCCATACGGCTCAGCTAATTAAGTAATTCATTAAATACTTTTTGTCAACCATGAGCAGAAAATTTTAGCAAACGGAAAAAAATGGTCCGGTGTCTGCCCTCCTCCCCTGTCGGCATCAATTAGCTACGAAGATATTTTACGTTTATCAGGGTAATGACTACCCTTGCAGTACTAATGGAAAAGTAAAGGAGCAGTCTAAAATAGACCATGTGACTGAAAATAAAAAATTGCCGCTTCTACGATATGATTTTATTGATCATGCATTGATCTGGCTGCCAATTGTCAAGAGAAAAAAGGATTCCCTTTCCGGGAATCCTTGAAATACAACCTTGTTGTTCTAAGGCATTATCTCCAATTCCGCCCCTGGATTGCTGAAAATTATCCTGAGTTTATCTTGTTGGAAGGTACTCTTTACGGCATCCGGATTGACGGGGTTTGGCTTGAGGTGTCCGGCAAGGAGTGCTGTTCCGGCATGTTTTTATCTTTGGGGGTGACCATGCCGCCCGAGACCACCAGTTTGAAGGCGTCTTCCACGCTCATAGATAGTGGGATCGTGTCTTTCTCGGGCACCATCAGGATGAATCCTGAGGTCGGGTTGGGTGTGGTGGGCACAAAGACGTTGACCACCTGTTCCGGAATAAGGCGTTGAATCTCACCCTCGGTAACACCGGTGACAAAGCCGATTGTCCAGATGCCCTGACGGGGATATTCGAGCAGAACTACCTGGCGGAATCCCTTGCGATCCTTGCCGATGGTGGTGTTCGCCACCTGTTTGAACAGGGTGTAGATGCTTTTAACCAGAGGGATCTGGTAGAGCAGTCTTTCGGAATACTGGATCAGGGAGCGGCCCAGGAAGTTGGCGGTAAGCAGCCCGACCAGAAAAATGAGCAGTATGCTCATCAGCAGCCCGATGCCGGGAATATGGAATCCGAACCAGGCGTCGGGTTGTAGATGTTCGGGAAAAAGGCCGGCCACCAAATCGTCCATCCAGCTAATGATGCCGTCGACGACAAAGAGGGTGAGACCGATAGGACCGAAGACCAGCAGGCCGGTCAGAAAGTAGGTTTTGATCTTCTGTCTTACTATATTGTGATATGGTGGTTTTGTGGGCATAGCAGTTCTATCGTTTTATGATGGATATTGTCATGCGGTCGCTTATAAGGGCCGCTTCAAGGTTGTTCGGCTATTTCTGCCAGGAATTTTCGTAACTCCGCCTCATCGTAGATAGCTCGCTCAAAGAAAAGTCCTGAAGGTGGCGCGGTCAAGGGTGCCGGTTTGTTGGAGTGCTCCTTGAGCAGCGCCTCCACCTGTTGGGTGTTTAGTGCGTGTCTGCCCACCTCGACCAGTACACCTATCATCCTTCTGACCATCTTCCAGAGAAAATGGGAGCCGATGATGCGGACAATAATCAGGTCGTCCTCCTCATGGATGTGGACAGCGTGCAGTAACACCCTGGTCGATTTCTTCAGCTCTTGCTTTTCGGCAAAGGAGATAAAATCGTGCATGCCGGTAAAGAGCTGGGCTGCTTCGGCCATAGCCCTGATATCGAGTTTGTCCCGCACCCACCAGACATATTTTTTGCCGAAGGCGGTTTTCCTCTTGGAGATCTGGTAGAGGTAGCTTCTGGCGACACAGTCGTGGCGGGCGTGAAAACGAAGAGCGCAGGGCTCGACATCAAGGATGGCAATATCAGCCGGCAGTAGATCGTTGAATTTAATTCTGATAGTCAGAGGAGCAAGCGTTGTACTCGCCTCAAGATGGGCCACGTAGCGCATGGCATGGACGCCCGCATCGGTGCGGCCGCTGCCCTGGATATCGACGGGGCCGCTAAAGATCTCGGCGCCGGCGCTCAGGAGGGCGCCCTGGATGGTTTTGGCATCATCTTGTTTTTGCCAGCCGCTGTATCTGGTGCCATCGTATTCCAGGGTCAATTTGAAGCGTTTGAGATGGTGAGTGTTTTTCATGATATCTGCCGGTCTCGTGAGAAGCGTTCTCTTCTCCGTCCTAATAAGTAAGCGTGGGAATCAGTCGCCTTGCTATACCATTTTTGTGCTTCTATTACAATGCCGCTGGTTCGTAAGGTTGTCTGCCCGTTTCAGTAAGCAATTATCGAACTCAAGGATATGGGGGATCTGCCGAACCGTGATTGTCAGAAATTTTCGGAGTGTGTAATCAGTTGCCCGACCAAGGCGCTCAGTTAACCGGTGGTAAAGGGCCAGGGGGCGGTTTTTCAGGTGATTTTCGACGGTTCGGTTTGTCGCTTAGTCCAAAACTGGTAAGCAGGCTGAAGGTCGCTCCGGCCAGGGGTCTGAGATGGCTTACCAGATAGATGAGCTCTCGGTTCCGAATGGGTTCGACTGAGCGGACTTCCTTGAATTTGTGGAGCATGATGGCAGAAGCGACAAGCCGCATTATACCGGAAAGTAGAAAAATAACCGGCAGGGAGTGGGCCGGAGTCCAGGTGAAAAGACCAAATGCAAATGAGTGTGGTAAATTGACCGCCACATAGCCACCGGACAGAGAACCGATAAGCACGGCAACACCGTTGATCAGAGCCTGATAGGCGACGCATCGGGCTCGTTTCGGCGGTGAAACCGCATCGAAAAGAAAGTTGCTGGAGGCCAGGGTGAATCCGGCCCAGACTATACCGCTGTATATCTGCAGGATAATGAGATAGAGGATATCTGCCGAAACCAGCCAGAGGATTGGGATAACCGTTATGCCCCAGCCGCAGACATTGAGGATTTTTTTATTGCCAAAGCGGTCGGCAAGCTCCCCCCAATAACGGAACATCAGGAATTGAGTGACCGTGACGGTTGCGGTGACGATGGTGAATTCAAGATAGGAAAATTGCAGGTCGCGGAGCATATAGAGGGCGAAGTAGGGCGCTGAGAACGACACAGCCAGGTTGATTGCGGCGATATAATACACGAATTGGGCAAAGTTCGAATGCGGGGAACGCCGCAAGAACTGGCTGAAGGTAAAGATCTGCTCTGCCGGCAGGACAAATTCAGGATCACGGTAGCGGCCCAGCCAGCGTCTGGAGTTCAGACGGGCCAGGGCTGCGGTCAGGAAGATGATGAAAAAGCCGATGGCGGTCTTGCCGCTCTGTTCAAAGAGGTGGAGAGCAATACCTGCCAAGGAGAGGGCCATGAACGAACTGAGGCCGCAAGCCCGGTTGCGTTGGCCGAAGAAACGACCGCGAATTTCGGTCGGCACCAGGTCGCCGATCAGGCTGCTCCAGACCGGGACTGAGAAGCCGGCAGTCGCTTGATAGAGGACAGTGAGAACAATAAGCAGGTAGACGGTTGTCTCGCCTTTGTCGAACAGAAAAGGTAATAAGCCAATCGGAATCCAGAGCAGGGCCTGACAGAGAACGCTTGGCAGGATTACGGTGAGCCGACTCCGGTAGCGGTCCATGGCCCAGGCGTTCAGCCACTGGAAAATAGCACTGGCCATTTGCGGCAGGGTGGCCAGGAGGCCAATCTGGAGGGTGCTTGCCTGTAAGAATATGCCGAAAGGAGTGAGATAAGCCTCGCCGCAGCCCAGCATGATCGCATTTGCCTTGCCGTCATGGATGGCGGCTGTCAGCGAGGGGTCATCCTGGTCGGGCAGTCCCTTAATATCTGGATTGTCGGGACGATCTGGCATGGTTTAGTTGCAAATACTTGCTGTTGGTTCAGGCGATTGCCGGATCTTCCTTAACGAGAGGGCCGTCCTGCGGTAGGGAGTTCATCCAGATGCAGGTCGTGTCAAAGGAGGTTTTGATTTTTTCAGTAAGCTCAAACCGGACGTCCCAGTACATCTCGGATTTTACCCAGGGGCGCACCACCATGGTTATCGTGTTTTCACCTATATCCGACACAGCAATGAGAGGTGCCGGATCTTTCAGGATGCGGCTATCTTCGATGAGAAGTTGATCAAGAATCTGCTTTGCCTTGGCAATGTTGGCGGAAGAGCGGAGTTTGACTGTGAGATCGATGCGCCGGGTATCTTTGGCATTGATATTGGTGATGGTGTCACTGACGATCTTGTTGTTCGGTACAATGACCAGTTGATTGTCTGCTGTACACAGGTTGGTGCTGAACAGGGTGATCTGTTGAACCTGGGCCGTGACCCCGCCGGCTACTGTCACTATGTCCCCCACCTTAAAAGGCCGGAAGAGCACAAGCATGATCCCGGCGGAAAAATTGGAGAGTGAATCCTTGAGGGCCAGGGCGATAGCTAATCCGGCGGCACCGACAATAGTCAGGAAAGAGGTGGTGTTGATGCCGATCTGGCCTGCTGCTGCAATCACTACCATGACCAGCAGGGTATAGTAGGAGAGAGGCTCAGTGAAATGGACCAGGGTCGGGTCGACCTTGTGGCGTTCCATCATTCTGCCTAGAAGTCGGGCTAGATGTTGTGCCAGCCAGCGTCCGAAAAAAAGGATGATCAGGGCAGCTATCACCTGGACTGAATAAAAGGTGATGAGTTCTATGATGGTGTCTGTTGTGGGGGTGTTCATGCAAGAATCTCCGATTTTTATAATAGCTCGACTATTGACTATACCCTGCTTTGTCTGAAGCAGGAAGGTGGTAGCAAAAAAAAATATTCGGCTGGATTCTTAAATGAAGGGCAGGAATTCGGGGTGAGTTTTCCTGAGTTGAATTCCGGACGGAGGGCACTGCCTTGACATCAACTTTAATCTTTAAACCTCTCCATAAGTTCACCGAGTGCTTTGAGGTGGTTTTTTTCTTCAACGGCAAGTTGGTTAAGGAAATGGTTGCTCGCCGGTTCTTGCGTGCGAGCAGCGGCCCGGAGATAGAGGTCAAGGGCCTGTCCTTCAATTGAGATGGCGATGGCCACGATGTCAGTTGGTGATTCAAGGTCGGGATGAAAGAGGTTGATATACTCTTCGGTTGTCAGCCCTCCTTCTAGGACATTGCTGACAATAGTGCTCTCGAACTCTTCCTGAGAGAGAGCCAGGGTTGTCGTCTTCAGGTATTCGGCAAAGATCTGGTCTTGGTGAAGGAGTTCGATATCGGCAAGTTTTTTGAAAAGGCTACCGGCTGCCGGATTTCGCACCTTGTCGACCATTGTAAGATAGAAATCCCGCAGACCCTGTTCAAGCGAATAGGCAATGGTCAGCGTTTTTTCGGCAGACTCATTACCGGAAAAAAGTTCGAGTCCAAGATCCTCGTTGCCGAAGGCGGTCTCGCCGTTCCAGGCTTTTATGCCGCCGGCAAGATTATAAATCTTTTTGAACCCCTTTCCTGAAAGCATCTGGGCAGCAACCCGACTGCGGCCGCCAACTGCACAGTAGGTCATGATGGTCTGGTCAGGATCGAGTTCCGGCACGCGGTCAGATAACTGCGGAAGGGGGATAAGTTTTGCGCCGGGCAGGTGGCCGTCTTCGTACTCTTTGGGCTGACGGACATCCAGAATAGTTATTTGACCAGGAGGTGTGTCGGCCACCAACTTCCTGCCCTGCACGACATCAATAGAGTCAACCGGGGTGAAAAATTGTTTCCAGCGCATGTTGTTTGCCATTGTTTAAATTTCCTCCTGCAACCGTTTACCTTGTTTGTCGGGTGAAAGGCATAAGCCACAGATGCCCGAAATTGAGCTTTGCGAAATCTCGGTGCGAGCCGAGGCCGATGACAATTTTGTTTTGCTCTACATCCATGACCAAGGTGCCAAGTAAACGGTCCCAGACCGAAAAAATGACACCGTAATTAGCATCGCGTTCACGGAATTTTACCGAATGGTGGATGCGGTGCATGGATGGTGGCACAAACAGGATTATCCAGAGTTTTTCAAACCAGTCCGCCGTTTTTATACTGCAGTGATGAAATTGGACAGCCACATTGGCAGTTATCTCAAAACAGACATAGGCGAAGGCGGCAATCCCGAACGTGTAAATCACTGCCAGGCGGACAAGACCGGATATGAGCAGTTCGCCAAGATGAAAACGGTTGGCTGTGGAGACATCCATGTTGAGGTCCGAGTGGTGGACGCGGTGAAAACGCCAGAGGAATGGCACAACGTGATTGAGCAGATGCCAGACATAAATAATAAAATCAAGCAGGATAATGCTTAAGGCGAGTTGCAGCCAGAAGGGAAGATGGAGTTGGTTCAGCAAACCTGTTTGCATGGTTTCGGTGTTAAGGAGCTGTTTCTTCAGGATTTCGTTATAAACCAGATAATAGAGAAAGCCGTTGCCGGCTGCCAAGGGCACATTGGTCAGCCAGCGTTGCCATTTGGGCAGGCTGGCGGGCCGATAGGAGTTGAGCAGCTCAACTCCCAGGAAGATGAACATCCCTCCCCAATAGAAAATTGCCCGCCAGGTTTCGATCATAGTTTGAGTGTTACTGTAAAGTTTTCTTGATAGCGGTCCAGGAACTCCGCCATAGTAAAATGGTGCTCCTGGGTGCCGTAGCATTCGACGTTGAAACTGGCCGCAGTCGCTCCCATCTGGGCGGCAACGGTCAGGTCCTTTTGGGCAAGCAACCCTTTGATAAGGCCTGCCCGGTAGGCATCCCCGGCGCCGGTCGGGTCAACCACCTGTCTGGCCCTGGTTGCCGCGATCGGTATTTCCTGATCACCTTGGCAAACCAACGATCCTTTTTCGCCCAGGGTGACAATCAGTGTCTTGGTCAGTTCAAGCAATTCGCCTCTGGTCCGGTCCGTGGCCTTTTCGATCATCTGCAGTTCATAGTCATTAACGATCAAGATCTTTGCCCCGCTGATCATCTCCAGCATCTGGTCTTTGGATAAAACCGGGATCTGCTGGCCGGGATCGAAGATGCATGGGATTTTATGCTCCTTGTAGAATCGGCTGAATCCGAGCATGTCGTCGAAGTTGCCGGGTGAGACGATAGCAATTGTATCTGCGGGGTTTTCATCAGCAAAATTGTAAAGGGAGGGATATTTCATGGCGCCCGGATTAAAGCAGGTTATCTGATTATCGGCCTGGTCGGTAGTGATATAAGCCCCGGCAGTGAATTCGCTATCGATCCGGCGGATACCGGTCATCGGCAGACTATGTTTGCTCAACCAGTTTTCATAGGTGTCGAAATCTTTGCCAACCGCTGCTAGAATCAGTGCTTTTTCCTCAAGCAGAGCAAGATTGTAAGCGATATTGCCGGCCGTGCCGCCAAATTTTTCGGCTAAGCCGTTTATCATGAAACAGACATTCAGGATGTGGATCTTGTCAGGCAAAATGTGATCGGCGAATTTACCGGGAAAATCCATGATTCTGTCATAAGCCAATGATCCGGATACAAAAATCTTCATTTGTTTCTCCAAGGTTTGATTGATTGATCACCAAATATATTCGATTTCCTGGAATATTGCATTGTCCAATATTTTAAAACAGATGGAAAACGATTACAGTTTTTCAGAATCCACATGGGACTGTCTATGGCCGGTACTTATTTTTTGACCATAGGTTGTCGGCGCACTTAATGGATTATGTTGCCGGCTAGCCCAACATCCCTGATTCTGCTTTTATTGATATTAAATAAAGTTGTAATCTGCTTTTTTTAAGCCGAATAAAAGTTGACAGAAGCGATATCAGGCGTATTTTAAAGGTATGAAACGATCATTCTGGAACACATTAGTCGAGTGGAAAAAAGCCCCGCAACGGAAGCCCATGCTGGTGCAGGGAGCCCGTCAGGTTGGCAAAACATGGATATTGAAGGCCTTTGGCGAGGCGATGTTTGCAAACTGTGTTTTGCTTGATTTTGCAGAAGATGCGGCATTACGCGGCCTTTTTGTCTCTGATCTCAAACCGCAACGTATCCTCACCGATTTGAGTGTCTACCTGAACCGGGACATCTCGCTGGATAATACACTGCTGATTTTTGATGAGATTCAACTATGCCCGGAAGCGCTGACATCGCTGAAATATTTTTATGAGGCATTTCCGTCCGCCACGATTTGCGCGTCCGGGTCTCTACTTGGTCTGGGCCTTTCAGAACAGAATTTTCCGGTCGGCAAAGTTCAGCGCGAATGGCTCCGCCCGATGTCTTTCTTTGAATTTCTTGAAGCTCTGGAGGAGAGCGCGCTTTGTCGGGCGCTATACGATGCCGCAAAAAATAGAACGGTCATCTCCCCGACCATTCACACGAAAACGTTTGGTTTGTTCAAGGAGTTTATGATTACCGGCGGAATGCCGGAAGTTGTACAACGATATATAGCCCTGCGGGAGCAACGGGTGGCGGCATTCCAGGCCGTGCGTGCACTCCAGCGTGAATTGACTGATTCGTATCTGGATGATATTGCAAAGCATTCCGGCGCGTTGAAAGCAGTTCGTGTCGCCAGTGTATTTAAAAATATCCCCGAACAACTTGCCCGTGAGAGTGATGGGGCTCGAAAATTTCTTTTTAAAGATGTTTTGAGCGGACGTTCGACCTATGATGTTCTGGAGGGACCCATTGAGTGGCTGATCAAGGCAGGATTGATTCACCGCGTTCCAGTTTGCCGGTCGGTTCAATCTCCGCTGGCAGCTTATGCTGAAAAAAACGCTTTTATGCTATATCTTTTTGATACGGGCATGCTGGGAGCCATGTTGTATCTCAACCCTGCAATGCTTTATCAGTACACTTTCGGCCAGTTTAAAGGATTTCTGGCCGAAAATACGGTCCTGAACGAACTGCTTTGCTCCGGTGCCGGGCCGATCTATACTTGGCGCGGAACTTCTTCCGAGATCGAGTTTCTGCTCGCCAGTGGGAGTCAGATGATTCCGGTTGAAGTGAAGGCGGGATTAAACACCAAAGCGAAAAGCATGCAAGTATTCCGCGACAAATACTCTCCTGAAATGGCCGTGCTTTTTTCTGCGCAGGGGACCAACCAATTTGACCACGGCCTCCTGCACGCCCCACTTTACCTGGCCGGGGCCATTTTTCTGTAACTCTCCCATTCGGTATTTTGAAAAGTGGGTCGGATAGGGGGCCACGGCCTGCCCACCCACTGATATTTTTTCCTGTCCAGACGACGGTACTGCACGGCTTCGGTAATGTGTGAAGGAGAGCGGCTACAGAATAGGTCGCTGTCTCTGTTTTTCTGGTTTTTAGCATTGCTATCCGGGTTCCCCCCTCCAATGGCTTTGCTCTTCAGCTATTTTCCCGGAGCAATTGAGCCAGATCCTCATGCCCTTTTTTCTCACATTCCGGGCAAAGACCATGGCTGAACACGGCATCCGTATGCTTGCTCACATACGTCTCGACCCCGCTCCAGTTGCCCTTGTCGTCCCGTATCTTCTTGCATGATGCGCATATCGGCAGCATGCCGGTCAATTGCTTGACCGTGGCAATGGCATCCTGGAGTTCCTTGTTTTTCTTTTTGAGTTCAGCGGAATATAGTTGTAATTTTTCTTCGGCGTGCTTGCGCTCCACAAGTTCTCTACTCAGTCCGAGATTAGCCTTTTTGAGGTCCAACGTCATATTGGCCAGAGACAGGGCCTGGTCGTGCGACTTTGTCAACGACAATACCACGGAAAAGAGCAGTAAACTTATGATGATGCCAAGCAACATGATGCTGTTCACCTGACCGGTATCGATGGTTTCTTCAAAATGCGGTGAGGAATTGAAAACCAAGAGCCAACGACGACCGGCATACTCCAGGATGGATTGGTAGGTAAAAAAATGTACGTGACCAGAATGAGAGAGGCGTGATTCTATATTCTCACTGGGATAGAGTAAGGCCTCTTTAAGCGGTTCATCCCCATCGAAAATCTGAAGTTCAACATGCTCCCGCTTCTCTATCAGAAGACCCTGCATGAAATCATTCATGCGGAAGGGGCTGTAAACGTATCCCGTTAGCGCCTCTACCCTCTGTTCAGGGGTTTCCGGTTCTTCTCCTTTGCGGTAGACCGGCAGATACATAAGAAAGCCCGCCTGAACATCTTTTTCTGTTTCCTGAAGCAAGGTAATCTTGCCACTCAGAGCGGCCGAACCGGTGTCCCTGGCCATTACCATGGCTTTTTTACGCATGGGTTCGGAAAACATGTCATAACCAAAAGCCCGCTGATTTCGCCAATCGAAGGGCTCCAGAAAAATAATAGAGGTGTATTCCGGGCGCTCCCCATCAGGATGGATATCATAGTTGGGGAAACCCTCTTCGCGAATCTGACGGATGTGAGCCTTCTTTTCTGAAGGAAGAATTCTTTCGGAAAAGCCGACTCCTTGCACACCTGGATAATATTTATCAATCTGCAACGCTGTTATATATGTCCGCCATTTCGCTCGTGTAACTTCCTTGGAGCCTGCGAAAAGACCAGCGCCGCTTTGGAGCAGGAATGCACTGGCATGCAGACGCTCGCGAAGAGCTGCTTCTATTGCCTGGGCCCGAAAGACAAAACGGTCATTAGTTCTTTCCAGCACTACGCCTCTGGCGACATGCCAGGCAAAAAAAGTGACAGCCAGAGACACCAACAGGACTATCCAGGCCATCCATTTACCCAGAAAAACGGATCGAAGCGGAGAAGTACCACCTTCAGACGTCTGAGTAGCAGAGAAACCGGACGCTGACCCAGTCGATCCCTGAATATTCTCTTTTTTCATTTTCTGCTCATTCTTTTCCAGGATGATCACGACCGACACAGTAGCCAGTATGGCTTCTCAGCAGGAAATTTCAATTCCTATTGGTGCTGGTCAAATATGTCTGCAAATACCGGGGCGATTTCCTTGAAGGTTTCAAGGACAGCCGGATCAAAATGTTCAGGCATGGTCCGGCCATCACCCTCGGTGATAATCTTAAACGTCTTTTGATGGTCAAATGGTGGTTTGTAAGGCCTTTGAGCCCGCAGTGCATCATATTGGTCGACGAGCATGACGATCCTGCCCTCAATGGGGATTTCTTCTCTTTTAAGCCCACCTGGATAGCCTCCGCCGTCCCATCGCTCGTGATGATTCAAGGCAATGGCGGCAGCCATCATGATTCCGGGATAGGTCGATTCCGCGAGGATCTGCGCGCCTTTTGCCGCATGGGTCTTCATGATTATAAATTCATCCCGGGTCAGAGGCCCCGGCTTAAGAAGGATGCTGTCAGAAATGCCGATCTTGCCAATGTCATGCAACGAACTGGCAAAGGTTATGGCCTCAATAAAGTCCATGGGCAGATCCAACGCTTCCGCAATCTTGCCGGCATAAAATCCGATTCTCGCGATATGAGCGCCGGTGTCGGTATCACGAAATTCCGCAGCGGACGTCAGCTTGCGCATCATCTCGTTGCCCATGTTTTTCAGCTCCTGGGTTCTTTCCAGCACCTTCTGTTCAAGGATCTTATTATATTCGAGCCTGAAGTCGTCAAAGGCCTTGATCTTCAGGAGGTTCCGGACCCGGATGATTAATTCGGCCTGATCGATTGGTTTGGAAAGAAAATCATTGGCGGAGCAAGAGAGGCCTTTTAATTTTGATTCCCTGTCGTGCAGCGCCGTCACCATGATTATCGGGATATTCATGGTTTTCGGGTCTTCTTTAATGATCCGGCAGGCCTCGTGGCCGTCCATGACCGGCATCATGATATCAAGGATGATCAGGTCAGGTCGGCTCTCGCTGACCTTCTGCACCGCCTTCTTACCATTTGAGGCAAATTCAACATCATAGCCTAACGGTATCAGCCACTGGGTAATCAATCTCAGGTTTGCCTCTTCATCGTCGACCAGCAATATTTTTTCGTTCATTTGTCCAGGACCTCCCTTACCTTCAACAAAAGGCTTTTTGACGGGAAGGGTTTTTGGATAAAGTCAAAACCGCTCTCCTTCAATTCTTTGTTGCTGATGAGCTCCATGGTATAGCCGCTCGCGAAAAGTATTTTCATCTTCGGGCTCACCTTGCGGATCGCCGCACAGACCTCTTTGCCGTTTTTCTTCGGCATGATCATATCAAGCAGAACAAGGTCGATCCTCGCCTGGTTCTCCATGAATTTTGCGATCGCCTCTTCGCCATCTTCCGCGGTGACAACCGTGTAACCGAAGGACTCCAGCACGACCCTTGTTAATTCCCTCAGCGCGGCGTCATCCTCGGCTATCAAAACAGTCTCATGCCCTCCCTTGACCCGCGCGGGGCCCTCCGGTTTCTTGTCGAGCGCCACATCATCACAGATAGGCAGATATATTTTGAACACCGTGCCTTCGCCAAGTTCACTGTAGACCTTGATAAAGCCGTTATGCTGTTTGATTATACCGTAAGAAATAGCGAGACCGAGCCCTGTCCCTTCGCCAACACCTTTTGTGGTAAAAAAAGGTTCGAATATCTTCTGCTGCGTTTCCGCATCCATTCCCTGCCCGGTATCAGCAACCGTGATCAGCGCATATCTTCCGGGCCGGCCATATCCGTAGGCGACAACATAGGCTTCATCCATCTCCTCAAGGCTGGTGGCGATCATCAACCGTCCGCCTTCGAGTATGGCGTCTTTGGCATTGGAGGTAAGATTCATCAGCACCTGCTCGATCTGCCCGGCATCGGCCAGCACAATCAAAGGGGTGTCCACAAGATCCAGATGAAATTCAATGCTCTCTCTGATAATCCGGACCAGCATTTTTTGGAGGCTCAGAAGAAGTTCGTTGATATTAATGCACGATACTTCAGCGACCTCTTTTCTGCTGAAGACCAGCAGCCTTTTGGTGAGAGCCGCAGCCCGCTCGGCAGCAACAAGCACCTCGGACATATTTTCTCGTGCTGGGCTGTCGGTCGCCAAGGTGTCCATTACCATGTCGCCATACCCCATGATTACATTGAGTATATTATTGAAATCATGGGCAACTCCCCCGGCCAGAGTGCCGATGGCCTCCATCTTCTGGGATTGCCGAAGTTGCGCCGCAAGCTTTTTGTGCTCGGTGACGTCCCTGATTATCTCGATTACGGCCACGATATTCCCTTCAATATCCCTCAAAGGTGAGGCGGTAACCTCTCGATATATTGTTTCATTGCCGATAGTTACGGTCCTCTCATCATTATGTAAGTGTCCGTCGCTGAAGACCCTCTCGACCGGGCAATCTTTGCAGACCTGGTCATTGTGCTCATAGGCCGTGTAGCAGTGCTCGCCGACATGATCACCAGTTAATTCCTTAAGAATTTTATTCTGGTAGGTAATGATATAGTCGGTATTCTGGATGCTAAGCCCTTCCCCCATTGAGGCCATGATCGCCTCCAACCTGGTTGCTCCCTCGTGGACTTTTGCAAAGGCTCTCTGCAAGTCATGCTCAGCTTGCTTTCGCTCGGTGATGTCTCTGGCTACACCACTGATAGCTGCGGGTTTACCTTGCGCATCCCTGAGGAGCGAGGCGCTGAATGAATATGGAATTTGCCGGCCGTCTTTGGTCATAACTGGCACATCGACCGTGACACTGCCTTCCCGAATTGCCGTCTGAAGGGCCTCGGCGATCATCCCTTTGTCCTCATTGCTGAAGAAATCAGCAGGCTTCATCATCGCAATTTGCGCGTCAGGGTAGCCGGTGGCAGTATTTAGCGTCTTATTCCATCGGAGGAACTTCCCCTCTAAGTCGAAAACTAAGAAGATGTCTTGTAGTGAATTAAGGGCATTTTCAGTGAATGCTCTCTCCTCTTTCAGATACTCTTCTGATTTTTTGCGTTCGGTGATGTCTTCACCGGAGAAAATGATGCCCGATATCTCCCCGGAAACATTTCGCAGGAGCGCGTTGTGAAAGGCCAGCATCCGCGCTTCTCCGCCTTTCGTGATAATGGGATTTTCAAAATATTCCACCGGCACAACATCGCCGTTCATCAGTTTACTGAAGACCTCTTGCACCTTTTCTGAAATGGTGCCGGGTACGCACAGGTCGAACCAGTTTTGGCCGATGACCTCATTCTCTTGATATCCCAAAATCTCGAGGCCTTTTTTATTGATGAGTTTTATCCTGCCCCGGGAGTCCAGCGCGATGATCATAACTCCCGCAACATCAAGGTACTTTTGCGCCTTGTTCTTCTCCTCTGTGAGCATGTCCTCGGCTTTTTTGCGTTCAGTGACATCGCGAATATTGCATTGGGCCAGTTGCGCCCGGTCGACCATATAGATGTCGGTGTAGATATCTTGCCCGGACTTGGTCTTTACCGGAACGTCTTCATAATTAAGAATGCCGTTCCTGTTCAATGCTTGCATGGTCTTGGAGAAATCATGCGTACCGATTGAAATCCCGATATCATGCAATTCTTTACCAAGGCATTCGGCTTCGGAATAACCCAGCATCTCTTCGACGGCCGGATTGGCATTGGCGATATGCCCTTCTTTCTTTTCGAGAAGCACGATCCCGTCGCTGGCGGTCTCAAAAAGTCTCCGGTAGCGCTCTTCCGACTCGGCCAACAAATCTTCCAGGCGCCGGCGCTCGGTGATATCCTCGAAGGCCAGGAGAATGATGCGTTCCTTGCCCCAGGCCCGTTCAATCTGCCGGGCATTCAGCAGCATGATGCGGCGGCCGATGGTGGTAAAGACGTGATCAACTTCATAGTCATCAAAGCTGGTATGCTGGGGCAGGATGGTTTCCAGCAACTCCCGCAGTTTGGGGATATCCCACTGTTTATTGCCCAAGTCATAGATCAGCTGCCCGACAGTCTCCTCGGGCTTTACCTGAAAAAATTCGTAGAAGGAGCGGTTGGCCGAGACTACCCTTAAATCTTGATCCAGGGCGATCAAGGGTTCACGCACGGTATTGATGATGTTCTCGGCGAATTCCAGGGATTGCCGTAGGTCCTTTTCCATGATCATTGCTCACCTCCGGTTGATGACATCAAACAGTTCTTTATCGATACCGCTCTATTGCAAACTCTGGCAAAGCCTTTCAAGGCGCTTTCGGAATCACCGGAATACCGACCGAAAAGGTGGTCCCCATACCGATCTCACTGGATAATGTGAGTTTGCCGCCATGTTTGTTGATGATATCCCGACATATGGCAAGCCCAAGTCCGGTTCCCTTGCCCACTTCTTTGGTGGTGAAAAACGGGTCGAAGATTTTCTGGCGGATTTCCTCAGGGATACCGCAACCGGTGTCGCGGATGGCGATAAAAATCCAACCGTTCTCCAGCCGGGTGTTCACGGTGATTTCTCCTTCGGTCTCAATCGCCTGGGCGGCATTGATGAGCAGGTTGATAAAAACCTGCCCGAGTTTCTGCACATTGCAGATGGTGAGCGGGAGTTCGCCGTATTCACAGGTGATCCGTGCTTTATATTTCAGTTCGTTGTGGACAATACTCAGGGCGCTTTTCAAGCATTGATTGATATCGGCGGCAGCCTGTTCGTCAGTGTCCGTCCGCGAAAAACCTTTTAAGTCCTGTACGATTTTTCTGATTCGTTCCGCCCCCTCGATGGATTCATTGAGCAGTGCAGGGAAATCATTCAGGATATGGGCCATTTTCAGTTTGACGCGCCGGGCGGCCAACTGCTCGACGATCCGGGGGGCAACTCCGCCGGTCCGGATCACCTCGTCCTGCTCGGAGATGAATCCGGTCATCCGTTCGCCGTATTTTTTGAGTGATCCGAGATTGCTGGAGATATATCCCACCGGGTTGTTGATTTCGTGGGCGATTCCCGCCATCAGCAGGCCGATGGTGGCCATTTTTTCCTGTTGCAGCAATTGGTTCTGGGTGGATTTCAGCGTCTCATAGGCTGATTCAAGATCAGCGGTGCGTTCCCGGACCCGTTGTTCCAGGAGTTCATTATGGTTTTTCAGAAAATCTTCATATTCCTTCACCCGTAACAGATTTCGCGTTCTGGTGATGATCTCGGTTTGATCAATTGGCTTGCTGATAAAGTCATCAACGCCACCCTTAAGCCCTTTCAGCTTGGATTCCCTGTCGCTGAGAGCCGTGACCATGATAATCGGGATGCGCCGGCTCTGCTGGTTTGCCTTCAGTTCCGCGCAGACCTGGAAACCATCCATCCCCGGCATCATGATATCAAGAATAATCAGATCGATGCCCCCGGCCTTGACCTTCCGAAGCGCCTCTTGCCCGTCTGTGGCAAGTTCAATATCATAGCCTAATACAACCAGCCACTTGGTCAGCAGCCGGAGATTGGCCTCCTCATCGTCCACCAGCAATATTTTTTTATTCATGATTTCTTCTGTCGTCTGGGGCCTGCTTATTCTTGATGGACTCGCAACAATATTTGCATGATGACGTGAATCATACCTAAAGGTATGAGCAAAAGGCGTGCCGATCAGTTGAGGGCTGGCAAAGGGATAGCGAAATAGGGAAAAAGCCTTTACTGGCAAGGGAGGCGGGGGGCGAGACAAAAACAAAGGGAAAGGAGGCCGGACTCTATCCGGCCTCAACATGTGGCGGTCCCTCAATATTTTGAGGGACCGCCACATGTTGCTGGAGTTCTGGGGACACCATACTTAATGGGCGGCCGGGCAAGGTTTGTTGTCTGAAGTAATGAGACATGGAGTAATTATTTAGGCCGTTATTTTCCTCTTGATACCGCCTGTTATTCATCCTGCATTTTATTTTTTTCGGTCCAGACGGCGGTACTGCACGGCCTCGGCAATGTGTTCGGCTCTGTTCGCTTGTTGCCAGATCTGCAGTGGTGCTGGTTGGTATCGCACATAGCCAGGATAACTTACGATTGCTGAAAATTAGCGGCTCTGATTTGCGCTTCAAACACCGGAATATCCTGTCGAACAATGGTCCAGATGATGTCCAGATCCACTCCGAAATAATCATGCACAATTCGATGCCTGAGCCCGATGATCTTGCGCCATTCTATTTCCGACGGCTGCGAAGTGAAAGATTCCGGCAGACGATTGGCCGCCTCACCGATAATTTCGAGATTGCGGATCACCGCATCCGCTGCCATGCAGGAGGATACAAAACGATTCCGATCAAAGTTCGCCGTATATTCTCTAATCTTAGCGATGGCCTCAAGAATATCTTCGATCAGTAACGCCGGGGAGCGTTTAGACATAAACGAGGTCACCCTTTATACTTTCATACAGCTTTGGCTTGATTGCCCGAGAGGAGACTAAATCCACCGGCAGCCCAAGCAGTTTTTCAATCCAGTCGGCAAGGCTGACAAAATCAAGGCCAATCTCCGGATCAACATCAACGAGGATGTCCACATCACTGCCTGGTTGCTGATCGCCGCGGGCATAGGAACCAAAAAGAGCCAGACTCCTGACTCGGAACCGGCTTTCCAGTATGGGTTTCTCCAAAGCCAAAACCGTAAGAATCTGCTGTTTATCTTCCACACCCAACCCCCTTAACATTTTGTCTATTAACCTCTTCATCGAAATATCATACTCCATCAAGTTTTGATATGCCAATTTTTATGTTTGCCCTACCTATTACCGATCAAACGGGTGCGGCTTGGTCGGCGGCAGATCATAAAAATGTATACAATCTTCATAGTTACAGCCATATTGTTCACAATATTAAAGGGAGCCAAGCCGCATATAAAAAAATCAGAAGTTCCGTCAAGTTCCGCAAGTTCCGGGGACACCTTACTTAATTATTATCAACCCAGTTTTCTGACTTCACTTTTGACCAGCCATATTTTTTAAGGCAGATCGGTTGCCTGTTTTTGTCGATTCACTAACCATTTAAGGCATTATTGATAAGATGATTTGTGCGTACGAATCAGTTTTGTTGCAAAGAAAAGTCTTAGCGTCTAACATCATCAATAGATTAAGGATTAAAAAAATTGTTCATGGGTGATAGCCAGAAAAATGAGGTGACTTGATGAGTACTTTTACTGCAGTTGTGCATAAAGAAGATAATCTTTTCGTAGCGGAGTGCCCGGAAGTAGGGACGGCCAGCCAGGGCGAGACCTTCGAGGAAGCAATCGAAAACCTGCAAGAAGCGACCGCCTTGTATCTTGAAGAATTTCCCTTGAAACAATCCTTCCGTCCCATCCTTACAACATTTGAGGTGCTGTCCCATGCCTGAGTTGCCAAAGATCTCAGGCGATGAAGCTATTAAGGTCTTTAAGAAGCTCGGATTTTATCAGGCCCGCCAGAAAGGCAGCCATGTTGTTATGCGCAGGGATGACAAGGGGTGCGTCATCCCCCGGCACAAAGAACTTGCCCTCGGAACTCTCAGAAGCGCCATAAAACAGGCCGGATCTCGGTTGATGAATTTATTGCCGCCCATGAAGGAAAGTAGGTAAGGAGGGTCGGCGTCTGCCGGCATTTATTTTTTCCTATCCAGACGACGGTACTGCACGGCCTCGGCAATATGTTCCGCCCGGATGTTCTCGCTGGCGGCCAGATCGGCAATAGTCCGTGAAATTTTGAGAATCCGGTGGTAGGAACGGGCCGAGAGCTTGAGCCGATTCACCGCCTCTTCAAGGAGTCGGCGGCAAGGTTCGTCGAGCACACAGTGCTTTTTGAGGTCCTTCGGGGTCATCTGACTGTTGTTGTAATGCTGGCGCCGTCGGCTTGAGCGCTCCTTCTGGATACGGGTGGCGGCCGCCACCCTTTTGCGGATTTCGGCTGAGGATTCGGCACTGCCGGTATCAGAGATCTTGTTGAAGGGCACGGCCGGCACCTCGACGTGCAGGTCGATGCGGTCGAGCAATGGGCCGGAAAGTTTGGTTACGTAGCGCTGGATCTGGATCGCCGAACAGGTGCATTCATGGTGGTTATCACCCAGGTAGCCGCACGGGCAGGGGTTCATGGCGGCTACCATGATGAAGCGCGCCGGGAAACTCATGGAATGGGCGGCCCTGGCAATGGTGACGGTGCCGTCTTCTAGGGGCTGGCGCAGGACCTCAAGCACATATTTTTTAAATTCCGGCAGTTCGTCGAGGAAAAGTACGCCGTTGTGGGCGAGCGACACTTCGCCTGGTCTGGGAGTCTGGCCGCCGCCGATCAGCCCGGCATCTGAGATCGTATGGTGCGGCGCTCGGAAGGGTCGCGCAGTGATCAGCCCTTTGCTGTCCGGCAACAGACCCATGACGCTGTAGATCTTGGTGGTCTCAAGCGCTTCTTCAAAGATGAGATCCGGCAGAATGGTTGGCAGTCGTCTGGCCATCATGGTTTTGCCCGAACCTGGAGTGCCTCGCATCAGGACATTGTGGCCGCCGGCGGCAGCAATTTCGAGGGCTCGTTTGACATGCTCCTGGCCTTTGACTTCGGAAAAATCAACCTCATGCTCGGTATGGTCGTGAAATAGTCGGTCAAGGTCAACCTGGATCGGGGTAAGGGTGATGATGCCTGCCAGAAATTCGAGGGCTTGGTGCAGGGTGTCGATAGCGATAACGTTGATGCCGGTAACTACCGCTGCTTCGGTGGCATTGGCCTGGGGGACCAGGATCCCGGCCAGACCGGCAGCGCGGGCTGCCATGACCATGGGCAGGATGCCGCGGGTCGGTCGCACGCTGCCGTCCAGCGACAATTCGCCGATGACGGAGTATTGGTCGAGAATCTTGCTGCTGAAGGTCTCCGCAGCGGCAAGTATACCTAAAGCTATGGGCAGGTCGTAGCCGGCTCCGGCCTTTTTCAGATCAGCCGGAGCCAGGTTGACGGTGATTTTGCGGTTGGGGAAGTCGTAGCCACTGTTTTTAATGGCTGCCTTGACCCGGTCCTTGCTCTCGCGCACCGCTCCTTCGGGCAGACCAACGGTAAAAAAATTGGGCAGGCCCATGGAGATGTCAACCTCGACTTCAACCTGCAGGCCATCAACGCCAAGTACAGCGCCGCTTAGGATTTTGGCAAGCATGATCAGGTCTCGGCAGAGGTATTCATGGTGTGCAGAGATCGGCCGTTTAACATATTATTCAACACTCGGAAACTCATTGCCCTCTCTGATGCCGAAATACATGGCGGATCTGCCGACCGGGATTTTGGAATTGACCTCCATTTTTATGGTGTCGATGACAACCAGGTTGTTGTCATCAGCGCTGATCATATAAAAGAATTTGCCGTCCGGCGAGAAGTACGAACCGTGGGCCTGTTTTTTGCCCTCGCCGACCGTGATGGTCTTTATCGGTTCCTGCCGGGCAATATCTATGACGGTGACAACATTGTCGTTGTGATGGATGACGAACATCAGCTTGCCGTCTCGTGAGATGCTGGGATGTCCGGCGCCCATCCCGGTTTTGATTGATTTGACCACTTCCATTAATGCCGTGTCGATCACGGCAACAGTTCTGCCCCCTTCGTTACAGAAAAAGAAATATTTGCCGTCCGGCGAGAACTCGCCGTGATGTCCGAGTACTTTTTCAGCCAGGTCAATCGAAATTGGGATATCTTTGATAATTGCATCGGTGCTGCTGTCGATTACGGTAACGGATGTGCCGGTTTTAGTTGTTTCATTAACGGCGTAAAGGAGTTTGCCGTCCTTGGTTGGATGGAGATAGTGGTTGGTCCCCGGCATTCGTATGGTTGCTGCAATCCCATAGCTGTCGGTGTCGATTTTGACAATGGTGTTATTAACATTATCCGAGGCGTAGAGATATCTGCCATCCCTGCTCCAGTAAGGGTGCTTCATCATCGCGCCTTTAAAACTTTCGGGCCCGATGCCGATAGGAACAGTAGTTGTGATCTCATCGCTTTCGGTGTCAATAAAGGAAACTTTCAGGGCGTCTTTGTAGGCGACTGCCAGGGTTTTGCCATCAGGAGACATGGCAAGCTGGAAGGAGGTTGCCGAGAGCGGGATTGTTCGAATGACCTCAAGCTTGTAAGCGTCGATTACGGTGAGATCTTTTGAGCCCCTGTTGTTTACATAGCACTTGCCGGTTGGTGTGAAAGCAAGGGCGTGGGGGGTCTTGCCGGTGGGCAGGGGTTTTAGTTGTTTTGCGGTGAGGAGGTCAATTACTGCCAGGTTATTGTCGACTTCGCTTGGCACATAAGCAAGACGTTCAAGAGGGCCGCCGGCCAGGACAGTATTAATTTGAAAAAACAGAAGCATGGATAGCAATAAGAGTACAGCCTTACAGTCTGTTTTTGTTTGCATGGCGAAATCCTCCTGATTCTCGATAGCTTCGTGGGTTACGGTTTAAAGTTGTTTATGCAATTTTGTATTAATTTTGCTACAATATAAGTGAAAGGCTATCATTAACAGTGAGCTATGGTACAACTTTTTTTCAGGAGGTTCAATATGACATTTCCACATCGAGTCTCCGCTGGTGATATTTGGAAAAAGGTGCTTTCCGGTCAGGCCATTCTTGTCTGTGCTCATGAAGGTCAGAAAGAGTTTCGGGGCAATCACCTTGAGAGTGCTATGGATCTGGCTGAATTCCGGGCAAGGTTGCCAACTATGGCCTTGGATCAGGAGATAATTTTCTACTGCTCCTGCTCTAAAGAATCTGTTTCTGCCGGGGTTGCGGAGAATTACTTGCGGGAGGGCTTCACAAATATACATGTTTTAAAGGGGGGAGCAGCGGCGTGGAAAAAGGCCGGATATCCAGTTGTTTCTGAATAATCCCCTTAATCCCGATAAAGGTACTTAACAACAAAAAAGGCGAATTCCGATAACGGTAGTCGCCTTTTTTGTTGTTTTTTATGAAATGGCTTACTTGTTGTCTCACCCTTTTTGGATAAAAAATCTGAAAACACCCCCCTCATCCTTGCCGCCTAAGAATTGATGGCCGGAACGGGTGGCCCATTCGGGAATATCGTTTTTGGAGCCTGGATCTGTCCCTATAATTTCCATTATTTGTCCAGCCTCGAGTTTGCCGATTGTTTTCTTTGTTTTAAGCATGGGCATTGGGCAGCTCAAGCCCTTTGTGTCTAATACCAGATCGACTTTGATATTGTTAAGATCCATGGTGTTCCTCCATTACGTTAAGGATTATCGCAGTTATTGCCATGCCGGAAAATTGAATTGGTAATCCGGCATGGTATGGTTTTTTTACCTCGATTCTCAGGAGAAAAGAGGTATATTGGCAGAGAAAGAATTATGCTAAATAATTTAATTATTAAATACTAAATTATCATAATTAGTTTTCAAAGTCAAATTTTTCAAGAAAGAATTGTTGAAAAGCTTTATATAGCTGGCTGCCAGTATAAATAGAGTCAAATATTTTTTAACATTGGAGTCGCGTGCCGCCCTGTTGGGATTGTTGAGCAGGATTATCCGCCGTGATTATCCTTGTTGATGAGATCCGGCAAGTAAGCAAGTGCGGCCGAAAATGATGGTGAATTGATGATGGATGGTGAAAAGCAGGCAACAGGTGAGAGACGGCAGGCGGATGTAAGTTTTATAAGTATTGTAAATGCCACTCCCATGGGAATCCATCTGTATGAGCTTCAGGATGACGATAGCCTTGTGTTCATTGGGGCTAATCCAGCCGCTTCCCAGATTTTGGGTATTGATCATAAGGAGTTCATAGGATTATCGATTGAAGAAGCCTTTCCTGGTTTGATGCAGACCGAGGCGCCGCAGCGCTATCGTGACGCTGCCCGTTTTGGTACGAGCTGGCGAACTGAGCACTTCGATTATAATGATGGAAAGATCCAGGGGACTTTCGAAATTGTTGCTTTTAAAGTCGGGCCGCAAAAGCTGGCTGTAATGTTTAACGATATCACTGCGCGAAAGAGGTCTGAAGACGCGCTTAGGGAGAGCGAGCAAGAGTTTCGCCAGCTGTTTGAGATGGAGTCGGATGCCATTGTTTTGATCGACAACCAAACCGGGCGAATGATTGAAGCCAACCGAGCAGCAGCTGTGCTCTATGGATTCAATCATGATGAGTTGATCGCTATGAAAAATAGCGATCTTTCAGCCGAACCTGAGGAGACTCAGCGGGTCACCCAGGGGATGCCTGTTGTTGTTGATAATGTGGTAACCATCCCTCTGCGCTGGCATCAAAAAAAAGATGGTACGGTCTTTCCGGTTGAAATTACCGGACGGTTTTTTGAACGGCACGGGCGGTCTGTTCATATTGCCGCCATTCGTGATATCACCGAGCGCATGAAGGCTGAGGAGGAAAAGGGTAGATTGCAGGCGCAGTTGCTGCAGGCCCAGAAGATGGAATCCGTCGGTCGTCTGGCCGGCGGCGTGGCCCATGACTTTAATAATATGCTGGGGATTATTCTTGGATATGCCGAGCTTGTCCAGGGGAAGTTGGTCCCTGATGATCCGATAAACAAGGGTATTCAGGAGATCATCAATGCTGTCAATCGTTCCGCCGACCTTACCCGGCAGCTTCTGGCCTTTGCCCGCAAACAGATCGTCTCGCCGAAGGTGTTGGATTTAAACGATACGGTTGCCGGGATGATTAAGATGTTGCGCCGGCTTATCGGTGAGGAGATTGAGCTGGCCTGGCGGCCTGGCCCAGCCGTTTGGCCGGTCCGGGCCGATCCTTCCCAGATCGACCAGATTCTGGCGAATCTCTGCGTCAATGCCAGGGATGCCATTACCGGTTGCGGCATAATTGCTATCGAGACCGCTAATCTCACGTTCGACACGGTGCAGGCTGGCGAACTTTCAGATGTGTTGCCTGGTGACTACGTAGTGCTTACTGTGAGCGATGACGGCTGTGGTATGGAAAAGGATGTCCTTGATAATATTTTCGAGCCATTTTTTACCACCAAGGGCCTGGGGCAGGGGACCGGCCTCGGACTGTCGACCGTATACGGCATCGTCAAGCAGAACAACGGCTTTGTCGACGTACACAGCCAGTATGGTATGGGAACAACCTTTAAGGTTTTTCTGCCGCGTTACCTCGACAAATCCGTTCATGCCGCCGAAGTTGTACAGGCTGAAGACATATCCGGCGGTCCTGAAAAGGTGTTGTTTGTCGAGGATGAACCCATACAGGAGTTAGTATGATTACCCTTATTAAAAAGATGTTTCAAGGCGGCGAGAAGGAAAAGCAGGCAAGCTTTACCGATTCCGAGATGAAAAAGCGGATTGCCGCCTGTGTTTTGCTGCTTGAGGTCGCCCACGCTGATGATGAATGCAGTCCTGCCGAGATGGCTCATATCGTCGAGACGGTCAAGGCGAGATTCGCACTCTCTCAGGCATATGCGACCGAACTGCTCGAGCTTGCTGACCGGGAGCGGCGAAACAGCGTCGACCTCTGGCAGTTTACCAACTATCTGAACCAGAAACTGTCAAAGGATGAGAAGATGGCCGTGCTGGAGGATGTCTGGCGGATTATTTTCGTTGATGGCCATCTTGAAATGCATGAAGATCACCTCGCCCATAAGCTTGCAAATCTCCTGCAGTTGACCCACAAGGAATTGATCGATGTCAAGCTTAAGGCCAAGGCCGGTGGCTGATCACTCTCCGGCACGGAACCACGATAAATGTGACTTTTTTCAGCACCCCCTTGAGGGGTGTAAGTCCCTTTACGAAAAAATATTCTGTCAAAACAGCGCAGAATATTTTTCTTAGGGACTAATGAAAATGTGTGAGTTCTGCACCAAGCACGGCGACGGCCATATCTGGTATAAAAATGCCAGAAATTATGCCCATGATTTAGCCTCCGATCTCCGGCGGCGGCAATACATCCGGGATTTCTTAGAAACTACTATCGGCCAGGGCATCAGCACTCTGGGCCGTCTCGAATCCATCTTCGCGAAGAAAAAGAAGCTGCCGGAACGTCTGATCCGGGCCATGGTGGATAAAGCCAGGGATGAGCATTTCGGTCAGGTGGTACCGATCGAGGACATTCGTGAGATCGTCCGAAAGGCCGAGACCGTGGTGCGCCTGCCTTGCGCCTGTCGGTGGGCAGCTTTGAAAAAGGAAAAACGCTGCTGCTATTCGGTCAGCTACTCGGCTGCCACCTGGTATCACGGCCTCGACATGGGGTATTTCGGCAAGGCGTCGGACGAAGGTCTGGAGTCGTTGCTCCCTGAGGAAGCGATCAGCCAGATGGAAGAGCTGGAAGCCGAAGGTGCGGTTCACACCATTTGGACCATGGTCACCCCCTTTATCGGCGCCATCTGCAACTGTACCGCTCAGGAGTGTCTGGGCCTTCGTTCTCTGGCCATGGAGGTCGAAACTCTGGCTCGAGGCGAATACACTGCGGTGGTTGACCGGACTCTCTGTATCGGTTGCGGGCTCTGCGAGCCAAACTGCCCGTTTGCTGCAATCGGCAGCCGGAAATTGGCGGGCGGTGCAACGGTGGCAGAGGTCAACCCCGGCCAATGCCGGGGCTGCGGCCTTTGTCGTAACCACTGTCCGCATGGCGCCCTGACTTTGCTGGGGTTAAGCCATTCAGCAGTAGACAAAAGCTGAATTCGGCAACTGACGAACCGTTTTCAATTATTGACCAATTGTCCTCCATGGTCAGCCGATTGCCGGATCATCGACAGGCATCAAGGGCCTGAGCCAGATCATCGCAGATATCTTCCGCCGCCTCAATGCCGACTGAAAGGCGGATCAGGTCCGGGGTAATCGACAATTGCCGGCGAGTATCCTCCGGGAACGAGAGATACTGCGAGGAGTAGGGGTGGATGACCAGCGTTTTGCAGTCGCCAAGATTAGCAAGGTGGTAGATCATTTTAAGGCTGTTAATAAACTTGAAGCAGGTTGCCTGATCCTTAAGGCCAAAAGCGATGACGCCGCCAAAGCCTAGATCGTTAAATTGCCGGCGGGCAGTGGTGTGCGATGGACTGGTTTCCAAACCGGCATAGTTGATCCAGGTGACCTCCGGACGACTTTTCAGGAAGCGGACAACGGTCAAGGCATTGGCCATATGCCTTTCCATGCGCAGGGCCAGAGTGTCCAGACCGACCATGGTCAGGTAGGAGTGGAGAGGCGCCTGGGTTGTGCCGAAGTTGATGTGGTGCTCACGCCAGACTCGATCGAGATATGCAAGTGCACCCTTGCGGTCGACGAAAGGTTTGAAGTCGGCAAAACGGTCTGTACTCCAGTTAAACGCACCACCATCAATAACCACCCCGCCGGCAGCATCGCCGTGGCCGCTTAAATACTTGGTGGTCGAATGGATCACGACATCTGCGCCAAATTCAAACGGTCTGCAGAGATAAGGGGTAGCCAGGGTGCTATCCACCAGAAGCGGGATGCCGTGGCTATGAGCCAGACTTGCTGCCTGTTGCAGATTCGGCACGTCCATCTTGGGATTGCCGATGGTCTCAAGATACAGGAAACGGGTGCGGTCATTGATAGCGCATTCAATAGCGGCCAAGTCGGTGGATTCAACGAATCGCACGGTTATTCCGTACTTTTTAAAGATGTTGGCGAAAAGAACATAGGTTGACATGAACAGGGAGTTGCCGGTAACAAATTCATCGCCTGCACGGAGCATGGCCATGCAGGCATTGGTTATTGCCGCCATGCCGGATGACATGACAATGCTGCCTTTGCCGCCTTCAAGAGCAGTGATTTTTTCTTCGAGAACCCGGTTAGTAGGATTGCTGAGCCGCATGTAAATATGCTCCGAGGTGCGGCCTGCAAAGGTTTCACTTAGGCCTTCGGCAGTAGGGTGGAGGTGAGAGGCGCTTTGAAAGATGGGCGGCAGCGTGGCTCCTTGCCAGTTTTCAGGCTTCTGGCCGGCATGAATGACCCTGGTATGAAATTTTCTATTGTCTGTAGGCATGGTTTCTCCTTCTTGTGGAGATTAGTGCGAGTCTGTCAGCTATAGCTTAAAGATATGGATGATCGCACAAGATTTTTGTTGCAGCCTGTTCTCCTCAAGGGAGGATTGTCGGAGCAGTACAATTTATATGAAACTCCCCCATAAGGTTTGTCCTTGTTGTGGGCTTATTAAGTTAAGCCGTCAGATTCAGCAACTGACAAAAAGATTTTTATATTCGTAGTTCCGCGAACGGACTGACAATTT
>Ga0208863_1000656_pt1 | contig 28925 bp, 25 predicted proteins | sample RifOxyD3_FD_184040 | JGI IMG/M metagenome (GOLD analysis project Ga0208863, IMG submission 184040) | Soil microbial communities from Rifle, Colorado - Rifle Oxygen_injection D3 (SPAdes) | ecosystem: Environmental > Terrestrial > Deep subsurface > Rock core/Sediment | place: Rifle, Colorado...
AACAGCGTCACTTCAAGATCCATGGCGCTAACAGCTTGCACCGCCCCGGATATCAGCTCATTCGCACCCTTGTCTCCGCCCATAGCATCCAGGGCAATATTCACCATGATCTTTCTACTCTGCCGGATCCTCGTTCAGTTTAACCACGGACCTACCCTTGTAGGCTCCGCAGCCGGGACAGAGCCGGTGGGGAAGCTTTGGTTCACCGCATGCAGGGCAAGCATTGATTGTGGGAGCGATCAAAAAGTCATGGGCACGACGCAACCTGGTTCTAGCGTGCGAATGCCTCCTCTTAGGTAATGCCATTGTAGTAACCTCCTGTAGATCTTAATAATTTCCGTGCTAAGCAAATATCATCTTCATGATTTCAATTTCTTCAATACGGCAAAAGGGGAACTCCTCTTATCTTCACTGCAACGACACTGCTGCAGATTACGGTTAATGCCGCATCGGCTGCATAATCCCCGGCACTCCGCAGTGCAAAGCCTTTTGACGGGCAGGGCAAGCAATAACTGTTGGGCCAGGATATCATGGATATCGATGAGCGGTTCGTCCAGATAAATGACCTCCATCTCATCACTCTTGCAGGCGTATTCACCTTTCGCTCTGTTGAGAAAGCCCTTGTCGACAAGTTCAAGATCAATGCTGAACTCGAGGTGCTGAGGCAACATAAATGACTCAACACAGCGATCACATTCAAGAACGACAACAACGGAAATTGCACCGGTCAAAAAAACCCGCTTGCCCCGACGTTCGAGAAAAACTCTGGCCGACACCGGGCCGGAATGGCTGAACTCATCGGTCGGCAACCATGCCGGGCCATCAATCTCAATACGCAGTCCATCGTCCGGAATATCATCGAATCTGAGCTGCACAAACCACCTTACAGAGCATAAAAAATCTAATAAAACATTAAACCGCTCAAATATAAGAGAAACTGTCTCAATGTCAAGACCTTTCCGGCCCGTGCTGATTTTGCATTGGTTGCCCAAAGCCCAAAAGGGCACCCGCAAGAGGTGCCCCTACAAAAGGCGGGCCAGACGGTCATTGGTATTACGAAATCGCAGGCTCAAGACATGGATAATACGTTTGAGCAGCTTGATCCCCAACAGCTGATTGTCCAGTAAAAGGGCCTCCATGCTGTCGCTGGAAAGGATAAGCAGTTTGCATGGCTCAGTTGTGATTACTGTGCTGTTGCGCTTTCCACGTTCAAGCACCGCCACCTCACCTACCAGAGAGCCAGGTTCCAGGACAGCCATCAGGGTATAACGGCCGGGAAAATCAGTCCTTTTATGGACCGAGAGTTTCCCTTCGACCAGAACCCCCATGAAATCTCCTGTTTCACCCTCGACAATCACCTGGCTGTCGGTCGGCCATTCCCTTATCTCGAGATAAGGACACAGGAGATCGACCTCTTCATCCAGAAGAAACTTGAAGGCCTCCCGCAGGACCTCGCGAGGCAGCTCATGACACCCGATAATCGTCATATATTCTCCACTATTTTATCAGCTTTGAACCGGCAAACCAATTACAGACCGGAAGCACTGCCGTCATCCGGCATGCTGACGAGTTTTTCTTCCAGCCTTTTGACCAGCGCCGGAAAATCCTCCTTGCCGAGAATCTGGTTGAACTGGGTCCGGTAGTTCATTACCAGGCTGACGCCTTCGATAACCACATCATACACCAGCCATTGGTCCTTGACCTGCTGCAGACGGTAGATAATCGGTATCTCCTTTTCATTCTTGACAAAAACCGTGTTGACAACGGCCCTGTCGTCCTTAACCTCCTGCTTGTTAAACAACACCTTCTCATCCGAATAGCTCTCAACCCTGCCGATATAGGTCTTCTCGAGAATCTGCGAGAAAAGCTTGACAAACTGCTCCCGTTCCGCCTCGGTTCTCTTCTGCCATTGTCCTGCTAAAGAGCGTTTGGCCATCTCCTTGAAATCAAAACGCTGCCGGACAACGGATAAAACCCGTTCCCGCCGCTCCCCCCGCTTGCCGGGAGCCTTCAGGCCTGGTTCCGTAAGGAGTTGAATGACCTTTTCAACCGACACGCGCACCTGCTCCAAAGGCTCCTGGCCGACAGAGGCAGACGCAAGATTTCCACCCACAGCCAATACTCCAACCACTGAAACAATGCCCAGAATGGTCAATATCCTTTTCATAAAAGTCACACACCCTCTTTTCACTTTAAAAATCTCCTACTAAACCACACCCAAGCCGCCCCTGCTTACCGGGCAATTTCGTGTTGCCGAAGCTGCAGATAGCCATCGCGCACCGCCACATAAAAATCAAAGGATTCAGCTTTCAATTTTTCATACTCCCCCAAGGAGAGGGAGTTCCGGTTGACCTCCTCACCGCTCTTCGCCCCCAGGGCGGAATGCCAATCAGCTACAGCAAGACAGGAGAGCGGATTCAAGAAATAATCGCCTCCCAACCCTAGAGTATCCCGCAGAGTCGACGGCCCTAAAAATGGCCAGAACAGATAGATGCGATCGCCGATCCCGTAGACTCCAAGGGTCTGACCAAAATCTTCTTTGGACGGAAGCAGATTTAAATATTCCCTGGCCGGATCAAACAGACCTGCAACTCCCACTGTGCTGTTAATAACAAAACGGCCCAGCTCAACACCGCTGTTGACAAACTTGCCTTGCAGGACGTTATTGACCAGTCTAATAGGGACAAACAGGTTCTGAAAGGCATTCCTGACGCAAATTCTCGCCTTGACGGGCACGATAGCACTGTAAGTGGTAACCACGGGTCTCACAACCCATAGATAAACCCGGTCGTTAAATGTGAAAAGGGCTCGATTCACCGGCTCAAGCGGATCAATCCAAGCCGATGGTTTACTATCCGGCGCCTCTGTCGATACTTCTACCGGATCATCCTCAAGCCAGCTGCTTGAGGCCTGAACAACCACCGCCTCGCCGCTCCCGATCTCAGTGCTCTCTTCAGCATGGCCTGGAACACCGGCCAGCAGGGGGAAAAACAAGATGCCGATCAACAAAAAATTTCTTATCATCGTCCTGACATCGCCTGGCTGACCGAACTAAACTTTACCAAAGATATATTTGCTGACCAGCTCTTCCAGATCAAGCGCCGATTCGGTCTCGGTGATCCGCCCCCCGTCATCCAGCTTCTTTTCATCACCACCTTGAACGATCCTGACGTATTTGTCGCCGATAATCCCCTGGGTCTTGATCGAGGCCATGGCATCCTTGGTGATCTTTACCTCTCTGGTGATCTGCATGGAGACCTGCGCCCGATCATTTTCGCCTAACACCACCTTCGACACCTTGCCGATGCTCACTCCGGCGATCTCAACCGCGGCACCGGTTTTGAGCCCGGACACCCCATCAAACTCCGCCAGCAGAGTGTAGTTTTTTTCCATGGAAAAAACCGAAAACTCGCCGAGTTGCATGGAGAGATAGACAAAACACAAAAAACCGCCGATGATGAAGATGCCGACAATATAATCCAGCGTACTTTTTTTCATAACCGTCACTCCAGCTCCTTGCTTCGATAGATAGTGCCCATAGTATTATTGAGAAACTCCTCAATGCCGACAGACTCAACCCCCTGAAGATCCCGGGGGTTGTTGAAACTCACCACCTTGCCGTTATTGAGCAGGATAACCTGATCTGCCAGATTGAATATCTTGGGGATATCATGACTGACAATCACCGCCGTATATCCGAACTGCTCCTGGGTACGATAGAATAGCCGGTAGATCTCCATGGATTTTTCCGGATCAAGCCCGGTAGTCGGCTCATCAAAGAGGACAATCTTCGGTTGTAACATCAGGGCCCGCGCCAGGCCAACCCTTTTCTTCATGCCCCCACTCAACTGGGCCGGGAACTTCTGCTCATGGCCGTCCAAACCGACCTTGTCGAGCATGCTCATTACCTGCTCCCGAATCTCCTTGGCATGGAGTTTTGTCCGCTCCTCAAGAGGGAGAGCAACATTATCAAAAACCGAAAGGGAATCAAGAAGGGCCGCGCCCTGGAACAGGACGCCGAACGCCATCCGCACCTGATTGAGATCCTGCTGACGCATCCCGCAGATGTCCTGTCCATTGACCAGGATCTGCCCGGAGTCCGGAGCAAGCAGACCCAGGATAAGTTTGAGGACCACGCTTTTCCCCTGACCGCTGCCTCCGGCAATAACCGTAGTCTTACCCTCAGACACGGCAAAAGACACCTTATCGAGCACCATCTGGGCGCCAAAGGCCTTGACTACGTCAACAAGTTGAATGATCGGCTGATTCGTCGAATTCATAGCAGAATGGCTGTAATTATGTAGTCCCATATAAGTATGGAGATTGAAGAGAGCACTACCGCCTGGGTGGTCACCCGGCTCACCGCCTCGGCTCCATAGCCGGCATTCCGGATCTGATTGACAAAATAGCCGCGCCCTGTGCAGATCGCCACGATAAGCAAAGCGAAAACAAAGGATTTTATTACACCCAGGTTGAGATCCTTATTAACGACGCTGTGCTGCATACTGGTAAAATACGAGCCTGAATTCACCCCGAGCATTTTGACGCCGGCCAACCAGCCGCCCAAGATGCCGACCACGTTAAATACCTGAGTCAGGAGCGGCACAGAGATCAGCGTTGCCAGAAATTTCGGCGAAATAAGATAGCGAAACGGATCAATGGCCATACACTCAAGGGCGTCAATCTGCTCACTGTTCCGCATAATGCCGATCTCCGCACACATGGCCGAACCGGCCCGTCCAGTAACCATGAGGGCGGTCAGCACCGGCCCGAGTTCGCGGATCAGGGTCAAGGCCACGGCCGAACCGAGCAACCCGTCAGAACCGAATTTCCGCAGGGTATAATAACCTTGCAGCCCTAAAACCAAGCCGGTAAAACCGGCGGTAAAAAAAATAACAGAAAAGGAGTTGGCGCCGATCAGCCTGATCTGTTTAACGCATTCGCCAAATCGGAACGGTCGCTTAAAGATAGCAGCGAGAGAAAGGAGAAGGAAACGCCCCATGCGCCCGAGATCATGCAGATGGTACAGGGCATTGTTGCCCAGTTGTCGTATGTGCTCAATTATCATGAAACATAATCCATTGACAAGGTCATACCGTGTGATAAGCAGCTGGTAAATTCAAGCAAGAGTACCCATTTGTTTCGACGGGTGTCAAGGGAATGTTGTTTTTTGATGGACGGCTACTGCCAACCGACTTCACGTCAAATCCCCACCGCCGCCCAATACCTTATACAAGGTCACCAGATTTAACAACCGAGTTATTCGAGCAGCGATCAATCCTTGCTGGGCGCCGTACAAGGAGCGTTGCGAATCAAGTACGGCAAGGTAGCTGTCCACCCCGTTTTCATAACGCGCCTTTGAGAGCCGGCAGCTTTCGGCCGTGGCGTCGGTGAGGGATTGCTGCGCCGCAACCTGATTATCTATGGTTCCGCGCTGGGCAAGGGCGTCAACCACCTCCCGGAATGCTGTTTGGATGGCCTTCTCATACTGTACCACGGCCAGGTCTCGATCCACCTCAGCCACGGTCAGATTCGCCCGGTTGCTGCCGCCGTCGAAGATCGGCAAGGAGATGCGCGGCACAAAACTCCAAGCCAGGGATCCGGATTTAAAGAGACCTGTCAACTCATCACTTCCTGAGCCAACAGAGCTAACCAAGGTAATGCGGGGGAAGAAGGCCGCCCGTGCCGCACCGATGTTGGCGTTAAGCCCCTTAAGCAGGTTCTCGGCCTGCAGGATATCGGGGCGGTGCAGCAGCACTTCGGACGACAGACCAGGCGCGATATCCTGAACAGAAGCGAGCGTCTCGCTAAAGGCCGCAGGGAGCAACTCAGACGGAACCGGAGAACCGACCACCAGATTGAGGGCATTCTCGTCCTGGGCCACGAGGCTAAGTAAACGGGCGATATCCACCCGTGTTGCATCAACTCGGGTTTGGGCCTGACGCAGATCGAGTTCGGAGGAAGTGCCCACCTCAAAACGACGCTGGATCAGCTTATAGGAGGCCTGCTGGGTCTCCAGGGTCTCCCGGGCCAGCTGCAGCCGTTCACGATCAGCGGCCAGACTCAGATAATTGGCGGCAACTGTGGAGATCAAACTGATCTGGACAGAGCGTCTTGCCTGCTCAGTGGCCAGGAAGTTCGAAAGCGCCTGCTCCTTGAGGCTCCGCACACGGCCGAAAAGATCCAGTTCGTAAGAGATGACGCCGAGCCCGACGCTGTACTGCTCAATATTCATGGCTCGACCAGTGCTGGAGAGGTCTTCAGGGATCCGCTGAAAACTGGCGCCACCGTATGCCTCAACCTTCGGCAGCAGATCGGCCTGCCGGATCTGGTAGAGGGCCCGGGAGCGCTCGATATTGAGGGTGGCGATCTTGAGATTCCGGTTATTCTGCAGGGCCAGGGTGATCAACTTCCGCAGTTGTTCATTGACAAAAAACTCCTGCCAAGGAATCTTGGCAACCGGTTTTTCGTCAGGTTTGGCGATTTCAGCCTTGTAGGCCGGACCATCAGGCCAGGCAGTAGGCACCGGCGCAGCAGGTTGGGTGTATTGCGGAGCCCGGCTGGCGCAGCCGCCCAGACAGAGGAAGAGTCCCAAAGAGAGACAGATGGCTGTCGCGGTACGTTTTCGTTGTTTCATGTCAATTCACCACGGTAGGGGCGCACGGCGTGCGCCCTTCAAAGGATCGCCATATAATTTCATGTCCGTTCACCAGGAAGCTCATGCTGCTTCTTCCCGAACAACCGGGAGACCAGGACAAAGAAAAATGGGATAAACAGCAAATCGATGAAGGTGGCCGAAAGCAGCCCTCCGGTAACCGCGGTTCCGATAGCGTTCTGGGCTGCAGCGCCGGCCCCCTTGGTAAGGGCCAGCGGCAAGGTGCCGAAAAAGAAGGCCAGAGAGGTCATGATAACCGGGCGCAGCCGGATCTTCACCGCTGCCAGGGTTGCTTCAACCAGGCCAAGTCCGTGCTGCATCTGAGCCTTGATAAATTGAATAATCAGAATAGCGTTCTTGGTTGAAAGTCCTACGGTGGTGAGCAAGCCGATCTGAAGATAGATATCGTTGGGCAGAAACCGCAGCGTCACTGCGGTCACCGCTCCAACCAGCCCCAGCGGCAGCATCAACAGGTTAACGAAGGGGATCGTCCAGCTCTCATACAATGCCGCCACCGAGAGAAACACCACCAGGAGCGAGATTATATACAGAGCCGGCGCCTGGGCACCGGCCTTCCGCTCCTCGTAGGAGAGCCCGGTCCACTCGTAACCGATTCCCGACGGCAACTGGGCAACTATCTTCTCCATTTCTGCCATCGCCTCACCGGTGCTCACGCCACGACCAGCCTGCCCCATAATCTCTATTGACGGGATACCGTTATAACGCTCCAGTCGGGGCGAACCGTACTGCCAGCGCGCAGTGGAAAAGGCCGAAAACGGCACCATATCGCCGGTTCTATTCCGGACATACCAGCTATTGATATCCTCCGGTAACATCCGGTACTGCGCAGCAGCCTGGAGATAGACCTTTTTGACCCGGCCGTTTTCAATGAAATCATTGACATAAGAACTACCCCAGGCAGTGGCCAGCACGTTGTTGATATCAGTAACTGAGACCCCCAGAGCGCCGGCCCGGACATCATCAATATCCAGTTTAAACTGAGGGGTGTCATCCTGACCATTGGGGCGAACCGCCATCAGCTTCGGGTTTTTCATGGCCATTCCCAGCAACTGGTTGCGCGCCTCCATCAGCTTCTCGTGCCCGATGCCGCCACGGTCCTGCAGCATGAGGTCAAAACCGTTGGCCTGCCCCAACTCCACCACCGCCGGCGGCGAAAAGGCAAATGCCATACCATCCCTGATTCTGGATAAGGCGCCCATGGCCCGGCCGGCAATAGCCGGCGCCTTCAAATCAGGGGTCTGCCGAAGTTTCCAGTCCTTGAGCTTGACAAAGGCCATCCCCATATTCTGACCCCGACCGGCGAAACTGAATCCGGAAATCGCGATAATCGCCTCGACTGTTTTTTGTTCCCGCTCCAGAAAATGCTGTTCCAGCTGTTCGATGACCTTCACGGTGCGCTCCTGGGTGGCCCCGGCCGGCAGCTGGATCAGGCAGCCAATGAACCCCTGATCCTCATCCGGCAGGAAGGCCGTGGGCAGCCGCAGAAAGAGGAACACCATTCCCGCAACTATGGCGCCATACACGATCAGATAGCGCACCGGCTTGTTAAACGACCGGCCGACAACACCTTCATACTGTGCCCGGCGTCGGTCAAACCAGGCATTGAAACGGACGAAGAACCAACGGAACCAGCCGGATTCTCCGGCGCTATGCCCCTTGGCCACCGGTTTAAGCAGAGTGGCGCAGAGAGCCGGGGTCAGAGTCATGGCCAGGAGAACCGAAAGGATCATGGCGGAAATGATGGTAATTGAGAACTGCCGATAGATGACGCCGGTGGAGCCGCCAAAAAACGCCATGGGCAGAAAGACTGCCACCAGCACGGTAGCAATGCCCCAAAGCGCGCTGGTGATCTGGCCCATGGACTTAATGGTCGCCTCCCTGGGAGAGAGCCCTTCCTCACTCATGACCCGTTCGACATTCTCGACCACGACGATGGCGTCGTCAACCAGCAGGCCGATGACGATAACCAGGGCAAACATGGTAAGGGTGTTGATGGAGAAACCGCTGACCGACAGTACACCGAAGGTGCCGAGCAACACCACCGGCACGGCTATGGTGGGAATCAGGGTCGCCCGAATATTCTGCAGGAATATAAACATTATGATGAAAACCAGGCAGACCGCCTCGACCAGGGTTACGACCACCTCTTCGATCGATATCTTGACAAACGGCGTGGTATCGAAGGGATAGACCACCTTCATCCCGGCGGGGAAGAACCCGGACAACTCCGCCATTTTTGCTTTGACTCTGGTGGCGGTATCCAGTGCGTTGGCGCCGGCTGCCAGCCGGATTGCCATACCGCCCACCGGTTTCCCATTGAATCGGCTCTGTAAGTCATAGTTCTCGGTGCCGATTTTACACTCGGCCACATCCTTGAGCCGCACGGTGGAGCCGTCGCTGTTGGTTTTCAGGATGATGGCATCAAACTGCTCGACCGTCTGCAACAGGGTTCGGGCCGTGATGGTTGCATTCAATTGCTGTCCCGGAATGGCCGGGGTACCGCCGAACTGCCCGGCCGATACCTGGGCGTTCTGGGCCTGCACCGCAGAAATCACATCATTGACGGTCAGACTGTAGTTGTTCAATCTGGACGGGTTCAGCCAGATTCGCATGGCATTCTGGGTACCGAACACCAGCAGTTCGCCAACCCCTTCCACCCTGCTGACGATATCCTGGATGTTCGATACGGCGTAATCGGTAAGGGCTGGGCGGCTCATGGAGCCGTCTTCCGACACGAGTCCGACAATCATCAGGAAGTTTCGAGTGGATTTGACCACGGAAATCCCGGCCCGCTGGACGATCTGGGGCAGGAGCGGCGTGGCCAGCTGCAGCTTGTTCTGCACCTGCACCTGGGCGACATTAGGGTCAGTGCCGGCCTTAAAGGTCAGGTTGATGGCCACGGCTCCGGCTGAGTCACTGGTGGAGGACATATAGATAAGATTGTCGAGTCCGTTCAGTTTCTGTTCGATGACCTGGGTGACCGTATCCTGCACGGTCTGGGCCGAGGCCCCCGGATACATGGCGTTAATGGTGATCTGGGGCGGGGCAATCGGCGGATACTGGGAGACCGGCAATGTCTTGATGGCCAGAAGACCTGCCAGCATGACCATAATGGCGATCACCCAGGCAAAGATCGGGCGATTGATAAAAAATCGAGGCATGGAGGCTCTCCTTTATTTCTTAGCTGTGGCGGATTGCGGAGGACCGGCGGGAGGAGCTGCCTCGGGTTTGCTGCCGAACGGCACAACCTTGACCGGCGTGCCTGGACGTGCTCTCTGTATCCCTTCGAGAATGATGCGGTCACCGGCTTTCAGCCCTTCACTCACCAGCCAGTTTTCGCCAATCGTCCGTTCTACCTTAATAACCCGGGGCTCCACCTTCTCTTCAGACCCGACCACCATAACCATGGCATTGCCGGCCGGATTGCGGCTAACCCCGCGCTGCGGCACCAGGATAGCCTGCTCGCGGACCCCTTCTTCCAGAATGGTGCGCACGAACATCCCCGGCAGCAAAAGATGTTGCGGATTGGAAAAGACCGTCCGCAGGGTCACGGAACCAGTGCTTGGGTCAACAGTCACATCGGAAAATTTCAGAATACCGGGGATCGGATAGGCAGTCCCATCCTCCAAGACCAGCTTGACCCGGGCCTGGCCGGCTGCATTTTTGCCGCCCATCCCACCACTGGCCAGATCTATGCGGTTCAACCGGAGCATCTCGGCGCTGGACTGGGTCACATCAACATAGACTGAGTCAAAGTCCTGGATCGTGGCAAGCGGGGCTGCTTGACTGGCGGTCACCAGTGCCCCGGTCGTCACCGTTGACTTGCCGATCCGGCCTGAGATTGGCGCGACTACCTGCGTGTAGGCCAGGTTGATCCGCGCTGTTTCCAGTGCTGCCTCGGCAGCTTCGATCTCGGCCTCGGCGCTCTTGATCCCGGCCTCGGCGCCCTTGACCGCTGCCCCGGCACCCTCGATCCCCGCCTCGGCTTGCTGCATCGCGGCCGTGGCATCGTCAGCATCCTGAGTGCTGACCGCATTGATGGGCGCGAGCTCCTTGAATCGCCCCGCTTTCAGACGAAGCGGCACCGCGTTGGATTCGGCGCGCGCCAAGGCGGCCTTGACGCTGGCATGAGCCGCTTCTGCACCGGCGTGAGCGGCCTTTGCCCTGGCCAGGGCCGCTTTAGCGCTGGCGTAGGCTGCCTGATACGAGGCTGGGACAATCTGGTAGAGAATTTGCCCCACCTTGACGTCGGACCCTTCAGTGAACAACCTCTCTTGAATTATCCCCCCCACCTGAGGACGAACTTCAGCGATCAGAAAGGGCGATGTCCGCCCCGACAACTCCCTGGTCAAGGTGACTGGCCCCGGGGTTATGACCACCACGCCAACCTCTGGAGTTTGCTGGGGCGGCTTTCCGCCAGCAGAGGGTTTTGGACCACAGCCGGGCAGAACAAGAAACCAGACCAGCACTATCCCCAACATGGGGATCAATAAACTTTTGAACTTTGGCAGCATACATACACCTCAATGGGGTTAAGCAGTTTCTCCCTCAGGGAATCAATAATAAATGAACACTCATTCCGCCTGGATCTCGCAACAGCTCCTCGCGCTTGTCGGCTGGTGTCCGTTCTTTTCCAATTTTACTTTTTTATGCCATCCCAGCAGGCCTGGACGGTCTGTTGAATCAAAAAATCATCAAGTTCGACAAAGCCGAGAATATGGTCACGAGCCACCATCACCAACGGCCCGAAAGCCAAGGAAAAAAGTACTGCCAGCGGGAGATCCTTTACAATCTGCTGTGCCACCCCCTCTTCAAGAAGCCCGCGGCCCAACCCTCCGCTCTCTTCCTTGCCAAGTATCCGGTCCCGACGAAACTCTGCGCCATAAGGGGAGTTATGATACTGCTCCAGGTAACGAAAATCCCGGGGGTTGGCGATAAAATACCGGAGGAGCGCAGTACCGAAATGGAGGAAGCGTTGCCTGAGCGGCTTGTCCGCCTCATACCCCTTTAGGCTCCAGGCGCAAATTTTCTCATGCAACTCCAGGAACAACTCCTTGATGAGAACGTCCTTATTTTCAAAATAACGGTAGATGGTTCCCGCCCCGACACCGGCCCGAACAGCGATAGTGGACATGGGCGCGCCATGAAATCCATGCTCGGCAATAAGCTCCAATGCTGCGCGTAGTATCTCTGCACGTTTTTCTGAATAAACCGTTTTGGGCTCATCCGGCCCGGAATGAATGTTCATTCCGGCACGTATAATGTATTACGGCGTTCTTGTCAAAATATTTTCCGGTCCGAGAAACCCAGGAGAACCAAGGAGAAGTGGTCAAGTTGGTTAACAAGTATGACGTGACACTAGTTGTATTTCTCGACCCGCCATATGTTGAGGTTTCACCATATATAACAGCCAGTTCGGCACAGCCAGCATCTCAGGTGGTACTATTCCCACAATTTAATTCCGCGTCAATAAAGGCTACCGCAAGATTATCGGATGTTTTCGGCCTTTCGGCATGCCTCATGCATATAGTAATTAATGACAGATTAAATAAGCAGATGATTAAGTGCCGACGGGAATGAAAAACTTGTGACGCGCCTGTCCGGAAGGCCACCCCGAAAAAATCCATGCATTAACCGACGCCGGCAATACCGAAATTTGGTGGCATCACTCTTCTCATTTAAGGAGACCCTATGAAAATAACATTGATTTCAGCACTTATCTTAATTTCCCTGCTGTCGGCTTGTATTATAAGACCGCCAGGAGGATGGCGCCACGGAGGAGGAGGTGGTGGTCATGATCGTCGTCATTATTCAGACGTTACTGATGCGGGAAGGTAGAAAATAGTTAACACTCTTCCGCGCGCGACATGGAAGCAAAACAAACACGGGTACATTATGTCCATAAAAGGAGAAAACACAAGGCTGTTTTCTCCAAATTCTGTTGCAGATCAGGACATTAAATGTGGATTTTTTTCAGAACCACGGCCTTGCTCAGAAACACTTTCGGTCTTTCAACCTCAATAAATCCGGCCGCCTGGGCGATTTTCACGGTTTCGTTAAACGCCTTTTTCGAGACATGAATTGGCGGTTCGACCATCATAACCTGACCGGCCGGTTTGAGGAGGGTGTGCAGTTCGGTGAAAAACTTGCTCTGGTTCGGCACCTCATGCACCATATATCAAAAAACGAGTGAAGATTTTCAGCTTGCAATTTCAATTCGAACTGCGGATGATTTCCTATGCCAAAAAAACTCAGAGCATATTTCGCGGAAACTCCTTTTTTCAGAGATCTTCCCCTCTCCTCTCAAAAAAAAGACGCGTTAATTCACCTCATTGAGGATGAATACCTTTTTGAATTCCTGGCCGGAGTCATCCGGGAGTCGGAGGAGATCCTGACTATCTCCCCCACCATTGACCGCCGGGAGATCCTCGAACTGGCGGCCCGGATGATCGTCCATGACCTCAAGGCCCAGGCCGCCTCCATCCGTCTCTTTGACCCCAAGTCCTTCAAGATGCTGACCTTCGGCGCCTACGGCCTGGAGGACAGCGAACGCGCCACCGCCATCCCGGTCAAAAAGTCGATTGCCGGCCGGGTCGTTGAGGGGATGAAGAGCGTCGTAGTCAAAAGCATCATGAAAGACCCGCTCTATCGGCAGAAGCAGATCGTAGCGCAAAAAGGTTTTAACTCTTTGCTGGCGGTGCCGCTCCGAATGCCGAGCTTTGTCGGCTCGACTGACGATATCCTGGGATCCCTGCAGATCTACTACCTGGAGGACGACCGCCAGTTCAGCCGGCTTGAGATCATCAGGGCCGAGATGCTGGCCAGAAGGGTAAGTTATGTCATGGCCAAGAAGAGGATCCTGGACATGAAGGCACTAAACGATAAGAAGGAGGCGATCTCCGACAAGATCTTCGTCAAACTCAGCCATCGGGAGGGGGTGAAGCTCAAGGATTTCTTCAACCTGATCATCCCGGAACTCGATGAACTCATCAAGCTGCACAGCTGCTCGCTTTTCACCCTGTCAGAGGATCAGAAGAGCATCCAGCAGGAGGCCGCTTATCCGCCTGAGCACTCCTATTATGAACCAGGTCATCTCTTCACCCTGGAGCACCATGACTACTTCTGGGCGACGATCCACGGTTCAAAAGAGTACGCTGACATGCCGAATGAACGGATTGACCCCTCATACCTCCTGATCAAAGACCCATTCCAGAGCGAGTTGATCAGCCCTGGGCTCAGGAGCTTTGCCCAAATGCAGGAGATCCACTCGATCCTCTTTGTGCCGCTCAGGGCCGCGGCCGTCACCCGGCACATCCTCTGCTTCTTCGCCACCCAGCAAAAGCAATACTTTACCGAGGACGAGATTGAACTCTTGACCTTTTTCGGCAAGGAGATCATGAAGGCTGTGCGCCTTGAGTTCCTGGGCGACATGCTCCACGACTTCAAGAATCCGGCAATAGCGGTGGCCGGCTTAGCAGCCCGCGCCCGCAAACTTCTGGACAGCGAAGACCTGAACCCTTGGCACGCCAAGCTCATCTATTATATGGATGTGGTAGCCAGGGAGACGGCCCGGTTGCAGGATCTGGCCCTGACCATGACCGGCGAGGGCCGGGAGGAGGAGATCGATCTGGGACAACTTGCCAGAGAACGCTTTGAGCTCAATCGGTATGCCATCGAAGAGGCCAAGTACACCAATATCCTGCTGCAACCGGTAGTAATCGAACCTGACCTGATTGTCCTCTGCCCGCGCTTCGGGCTGGAGCGGGTCATTGACAATCTTTTGAACAACGCCACCAAGGCCATTCCACGCACAGGCGGCTTTATTGAACTATGCTGCTTCCGCGCCGGGGAGATGGCCTGCCTGGAGATCACCAATTCCGGCGAGATCGGCCAGGAGCAAATTGCCCTGGTCAAGAGCGGCATGGTCCAGGGCCGGGGTCTCAACATCATATCCCGCTTCATCCAGAACAACCATGGCCGGCTTGATATCGTATCCGAAGAGGGCAAGAGTGTCTTTACCATCAAACTGCCTCTACACAGCACGGTTTAATGGTAAGACAGAGTGCAGGCAGAAACATCTAAATGAAAAATTGTTCTTTCGCGATGTCAAAAAACGACCTACAATATCTTTAACTTGTCGGTAAATAAGTGAAACAATTCAAATGTAGACTATTAGATGAGGAATTCGACATGATTGCCTGCCGAAAACATGTTACCATCAAGGATCCCAACAGTCTTGTCCTAAGTGGGCTTCCTTTTAAACCTGGCCAAAGGGTTGAAGTTGTTCTCCTGGCTGAAGAAGAATGCGTTGATCGGATGACCGAATTACGCATACTCCTTCAGGAGACTCAGTCTTTTCCCTCGGCACGGGAGATAAGCGATGATGAAATCACTGCTGAAGTAGAGGCATACAGGACCGGACAGTGAAGCTTGTCATCGACACCAATGTATTGATTTCAGCCTTCCGTTCACAGCGTTTTCACACCCGCCCCCCTCTCATAAATCCTTCTCCAACAGACCCGCCTGTTTGAGGAGATGAAGCATCAGGCCACGCTTGAGCGGACGGTTGGCATGGACAGGGACGGAAAGGCGCACGATACTGCCCTCCTTGCCGTAGATGTGATGGCTGCCGTGAATGCGTTTGAGCTGCCAGCCATGTTTTTCCAACACCCGGGCGAGATCTCTTCCCGAGACGCTGCTCATACGGCGATCTCCAGCACCCTGGCCTTATCCGCAGGGTCACGGGGAAGCTCGACATCCACGGAGAGGCAGCCTTCCACAGCCTCGTACAGGTTTGCGAGCAGTTCCTCGAAGGTGTCTCCTTGGGTGGCGCAGCCGGGGATCGCCGGCGCCTCGGCCCAAAATCCGCCCTCTTCTGCCTCGTGCACAATGACTTTGATTTTCATAGGGTTATCTCCTAAATTCAGACTATTGGCAAATCGCCATTGGATTTTTCATTACATTCGCCTTCATTATCACCCAAACCGGTCTCGGGTTCCAGCAACTCTTGTATTTCTACCATAATTTCGAGAAGGCGATGTTCCTTGGCAGCGTCGATTCTCAGGAAACTTGTTTTTAGTTGTTTTTAAATCAGCCCCATCCTTTACCATTTCCAAAGGCCCCATTTATTCAACCCCATTTACCGTGTTTCTGTCCCGGTGTTCATTTGGAAGTTGCAGGATATATAGTGGCCGACATTTTTTAAGTCAATCAAACTGTTGCATGTTCATATAAAGCGCCTCCACCTCACCTCTTGTGATTGGTTTCTCGATAAGCATTTTTTTCAAAACTTCTTGGTCGGCAAGCTCCACATGGTTAAGCATAGCCTGATGCCGAGCCGAGCCGTGCCGTTGAACCTTTGATTGGTCACCGCGATCTTTCTGAATGAAATGCCCGGATGTTGGGCAGCATAAGCAGCTGTGCCTCCAACTACCTCCTTAACCGCATCCCAGCCCAATTCCTGATCAATACAGGAAGAACTCTTACATTGTATCAAAACGCCGTTCATGTCTTTGATCGCCACGATATCAATACCACCATCTCCGACACGAGGAGTCCGATATACATTTGGATAACCGTGTTTGCCCCAAAGAACAGTACAAAAAGTTTCGAAATAGTCAGGGTTCATAACGGCTATGTCATCAATATTTTTTGGACCAGCTAATTTCTCTAACCAGCGGTTGGAGATTTGTTTTATCGATATATTCCAGAAAAAATTGCCGCATAAGCCATAGATTTTGCGCCGAAAATCCATTGCCTAGGTTATAACCAAACAGGAGGTTAAAACTTGTAAAGCGCTTCAAACATCAGGCTGAGCCCTTCTCGGGGAAAGTCATTTTCTACAGTATTTGGAGGCGCAGGATCCGCATATCGTTTGTCAAACAGGTTGTGAACTGTACCCCTGACCTCAAAGTTTGGAAAAAAGTCTTTGGCAATCAGTGTAAGATCAACTAATGCATAGGCCGGTAAAGCATTTCTAGAATCACTATCAGCCCTATGCCTCTCTCCACTCATGAACATGTTCGAATTTACGTTTAAATATCTGGTCAAAGGGAAGTTTACACCTATGTTTCCCCGATGATTCGGAACATCCGGGAGTCTTTTACCCGTATCCTTATCCTCAGCTTCCTGATATGAATAATTTGCGTATAAATACGTATTGTTGTCGAACTCCCGTTTCATCTCCGCCTCAAATCCATACACTACGGCGCCGCCGGTGTTGTCATACATCATTGCGCCGGATGACTGAGGCACTAATTGGATCTTGTTGTCAAAATTATTATGGAAAAAGCTGAGCCTGCCGGCAAGATGAGACTTCTCCAAGTATCCCAGGCTGACTTCATAAGTCCTCATCTTTTCCGGGTGAAGCGTACTCTTGCCGGTCACCACCGGGTTAGCCGTGTTGTATAACTTCTCAAAGGATGGAGCGAGGAATGCCTCTCCATAAAGGAATTTCAGATCCCACCCCTTTGAGAAGTTCCAGACCAAGGCGGCTCGCGGATCTGTAGCGCCTCCGAAGTCGGAATAGTGGTCATACCTGACACCCGCCGTAAGACTTAAACTTTTCGAAATATCCCATAGGTCCTGGATGTATGCAGCCCAGATATCCCTGACCTTAGTTATATTCCAGTTCCCCATGGAACTGACATCCTGGACTGAACCCAAATAGTTGCCGTTGGACGGATTGAAATTGGCGTGGTATAAAACTGCGTACTGGTCCTTCTTTTCAGCAAGCACCCCCAGGGTAAGGCAATTAGCTTTAGATATATTGTAATCGAACTGCACCTCTGCACCCCAATCTCTCTCCTTGATGCCTGGACCGGCAATCATGTCATCCGGAAAATTACTGGCCGGGATTATGGTATCTTTCGGGTAAAGTTCGAAGAGTGTGTCCCATTTCAGGGAATCGAAATAAACCTTTGCCGTTACCTTTACTTTATCTTCAAAGGCATGTTTATAAGACAGATCGACGAAATATTGTTCTATTTCCGACTTACTGAAATCAGGCATCGCATAGGATACATTTACATACATTCCTTTCTCTCTTTTTACATATTTTGTGTTTAGAGAAAAATCTCCATAAGCCATTCTCAGCTGCGCATCCATCTTCTTTTCATTGTCGTCGGTCTTGCCTGATCTCCCGACAACATCCCTCTCCACATCCAAATGTTGGCCATCTGTATCAAAGTAATCAAAGGCAAATGCTACATCAAAGTCGTTGACTTTCTTCCCGGCTTGCAAATTGACCTTGCCGGTTCTGAAGCTCCCTCCTCCCCCGGATAAGACCACTCCATCCATATCGCTTCCGGTCTTTGTAATGACATTGATGACGGCGGAAAAGGCATTGCTTCCATAAAGGGCCGATCCCGGGCCACGAATAATCTCGATCTTCTTGATATTATCAACGGTAAGACTGTCGAATCCCCAGACGGCGCCGCCGCTATAATTGTCATTTACAGAGTGGCCGTCGATCAGGAGCTTAACCTTCTCTGAATCAGGGGTCTTAATGCCTCGAACCTCTATCTCCTCCTTGCCATAATATCCCTTGGTCACGTTAAATCCTGGAACAATCCGCAAAACATCCATAAGGTCCCTTGCCCCCATTTTCCTAATCTGCTCATCGGTAATGATCGTTGCTATGGCAGGCGCTTCCTGAATGGTCTGGGGATGCTTTGTAGCTGTAACGAGGAGGTCTTTTTCGTCAAAGAACAGGGACAACTCATCTCTCAATGTAAATATCGCCACGTCGGCATTGGCCTTATTGTCTTTCCCGGCTTGGTCCAGCCGGCTTCCAGCTATAGACCGACCGTCCTCGGCCCAAGAAGAATCAGGAAATATCTGTGGGACTATAAGAAGGAGCAACAGCAAGAATATATTGATGTGCAAACTAAACCTAGTCATAAATGAGATCCTAGCACACCCCGCACTCTAGACGACAGTCAGGACAGGATAAAAGATTGGATAAGAGATCGTCTTTCTGGTCCCCATCAAATAAATGGGACCGTATATTTTCTATCTTAACATATTATCTAATATACTCGTTATCTAATATACTCACAAAAAGTAAAAAAACAAAAATAACCGCTCGAAAATCAAGTAGCTAGCAACATTGCCGCATTGGCAGCAATGCCACCGTTTCCACGGTCACGGCCCCGTAGTCCTCTTCGACCAGGCCAGAGAGCAGATAGGACCGGCCCCGTGGTCAACAGATGAGAGTAGCGCGCATAGCTCTTCGGAAAGAAGGTGGCCTCAATCAGGCCGGTTTCATCCTCAACGGATTGACCCCTCATACCTCCTGATCAAGGACCCATTCCAGCGTGTCAAATGAGCAGCGGATTGACTACTTGAATTCCCTCAATAATCTGGCCATGATTGAGGTCTTCGGTAAACAGCGTTTTGGCGTTTCCTTCAAATGCGGCTGCAACAATCATGGCATCCCAATACGAGAGTTGATGCCTTTCCTGAAATTCCGATGCTCGCAATATGGTGGCGGGATAAATAAGCTGAACTTGCCAGACTAGATAGTTCTCAATAATCCCTCTGACAATCGCAAGGGGAAGGGGCTGGGCAATCTTGCGGGTGGCGTTTACATAAAATTCCTGTAGAACCTGTGTGCTCACCATGCCTTGCATTGAATCCCATAAGCTGTGAATTGCCGACAATGCTTTAACGTTTTTATCGCCCGCATCCGCGTCATAGGCATAGATCAGGATATTCGTATCAACGAAGGTATCACCGCTCATGGAGTTCTTCCCTGACCGCCGGCCGGCCGCCGAGGTGGAAGCCCACTTTCAGCTCGGCCAACGCCTTTATCCGGGCGCGTTCATAATTTTCATTGCGAGTGATGATACCGGAAAGCTCCTCACTCAGCAGTCGGCTGATGGAGATGGATTTTTTGGCCGCAAAAACACGAGCTTTTTGGATCAACTCCTTGTCGATGGAAATGGTAATGTTTTGTTTCATGTCAATCTCCTGCCAGGTCATTGGCTTTATCAAAAAACATTCCACGTATTTTACGTGTATCACGTATTGCGCGTGTAGTCAAGTGGGCAGACCGGCATTGAAGCACGACAACAGCCTGGCTTTTCCGACCACCGGCTCGAAGAAATGGGATTGCAATACTTGTAGTTACCTTTGCCTTGAGAAGAGCAAAAACATATAAATGAAAAATTGTTCTTTCGCGATGTTAAGAAACGACCTGCAGACAAGGGCCCGGAATTTAAGCTTTTGTTCCCTTCAAGGCCGCCAACTCCTGCCGGAGTTGCATGTTTTCCGTGGTGGTGTTTCGCAAACGGGCGGCCAGCACCTCGGAAAATAATCTATAGATGGTGTAGCAGAAGTAGACATCATTTGTCTTGAGTCTTCTGTCGATCACCGAGGCGTCAACGCCAAGGACAATTGATTCGGTTTTAGCGATAATTGATGCCGAGCGCGACGAACCTTCGATAACGCCCATCTCGCCAAAAAGGTCGCCATTCCTCTGGAGTGTGGCAATCACTTTGCTATCTTTGACAATCTCAAGGATGCCGCTGATCAGGAAAAATACCCAACAATCGTATTCGCCTTCCCGGATGATCGTGCTCCCAGGTTCATAAGTTGTCAACTTGGAAAGAGATATAAAGGCCTTGAGATCCCGGTCCGAAAAATTGTCAAATCTGGCAATCCCTCGCAGCAAACCTATGACTCCCAGGTTGTCGCGACTTGAGTTGGTGTCTGATAGCATTCAGCGCTCGCAGGGCTTATAACAGCTTAGTATGACGGAGTATTAGTTTTTCCAACGCCAAAAATATCTTACCATGCATATCCTTTTTTTAACAAGGAATGAATGGACAACATCTCATTATTTTCAAAAGAAAAATACAAAAAATGGTACCTTTTGGATAGTAAATCCAGTGTTAACCTTCTCTCTTATTGCTCAAACATAATCCTGTGCCATTTTGTCCGATTCGGCCAGGATTTCCTCCACGGTCTGCCGCAATTCCTCACCCATTTTTTTAATTTCCTTGGGATACTCCTCCCTCATTCGGTGCATGAGTGCATAGTAGATCGGTTTAAAACGCTCCCGTAACCGGTATTGTTCGTCCTTGAACAGTTCAAGCAGAAGGTGGTGCTGCTTTTTGGCCAGGAGAAAAACCAGATAAAACGTGATATCACTTTCTAACTGGTCAAACGGATCAAATTCCAGATATCGTCGGAACACTTTGAGGGATTCGCCATAGCGATTATGCCAGAGCAAACAGGCCGCTAGTGTATGAGTGTTAAGTACATTTCCGGAAAGATCGAACGCTTTGACTGCCAGCTGCAATGCGTCTTTTTTTGCCTTTTTATTGGAAAAGAGAAACCAGGCCAAACTATATATAGCGGACACATCTCCTTTTCCCACTGCCATACGATAGTATTTCTCGGCCATTTCCTGATCATTACGTTCTTTCCAGTATAAAGTTGCCAGGTTATACATGGCAGCCGCATGGCCATTTTCCGCTGCCATACGATAGTATTTCTCGGCCATTTCCTGATCATTACGTTCTTCCCGACACAAATTAGCCAGATTGAACATAGCGTCAGCATCTCCCTTTTCCACTGCCATACGGCAGTATTTCTCTGCTGTTTCCAGATCATTATGTTCTTCCCAATATAGCCTCGCCAGGTTGTTCATGGCGGCAGCATTCCCCTTTTCCACTGCCATACGGTAGTATTTCTCGGCCATTTCCAAATCCTTGCGTTCTTCCCTGTATAGATTCGCCATATTGAACATGGCAACAGGATGTCCCTTTTCCACTGCCTTGAGGTAGTATTTTTCTGCCTTGTCCAGATCCTTGCGCTCTAGCCAATATAGATTAGCCAGATTGAACATGGCACCAGTATGTCCATTTTCCGCTGCCAGATAGTAGTATTTCTCGGCCTTGTCTAGATCCTTGCGCTCTACCAGATATAGATTAGCCAGATTGAACATGGCTTCCATATCTCCCTTTTCTACTGCCTTGCAAAAATAACCTTCTGCTTTTCCCAAGTCTTTAGCAAACCGCCAGTAAAAAACGCCGTATGTATTCCACAGCTCCTCATTTTGTCGGCGAATTTCCCCCAATTTGAGCAGGGCTCCGGCAAGGTCATTTTTCTCGGCAGCCAACGAAAAGGCCTGGAGGACAAGCTCGCGGTCGGACGGTGACAAGGATTCCGCCAATTCCGGGCTGGCCTTAACAAGGAATTCCCTGGTATTCCGAATCAATTCGTGCTGCAAGTCGCTGCTCGGCGCGCACTGAGCCAAGGCCTCGCACATATAATAGGCCCCTTTGGAATAAAGGGCGCTCTCTCGAGCCAGGGAAATATGCTTGGTAATCCTTTCAGCTAGTTCCTCCGGGCTGCACCATTCTTCCAGAAATCTAACCAGAAAACGTACCTGTTCACGGCTTTTTTTTCTACCGTAGCGCATCAGGTACCAAATATTGAAAAACCTCTCGGTAATCAGATAGAGCTTATTTTTTCGGTCTGCCGGGATGGAGTGGATGAGGTTGTTATTCTCGAGAATCTTCAACTGTGAGGCCACCGCCTTGGAGTCCATGCGGACCTTTTTAGCGATGTCGCCGGTAGCGATGGCGTCCCAATTCATGGCAATGGCGTCCATGATCGCTTGCTGCTGACCGGATAGATCGTCCATCCGATGCTTATAGAGCGGAGTGATTCGATCAAGAATCAACTCCAGGTCCTCGAAGACATTGGCGCTGTCATCCACGAAAATCTCAAAAAGCAGAATAATCGTCCGAGGAATGCCACCGGTCAGCCGGCGCAGGGTCTCAACCCGGCCCGGGTGTTTTTCAATGATCTCCCGCACCCTAGGTGACTGGTAATTTTCAGCCAGTTTCAAGAGCAGAGCTTGGGTTTCCTTGCTGCTGAGCCCTTCGAGGTAGATGATCTTGAAAAATTCAAAGAACGGCTTGTCATACCTGAAAGAGTGCTCCAGGGTTCTGGCCGAGGCGGCGATTATTCGTATTTCAGTAGTGGTGTGCAGAATATCACGAAGTTGGCGGCACTCCTTTTCCCCTATCTTTTTCAAAACATCGACGATGTTGTCGATCAACAGGACAAGTTTTCGGTTTTCCCGCTGCAGTCGCTTCTCAAGAATCCTGTAGCAGTGTTCCGGATAATCCTCTTCCTCGAAAGATTTTGCAAAGATGTCAGGCAAATCCTCGAAACCTGACCGGTCTTCCAGTTGCTCAGCCACGCTTTCCCAGAGCCGGCAGAGGCTGAAAATATTGTACTGTTCCTCATTCAATCGTACCGGAATCAGCCATCCGGCAAGCTCCGGGTCACTTTCGATTTCATAAGCCAGTTTGAGCAGCAGGGTGGTCTTGCCTGTACCCCGTTGCCCCTGGATTAAGAAATGCTGTTCCGCCGTGTCCATCCGGGAATCCTGGATGTTACGAAACAATTTTTCAAAAACGGACTGACGGACCACGAAATTGTCCAGAAGTTCCTGCCTGGTCTGATTGTCCGGATTATAGACATGAGATATCTTCTTAGATTGCGACATTTTTATACCACCATGCCTTAAGGATAGGGGAATTGAAACAGAACCGGCCTTCATGTTCGTTGATGTAGCCGTCGTATTCCAACACACCTTGGACGTATTGCGGTTCTGCCACCTCGTGTTTGATGCCGAGGTCGTGAAAAACTGCCTTGTCGATCGATTGGTTCATAGCAAGGAGATTAAGGACTTCTCGCGCCAGGTTGTACTGCGCCAGATCGTCGAAGGAGATTTTCAGACGGCTCTTCCAATGTTCGAAATAATTATCGTGTTTGTACTTGTTTTTAACAATCCGCAATAGAGCTTCATCCACGGCCTGGTTGTTGATCGGTAGACCTTCTTCGTAGATATCACAGAGTTCATCGATCATAATCTGGATATAATAAGGAATCAGCCAATCGATCTTTTCGAGGATGTAGGCAATGCATGTTTCGGTAATGGGAAGGTCGATGTTGTGAAACTTTTTCAGGCCTTGCACAATTTCTTTAATCAGAAACTCGGCTTCTTCTGGCGACAGAGGCGAAACAGGGACCGGCGCCAGATCCATAATCAAGTTAGACTGGCCTATTTTCTTGACGATGTTGCCAAGACCGATGGAGCCGGTAAAAATGAACTGCACCTTGCGGCTGAGCCGGTCATCCTGCCGGAATTCACGGGTGGACTGCAGAAAATGAATACCGGCTCGGACATCGAGTTTCAGAATGTTTTCCACGGCATGGGGAAATTCATCCACCTCCAGGATAATCTTTTCACACCCATCGTCAATGGCTCGGATAAGCTGTTTAAGTTCGGATTCATAATCCAGGGAGGCGGAATTATCGAAGGTGACTTCATTGGTGCCGATTGCACTTATTCTGTTAATGTAATCCTTGACGACCTTTGAGGCCTGGCGGAAGTATCCTTCCAATTGGCCGAATATTTTTTTATCCTCTACCAGCTCGTTAAACAGGCGTTTGTAGAATTCGTTTTCCTGGTCAACCGATTGGACGATGATATATTTGACCAGATATCCTTCCCTGGGTTGTTGTACCAGGTGTTTAAGGATGGATGTTTTTCCCACCCGCCGTGGAGCGGTGAGTTGCAGGTGTTCGCCGTTTCCGATTTTGCGCCAGATTTTTTCGGTGATTGCCGGACGAGGAAAATATTTTTCACTACCCTCAGCAGGGCTTCCGGTTGTTATTCTGATGGGCATACAGTTATCTCCTTGTTCGTGTTGACAAATTATTTTTTCGTTAAAATATCTGACAAAAATAATTTTGTCAACACATCTGGCAAAAATAATTTTGTCAGATGTAAATATAATAGAGGGCGAAGCCAAGACAATTTTCGGCGCAAAACCGGGCATTATGGCTATTGATACCCTCGAAAAAAATCAAAGAGCTAAAATTGCCCCTCGAAAATCTCATGATTAGCAGTATTGTCGCGTCGACAGCAACGCCACCGCCTCCACTGTCACGGTTACAGCCCCAAAATCCTCTTCGACCAGGCCGGAGAGCAGATATGGCCGGCCCGTGGTCAAGAGATGACAGTAACGCGCATAGGTCTTTGGAAAAAAGGTGGTCTCGATCAGGCCGGTTTCATCCTCAAAGGTCAAAAATTCCATGGCCTCGCCCTGCTTGGTCGAAACCGTCTTGCCGGTGATCAGCCAACCGGCAAAGCGGACTCTTTTACCAACCTGGCTGGCAATTCCCTCAACTTTGACCGTTGCCGCCCGACGCGGCAGGTCGACAAAAAGCTCCATGGGATGAGCATTAACCAGAAAGCCCAGGGTCTCGAACTCCTTGTGCCGACGCGCAAGTGGGTTTTCCGGCGGGAATTTAGGGGGAGGAGTTGCCGGATCAGACAGCGCGTCAACGGGAAACAAGAAGGCCGACCCAGAGGCTGGCCGGTTGACCTGCCAGCACGCCAGCTCCCAACGGAGCTCAGCCCGGTTGCTTTGGGGCGCGAGGCTGTCGAGCGCCCCGGCCCGCAGCAGACTGGACGCCTCCTCCTCGGAAGGCCGGACCCGTTCCAGAAAGTCGGTGAGCCCACTGAACGACCGATGCTGCCGCTCCGCAACAATCATCTCCTGGCAGGTCTGACTGACCTGGCGCATTGCCATCAGACCGACCCGCAGATCTTTGCCTTTGCCTGTCCAATGAGTAACGCTGACCTGCACATCCGGGGGCAGGATGGTAAGACCAAGACGCCGAGCCTCGGAGACATAGGCAAAGGTCGAATAAAAGCCGCCTTGATTACTGATCACCCCGGCCATGAACTCAGCCGGAAAGTGGACCTTGAGCCAGGCCGCCTGAAAAGAGACCTTGGCGTAGCTGGCGCTGTGGGGCTTGCAGAAGGAGTAACCGGAGAAGCTGAGCATCATCTGCCAGATCTCTTCTATCTGGCCGGCTGTAAGGCCATTTTTGCCACAGCCCTCGCTGAAACGGTTGTAGAAATCCGGCAGCCGTCTTTTTCGATCCTTTTTAGAGAGGATCTTGCGCAGGCCGTCGGCGTCGGCATGGGAAAAGCCGGCCAGGGCCACGGCCACCCGGGAGACATCCTCCTGAAAAACCATAATACCATAAGTCTCCTCAAGCGCCTCGGCCAGGAGCGGATGAATAGGTTGCCAGGCACCGCCACGCAGCCTCCTGATATACTCCCGGATAAACTCATTGGCAGCCGGACGGATGATGCTCGACTGGATCACCAGGTGGCTGAAATCACCCTGCCCGGCCTTTTGCTGCAAAAGGCGCATTGCCGGGCTCTCAATGTAGAAGCAACCCATGGTTTGACCGGCCGCAACCACTTTCTGGGTTGCCGGATCATCCTCCGGTTGCCAGAGGTTCTCGTCAAGCTGCCTACCGTTGGCGCGCAGATTGGCGATGGCATCACGGATAACGGCCAGGCTGCGGTTGCCGAGCAGATCGATCTTGACCAGACCGGCATCCTCGGCCGAGTCCTTCTCCCACTGGATAATCGGCACCCCCTTGGGGGCTCGCTCGACCGGTACGTATTCGCCTACAGGCCGCGGGGTGATCACCACGCCACCGGGATGAACCGAAAGATAACGAGGCGTGCCGATCAATCGCTCGGCCTGGCCAATAATCTCCGGCCATGGCCTTGGGAAGTCAAGATCCTTGAGGTTGGGAATCTTTTGCAGCTCGTTAAGCAGCCCCTCATCTTCATCGGCGTCACCATGCCAGAGCCAGGGCAGCCGTTTGGTAACCCGACCGATTTCGGCGTCGGCAAGACCGTAAACCTTGGCCACCTCACGGATGGCCATGCGGGGCTGAAAGAGAATGTGACTGCTGACCATGGCGGCCCGATCGCCAAAACGCTCCATGACCTGATTGAGGACATCATCCCGTTCGTCCCAGGCAAAGTCGATGTCAAGATCCGGCGGGTCCTGGCGACCGGGGTTGAGGAAGCGTTCAAAGTAGAGGTTGTGTTTGACCGGGCAGACATTGGTGAGCCCCAGGCAGTAGGCAACCAGGGAGGCGGCCCCGGAGCCGCGGCCGCAAGTGCGGGAGACGGCCGGCACGATATCGCGGACCACCAGAAAGTAAGAGGAGAAGCCCATATGACTGATGATCGTAAGCTCATGCTCCAACCGCTCGACGACCGCCTCACTCAGATCATCGCCGTAACGGTACCGGGCTCCGAGATAGGCCTTTTTTCGGAGCTCTTGGTCAGACTCAAGCGGGGTGCCGCCGGCATGGGGCGGCATGACCGTACCGAATACGGGGCGGCGAAAAAGACAGCGTTCGGCAATAGCCGCGGTGGCGGCAAGCGTTTCCGGCCAGACGGCAAAACGCTTTCTGTACTCTGCCGGCCCGGCCAGCCAGGCCTTGGTTGAGACGGTATCAGCCGACGTCAGACAAGAGAGGGTGGTATTACCCCGGATGGCGCAGAGCAGCCGATGCAAAGCGAAATCGGCCGGCAACGTAAAAAAAGAGGCCGGCACAGCCATAGCCGGTCTAGCCAGGCGACTGGCCAGCTTGCGCAGCTCGCCATTGGCCTGGGTGGGTCCGTGCGGCAGCGCGGCCGCTATTGTCAGCCCCTGCTCATGCCAATTAAGCAGCAGATCCTGGTCAGTGGTCAGGAGACTGAGCCCGGCCGCATGACGCGGCACGGTTTCGGTAAGCGAAAAAGCGGCAGCACAGTGGCGGGCGGTCAGTATCCGGCAGAGGTTGCGATAACCCTCCTCGTTTTCGACCAAAAGATAGGCGCTGGGCAGCTGGTTTGATTCCCCCCCGGTTCTCCTCCCCACCGTTCCTGACGGCGCGGTGAGTGCCGCACCGATGATCGGCACCAGGCCCTCTGCCTCGCAGGCGGCCAGAAACGGCCAGAGTCCGTAAAGGTTGTCAATGTCAGTCAAAGCGAGCTGCCTATAGCCTTGCTGCCGGGCATGACGGCAGAGCTCCAGCACCGGGGCAGTGCCCTGCATCAACGAATAATGAGAATGAACCGCCAGGGGGATCATCGGTCTACTGCACGACCAGCTGGCCACCGGTCTTGATGCTGCCTGCGGCAAACCGCCGGCGAATGGTGTCCAGGGCGCTGCCCAGGGACTCTTCCCGCCGCTGCTCTTTTGCCTCGGCATCATTAAAAAGGCAAAGTTGAACCGGTGGATTGCCGAGCCGATCACAGACCAGACGCAGGTGGGTAAGCCGCAGCCGGCGACGCCAGGCCCGCTGCAAAACCAGCCGGGCCAACCCAAAAAGCTCGAAATCGTTGGCCGTGGCCGGATTTATAACGACCTGGCGAAAGGCCATAATGCTGTCGGTGTAGGTAAGAGAGATAGTCAGCCGCCGACTTTTGAGCTGTTGCTGCCGCAGTTCGCTGCCGGCCCGGACCACAAGCTGCCTGAGGGCCTGTTCCACCACCTGCCGATCGTTGGTGTCTTCCGCAAAATTGTGCTCGACCACGATCCGGGCGGCTGCGGCCTGAAGCGGCAGCACCGGAGTCAAATCAATGCCACGCGCCCGGGCGTGGATATTCTGAGCCCGAAGCCCGAAAAGTACGGTGAGCTCCACCATGGTCAACGCGGCCAGATCGCCGATCCGGGTAATATTAAAATCGCCGAGCAGCCGAAGATCATGTGATGCGAGGCCGGGCAGCAGAAGAAGCGGCTGGGGAGCCAGGAAGGCCGCTTCCTCGCCGCCGCCGACACTGTATTCGCCCTGCGGCTTGACCAGGCGGCTGGCCACCTTGGCAATCAATTTATTGGGGGCCAGGCTCCAGATCGGATCAAGTCCCAGCTCTTTGCGAATATTTTTCCGCAGACGCCAGGCGATATCAATAGCCGGCCCGAACAAACGATGGGTGCCGGTAACATCGAGGAAAATATGGCCATTGTCATCCACCCGTTCCGTCAACGGTGAATAAGGCAGGGTCCGGGCAAGCAACTGCTGCATGGCCCGTTCGTAACGGTCGGGCTGGGGCGGCAAAACCAGGAGCTCACGGCAGCACCGCCTGGCCTCACCGAGCGGCATACCCTTACGGACCCCGCAGCCATAGGCTGCCTCGCTCATATCATAAACCGGGGTCCGGCTGCTGTTGGATCCGACAATGGCAACCGGCCGGCCGACCAGGCTCCGATCGCAGAGCCCTTCGACGGCCACCGCAAAATCCGCCACGTTCAGATGAATAATCGAACGTTCACGAGGCTCGGCATGCAGGGTAGTCGTGCCGGTCATCTGCTGTTTTCCCGGCTCGTAGGAACCTCGTTGACCCGCAGGCCCTCCT
>Ga0208863_1000657_pt1 | contig 28806 bp, 30 predicted proteins | sample RifOxyD3_FD_184040 | JGI IMG/M metagenome (GOLD analysis project Ga0208863, IMG submission 184040) | Soil microbial communities from Rifle, Colorado - Rifle Oxygen_injection D3 (SPAdes) | ecosystem: Environmental > Terrestrial > Deep subsurface > Rock core/Sediment | place: Rifle, Colorado...
CTACCACGGGGCATGTATGGGATGATGATTTGGCGGATTATGTCAATCAGCCGCCGAAATGGTGGATGCTTGGTCTGACTGCCAGTGCGGTTTGGGTGTGTCTGTACTTCTTGATGTACCCGGCTGTGCCTGTTGCGACTTCGGGAACATTTTTTGAAGGTATCGGCTTACCGGGAACCGGCAAGTGGACTGCGATCAAGGAATTGGAGGGTGACCAGAAGATCCTTGACGATGCCCGCAGCAAATGGGAAAACAAGCTTAAAGACATGACGCCTGCCGCAATTCTGGCTGATGCTGACTTGTCCGAGTACGTCACCCGTTCAGGCAAGGTGTTGTTCAGTGACAACTGCGCAGGTTGTCACGGTCAGAACGGAGTCGGTACAGAGCAAACCGGTGCCAAGTTCGCTGCACGCGAACAAGGTCTGATGGCGCCACGTCTGAACGACGATGACTGGTTGTTCGGGGGCAAGATCGACGACATCCATACGAGTATCGTTGGCGGTCGTCAGGGTATGATGACAGGGCACAAGGACAGTCTGTCTGCACAGCAAATTGACGATGTTGCAAAATATGTCAAGGCGTTGAGCGAAGGCAATGGCGATTCAGAAGCCGCCGGCAAGAAAGTGTTTGCTGAAAGCGACTGTACGGCTTGTCACGGCGCAGATGCCAAGGGTGTTGCAGCGATGGGTTCTGCTAATCTGACCGATAAGATCTGGCGTTTTGACGGATCATTGGAAAGCATCAAGCATACCGTTACTTACGGCGTTAACTCCGGCGATGCGAATGCACGTGTAGCTGTCATGCCTAACTTCACTGCCGGCGGCAAGTTGTCCGCTGTCGAGATGAAGAAACTGGCGGTTTACGTGTACAAGTTCGGTGGTGGACAGGTTGAAGCGCCAGCTGCACCAGTAGCCGTCGTTGCTCCTGAAGCTGCTTCTGCGGTTGATGCGGCTTCAGCACCAGCTGCCAAGTAAATTATCCCTGCCTGTGCGGTTCGCCGTGCGGGCATTATGAAAGGAAAATGGAAATGGGCCACGACTTTGTATGGTGGAGTTTGATGATCGCTACAGGCGGTGCTTTTGCGGCGGTGATAGCGGCATTGATCTTCTTGTTCATGAAAGCAACAACTTCAAAAAGCGGCGATAAGTAAACATTGCTGTCAAAAGGGAGGAGGCTAGCCTCCTCCCTTTTTCATTCAGGGAAGGATATTCTGCCTGAGCTACCCAGTCGGGTGTTTAGTCAGAATTTTCTTTTAATTATTTTCCGGCAAAGCCGGATAAAGCAGGGAATATGTCATGAGCGAACAAACTAAGAAGCCCGCTGCCGAGGTGGGCTGTGTCACCGGCATCTACAATGAGCACGCAGAATGGTCGACCAATCTGGGCGATGCGACCATACATGCGAAACGGATGCCCGGTCGTTTTCGCACACTGAAATATATCACCGAGTCTTTTTGGCTGATTTTCTTTTTCGGCGCCTATTTGCGCTGGAACGGCAAGCAGGCCTTGCTGCTGGATGTGAATAACCGGCAGTTCCATATCTTCAATCTGACCATTTTGCCGCAGGATATCTGGATGGTGTCCTTATTGCTGCTGCTGATGGCGATGACCTTGTTTGCAGTGACTTCTGTCGCTTCTCGGGTGTTCTGCGGCTATTTCTGTTTTCAGACCGCCTGGGTGGATTTGTTTACCTGGATAGAAGGAAAGATAGAAGGGAATCCCAATAAGCGCCAAAAGTTGGATGCGGCGCCCTGGAATGCGGAAAAGATTCGGCTTAAATTATTTAAACATTTGATTTGGTTGGCTATCTCTGTGTTTACCGGGATCAGTTTTACGATCTGGTTTGAAGATGCCTTCGTGTATTGGCACGATCTTTTAAACCTGGACTTATCGTTGATGGAAGTGGCAACGCTGATCGCTTTTACCCTGGGTACTTATATACTCGCAGGTTTTATGCGCGAACAGGCTTGTCTGTGGTTGTGCCCGTACGCCCGTATTCAGGCGGTGATGGCCGATTCACAGACTATTCTTCCTGCCTACGATGTGGCGCGCGGGGAACCTCGCGGCAAATTGCGCAACGCTGGCAAAGTTGTCGCGCAGCAGGGGGATTGTATCGACTGTTACCAGTGTGTACAGGTATGTCCTACCGGTGTGGATATACGCGAAGGACAGCAACTGGGCTGTATCACCTGCGGTTTGTGCCTGGATGCATGCGACTCGGTGATGGATAAGATAGGTCGTCCGCGCGGTTTGATTCGCTATGCCTCTCTGGATGAGCTGGAAGGTCGTCCGGTCAAGAAGCTGTATCAACACGGTCGTACATGGGTGTATGTCGGGATTCTGTTGCTGGCTTTAGGCGGCATCATCTACGGCTTGAATCACCTGGGGGCGTTGACCCTGCGCGTGGCACCGGAGCGTCAACCGCTGTTTGTACGCATGAGCGATGGCTCGATTCAGAACAAGTATATTTTTAAGGTGCTCAACAAGACCGACAACGATTTGTCTGTAATCGTCAAGGCCGAGGGGGGGATCGCGGGGCAGCAACTGATAGGGGCTGAAGCGCCCAAGCTGATTGCTCATGGTCGCGCCTCTTCCTTTACGATTTTCGTTAAAGCGCCTGAAGCCAATATTAAGAAGGAAGTGACACCGATTGAGTTCAGGGTGGAGAACGCCGAAAACCCCGGTATGACGGCGGAATACACTACGATGTTCAGTTCTCCTTCACGTTAATACATCCACTGATTTGAAAGGCTGTCGATGATTTCACAAAAAAATAGCAAGGGATGGCGCAATCCTTGGGTATTCGGCCTGCTGGCAATTATTCTCTCAGGTGTGCTGATCAATGCGCGTTTTCTGTGGGGAGTGATGCAGCATCCGGTGCGCGTGCTGGACGATAATTACAGCGTCAGGGCACACAATAAATATGATGCGCAATGGGTGCAGCAGCAGGCTGAGCGTTCCACGCTGGGCTGGAAAACCAGTTTGCACTCGCCACAGCAATTGCAAAATGATGCCTCGGCTAAATCGGTCGATGCACAGTATATTTTGCTGGGCAATCCGGTTCGCTTTAAGTTCAGCCTGAACGATAAAGAGGGGCTGCCGATAGCCGGTGGCAAGGTTACACTCAAGGTGCAGTGGCCGGGCGACCCGTCGTTTGACTTTGCTGACACGCTGCATGAAACGACGTCTGGAGCATACGAAGGAAATCTGACTTTTCCCAGGGCGGGCAACTGGGATCTGTTGATCCGTGCGGAGCACGATGGACGTCAGTACGACACTGAGCAAAAAGTTTTTGTCACTTTCTCTAAGTAATCTTGTCCACTCTACCTTCGTCTGATATTGATACCCCGCACCTCGCGGGGTGTTTTCATTGCGGTTTGCCTATCGATGCTGATGTCGATTATCACACCCTGCTCGATGGCAGTCAGCGCAATTTCTGCTGTTTTGCCTGTCAGTCTGTGTGTGAGGCGATTTACGAGGCGGGGCTGCAAGGCTATTATCAGCGCACACCGCAGGGAGTGTTGCTGGCTCCGCCGCCTATGCCGCCAAAAGATATCGAGATGTATGATCTCGATGAGGTGCAACAGGATTTCGTCAGTTGTCAGGGCGAGTCGCGGGAGACACATCTATTGGTCGAAGGGATACATTGTGCAGCCTGTGTCTGGCTGATAGAACGCGGCATGATGCGCATCAGGGGGGTCGAGTCGGCCAACGTCAATCTGGCCGGTAAGCGCCTGCATTTGCGATGGGATAATAGTCTTGTAAAATTATCCCATATAATCAATATTCTATCCAAAATAGGCTACGCAGGCGTTCCTTACGATCCGGAAGTGGCTGAAGGGGCTATGAAGCGCACAAACCGTGCCCTGTTGTTCCGTCTGTTCTTTGCGGCCTTCGCCATGATGAACCTGAACCTGATCGCCATTGCGCTCTACAGCGGCGCGGATCACGGCCAATTTGTCAGCTTCTTTCATTGGATGGCATTTGCGCTGGCGACACCCGCTCTGCTCTATTCAGGCTTTCCATTTTTCAAGGGGGCATGGAGCGGGCTGCGCAATGCCAGTCTAACCATGGATCTGCCGATCGCGATAGGCCTCACCGTGACGTACAGTTATTCGCTGTATGTCACGCTCACAGGTTTCGGGCAGGTTTACTTCGATACCGTCACCAACCTTACCTTCGTTATTCTGATCGGGCGCTATCTGGAAGGGATGTTCCGCCATCAGGCGGTCGCGGCAACCAATCGATTGATGGATCTGCAACCCCGCGTCGCGACGGTGCTCAACGAAGGCGTTGAAAAAATCACTTCGGTGCGCGCGGTGAAAGTCGGCGAGCTGGTGCTGGTGAAACCCGGCAGCAATATCCCGATGGATGGTTTTGTGCGCGAAGGCAGCAGTTCTGTTGATGAATCCATGCTGAGCGGCGAGTCTATGCACGTTAAAAAGCATATCGGTGACCGGGTTGCCGCCGGCACGATCAATGGCAGTGGTGCGCTGGTGGTTGAAGTGCAGGCCGCCTCCGCAGACTCAACCCTGTCCAAGATCATCAAACTGGTCGAGGAAGCGCAGTCTTCCAAGGCGCCGATACAGCGGCTGTCCGACAGCATCGTGCCCTGGTTTGTACTGGTTACATTGATACTGGCGAGCATCACTTTTTATATCTGGTCGGATAATTTTGAAATGGCGCTGATGGCGGCGACTTCGGTGCTGATTATCACTTGTCCCTGTGCGCTGGGGATGGCGACACCGATGTCGATCGCGGTTGCCTCCGGTTTGGGCGCCAAGCACGGTATCTTGGTTAAAAACGGTGTGGTATTGGAGACCTTGTCCAAGGTGACTCATTTCGTTTTCGATAAGACCGGTACGTTGACCGAAGGCAAGATGCGCGTCGACCAAGTCATTGTCGCGCAAGGGCAGGATGAGGCTGCTGCACTGGCGCTGGCTGCTGCAGTGGAGCGCTATTCGGAACACAGCGTGGCTCGTGCGGTGGTCGCCGCTGCGGAGTCGCGTGAGCTGTCATACCGCAACCTGGTTGTGCAGGGCTTCCATGCCACAGCCGGTGCGGGTGTCGAAGCGATGGTTGAGGGGCGCCGCGTGCTGCTCGGCACGGCAGAATGGCTTGCGCGCAACAGCGTCACTGCTCAAGCCGCTTTGCTGTTTTCGCTAAATGATTTGGAGGCGCAGGCCAAGACTTGTATCCATCTGGCCGTCGATGGTCAGCATATTGCCGTGCTTGTGCTGGGCGATACGCTGCGCGCCGACGCTCAGGCGTTGATCAATACCTTGCGCGACAACGGTATCGGTATGACGCTGCTCTCCGGAGACCGGCGTCTGGTTGCCGAGGCGATTGCGCGGCAGTTGGGCGGCATGGAAGTGATCGCTGAAGTGCTGCCGCAGGACAAGGATCGTGTGATACAGCAGTTGCAACAGCGCGGCGAGTGTGTGGCGATGGTCGGCGACGGGGTCAACGATGCGCCCGCCCTGATCCGTGCCGATGTGGGGATAGCCTTAGGTTCGGGTACCGACGTGTCGGTAGAGAGCGCGGACATCGTGCTGATGCGCAATGAGCTGGATAAGGTGCGCCTGGCGACCCTGCTGTCGCGCCGCACGTTGCGCACCATTAAACAGAATATCGGTCTATCCTTCGTGTATAACAGCATTATGGTGCCGCTGGCCATCATGGGGCATGTGACACCTCTGGTCGCCGCCATCACTATGCCGGTCAGCTCGCTGCTGGTCATCGGCAATGCCGCGCGTATCCGCAATTTATTTAAGGACTAGTCACAATGGAAGTAATCTACAGTTTGATCCCGGGTATGACTTTCTTTGGTCTGGTGTTCGTGGGAATTTTGATTTGGGCGGTGAAACGCGGTCAATATGAAGACATGGAAGGCAATGCGAGCCGCATCCTGCTGGATGACGACGAAGATGCGCTGCTGCACAAGGAGCCCAAGAAAGAATCGCCTAAGTAATGGCGTTATTCACGTTGTGGTTTATTGATAGGGGGCGAATTTACCTCGCAGAGGTTTTTGTGCCCTCCGGGTGTTCGACCCATGTGCGAATGAGTTCGCCCCTACGATTCGGTGAATGCGGGTAGCCCGGATGCAAAGAAATGGAATCCGGGATATTCGGATTTCAGGGACACTAAACTCTCTCGACCGTCAATCCGGCATGTTTTGCAGCTTGGCATTGGCGTTGGTCAGCAGAAATAAATACATCGGCTTGCATCTCAACCGCACAGCCGATGTGAATCGCATCCATTGCCCGTAACACACTGCCTTCCAGACTCAATACCGCCTGGCGTATTACCGCAGGAGACATATCAGCGATGGCCGCATCTTCAATATCGGCAAACAACTCGCCCTTTAATTGCTGGTATTGCGCGGCTGTAATTTTGTCTTCACGTTGTAACCGGCAAAATGCGGAAATAATCTCAGGCAGAGCCATTGCCGCCAAACCGATTTCAGTCGCACGATCACACCACTCGCCTACCGTGTCACTACCCAATTCCTGCACATAACGCTTGGCAAAGGCAGAGGAATCAAAAAATACCAACATTTAAGCCTCACGCTCATCGAGAATAAGCCGACTTATTGCCACGCCAGCTAATACCAGCGGCTTTGCTTTTCTTTGTTTCCACGAAGGCATATCCGTTGCAATCGGTACAATGTCGGCAATCGGCTTGCCGTTGCGCAAGATGCGAACCGACTCACCGGTTTCCACCAAGTCAAAAAAAACCTTGGCGTTATTTCTAAGTTCTGTAAAAGCGACTTGTCTCATATCGTTCTCCCAAGAATGAAAAATGTACAGCGAAATGTACATCTATAATCGCTCAGTGTCTATCCCATATTTCAGCTACGCGAACATCAGCGGCATGTACCTTATTGCGACTTCAAACCGGGTTTTAGTCGAAAAATATCGTCGCTTTACGTTTGTTGGCGGCTGTATAAATCTGCGTAAATGTGGCGCAGTTCTATGGAGCTGACGCCCCAGACGGGCAGGCAGCACGAAGGGCACTTTCGTGCCCTTCGTTTTGTATCGTAATCAGAGGTGCCAACAGTCAGAATGGCGGATCTGCGTTTTCGATTGCATGATGCGGGCCGCAAATTTCGTTGCTGAGGGTTGCGCGCACGGCTTCACTGTCCGCTACGGCCACCCGCCCCGCTGACGCGGGCATCTGACGCTGTGCTTGTTGCATCGACATGACGCTGAACACTCCTTCTTCATTCAGAAGCAGGAGCTTTAGCTCCGTAGCTTCGTGGGAATGCCCTTGCGGCATTGTTCGGCCCTTCGCCCCAGACCGGCAGCTACTACGACCTCTGCTGACTTCTCGCTCCGGCTTGCACCGTCGCCCTTTTCATTCAGAAACAAGGAGCATGAAATGCGACTATGTTTCGAGGGAAGTCCCCTTGCGGGCTCAGGCGCAAGGCGAGATCTCCCCAGGCAAGAACGCAATCCTTCACTGCACAACCGCCGGATCTACGCCGCCTGACCTTTGACCACAAAAGCTTCGCGATTCCATGCCCGCTCGCCTTGGTCGGCAACGCCTTCTATCCGATTCTTGTACATCGGCTCGCAGTTTCGTTACACGCTTCCTTCCCACACTCGGTCACCCTCATGCAGTTGCGCTTCACTTCGTTCGCTGTGGTCAGCTTACGGGAGGACTTGCACACCCAAGATTGTGCCCATGCTGGGCGCACAAAGAAAAAGCGCCGAAGTAAACTTCAGCGCTGGTGAGTGTTTGATGCTAATGTAATTTATTGATTTATTTTAATATTTCTCCATTGGCAAGCAAGGGCGCACGCAAGCGTTCGAAGTCTTTAGTCGGCAAATACTGGAAGAATGGCTTGTTATCGAGCACGACATCCAGGCCGTGTTGCGGATAAAGCCAATGTACCAGTCCGCTCTTTTTCTCCCGTATCCGCTGGGCGGGTTCGCCGAAGCGTTTGAGGATAATCGCCTCCTCCAGACGTGCGGTGGGCAAATAGGTCAGGCTGGTGACCGGTAACGAGCGTACTCGTGCCAGATCGTCCGCCGTCAGCGTGATGCGTTTGCCGCTCGGGGTGCTGTTCATGCGCAAGCCGCGTGCGTACATGGTTTGCAATTCGGCCTCAGGCACGGCGATCGTCATGACGATCTTGGCCTTCAGGCCATTGAAATTAACCTCCTCAAAAAAACCCTCTACGCCCATTTTCGCGTCGTTAGGTTTAAATAGACTGATTTCCAGTTCGGTTTCATATTTGTAGGTATGAGCGACTTCGCTCAGTGTGCTCTGGCCCAGTGTAATGCCGAAAACGCGGGTAGTTTCCGGTGTGGGATGAGTGATTTTCCAGGGTAGTGTTTCCGGCGTGCTGACGGAGTTGTCCGGTATCATCAGAATGGCGGAGATAATGACGACGATGAACGCGATGATGCTCAGGATGATTTTCTTGTCCATATCAGGCTTTTTTGAGGGCTGCGTGAAGTTTCAACGCGGCAGCGGGAATTTTACCATCCTTGCATTGATGCTCTGCGTCAAATTCCAATACCACCAGGACCAGCAAGATAACCATAAAGGGTAGCTGCCCAATGCCGACGGCAAGTGCCCAACTGGTAATCTTGCTCATGCCCAGTTGTGTGCCACCAAAGACCAGTATGGCCGTTAAGGTTCCTGTCACGATAAACAGCAGCATAAAAAGTTTGGCGCGTTTTTCGGCGAGCAGGTTGTGGCAAAGCACGAACATGGACTCCTCCTGTGTAACGGCACGCCTTGCTCTGAAGATCACATTGCCTAACAGGGCTAGCGAGAGTATGGGCATGATGGTAATAGGTACGATGCTGGTTTTTAACATGCTCAGAGCCAGCACGAAAATAAAGACATGGATGACGATGAAGTCAAAAAGTAGCACAGAATGCAGGCTTTTTGCGCGGTTGATTTCGGCTTCGGTGACTGTGTGTTCCATAAAAGGTGTGCTCCGGTAATAAAATCAGGTTGTGAATAATCCGCTCATGCCGGGCAGCTGTCAAACGGTAATGGCTAGCGCGAACTGTTGAGACAGGCTTTGAGCGCGGCCAGATCGTTGATTTCGATTGCGCGCACTTTGACGTTGATAATGCCGTCTTCTTGAAAATGCGAGAACGCGCGGCTGACTGTTTCCAGTTTCAATCCCAGATAGCTGCCGATTTCCTGGCGTGACATGCGCAGCTGGAATCGGGTTGCAGACAGATTGCGCGCGGCAAAGCGCTGAGACAAATTAAGCAGAAAAGCGGCCAGACGTTCTTCCGCGCGCATGGAGCCGAGCAGCAACATGATGCCCTGATCGCGCACGATTTCTCGACTCATGATCCTGTGTAAATGACGTTGCAGTGACGGGATTTCACGGCTCAGCGTTTCCAGCTTGTTGAAGGGGAGTTCACAGATTACGCTCTCTTCCAGTGCCACGGCCTCACAGGCGTGGATATCTGTGCTGATCGCATCCAGTCCGATAATTTCTCCGGCCATCTGGAATCCGGTTACTTGTTCACGGCCGTCTTCATGCAGGATTTGGGTCTTGAAAGAGCCGCTGTGGATGGCGAACAGCGAGCGAAATTTGTCACCGCTGCGATAGAGATAGTCGCTGCGCGAGTAGGTGCGTTTAAGCGGGCTGAGTTCGTCCAGCTTATGTATTTCCAGTGCGCTAAGATCTACAGGCAGGCAGAGCTCTGCCAGATTGCAACTTGAGCAGGCTGTAGTGGCCTGGTAGTTTAAAACGGGTGATGGCACGTTGCTTACCTATGATTAATCATTGCAGTGGGTAACAGGCCGTCTGAAGTCTGTTGGGGGGTGGTATCAGGGTTTGTTGATGGGGGTAATGTAGCCCATTGATTTTATAGTAATTTTAAATTATTGTTCGGCGGTATCGTTCTGCGGTTGTACACCGCAGCCTTCGTGGATGAGAATATGCCATGCTTTTTGATATATATCAAACCACTTTCATGTTCAAGCTGGCAGTATGCCTGCCCATTCAAACAGTCAGATGGCTAAACTCATGTCGAACAGCTCGGTAACTCAATTGGTCGTGGATCTGGAACTGATACGCAGGCTGGATAAAAACGGCCCGCGTTACACTTCGTATCCGACCGCTGATCGTTTTGTCGAGGCCTTCAATGCCGAAGCCTACAGCTTGTGGCTGGCGAAGCGCGAAATCGGCGGCATTTCGCGCCCCCTGTCCTTATATATACACATTCCGTTTTGTAATACGCTGTGTTTTTACTGTGCCTGCAATAAGGTGATCACCAAGGATCGCAGCAAGTCGGCTGAGTATGTGCGATACCTGATCAAGGAAATGCAGATGCAGGCGAAATTGCTGGGCGAGCGGCAGGTGGTCGAGCAGCTGCACTTTGGCGGCGGCACGCCGACTTTTCTCTCCGATGATGAAATCCGTCAGGTGATGGCCGCGATACGCGAAAATTTCAAGCTGGTCGAGGATGGCGAATACTCTATCGAGATCGATCCGCGCAAGGTGACTGATGAAACCATCGCATTGCTGGGCGCCGAGGGTTTCAACCGCATCAGCATCGGCGTACAGGATTTCGACGAAGCTGTGCAGCGTGCGGTGAACCGCATTCAGAGCGAGGAAGAGACGCTGGGCATCATTAAGGCTGCGCGCGCTAACGGTTTCAAGTCGGTCAGCATCGATTTGATCTACGGCTTGCCCAAGCAGACTCTGGAAGGGTTCGGCGTGACACTGGACAAGGTTATCGCCGCCAATCCGGATCGCCTGTCGATCTACAATTATGCGCATATGCCAGCGCTGTTCAAACCGCAGCGCCGCATCCACGATGAGGATTTGCCCTCCGGGCAGTTGAAGCTGGATATTTTGAGCATGGCGGTGAGCAAGCTGACCGGAGCGGGTTACGTTTACATCGGCATGGATCACTTCGCCAAGCCGGAGGATGAACTGGCGGTAGCTCAACGCCAAAGCCGTTTGCACCGCAATTTCCAGGGTTATTCCACCCATTCGGATTGCGACCTGATTGCGCTGGGCGTGAGCGCCATCGGCAAGATTGGCCCGACCTACAGCCAAAATTATCGCGATCTGGAATCCTATTACGACGCGCTGGAGCGGGATCAATTGCCTATCATGCGCGGCATGGAACTGAACGCGGACGATCTGGTGCGCCGCGCGATCATCCAGGACTTGATGTGCCACTTCGAACTGGTCAAGAAAACGCTAAATATCGCCTATCTGATTGATTTTGATAGTTATTTTTCAAAAGAGATGGAGGAGTTGTGCGACTATGAGCGTGAAGGTCTGCTGGAAATATCAGACGAAGGTATACGAGTGACGCCCAAGGGGCGCATGTTGATCCGCAATATCTGCATGGTGTTCGACAAGTATCTGCGCACGCGCACTGAGCACGCCCGTTACTCCAAGGTGATTTAACGGCTGGCCGGGGTATATTCCGGATATTGATTGATGTTTTTGCCCGTCATTTAGGATTGTGGTTGCCATAATCTTATATGACGGGCATTATTCGTTCTGTGAATTAACTTTTTTCAGGTAAATAAATGGTTCTCGATACGATAGATCATGTGACGCTGTCACGACTGGTTGCCGCTAACGCGGTGAGCAGCGCTCACATCATCGGGCAGGCGGGCGGTTGGGGTATTGTCATTAAGTATGGTGTCACCGAACGCGCTCTGGCCGCCAAGCGCGGTTCTATGCGCATCTTCCGAAAATTTGAAACGCTGGTCGCTTATCTCAAAACGATGGGCGTGTTCAAATACGAGGTGGACGCTACCGGCTTCGATCCTGCTGCATTGAAAAACACGCATCGCGCAGAGATTGCCAGCGCGCGTATGACGGCAACTCACGATGCCGCAGCGTATGACAAGTGGTTTCGTGAGCAGGTGCAAGCCGCGATTGAGGATCCTCGATCCTCTATTTCCAACGAAGAAGTCACCGCGCACTTCGCGGCCCGGCGTAAAGAAATTGAACAACGCATCAACTCCTCCCGATGAGACTGGAATGGCGTCCTGCGGCAATTGACGATAGAGAGCGCATCATGTCGTTTATCGTTCAGGATAATCCGCAAGCGGCGTTAGATCTCGATTTGCTTTTTGAGAAAAAGGCCGCTGCGCTGCTTGAACAGCCGAAGTTATACAAGTCCGGACGCGTGAAAAACACCAGAGAAGCGGTGGTTCATCCAAACTATGTTTTGGTGTACGCCGTATCGGGTAATGCGATTACCATATTGCGGGTGCCGCACACTTCGCAGGCGCGGCCTAAATAATCATCAGTTACGGGGGCCCTAATTCCCTTGAATTGCTACCGCGCCAGCTCTTATGGCGGCCTCGGGCAGTGCGGGTGAGCACAGTTCGATGAAGCGATAGGCGAAACTGTGCAGATAGTGCCCGCGTCGCAGCGCGATATAGGTGGTGTTCGCCCCGAACAAATGCTCGCCGCTGAGCATATGCAGATCGCTGTCCTTGGCCGGATTGAACGCCATCGAGGCGATGATGCCGATACCTGAAGTGAGCGCTGCGCGGCGTGAACCGATTAAAATTTGATTGCTTAGCTGATTTTTGAATATGGCGGACGGATGCGTGCCGCGCGCTGCGCTATACTGCGGTTTGATTTTCTTGACGGGTGCGATCATGAATAAAATTGCAAAGTTTGCTTTGATCGGCGCAGGTGTTGTCAGCGGTATCGCGGTGAGTGGTGCTGCTTATCTTGCCCTGACCTTCGATCCGAATGATTATAAAAAACAAATTATTCAGATAGTTAAGGATGAAAAGCAGCGTGACCTGCATCTCGATGGCAAGATAGGATTAACTTTTTTCCCTAATCTCGGGGTTGATCTGGGGCGCGTCTCGTTGTCTGAATATAAGAGCGAACAACCGTTCGCCTCGATTGAAGCCGCGCGTGTTTCGCTGGCGCTGATGCCCTTACTCTCCAAACATCTGGTGGTCAATGAAGTGCTGATCAGCGGCTTGAGTGCGACGCTCATCAAACATCGTGACGGCACGACCAATATCGACGATCTGTTGGGTAAAGATGAAAAGCCCAAAGACAGTAAGTCGCCGCTGAGTTTTGATATCGCCGCGTTTAGAATTGAAAAAACCAAACTGACCTATCGCGACGAAGGCTCGGGTGCGCAGTACCACATTGCAGATTTAAACCTGAAAACCGGGCGTATCGCTAATGGTGTGCCGGGCAACGTGGAACTGACGGCCCGCGTGCAGGGCAATCAGCCCAAACTGGATATCATTGCGAAGCTCAAGAGCGGGCTGACTTTCGATCTGGATCATCAGTCCTATCAGTTGACCGGTATGGATGTGCAACTTGGCGGCGCGGTATTGGATGTGGCTAATCTGAAACTCAATGCCAGTGGCGATGCCCGCGCGAATCTGTCCTCGCAGGAATTCGGGGCGCATCAATTCAAGTTGAGTGCGACCGGCGTTAAGGCTAAAGCTAATTTCGATGTCAGCGTGGCGGCGCCTGTGTTGAGCCTTACCCGTGATAAATTCACCGGACATGATTTGCGGCTGGATGCCAAGCTGGATGGCGCGCCAGTTCTCGTGGTGGCCGCGTTATCTCTGCCCGAGTTGCAGGGCAATGAAAAATCGTTCAAGGTGGCCGCACTCAAATTGGATGTGGATGTGAAGCAGGCGGAACAAGCTTTCAAGGTGGCGCTCAGCTCACCGCTGTCGGGTAGTTTTCAGGACAGGCAATTCGATCTTGCTCATCTGACGCTGGCGGTAAATGCGACCGGTGACAAGTTGCCGAAGGTGAGCAGTCAGCTGTCGGGTAGTGTTCAGGTCGACGGGTTAAAGCAGACCGTGCAGGCGAATCTGGCCGGTGGGCTGTTGCAAAGTCAGATCAAAGCACATGTTGGCGTGAAGGATTTTGAGCATCCGGCGATAGATTTCGATCTGGGTGTCGATCAATTTGACGCCGATCTGTATCTGCCGAAAAAGCAGGCTGCCAAAACCAATCAGCCCGAATCGCCCATCGATCTGTCCGCTTTGCGCAGTCTGAATCTGGACGGCAGTGTGCGCATCGGCAAACTGAAAGTCGCCAATATTAAATTGAGCGACTTGAAATTTGCGCTGGCCGCGCATCAGGGCGTGCTTAAGGTAAGTCCCATGTCGGCGAATCTGTATCAGGGCGGTATGCAGGGGAGTCTGCTGGTGAATGCGGTTGGTATGAAAAATATACAAATAAATCAAATGCTTAGTGGTGTAAATGTGGCGGCGTTAACGCGCGATGCGGCCGACTTCGATACGCTGGAGGGGCGAGGCACGGTGGCGATGAATTTGTCCATGCAGGGCAATACGGTAAGTGCGATGAAAAAGGCGATGAACGGCACTCTGTCGCTGAACCTGACGGACGGGGCGATCAAGGGCATCAATATCGCCAGGAAGCTGCGCGATGCGCAGTCCATGTTGGGTAAGACGCAAACCCAGTCGGCCAATCAGAGCGAAAAGACCGATTTTTCGGAGCTAAAAGCCAGTTTCAAGGTGAACAACGGCGTGGCGCATAACGATGATCTGTCGCTCAAGTCGCCGCTCTTGAGACTTGCCGGTAATGGCGATATCAATGTGGGACAGGACAGCATGAACTATCTGGCGAAGGCCACGCTGGCCAGGACGCTGGAGGGGCAGGGCGGCCGGGATATGGTGGGTGGTATCACCGTGCCGGTGCGGGTTAGCGGCCCGTTCAGTGATTTGAAGTACACACTGGATTTCGGCGCGATGGTGAGTGAGGCCGCAAAACAGAAAGTAGAAGCTAAGAAGCAGGAAGTCAAAACCCGCTTGCAGGATCAACTTAAAAATAGTCTGAAGGGCTTGTTCAAATGATACAGTTGGCGGCTGGTAGCCTGTAGCGCTTATGTCAGATTTTTCTTTAGCAATCATCGCCTGGCAGCGTTGCCATGGCCGCCATGATCTGCCCTGGCAAGGGGGAGATGCTTATCGCGTGTGGCTGTCCGAGATCATGCTGCAACAGACTCAGGTTGCCACGGTGATTCCCTATTACCGTCGTTTTGTCGAGTTTTTTCCGGACGTCGTAGCGCTGGCCAATGCCAGCGAAGAGCAGGTTCTAGCGCACTGGAGCGGGCTGGGATATTACGCGCGCGGGCGTAATCTGCACCGTGCTGCAAGGATGATCGTCACGCAGCATGCCGGAAAATTTCCGGAACAGTTTGAGCACATACTGGCCTTGCCCGGTGTCGGTCGTTCAACCGCCGCCGCGATCTGTGCGCAGGCTTATCATCAGCGCCACGCCATCCTCGATGGCAACGTCAAACGCGTATTGACGCGCTACTGTGGCATTGCGGGTTTGACTGCGGTTAAATCGGTCGAGAATCAACTTTGGCTGCTGGCCGAATCGCTGCTGCCTGAGCGGGATATGGCGACTTATACGCAAGCCTTGATGGACATGGGTGCGACGCTGTGTACGCGCACTCGCCCCAAATGTGTATCGTGTCCGGTGCAAGGCGCTTGTGTGGCTTATCAGACCGGGCTGGTGGCCGAATTGCCGACGCCGAAAGCGCGTAAGGTGGTGCCGGAGCGGCACGCGACTTTTTTGCTGGTGATGAGCGGTCGCGAGATCTTGCTGGAAAAGCGCGGACCCTCGGGGTTGTGGGGCGGGTTGTGGTGCCTGCCAGAGCGGGAAGAGGGCGAGGCTGAATATGAACCGGGTTGGACGATAGGCGAGCAAATTACCTGGCCGGTGTTCACTCATGTATTTACCCATTTTAAATTACACATCACACCGCGCCTGGTGAGATTAGTGCATAAACCCTGCCAGATACAGCAAGCGGGCAGCGCCTGGATGGATGTGGATGAAGCTTTGAATGCTGCGATTCCAACCCCGGTGCGGCAATTGCTGGAACAACTTTAGCGATGATAGGAACATGCTATGAAAATTCACACACTGGCCTTGTTGATGGTATTGGGGAGCGCCTCCACGGCAATAGCGGGCGAGGAAGTCTCGACCGGGCAGTCCTTGTACTTGCCGGTTTATTCGCATATCTGGCATGGTGATCGCGTGGGAGGTGAGAAGTCGCCCACTAAGAGCCTGGTGTCGGTGCTGGTCAGCATACGCAATACCAGCCTGAAAACCCCGATCCGGATTGTATCGGCGCGCTATTACAGTACGGAAGGTCGCCTGATTAACGAGTATCTGGCTAAACCGGCTGCCCTCAATGCTATGGGCACGCTGGAGTTGTTTGTCGAACGCAAAGAGGCCGAAGGCGGTTCGGGTGCCAACTTTGTGATCCAGTGGGATGCTGGCGTTGCCACCAATCCGCCTATAGTGGAGGCTGTACACGCCGATATCCGGGGCGGCAGTCATGCGCTGACTTTTGTCACCACCGCGCGCGCCATTAATGTCGATAGATAGACATCTGATTAATGTATTGATTATTAATGATTTTTTACGGTTCTTGCGTGTCGATTTGATGCAGGCGCTTTTCTGCCGCTTCCAGTTCATCCGGCAAGCCTAGCAAGACCAATACGTCGCCCGCTTGTAAGATCATGTCTTCACTGGGTTGTGCGCCGTTTACGTTGTAGCGGCGCACAGCTTTGACTTCGACATTCAATGCGTCGAGTTCGACCTCTTCCAAGCGACGACCGACAAAGGGCGAATCCTCTTTGATGAGTGTGTTCAAAAAGCGCGGCTGCAGATCATCGCTGATTCTGACATCATCTTGTGATGGCAGGTAACCGCTGAACATGGTGTAGCGGCGGGCGCGATTGGTCTGGACGTGACGCACCACGCGATTGATCGGCACGCCGGCCATCAGCAGCGCATGGGAGGCCAGCATCACGCTGCCCTCCAGCACTTCAGCCACGACTTCCGCAGCGCCTGCATTCTTCAGCGTTTCGACATTGGAATCATCGTTGGCGCGCACGACCACGGGCAGATCGGGGCGCAGTTCTTTGACGTGGCGCAGGATGTTCAGCGCCGAATGTTTGTCTTTGTAGGTGATCACCAGCACTTTTGCGCGCATCAGGCCTGCGGCGAGCAATACTTCACGTTTGCCGGCATCGCCGTACACCACGCTTTTGCGGGCTTCCGATGCTTCACGTACCCGGTGTGAATCCAGATCCAGTGCGATGAACTTGAGCTTCTCTTCTTCCAGAATACTGGCCAGTTTTTGCCCGCTGCGCCCGTATCCGCACAAAATGATATGGCGGGTGCTGGCCATGCTTTTGATGGCGATCTGGTGCATTTGCAAGGCGCGGTTAGTCCATTCGTCGGAGGAGAAGCGCCGGCTGATGGCCTCGCCGTATTGAATCAGAAAAGGCGCGGTCAGCATGGATAACAGCATGGCGGCCAGGGTAATTTGCAACATTTCACCGTGGATTAAATTCGCCTCGTCTGCCAGGGTCAGCAGCACGAAGCCGAATTCGCCGGCTTGTGCCAGACCAATCCCGCTGCGCAGAGCTACGCCCATGTTGCCCTCAAAGGCACGCGCCAGCAGTGCCAGCAGCAGGGCTTTGAACAGGATGAGGGCAAGTAGAGCTAGCAGTATCCAGCCGAAGTCGGCCGCCACGTCGGTCAGATTCAGCTTCATTCCTATGGTGACAAAAAATAGTCCCAGCAATACATCGCGGAATGGTTTGATATCTTCCTCCACCTGATAGCGATATTCGGTTTCGGAGATCAGCATGCCGGCGACAAATGCGCCCAGCGCCAGAGAAAGTCCCGCCGATTCGGTCAAATAGGCCAATCCCAATGTGATAAACAGCACGTTGAGGGAAAATAATTCTGAGGATTTCTGGCTGGCGACGATGTGAAACCAGCGGCGCATGATGCGCTGACCGAACACAAGCAAAATCAGCAGGACGATGGCGGCCTTGAGCATCGCCAGTCCCAGTGTGGCGGATAAGTTGCCCTGGTCTGCGGCTAACGCCGGGATGATGATTAATAGGGGGACGACGGCCAGGTCCTGAAACAGCAATACGCCCATCATTTGCTGTCCATAAGGGAGATTGATTTCGGCGCGTTCGACCAGCATTTTGCTAACGATCGCCGTGGATGACATGGCCAGCACACCGCCTAACGCCAGACCGGTGCGCCAGTCCAGGCCGAAAGTCCAGGCCGCACTCATCACCAGCAGGGTGCTGGACAGCACTTGTGCACTGCCCAAACCAAACACCGTGTGTTTCATGGCTTTGAGCCGGGTCAGGCTAAATTCCAGTCCGATGCTGAACATCAAAAACACCACGCCAAATTCGGCGAGGTGGCGGGTGCTCGGTGCGTCCGGTATCCAGCCAAAGGCGTGGGGGCCGATCAGTATGCCGACCGCGAGATAGCCTAACATCACCGGCAAACGCAGGATACGGCATACCACCACCACCATGACGGCAGAGGCCAGCAAAATAAGTACAGGAGCTAACGAGTTGTCCATCTGGTTTTGTGCTAAATAGGCGCCCCCCGATAATGCCGTACTCATGCGCACTTTGCAAACCGCATCTCCTCTCGACCTTGCTATAATGCGCCGCATGAATAAATCAATCTCTGCTGCGCCGCGTGCGCTAGAACTGGGACGACAGGTCCTGAATATTGAAGCGGCTGCTGTGCTGGCCTTAAGTTCGCGCCTCGATGACAGCTTTTTGCATGCGCTGGATTTGATACTGCGCTGCGAAGGAAGGGTTATCGTCAGCGGTATGGGTAAGTCGGGGCACATCGCGCGTAAGATCGCCGCGACCATGTCCAGTACCGGTACGCCCGCCTATTTTGTGCATCCGGGTGAGGCCAGTCACGGGGATCTTGGGATGGTGGTTGCTGAGGATGTGTTTATCGCGCTGTCCTACTCCGGTGAAAGTCAGGAATTGATGACCATCGTGCCTATCCTGAAGCGTCAGGGCGCTAAACTGATCAGTATCACCGGATTTCCGTCCTCCAGCCTTGCTCGTGTTGCAGATGTGCATCTGAATGCGGCGGTGGACAAAGAGGCTTGTCCGATGGGGCTGGCGCCGACCACCAGCACGACAGCGACGCTGGCGCTGGGCGATGCGCTGGCGGTGGCACTATTGGATGCCAAGGGTTTCAGTGCGGAAGACTTTGCACGTTCTCATCCGGGTGGTAGTCTGGGGCGACGTTTGCTGACGCGGGTATGCGATATCATGCGCAGCGATAGCCGTATCCCTAGCGTGCAGGACGATGTGATGTTGAGCACGGCGCTGCTGGAGATGTCGCGCAAAGGCGTGGGCATGACGGCGATTGTCGATAAGAATGAGGTGGTTCTGGGTATTTACACCGACGGCGATTTGCGTCGCACGCTGGAGAAGCGGCTTGATTTCAACACCACGCCGGTCAAGAGCGTGATGTCGGTGCATCCTCGCTGCATCAGCGCAGAGAGTCTGGCGGTCGAGGCGGTGCAGTTGATGGAGCAATACAATATCAATCAGATGCTGGTCGTCAATGAGCAGCACCAACTGGTCGGCGCATTGAATATGCACGATTTGCTGCACGCCAAAGTGATTTAAAGCTTCCTTTCTACTCGCTAGCAGCTCATTCATTAAGGAGATTATATGTTTTTAAGTCGCGCAAAATTGATACGCCTGATGGCCTTTGATGTGGATGGCGTGATGACCGATGGCGGTTTGTATCTGTCTGATTCGGGTGATGAATTTAAACGTTTCAACTCGCTGGACGGGCACGGTATCAAGATGTTGCGTGCCAGCGGCGTCGAGGTGGCGATCATCACCGGACGCACTTCGCGTTGCGTTGAGGCGCGCGCTAAAAATCTGGGCATCACCCATGTTTATCAGGGCGCTGAACACAAGCTGGAGGCGATGGTGGATCTGCTGGGTAAGTTGAACCTGTCTCGCGATGCGGCGGCTTATATGGGCGATGATGTGGTCGATCTGTGTGTGATGCGTCATGTGGGGTTGGCGATCAGCGTACCGGATTCACCCGACCTGGTGCGTGAATACTCCAATTATGTGACAAATAGCAGGGGCGGCCACGGCGCGGTGCGCGAGGCTTGTGAGTTGATCATGTCGGCGCAAGGCACGCTGGATGCGCAATTGGCCCCTTATTTGAAATGACCGTAGCTACGCGGACTCGCTACTGGCTGCCATTGTTGCCTTTGCTGGGTCTGTTGGCGTTCGTCTACTGGCTGGACAGCCAGGTACAGCAGGAGGTCGTTGCCGCCATCAACAATCAGCGCCATGACCCCGATGTTATTATGGATAATTTTTCCTCGGTTAAAATGGACAAGTCTGGTATGCCCGGAGTGCTCTTGAACGCCAAACAATTGAGGCATTATCCCGATCACGACACGACGGAGCTTGATTTGCCTCATTTGACGATGTTGAGCGATACGCGTCCTGTTGTGCACATGCGCGGCAATCGGGGCAATATTTCCAGCCACGGTGACGAGGTGGTGTTTCAGGAAAATGTCAGCGTGCTGCGCGAAGCAAGTAAAACCCAAGATGCGATGACCATGACGACGCATTATTTGCGCGTCCTTCCCGAACAGGAGAGGGCAAATACGGATAAAGCGGTCACGATAAAAAATGCCTCCACCACGATCCATGCTATTGGGCTGGAAATGGATAATAAAGCACAAACCCTGAAACTACTCTCTCATGTTAGAAGTGAGTCTTTGCCAAATGTTAAATAAGCTATTGTTTTTTTTGTTTTTTGTTTCTTTTTCTAGCTACGCGGAGCGTGCTGATCGCGATAAGCCTATTAATATCGATGCGGATCAGGTGCTGGTCGATGACGCGAAGCAAACCAGTACTTTTACCGGCAAGGTGGTGTTGATTCAGGGCACGATGGTGATACATGGTGACAAGGTGGTCGTTGTGGAGGATAAGCAAGGGTACAAGCAGGGTACTGCATATGGACACACGGCTAGTTTCAGGCAAAAGCGCGAAGGTCTTGATGAGTACGTTGAGGGTTACGGTGAGCGCATCGTCTACGATACACGTCTGGATACGGTAGATTTTTATGTGCAGGCACGAGTTAAGCGCGCTCAGGATGAGGTGCGCGGCGAGCATATCACCTATAACTCGAAAACAGAAATTTTCCAGGCGGACGATAAAGGCGCAGCATCCGAGACGGGGACATCTAAACGGGTGCACGCAGTTTTGCATTCTAAGCCCAAATCTGGCGATGAAGCGGATGTGCCTAAAGCGGTTCCTTCAGTTCAGCCTGCGGGGGTCAAATGAGTGAGTTGCGTGCGCTTGGTTTGAAGAAGAAATATGGTTTGCGTACGGTGGTGCATGATGCCTCGCTGTCTGTAAAGAGTGGTGAGGTGGTCGGTTTATTAGGGCCTAACGGTGCGGGTAAGACGACTTCGTTTTATATGATAGTCGGTCTGGTGGCTGCTGATGGTGGAAAAATTTTTATAGATAATCAAGATGTTACGCATATGCCCATACACCGGCGTGCGCGACTTGGCTTGGGGTATCTGCCGCAAGAAGCGTCCATCTTTCGCCGCATGACCGTGGCGCAAAACATACAGGCGGTGCTTGAATTGCAAGGTTGGCCTGAGGAAGAAATCAGTCGTCGTCTGGAGGCTTTATTGCAGGATTTGCATATCGAAGCGATACGGAATAATCAGGCGATCAGTCTGTCAGGCGGTGAGCGTCGCCGTGTTGAAATCGCCCGTGCGCTGGCTACTGACCCCCGTTTTATTTTGCTCGATGAACCGTTCGCGGGTGTTGATCCGATTGCGGTGCTGGATATTCAAAAAATCATTCGATTCCTCAAGGAGCGCAATATAGGGGTGCTGATTACCGATCACAATGTTCGCGAAACGCTGGGAATCTGCGACCGCGCCTATATTATTAATGCCGGTGCGGTGATGGCTGAAGGCAAACCGGAGGAAATCATCTACAATGAAGGCGTGAGGAAAGTCTATCTGGGTGAAAACTTCAAGCTTTGAAGTGGTCTCAGTAGAATTTTTCCAGGTAAGACATTAAGTAATGAAAGCATCCCTACAACTTCGCCTTTCTCAGCAACTGACGCTTACTCCTCAGTTGCAACAGTCTATACGGCTACTACAACTCTCCACTCAGGACATGCAGCAGGAAGTCGCGCGCCTGATCGAAGAAAATCCTATGCTGGAACTGGCCGAAGAGGTCGCGTTCAGCAACTTTACCGCCGAGCAGCGCAGCAATGCGGAGTCTGCGGTGTCTTCTGAACCTTCCGAGCCTGAGGTGGAGCGCAACGATGAGGCAACCGAGTCATGGAATGTCGCCACGCATAGCAGCGACGATGAAAACGACAGTTTCCCTGAACAGGCATCGTTGCAGGCGAGCATGCGTGAGTATCTGCATAGTCAGTTGTCGGTTAGTCAGTTAAATCAAAAAGATATACAAATTGTCGGGATGCTGATCGATGCGCTCGATGAGAACGGCTATCTGGCGCAGGATTTGTCTGAATTGGTGGAGTTGTTGCCCGAAGAGCTGGCGATTACACTGGATGACCTTGAAACGGCACTGGTGCAGTTGCAATATCTGGATCAGCCGGGGCTGGGCGCGCGCAATTTAAGCGAATGTCTGGCCTTGCAACTGAAATCCTTGCCGGAGGGGACGCCGCAACGCGATCTGGCGATTACGCTGGTCTGCGATCATTTGGATCTGATCGCCGCGCACGATTTTGCTAAAATTAAAAAGCTATTGCGCTGTTCTGATGATAATCTGCGCACCGCGCAGAGTTTGATCGTCAGTCTTAACCCTAAACCGGGTGCCGAGTTTGATCTGAGCGTGGCCGATTATGTGATTCCCGATGTCATCGTGGAGAAGTACAAGAATAAATGGCGGGTCAGATTGAACAGGGACGCGATGCCCAAGCTGCGCGTGAACCAGATGTATGCGAACATATTGCAACAGCGCGACGATAAGAATGGTTCTCCGCTGACGGCGCAGTTGCAGGAAGCGAATTGGCTGGTTAAAAGTTTAAGGCAGCGGTTTGAGACGATCTTGCGTGTCGCTCAGGAAATTGTCGAACGCCAGGGCGCTTTTTTGGAACACGGCGATATCGGTATGCGCCCGTTGGTGTTGCGCGAAGTTGCCGATGCGCTGGAGTTGCACGAATCGACCGTTTCACGCAGTACTACGCAAAAGTTTATGCGTACCCCGCGTGGAATTTATGAATTTAAATATTTCTTTGGCAGCGGCTTAGTCACTGAAAGTGGTGATGTCTGTTCTTCCGCCGCAATACGCGAACTGATTAAGCAGTTGGTCAGTACGGAAGATACATGTAAACCATTGACGGACGGACGTATGTCAGAAATCTTGGCACAGCAGGGCATAGTTGTCGCCCGGCGTACCATAGCAAAGTATCGGGAAGCGTTGCACATACTCCCGGTGAATCTCCGTAAATCACTCTAAAACAAGGAGCATAAAATGAACCTCCATATAACCGGACACCACCTGGAAATTACTCCAGCTATTCGTGACTATGCGACTGGCAAGTTCAGCAAGATCAAACGCCATTTCGATAATGTCATGGATGTGAACATCATTCTTTCGGTAGAAAAACTGAAACAAAAAGCCGAAGCAACGGTGCATATCAGTGGAAAAAATGTTTTCGTTGAATGCGAGGACGAGAATCTGTATGCCGCTATCGATGCTCTGGTGGATAAACTGGATCGTCAGGTGATGAAGCATAAGGAAAAGTTGTCAGCTCGTCGTCACGATGATACGGGTAATCAAGTTGCAGTAGACGAGTAACAATCAACCTTTCTGGGCGGCAGTAATGCCGCCCTTTGCTTAAGGCATTACGACGATGAACTTAATCAGCAAAATTCTGTTACCCGGTAATATCTTGCTGGATACTGAATCAACCAGCAAAAAGCGCGTCTTTGAGCGTGTAGGTTTGCTGTTCGAAAATCAAATGCAAATTGCGCGCAGCCAGGTGTTTGACAGCTTGTTTGCACGTGAAAAATTAGGTTCGACGGGGCTGGGGCAAGGCGTGGCCATTCCGCATGGTCGTATTCCCAAGTTGCGTGACGCAACGGCTGCTTTTGTCAGAGCCACTCATCCAATTCCGTTCGATGCTCCAGACGGACAGCCGGTATCACTGATTTTTGTCTTGCTCGTCCCCGAGTTGGCGACAGATTTGCACCTGCAAATTTTAGGTGAGCTGGCACAGATGTTCAGTGACGTCAATTTCCGTAAACAGTTAAATGAATGTGCGGATGTTGACGGTATTCATCGACTCTTCCATGGCTGGGAAGGTGCTGCATGAGTCAGGTTGATATCCGGCAGTTGTTTGAAGATAAGCAAGCGCGGCTGGAGTTGACTCGCGTAGCCGGAATAGATGGTATAGATCGAATTATAGATAGTGAAGCGGTCGAAGGCTCAAATCGTGAGATGGTCGGACATTTGAGTCTGATCCATCCGAGCTGGGTGCAGGTGTTGAGCGAGAATGAGCTCGATTATCTGCGCAACTTGAGCGCGGAAGAAAGAAATAACGCTTTTGAGCAAATTGAGCAAAACGGGACTACCTGCCTTATTGTCGCCGGAGCGGTCAATATCCCGCAAGAGCTGATCGATTTTGCCAACCGATGCAGTATTCCGCTGTTTGCCTCCCCTAAACTCAGCGTGCACCTGATGTGGTTGATCCGGCATTATCTGGCCAAGGAGCTGGCTGAATTCACCACGCGTCACGGAGTGTTTCTGGATGTGTTGGGCGTAGGGGTGATGATTACCGGGGAGAGCGCGGTCGGGAAGAGTGAATTGGGACTGGAGCTCATCACGCGCGGTAGCGGCCTGGTGGCTGATGACGTGGTCGAGTTGCACAGAATTACCCCTGATACGCTGGAGGGACGTTGTCCCGAGTTGCTGCGCGATTTTTTGGAAGTGCGCGGCTTGGGCGTGCTGAATATCCGCACCATGTTCGGTGAGACCTCGGTACGGCGTAAAAAGAGTTTGAAGCTTATCGTTTATCTGCACCGGACGCGGGATGGTGAATTGTCGCAAATCGAGCGACTGCCGCTGGTGTCCACACATCAAGAAATACTCGGCGTGAAAATCGACGCGGTCAATATACCTGTGGTGGCAGGACGCAATCTTGCTGTACTGGTGGAAGCCGCTGCGCGTAATTTCGTTTTACAGCAACGCGGCATTAACACAATGCAAGAATTTATTAGTCGTCACGATCAGATGTTGCTAGGCGATTGACGGATATGACAAAAAGACTCTATCTGGTGAATCGGTCATATTTGTTCCTCCACTTCAATCCTCCGCAAGCCGGGGAGGCGACGAACGCATCGCAACGCGGGTATCACACTTAGTATGCAGCTATTTTTGTTAAGCGGTTTATCAGGCTCCGGCAAGAGCGTTGCCTTAAAAGTGCTCGAGGACAGTGGCTTTTATTGCGTCGACAATCTGCCGGCAGAACTTTTGACCGGCCTGGTTGAATATTTGATCGCGGGCGGCTACGATAAAATGGCTGTCAGCATCGATGTGCGCAGCGCAAACAGTGTGCAGATACTGCCGGAAATTTTACAGGAGCTCAGGCAAAAAAATCTGGCGGTGCATGTGTTGTTTCTGGATGCGAAGTCCGATACGCTGGTTAAGCGTTTTTCAGAAACGCGACGAATGCATCCATTGAGCGACGGCATGAGAACTCTGCCAGAGTGCGTGCAGGCCGAGCGCGAGTTGCTGGCAGGTATCAGCAATATCGGCCATCATATCGATACCAGCGAACTGGGTGCGAATGCGCTCCGAGCGTGGATCAAGCAGTTTATTAAGCTAGATCGCGCTCGACTGACGTTAATGTTTGAGTCTTTTGGCTTTAAGCATGGCATCCCGCTCGATGCCGATTATGTTTTCGATGTACGATGCCTGCCGAATCCTTATTACGATTTGACCTTGCGTCCATACACGGGGCAGGATGAGCCGGTTGCGAGATTCTTGGAAGGTGCGCCAGCTACTCAGCAGATGTTCGCTGATATTGCTGGTTTTGTTGAGCGTTGGCTGCCCAATTTTATCGCAGATAACCGCAGTTATTTAACGATCGCTATCGGGTGCACCGGAGGCCAGCATCGCTCGGTCTATCTTTGTGAAAAACTCACGCAGTACTTTGAATCCCGCCAGCAAGTTATATTGCGACACCGCGAATTGACCTAACGATGGCCGTGCTGCAGCACATCAAACTAGGGGACTGGCTGACGCTGTTGCTGGGCGGTGTCAGTGTGGTATTGCTAGCCTTGAAGTTATGGAGTGGCGACCTTGCTGATAAAGCGGTAATCCGCAGTGGCGGCAAAGTGTTTCTCGAGGTGGCGTTGTCGAAAGACCAGCAGATTGAGGTCCCGGGGCCGCTGGGTATCAGTGTCATCGCGATTAAAGATCGACGTGTGCGCATCGCCTCTGACCCCAGCCCACGTCAATACTGTGTGAGGCAGGGCTGGTTGCAACAGGCCGGTGAGATTGCTTTATGTTTGCCAAATCAAGTCAGCGTCGAATTAACGGGTAGCAATAAACGCTATGACAGCCTCAACTACTGAGAAACAGGTAGTGGATGAAAAACCGCAGGGGTCTTCGCCTAAAAACATAGTCGCGCTTTGCGCTCGTTGTTTTGAGCGAGTTGGAAGGGGCGAAGGAAAAGGTCCATCTTCCATCCTGCTTCAAACTACCGATGAAGATCATCATGTCGCGCGGATGGCGGCGGTGGCGCTCGGGTTAACTGTACTGGAAGGCGCAATCCCCTCGCCACTGCCGGGAGTGAAGCCCGGGTTGGCTAATATCGTGACCTTGATCGTGCTGGCGCGCTATGGTTGGCGCACTGCTGTTTGGGTATCATTGCTCCGCGTATTTGCCGGCAGTTTGCTGTTCGGTAATTTTCTTACGCCGGGATTCTTTCTTGCTTTGTCCGGTGCGCTGTTTAGTCTGCTGGTGTTGGCTTTCGCGCGGCATTTGCCCTCATGCTGGTTTGGTCCTGTCAGTCACAGCATTTATGGTGCCTTTGCGCATATTGCGGGGCAGATGGCGGTGGTCTATGTTTGGCTGATTCCAAACCCCGGTATCGCCTATCTGATACCTATTCTTACAGCTGCGGCGCTGGTATTTGGTGCGCTGAACGGCCTGATTGCCGCGCGTTTCATGGATAATGCGGAAAATATATAATCTGGATACGTGGTTGGTAAGTTGTGGCTCGCGTATAGTTTTCTATGAAATTTGATTGTGGTTTGCTTTGCTACTTTTATCGGCAAGCAATAAAGTAGAAAATCCGCTTCGTGTAAATGTTGTGCGAGTTTTACGTTTGCTGTACTGTTTCAGGTTGATTGCCAAAGCCAAATATACATGGACTATTCCTGCTAAGGTATGAAAGGCATAGTTGCCAGATGTGCGTAAATAACCGAGTAGAGTGGCATGTGTGAGTTGAGAAAGTTATAACGGAAATTTTATGAAAATCAAACAATTATCGAGTACCGATGCAAATTTTAGCGCTGAGCTGACCGCTTTGCTGGCGTTTGAAGAAACGGCGGATGAAAAGCTGGAGGCGACGGTCGCATCCATTTTGGCGGATGTGAAAGTGCGCGGCGATGCAGCTGTTCTGGACTACACCGGCAGATTTGACCGCTTGTCGTTGTCCGGTGCCAAAGAGATGGAATTGCCGCGCGAGGAATTGCGTGCTGCCTTTGAAGGTTTGCCTGAAGCGCAGCGTTTAGCCCTTGAGGCTGCCGCCGCCCGCGTGACTGAATACCATCAAAAACAGGTTCAACCATCGTGGAGCTATACCGATGCAGACGGCACACTGTTGGGGCAGCAGGTAACGCCGCTGGATCGCGTGGGGCTGTATGTGCCGGGGGGTAAAGCGGCATATCCCTCGTCGGTACTGATGAATGCCCTGCCAGCTAAGGTGGCGGGGGTGAGTGAGTTGATTATGGTAGTTCCCACACCGGATGGCGTGAAGAATCAATTGGTGTTGGCCGCCGCCCACTTGTCTGGTGTAGATAGGGTGTTTACGATAGGCGGTGCTCAGGCAGTCGCTGCTTTGGCATATGGAACGGCAACCATTCCTAAGGTTGATAAGATCGTAGGTCCCGGAAATGCCTATGTCGCGGCGGCGAAACGTCGTGTGTTTGGCATCTGTGGAATCGACATGATCGCAGGACCCTCTGAAATTCTGGTGATTTGCGACGGGCAGACTGATCCGGACTGGATTGCAATGGATCTGTTCTCGCAGGCTGAGCACGACGAACTTGCGCAGGCAATTTTAATTTCTCCCGATTTGGACTTTATTAGGGCTGTCGCGGCAAGCGCAGACCGTTTGCTGGAACAGATGCCGCGCCGTGAAATTATTAAAACGGCGCTGGAGAGTCGCGGTGCATTGATACATGTGGCAAGTCTCGATGAAGCCTGTGAGATCAGCAATCGAATCGCCCCTGAGCATCTGGAAATGTCAGTGGAAGATCCTGCGTCATGGTTGCCAAAATTAAAACATGCCGGTGCGATCTTCATGGGGCGTTACACCTCTGAATCATTGGGAGATTATTGCGCAGGACCTAATCACGTATTGCCCACTTCGGGTACGGCAAGGTTTTCTTCACCCCTCGGTGTGTACGATTTTCAAAAACGCAGCAGCCTGATACAGGTGTCGCAAAAAGGTGCGCAGGGGTTGGGAAAAATTGCCGCGACCTTGGCTTTTGGTGAAGGATTGCAGGCTCATGCGCAGTCAGCGTTGTACAGAACGCAAATAAAATAGCATTTATTGAAAATAACAGTTGACAGGGTGCTCTGTTATTGGAATAATGCTGCTCCAGTTTTGGAGGGGTGGCCGAGTGGTTAAAGGCAGCAGACTGTAAATCTGCCCTCTCAGAGTACGAAGGTTCGAATCCTTCCCCCTCCACCAAAATTAAGTCTG
>Ga0208863_1000659_pt1 | contig 28781 bp, 21 predicted proteins | sample RifOxyD3_FD_184040 | JGI IMG/M metagenome (GOLD analysis project Ga0208863, IMG submission 184040) | Soil microbial communities from Rifle, Colorado - Rifle Oxygen_injection D3 (SPAdes) | ecosystem: Environmental > Terrestrial > Deep subsurface > Rock core/Sediment | place: Rifle, Colorado...
TGCTATCGTGATAAGCTCTATGCACGATAGCATTACCGTCAATTATAACTAACTTTTTCATATTAAAATTATTTAACACTTGTCCCGTACTGAGGAACGAAGTCGGGATTACCGTCGATTATTACTAGTTTTTTGAAATTTTCAGATTTTTTCATAGTTCTTATATTTTAGCATAGTGAGCAAAATAAGCAAAGTAAGCCAATTAGTTTATAAAGTATATGAACTTGAAAATGAAAGATTCTATATACTTTTGACTAAATAAAGATGAACAGTTATACTTTAATTACTTTATCTATATATTTATGAAAAACATCAATCTACATATTCTCCAAGCCAATCCTTTACTAAAACCCTATAATTCCAGATTAAAAAAGGAGTTTGATTTAGTATTGAAACAGATTTCCAAATATCTAGACACTAAAGATGTTGATATTTTAGTTGTAGAAGACGGAACTCGTGTAGGTAGCGCTGTAGAGACCAGAATAATAAACGACAATGTGCTAGCGGTTACTTTCAACACCAAACACAAAAATTTCAAAAAATATTTCAAACAATACGTCAGACGCCCTGTTTCTTATGATCTTTATTCATTAAGTATTTATCAAAAGTTTGGCTTTCCTAAGACACTATTAGAAGAAATGTTACTGCACGGCGTGGCCCTAAATTTTGAAAAAACAATTACCAAATTCGCTCTAGCCGAAAATTTTGAATTAAACAAAAATGAAGTTGATGACCTGATAAATAAAAATAAAAAAAATTTTAAGCTAAAAAATTACAACCCTGCCAAATGGTTTCATAATCCCAAAAGCAAACCTGCGTATATTGGTAGAGTAATAGGCTATTTCCTGGTAAAAAATTATTTGCAGGAAAATAAAGATACGAAACTGGACGATCTATTAAAATTAAGCCCAAAACAACTAGCCAAACTTATCCAAATTAAAAAATAGTCCTAAAAAGACTATTTTTTACTTTTTAAACTACTTTTGACTTTCTTGCCCGCCTTGGGAGGGATGAACTTTAAAGTCTTTCGACTAGCACCTTCTTGACTTTTCAACCCTTTTTCCCTATAATCTACCTATTAATTCATTTATTTTTAATTTATAAAGTAGAGTATGCTAACAACACTACTGCTTATCGGACCAGCCGTTTTAGCGATTGGTTACGGTATCTTTTTAATTCAATGGATAAACAAGAAGCCAACAGGTTCTGAACGCATGCAAAATATTGCTCGCGCTATCCAAGAAGGTGCCAAAGCTTATTTGGCTCGCCAATATAAGACTATTTCTTATGTGGCTATCCTTGTTTTCTTGGTTCTTGGACTAACTTTAGGCTGGATGACTGGTCTAGGTTTCCTAGTTGGAGCTCTTTTCTCTGGAATTGCTGGTTTTGTAGGTATGAATGTATCTGTCAAAGCCAATGTTCGTACTACAGAAGCTGCAAAAAAAGGTTTGAAAGCTGCGCTTGATGTAGCTGTCAAAGGCGGTACTGTTACTGGTTTATTAGTAGTCGGTCTTGGACTTTTGGGAGTTGCTGGTTTTTATTTATTGACCAAAGACCTAGATGCTCTTATTGGATTAGCTTTCGGTGGTAGTCTTATTTCTATCTTTGCTCGTATCGGTGGTGGTATTTTTACCAAAGCTGCTGACGTCGGAGCTGATTTAGTTGGAAAAGTAGAAAAAGGTATTCCAGAAGATGATCCTCGCAATCCAGCTGTAATCGCTGATAATGTAGGTGACAACGTAGGTGACTGTGCTGGTATGGCTGCTGACTTATTTGAAACTTACGCGGTAACTGCTGTAGCTGCGATGGTACTTGGTGGACTTACTTTTGTAGGTACTACTGCTGGTATTATGTTTCCTCTTATGCTTGGAGCTGTTTCTATTATTGCTTCAATCTTTGGAAGTTTCTTCATCAGACTTGGTAAAAAGAACAACATTATGGGCGCTTTGTACAAAGGTCTAATAATGTCTGGTTTATTTTCAATGGTTGGTTTCTTTTTCTTGAGTAAACATTATGCTGCTGACTTGAATGCGACTACAGCTGATGTTTTTTGGACAACTGTAGTTGGTATCGTACTTACTGGTGCTATGGTTTGGATTACAGAATATTACACTTCAACCAAATATGCTCCTGTAAAACAAATTGCTAAATCAAGTGAAACTGGTCATGGTACCAATGTTATCACAGGTCTAGCAGTATCAATGAAGTCAACAGCTTTGCCAGTACTTGCAATCGTACTTGGTATGCTTGTTGCTCATCACTTCATGGGACTTTATGGAGTAGCTATCGCTGCTATGTCTATGCTTTCTCTTACTGGTATTGTCGTAGCAATCGACGCTTATGGACCTATCACAGACAATGCTGGTGGTATCGCTGAAATGGCCGAACTAGGTGACGATGTTAGAAATGTCACAGATCCTCTTGATGCTGTTGGCAACACAACCAAAGCTGTAACAAAAGGTTATGCTATCGCTTCTGCTGCTTTAGCTGCTCTAGTACTATTTGCAGATTTCACTCACAAACTTGATGCGGAAGGTATTAGTACAGTATTTAGAATTGATGATCCAAAAGTTTTGACAGGTTTGTTTATTGGTGGTTTACTTCCTTACTTATTTGGTTCATTACTAATGCAATCAGTAGGCAAAGTAGCTGGTAGTGTAGTAGAAGAAGTTCGCAGACAATTCCGTGAAATCAAAGGTATTATGGAAGGTCAAGCCAAACCTGACTATGCCAAAACAGTAGATATCGTAACCAAAGGTGCTATCGGTCAAATGATTTTGCCAGCAGTTATCCCTGTTGTAGCTCCAATCTTAGTTGGTTATTTCTTGGGTGCTGCTGCTCTTGGTGGTTTACTAGTTGGTACTATTATTACCGGTCTATTTGTCGCAATATCAATGACTACAGGTGGTGGTGCTTGGGACAATGCTAAAAAATATATTGAAGAAGGCCATCACGGTGGAAAAGGAAGTTTTGCTCATCAAGCTGCTGTCACTGGTGACACTGTAGGTGACCCATACAAGGACACAGCTGGCCCTGCAATCAATCCTATGATCAAAGTGGCTAACATTGTGGCTTTGCTTATAATTGGAATCCTCAAGTAAAACACTACAACATTTAAACACAAAAACACTCTCGAATTGAGAGTGTTTTTTTATTTTATGAGTTTGGTCCGCGCGCGTACGCCCGGACCGCCCCCCTTCAAACCCCCGTGACATTTTCCAACCCCTTGACGAGGAAGGACGCGACGTCCTCCTCGCCGAAGAGATTGAACAAAGCGTCCCACACAAGGGACGCGAAAATGCCGATGATGGCCTCCAAAATTGCGTTCATACGCACCTCCTCAACAAACAATAACACCAAAAAATCTTCTCGTCAAAAGCGCTTATCCCATAACTCGTACCACGTATCGATTTGTTACGTGTTATGTGGTACGCGATACGAAAATCTTTACAAAAAGCAAATACTTATCCAAAGATTGACAATTTGATAAAAATACGCTATATTACAGCCACTTTTAATCAAAATTAACGCATTATCCTGGTCAATTCCCGCGTAAACTTGTCCGCCGTAGCTCTACGAAGTAAGAGAGAAGGAGGATCCGCGTAAAAATCAGTGTAACTCCGCGTTTTAAAAAAATAAAGTATGGAACACAAATCACAAAAATTAGAAAATTCTCAAATGGAATTCACAGTTACTGTTACTCCAAAAGATTACCAAAAACATCTAGAAACAGCAGCTCAACACATCTCAAATCGTGTTGCTATCAAAGGCTTCCGTAAAGGCAAAGCCCCTTATGATATGGTCAAAAAAGAAGTAGGCAATATGAAACTTATGCAAGAAGCTCTAGAAGATATCATCCAAGAAAGTTTCTTTCAAGCTGTGAAGGCCGAAAAAGTAGATACAATCGGTATGCCAGAAATCAATGTTCAAAAAATGGCTCCAGACAATGATATTATTTATACTGCCAAAGTTGCTCTAATACCAAAGGTAACATTGCCAAAACTAGATAGTATAAAAATAAAAAGAACAGTCAAGAAAGTAAGTGACAAAGATGTTGATGAAACAATTGAAAACTTACGTAAAATGCAAGCCAAAGAAGTTGTAAAAGAAGGCAAAGCCAACAAAGACGACAAAATTGTTATTGATATGAATTTACTTCTTGCTGGAATACCAGTCGAAGGTGGACAAGCCAATGACTATGGTGTTTATCTAGGAGAAGAACACCAACACATCCCAGGTTTCAACGAAGCACTACTTGATTTGAAAAAAGATGATGAAAAAGAATTTGATCTCCCTTTCCCAAAAAATTATCACAGTCAACAATTGGCTGGTAATACAGGTACTTTCAAAGTAAAAGTAAAAGATGTTTTTACGAGAGTCATGCCAGAAGTAGATGAAGCTTTTGCCAAAGCTCTTGGACAAGACAGTGTCGAAAAATTACGTGAACTTATCAAAGAAAATCTTGGACACGAAGCGCAGCACAAAGCTGATGAAGTAGCTGAAATAGAAATGTTTGAAACACTTATCAAAGCATGTAACTTTGATGAAATTCCAAATGTACTAGTCGACGCTGAACGCAAAAAGATGTTTTACGAATTACGTAGTGATTTGGAAAAACATGGCGTCAGTATTGAACAATATTTACAAGATATCAAAAAGAATGAAAAAGATTTGGAAGCAGACTTCAAAGCAAAAGCAACTGACAGAGCCAAAGCTTCACTATTATCTCGTGAAGTTGCTCTAGAAAATAAACTTGAAGTAAGCAAAGAAGAATTAGAAACGGAAGTAAAAAAATTACGTGAATATTACAAAGAGACTGCTGAATATCTAGAAAATTTGAAAAAACCAGAAGTAATTGATTCTATTCACAACATGCTTCTAAACAAAAAAGTTGTGGCTTTCTTAGCTGACAAACTAATAGATGGTCAAAGACACATTCATGAAGAACATTCTCATGGACATGCCATGGCTGAAGCAGATCACGAAGATCATGAAGATCATACTGGTCATAATCACTAAAAAATATTTCAATAAAAAAACATTCTCTAATTAGAGAATGTTTTTTTGTTTTGAGAGAGCCTCCATCATATGCCCCAGCAACTTATAGGTTTTAACCTTAATAGATTCCTGTGTCGCCCAACCAGCTCGATAAGTCAAGACGTGATTACTCAGATTGTCTCTCAATTTCCCATTAATATTTTCATTTAGACAAAGTGTTTTTGTGGTTGGAAGTCCTGAATAAACATCAAGCCCAACAAACAATTCATTATTTAACATTCTTCTAGTAAGCTCTTCTTGATTTAGAGCATTTCCATCACTGGTGTTAACAAAGTAAGAACCATTTTTAATCAGTGCCAATTTTTCTTGAGAAAGTAAATTTGGAACTTTGTGTGCTTTTATATTCAAAGAAATAATATCCGCTGTTTGCAATAAACTATCCAAATCACAATGTGTGTATATACTACTTTCTTTTTTATTTCCAGTATACAAAATATTCATGCCAAAACTTCTAGCTATTTCGGCAACTCTTCCACCAATTCTACCAAGTCCTATTACACCAAGCCTTTTATTTTTTAAACTTTCGTCATAACTATTTACAGATTGTATATCTATACAATTATTTTTTTTGATTCTTTTTATTTTTTCTATGGTTATTTTATCTAAATCATTAGAATCAAAAACAACAAAATCGTTTAAAGCTAAAAGCTTATAAAAATTAGCAATATTAGAATTAATATCTTGCAAAGATACAACATGAGCTTTGAAACCTTTCTCAAGAATATTTGATAAATAATCAAATTTTTTTGAAGTATACAAAATTCCAATATTTTTACCTTCAATAAGTTTTGGTGGAATTATGTCATCTAGTTTTCTTTCTGTCATATCACCATAATGTTTTAGAGATCTACCTATCTTATGGAACTGATGAGAAAACTTTCCTTTTCTAGTATTTTTTTCATTTATAGACATTTTTCTGTAATGAGAAAAAAGACGTAACAAAACTCCAATAGCAATATCTTCTTCATTTTCAAATTTACTTTCTGTTCTTTTGTTTCTTTCAATTAATTCTAAAAACATATTTATCTCCAACTCCGCAACAGAATCTGTACCATAATCATCCACACAACCAGTGTAAATTCCTTTTTCATTGGACATTTTCACATTCAATCTATGTTCGTATTCGTGTGTCCAAGTGAGTATAGCCCTAGGATTTATTCTTTCCAAAACCAAATCTGGGATAGCTGTCCAACAAGTTATAATACAGTCAGCATCTTTGACCCTATTATACAAATTTTGAGCAGGAATATCATCTCTTAGACTCACTTCAACATAACAATGTCCTGTTTTTAATTTCTCATGAACTTCAGGATTTATACCATCAAAACTTTCAGGAAGTGAAGATGGCCAAATAATTATATTAGCATCATCTGGCAAAGAATAACCTTCTGGAAGTTTCCACTCTTTTTCTACTTGATCAAATTCAAGAGGAACCCTTTCAATTTTAGGATTTTCAACTAGTTTCTTTAAGATTATTTCATGCTCTGGATAAAATATGACAGTATCCAAGACCACTATTTTTTTAAATTTATCCATAATAACTTATTATTTATATAATATCTTTTTTTATAGCCATCATACCAGGTTTAACTCTACCATCAATAACTTCTTGCAAAGATTCTGCTAAAACTCGAGGATGTTGTGCCATCTTTGCAATTTCAGGAGATAACAGTTTGATAAATTCATCACCAAGAGTTGAAGGAGAAATGAGACCTGTTGGCAAGTAATATGCTTCCAAAATGTCTGAATAATGTCTATTAAGTTCAACAATATAAGAAGCCAACCCGGAATTTATCATAGAGTATGTAATCAAATCTTTGGGTTTTTTGCTAGTATTTCCAGCAAACCAAATAAATTTAATTGGTGTGGCTTGTTTTTGAAATTTCAATACAATATTTTTATTAAGTAAAATACTACCAACAAGTTTAGCATTAACACATTGTTTAATATTATCCTCTGATAAATTTTCCAAAGAAAAATGAACATTACCACCATCTGCCAACATTAAGGATAAATCTAAACTTTTGATTTCACTTAATAACCTCTTAATACTTTTTTCATTTGATATATCACATTTCCTTTCGTGCCAACAATGTTTATCAACTTTTTTGGCACTACGCCCATAGATCCATATTTCATAACCTTTTTCATGTAAATAATTTGCCAAAAAGCGACCTATAGATTTTTCTTTATTACCTGCTATTAATGCAACTTTTTTCTTTGGTTTTTGTGCAAAAAAGAAAGCCCACCCCATTTTTTTGTCCTTAACAGACAATACAATCTTTTCATATCTTTCTTTCAAATTTCTATAAGTTTCATCTTTGTTATTATCAAATTTAATTATTTTCTGAGCAAGTTTATTATAAGTTCTAATCATATCATCATCTCTTCTCTCTGATTTCACAATAGATAGGCCAAGACCTTTAAGAATACGTTCATATATACTAAATGATATTCGTTCATTCCAATTTACTAAATTGTATATTAGTTTCTTTTCATTTTGTGAGTTTGCCGGAGCTTCAGAAACAAAATCTGCAATAGCTAAAACACCACCAGGAGATAATAAGCGATAAATATTATCAAACAAAGATTGTTTGTTTGTAATTAAAAGAATTGCGTCTTGACTAATGATGTGTGTAAACAAACTATCTTTATCAAAAATCTTATCAAGTTCACCTCCACTAGCCCTTATAAATTTCACTTTTATTTTAGGTAATCCTTTGAGAATTTTGTCTTTATTTAATTTTGTCAGATGATTTTTTGCATCTTTAATTTGTTCATCACTCAAATCAACTCCCACACCTCTACAATTATTTTTATTACAAATATCTATCAAGGTTCTTCCTGTACCACAACCAATATCCAATACGGATGATTCTTTTGTGATAGGATAAATATCAGAAATTTCTTTTATAAGGTGATCAGTTGCATTTTTATAAGCTTTTTCAAGTGAGTCTTTTTCATTTTTAAATAAACCTACATGCAGAGTATGATTTTTTTCATCCCAAGTTTCATCATAAAACTTTTTGAGATAATTGAACTTGTATCTTGTTTTGTCCTCAGTGTTAGCCATAAAAAATTTATTAATTAATAAATAAATATATCATTATTATACAATTTTGTCAATATATTGACTAGTTATTATATATAATGTATAATAAAAATATACAAATTAATTATAAATGTTTATACCTTAGATATGGAATCAAAAACAGAAATGAACCAAAACCTTTACACTTCCCTCAAAGAACTTGGTCTCACAGAAGGTGAGGCCAACTTATACACAACCTCACTTTCACTTGGCCCTTCCACTATTGCTTCACTAGCTGACCATCTCAATATACCACGACCAAATGTCTACAAAATCATCACAGGGCTTGAAAAACAAGGCTTATCAAAATTTTCCGAAAGAAAAAAGTACACGCGCACTTTTATGGTAGAGCCTCCAACAGTAGTACTCAGCAAGGTACGTCAAAAAAGAGAAGACTTCTCAACTCTAGATCATACACTTGTAGGTTCCATGCCGGATTTGTTAGCTCTTTACCACCAAGGTGAAACTCCAACAAAAATAAAAATTTTTCAAGGAGAAGATCAATGGATGAAAATATTTTTTCAAATTTTAGAAGAAACAAAAGACACTATTAGTTTTTTTGGTTCAGCTGATGCCTTTATTGATATGATATCTTGGGAAACAGAAAACAAATGGATCAAAAAAAGAGTTGAAAAAAATATTCATCTTAATGCACTTTTGATACCAGGCACAGATGCCCAAAAACTAAAAGAAAACGATGAGGGACAACTACGTACAACGCGTTTTTTTCGAGGTCAAACCCCCTTTGTTACAGGTTTTATGTTATATGCAAACAAAGTAATAGTTTGGCAACCAAAAGCACCTCTGGCAGTACTGATTGAGGACGAATATATTGTACAAATGTTACGTAGTATATTTGATACACTTTGGATATCTTAAAACAAAAAAACATTCTCTACTTAGAGAATGTTTTTTTAATTTACATTTCAATTTCAACAATTTTACTTTTACTCGTCTCACCTCTCACAATCCTAATTTTTGATTTAGCCACATTATATTCTTTACTGAGTATTTCTATAAGTTTTTTATTAGCTTCACCATCAACAGGAGGGGAAGTCAATTTCACCTTCAATTCAGTCTCGGAAATCTTTATAACCTTGTTTAAAGAAGATTTTGGTATTACTTTTATATTTAGACGCATAACTTTTCAATTTACTTTATTTGTCTAGCTAAATCACAACCCGTTTAAATTAAATTACATTGTCCTATTGCCATATTGTTCCATTGTAGAAACCTAAAGTCAGTGGGACAGTGGGGCAATGGAACAATTTTCTACACAAAACCCAATTATCTGCGTGTATCTGCGTAAAAATCCGCGCAATTCCGCGTTTCCTACTTAGGAAGATCAACACCACCCTTAGACCAAGGATTACAGCGCATTATTCTCCACAAAGTTTGAGGAATTCCCTTTATTAAGCCTTTTTTCTTAATTATCTCATGACCATATTCACTACAAGTAGGATAAAAACGACAATATCCATTTGGAAATCTTCGCTTAAATAAGCCATGATCCGGAGACAAAGTCTTTTGATAAAGCTTTATCAACAACAAAACAGGCACACGAGGTAAATATAGTAATTTTTTTAAAAAGTGCTTCATAGAGCCAAAAAATACAATTAATAAAAATTATTAGAAATCTTTCCAAGCAAAGATGATTCGTCTGAGTTGAAAAATTAAAAATCCTAAATACTTTTAAAAAACAAATAAATAAAATAAAAAAATTAATTAATCAAAAATATATATTTTATAAAAAGCAAATATATTGGCTACAACTAGCAAAATTATTGAATTAACAAACGGGATTTTTTGAGACAAAAAATAATATCTTCTTCAATTTTGTGGTAATCAGCTTCCAAAATACTATTCTTAGCCATAAAGCCAATCAAATAACCTATTTTTATTTTATTTTCTTTAAGTAACAATCTAATGACTTCACGCATTTTACGTCTAACAGCATTACGTTTTACAGCACTCTTACTTATTTTAACACCAACACTAAAACCAATTTTGAGATCTGTCACCTTAAATTGTCTACGAGGATACTTATCCAATTCTATTTTCCAAGCTTTCATAGTCAAATCACGAGCACCCACAAAAGCACCTTCGTTAAAAAGCACTTCCCATTCTTTGGTACCACGTAATCTATTGTTTTTAGCGAGCATACGTTTTGTTATTGTAGTTAATTAAACGATATATTACTATACTTGAACGAACCTCACCCCAGCCCTCTCCTACCAGGAGAGGGAGCATAATTCCCCTCCCATCGTAGGGGAGGGGTTAGGGGTGAGGTTCGGTGTTAAAGAGTATTATCGCCAATCTACTACATAATTATTTATAACAATTATAACACAAAAACCTCGTAAAAACGAGGTATTGTTGATATTCTAATAAAAACAGTCAATTAACGTGTCTTTCTTGTGCGTTTACCAGTTTTTTCGTCACTAACAGTCAATTTCTTTCTACCTTTATCACGACGCGCTTTTAGAACTTTACGACCATCTTTAGTTTTCATTCTTTCTAGAAAACCATGGGTTTTAGCTCTTTTGCGTTTCTTTGGTTGGTATGTTCTTTTTGGCATACATTCTATTTTTTAAATAATGTAGCTATATAATACTAAAAAATAGCATTTCTGTCAAGAGCCTTTAATAACAAAGATTAGTTTGCAACAATCGACTAAGAGATATTGGGCAGTTTACCATACTATTATAAGTAATAAAATTATTGAACCATTGCCCCATTGTTCCATTGTAATCGAAACACCAATTTAAAATGACAATGGAACAATGTCCTTATAAAAAATTGACCTTTCTTTCAAAATCAGTCATAGTAGGACCTAGATATCCACACCATCCACAGTTTTTCCACAAACTATACACTTTTGGCTATTTTTACATCATTTTTCAAATTAACAAAGTGTGCTAAAATAAGAAACATAATATGAAATTACGTGAGGAGTTACCTTTTTACGTAATAACTTTTTTAAAAGTCTATGACTACTCACGAAATTTGGCAAGCCGTACTAGCAGAATTCGAATTGACACTGTCTAAAGCAAACTTCACAACTTGGTTCAAAAATACTGGTATCGCCAACTACGATGATGGCAAAGCTATGATCTGTGTACCAAATACTTTTACAAAAAGTTGGTTAGAAAAAAAACACCATTCACAAATAATAAAAATTTTGGAAAGAGTAACTGGCAAACCAATAAAAAAAGTTGATTACGTTGTTGAAAATATAAAAAATATAAAGAATGAAGAATGTAAACTTTCAGGACAACCTCCTCAAATTTCTACTATCACTAATCCACTTTACAACAACCAACGAAAAAATACTTTAGTACAACAATTTGGTCTTAATCCAAAATATACTTTTGAAACATTCGTGGTTGGTAAAGGTAATGAGTTGGCACATGCGGCTTCTCAAGCTGTTGCCCGTCGTCCTGGCGAATCATACAATCCTCTATTTATTTATGGAGGAGTCGGACTTGGTAAAACTCATTTGATACAAGCGATTGGCCACACCATGCTTGAGGCTAATCCACAAACAAAAATTTTATACGTCAGTTCTGAAAAATTTACCAATGAATTTGTCTCTTCTGTAAAAGAAGGTCGTGCCAAAGAATTCAAAGATCGTTATCGTAATGTAGATCTTTTACTAATTGATGATATTCAATTCATTGGTGGTAAAGAACAAACACAAGAAGAATTTTTTCACACTTTCAATGAACTTCATCAACAAGGTAAACAAGTAGTTCTAACAAGTGATCGTCCACCAAAAGCAATTCCTGCTTTAGAAGATAGATTGAAAAGTAGATTTGAGTGGGGAATGATTGCTGATATTTCTGCTCCAGATTTTGAAACACGTCTGGCTATCTTACAAAAGAAAGCTCAAGAAAAAGATTTCAAAATTGATGAAAAAATGATTCAATTTATTGCAACTCAAGTTCAAAATAATATTCGTGAACTTGAAGGAGCTTTGAACAAAATAATTGCTTATCACGAATTAAAAAATATTATACCTACTGAAGAAACATTGAAGCAAGTACTATCAAGTTTTGCAGAACAAAGTATGAAGCGTTCGTTGACACCTCGTGAAGTTGTCAACGTAGTAGCAAGTTACTTTGACATCTCAATAGAAGATGTACTCGGAAAAAGTCGTGAAAAAAAATTAGCTTTCCCTCGTCAAATAATAATGTATTTACTACGTGAAGAATTGAAATTATCCTATCCAAATATCGGTGACGAGTTAGGTGGTAGAGACCACACCACAGCTATGCATGCTCATACCAAGATTTCAACCAATATTGATAATGATCTAAAACTAAAACAAGATTTGGAAATGATAAAACAAAGACTTTACGCGAATTCTATTTAAAAAAAGAAAAATAAACATAAAAAAAATATACACAAAACTGTAGATAAACAACAATAAATACTGTTAATAACAAAAAAAATATACACAGACAATACACAGAAAAAAACACTAAAAAAAGTTATCCCGAAACAAACAACATTTACCAACACAACATATAAACAATTGCTAATACAAAATCTTGGCTAAACAAAAACAAAATAAGCACTTTTCCACTCAGTACACAGGCCCTATAGTTAACTACTAGTTCTATAAATATATAAACTAATAATACGACACCAATATGAAATTCACATGCACAAAAGAAAACTTAGAATATTCTTTGAGTCTCGTGAGTTCTCTGGCTAGTAAACATACCAACTTACCGATTTTAAGCAATGTTTTAATAAAAACAAATGATTCAGGAATTGAAGTAAGTGCTACAAATTTAGAAATTGCTGTCAAAACACAACTTCGTGCCAAGGTAGAAGAACAAGGTTCGTTTACTGTTCCTGCCAAAACTTTGACAGATTATATTCGTTTGTTAACCAACGAACAAGTTGAAATAAGCAAAAAAGACAATGAACTTTTGATAACTAGCGGTAATTCTAGTACCAAAATAAAAGGATCAACTGATGAAGATTATCCAATTTTGCCAGAAGTAGAAGAATTAAATTCTTATGTTTTGCAAATAGAAGATTTGAAAAGCGCTATTGCCAAAGTCATAATTGCCGTTGCTAAAAATGAAATACGTCCAGAATTATCAGGAATTTTCTTTTCTTTTTTCTCCGAAAAGTTTGATGGTTTAGTTCTTGCAGCGACTGATTCTTATCGTTTGGCAGAAGCAAAAATAAAAGTTTCTCAAGGTGAAACCAAAGATATAAAATGTATTGTTCCTTCTCGTGTTGCTTATGAAATAAACAGACTTTTACAGGCTGCCAAAAGTCATGGTGGAGAAGATATTGTTCGTGTTTGGATTAGTGATAATCAAATAGCTATTCGTTATGATAATTTCGAAATGACTAGTCGTTTGATTGATGGTAAATATCCTGATTATACTCAAATTATTCCCGATAATTTCAAGACCACTGCTGTATTTCCACTTGATGTAATGGTTAACAAAATAAAAGCTGCTAGTCTTTTCACTTCTACAGGAGTCAATGCAGTATCTTTTGATTTGAATGTGACTGAAAAAAATATTGGAGTTTCTTCTTCTAGTACTCAAGCAGGTGAACATAGTTCTGCTATTGATGTGGATATTGAAGGTGAAGAAAATTCTATTTTACTCAATCACAGTTATGTTTTAGATGGACTTTCACATATGGAAAGTGACAATGTTGTTTTTGGTGTAAATAGTAAAGATGCCCCATGTATTTTTCGTCCTCAAGGGAAAGATGATTATTTGTATATTGTGATGCCTATTAGACAATAATTTTAAATTTAGTAATTTTAAATTTTAAAAACAACTTTTGAAAAAGTTGTTTTTTTATTTATTATTATATATCAAGAAGCTTTATTAATGGAGGGTTGGAAAAATAAACTCTAACATCAAAATCTTTATCAACTAGTTCAATCATTTTCATATCCACTCGTTCAATTAATTTAAAGTTTTGTTTACCTAAATATTTTTTCTCAAATTCTTCAAAGTTTGCAATTGTAAAATCAGCATCACCTTCTTCTGGTCTTGTCGGGTCTGGAGTACGTATTTTTAATAATTTCAATTCGCCTGCGACAGTTTGTAAATGTTCGATTTCGAATAAAGGACCTGTTGTTGTTTCTTTTATTACTTTACCAAAAGTTTTTGTTAATATTTGTAATTCTGTAAATTCTTTGTCATTCTGACAAAATATACAAGCATAATTTACGGAGATATTTTTTTCTTCTATATATTTATTTTTTAAGTTATTAGCTTTGTAAACAATGTTTTGGATTTTGTTTTTTAATTCAATTATGTGCATAGAATAAATTTAAATCAGCCACACAAAGGTAATGATCAGCTTTACCTACAACAATTTTTGATTTTAATTTAGTCCATTCTTTTGAAACAATGATTTTATCATAAGTTCTACCTTTTGGTGTGGTTGGTTTATTATTCAAAACAGCTTGGAATTTTTTTTCAAAAACGTTTGGTAATAATTTTTTAATGTCACCATTAAAGTTCATGTCAGCACAAAATATTGTTGGCATTTTTTCTTTTAAAATTATTTTTTCAATTTTGTTTCTTATGTTGCTAAAGTCGTCTTCCAAAAAATCTCTACCAAATTTTCTAAAAGGGGACATCTGCCCAGAAAACACCTTAATTATTTTATCATTGTATTTTATTCTTGTTTCAAAAATAATTTTGTCGTGTGACATTACTTTTTTATTTCTCCATATAAACTCCATGTTAGGGTTTGGTAATTTGTGTATTTTTGAATCAGTTATGGGAAACTTACTAATAATAGCTAAAGACAATTTTTGATTAATTTTTAAGTGAGAATCAGAAACTTTCTTTGTTCTAAAATATTTGTAGCCAAGTTTTTTGGCAATTTCTTTTGGTTGGTTTGTTTTTTTAGAAGTGTGTGTTTCTTGTAAACAAATAATATCTGGATTTATTTTTTTTATTTCTTCTACAAAATAATCTAGATTTTCTTCATTAAAGTCTAAATTATTATTTTTTGAAATAAAACCGCCACCGATATTCCAAGTTGCTATTTTCATAAAATTGTTTAATAAGCAGTAGTTCTTGTTAAATGATGAGGCTTGTCATTAGGAAAATCTTTTCTACCTTCTAACCACAAAGCATCATTGATTTGGATAGCTGTTATATCTGGAAATTTTTCTTGAACTTTTTGTTTGATTATTTCATTAGCCCAGACAGTATTGGCTCTAATTTCTATTTCTTCTTCACTATCTTTTTTTAATTCAATGTTGTTGTCTATCTTGTGGCTTAGTTGTTCGTTATATTCCAAAATACCAAGTCGGCGTAAAACAAAAGGCACTTTGTAGTCAGCACAAGCTGTTAGTTCTTCAATATTTTTTATTTTACAAAAAGGTTCTTTACTTGTTTGAGAGATGTCATTGATAAGTATTTGGGCTCTTTTGTAAAAATATATTTGTTGTCCTTTATAATTTGTTTCATCTTTGAAAGATGGAAAATATTTTATTAACAGTTCTATAATTTTTTGTGAGTCATTGTTTGATTGTTTTATTAAGTTGAAAAAGTTACCTGAAAAATTAGCCAACAAACTTTTTCCAACTTCTCTGATAATTTGTAATCTTTCTTGAAACAATGGTATTTCTATTGTACCTTCCAAAATTTTAGCTAAATCATTTTCACTAATTTGTGATAAATATTTTGCATCCAAAATAGAAAAATCATTTTCAATAGCTTTTCCAAGGGAAGTTATCATACAATAGGATCCACCTTTTATTTTTTGTCCTTGATAAGTTATCTCCCATTTTGGTTTTCCCCAATAGGAAAAGTTAAGAGAATTAAAAATTAATAAAAAGTTAAGTAACTCTTTTGAATCCAATTTTGTAAGATCAAAAGGGGACATTGCAAACCAATGTTGTATATTTTCAGGTGAAAAATGTTTTGTAAACTCAACTAGTTTATTTTCATTTATTTTTACATGTTTTGAATTTTCACTGACAAATTTACATGACTTCAGTATTTCATTCATATTTAAGAGATTATCAAAAATAATAAGACAATTATATTCTAAATATAGTATTTTGTAAAACAAAACAGCCACCAAATTTTTGGTGGCTGTTCTTTTATTTTATTTCTACATTGACTGACTCTACTGTTTTTTCATTTTTTTGGTCTAGCGTCTCGGCTATTAATTTATAGTTTCCTATGCCGGGATTGTCTTTCCAAGATACAAATATTTGATTTGTTTGTAATTCAGAAAAATTATTCATTTCTCCTATCAAACTTTTGTTTCCATTTTTTTCGTAGTATAGAGAAATATTTTTTATTTCTGATATTTTTATGGCTTCTAGTGTTATTGTTTTTGGGAAAGAAGCACTATTAATTATTGTATAATCATTTAAGAATCTTACAGAAGGTTTGACATCAGGCGCATCTAATTTGAATTTAACTTCTTTTTGGAATTTGTTTCCCACATCATCTTCCACAATAATTGTCATGGTATGTTCACCTGAATTTTGTTCTTGCATGTAATAGTGAAGGTTGAAAGGATGTGCGTTTACTACATCTACATAGACGTTGTCTATTTTGTAGGTTACTTTTGATACACCTCTAGGCGCTGTAACACGAACGTCAGTATCTATTTGTCTGTTTGTAAGAGTTTGACCTTCTTCTGGATAAACTACTTCTAAACTTGGAATTAATTCAAGACTATGAGCATCATCATATTTTGTAGGAGGCTCTTCAAAATTAAATTTCCAATCAGGATTAGATTCTTGATTTCTAGTTATCCAATCTTGAATACCTTGTTCCCAGGCTGAAAATTGAGGATCATCTGCCGGGTTGGTTGGTGGGTCACCACGGGGATTGTCTTTGTTGACATAATACAGGATAGAATGTGGTTGGATATAAGTTCTTTCTTCTATATATTCTGGTGGAGTTGAACTTGTGGCAAGATTACCAGTGGCTTTATCAACCTTTAGTGTTACTTTACCACCTTCAGAACCTCTAAGGACTGGTTTGGTGGCATCATTTTTTGGTAGTTCGGGAAAGTTTTCTACAGCAGTATCTTTCAACACCTGTTTCATAAAACTATTCCAAATTTTAGCAGCAACCATACTTCCACCGTATCCAGCTTTCATTGGCGAATTGTTTGTATTTCCTGCCCAAACGCCTGTGACTAGAGAGGGGGTATAACCAATTGTCCAAGCATCTACATAATTGTTTGTTGTTCCTGTTTTTGCAGCCACAGGTCTTCCTGGTAAGGTTAGTACTCCTCCTGCACCAAACATATAGGCACGAGAAGCATCATCGCTCAAAATATTTGATACAATACTGGATACCTTTTCATCTATTATTTTTTCTCCTTTTTTATTTTTCCATTCATCCAATATTTTGCCTGAAGAATCTTCTACTTTTAAAATACTAGTTATCTCATTTTTGTATCCTTTGTTTGCAAATATCGCAAAAGCATTGGTATGTTCAATAAGTTTTACTTCACCACCACCAAGAACAAGAGATAACCCAAAATCTCCTTCGCCAAGTGTCGTATATCCCATTCTTTTTGAAAAATCTATAGCATTTTTTTCACCGACTAGATAAAGAGTTTTTACGGCAGGAATGTTTAGAGAGCCTTGAAGAGCTTGTCTTATTGTAAGAGGACCTCTTTCTTTTAGATCATAATTTTTTGGTATGTAAGGTTTTCCAGATACAGCAAAATTTGTTACAGTATCAAATAAGATAGTGTCAGCAGTATAGCCTTTTTCGAAAGCTGCTGCATAAACAATTGGTTTGAATGAAGATCCTGGTTGTCTTTCACCATCAGTTGCCACGTTGAATTGACCATCTATTTCATTATCGTAAAAATTACGAGAACCAATCATTGCCAACACCTGTCCTGTTTTTGGATCTATTGCTACCAGTGATATGTTGTCTGCTCCCGCATCGTTCAGTACTGCATCAGCTTCCTCATCCATTATTTTTTGGGCTATTTGCTGTTTTTCCCAATCTAGAGTTGTAATTACTTTTAGACCTGCTGTGTCAACTGTTATTTCACCGTATTTGGCAGCCAACTGTTTTTGTACATATGAAACAAAGTGAGGAGCTTCCATATGGTTAAAAGTTTTTTTGATCTTTAGTTCTTCATCTTGAGCTTTATTTTTTTCTTCTTCGGTAATGTATCCTTCCTCAAACATTCTCTTTAAAACAAAATCCCTTCTATTTTTTAGAGCCTCATGGTTGTTCAAATAAGTAGATGGAGCTTTTGGTAAACCAGCTAGTGTGGCTGATTCTGCTAAATTCAATTCGTTTACATCTTTGCCAAAATAACTTTGGGCAGCTGATTCAACGCCATAGTTGGTTGAACCGTAAGGTATTTCATTAAAATATATTTTTAGTATTTGGTCTTTGGTATATTTTTGTTCAAGTCTTATTGTCATGACAGCTTCTTTCAATTTACGTAGTATAGAATGTTCGTTGGTAAGAATAGCATTCTTCACTAGTTGTTGAGTAAGAGTGGAAGCTCCGCTACCAATTCTTTGTTTAGTAAATACTCCCATTATTATTGACCTTAGGATAGAGAAAGGTCTTATACCCTTGTGTTCATAAAATTTTGTATCTTCAGTGGCCACCAATCCATTGATTAGATTTTTTGGTATTTGGTCAAGTTCGACAATAGTTCTTTTTTCATCAGCAAAAATTTCATATAAGAGGTGAGTACCTGTTTTGTCGTATATTTTTGTACTTTGTGCAATTTCTCTGTCTGTTAGTTTGTTTGGATCAGGTAAGTCTTTGCTAATCCAAGCTGTTAAAATTGTAACAAATAAAAAACCAAAAACAATCAAAAAAAGAAAAGTATATATTAATATTTTTTTAATTTTCTTTTTAAGGTCAGAATCTTCTTTTTTATTGTTTTTTTTCTTTTGGTTGCTTACATAACCATAAGAGCGTTTTTTTATTTGAGGAATTGTCATATTTTGTTTATTTGTAATCAACTAAAAAACCTATTAAATGATAGATCAGTAGTTATCAATATTGTATCAAACTATTGACAAAATTGCTATATTATGCTATAATAGGGCATCGGTAAAAATAAGGTACTTAGTATAAGAGTATCTTTTTATTTTGGCAAAAATTAAATTTTAACCAACTACAATTTACCGAAAAAAGCAAATATATGAAAAAATTCTTCAAAAAAAGGCTAAATAGACAACTTTTTGAGGTATCTGTCTCACTTGTTGTTATACTATCTTTCTTTGTAACCTCATTTTTACCTCAAGTAGCAGAAGCAAAACCGGTATTTTTGGCTGGGTTGAGCAATTTATTTTCTAATAATAATGAAAAAACTGAAATTATTGAAGATTCTGTATCATCTTTTCCTGATATGGAAGAAGCTGAGCCTAGAATGGTCGTTTTGGCTGTTATGACAGCTTATTCTAGTGATGTTGCTCAAACAGACAGTACACCTTGTATTCCTGCTGATTTTCATTACAATTTGTGTGAACATTATGAACAAGAAGGTGAACAAAACACTATTGCTACTAATTTTTTACCTCTTGGTACCAAAGTTCGTTTTCCGGAACTTTATGGTGACAAGGTCTTTGTTGTCAGAGATAGAATGAACGCTAGATATGGTTATGGTAGAGGTGATATTTGGATGCCAAGTAGAGCTGAAGCTGTGGCTTTTGGTGTCAAAAGAGTGAAAATGGAAGTTTTTTATAGATAAAAATAACTGTGAATTATAAAAAATGGCTTTAAATAAGCCATTTTTTTGTGTAAATTTTATGTTTTCAAGAGGTTTTTTAAATTATTAATTACTAATTAATAATTACTAATTAATAATTTTTTTGAGGTACCGGCGAGAATCGAACTCACGAATAGAGGTTTTGCAGACCCCTGCCTTACCGCTTGGCTACGGTACCATACTATTTTTACTCAGCTATAATAACAGATATTATATTTTTTTTCAATAGCTAAGTTAAGTGAAGATTCAAGCTTTCAACGCACCACTTGGTTAATCACTTCGTTAGAGGATAAGTACATTACAAAAGATAGTTTATAGTGATTTTTTGTTTGATATTAAGTATTTTCCTTGAATTAAAACATTTTTTGTAAGCTTATAAAAGGTTGAAAAATATATCAAAATCTGGTATAGTACATCGTACTTATGAACAAGAAGTTTTATCAAGTTTTATTGTGGTTTTTGAGAGGACTTATTTATTTTAAAAAAAGTCTTTTTTTCATTTTTTCTATTATCTGGCGTTTTTTATTGTTTATCAATAATATCTATAAAGGCACACTCGGATTTGCTCTTTTTAAAATATTTTTTTATATTAAGAAATATTTTGCTAAATTAAAATTTCTTAAAAAAGAAAGCAAAATAGAGATTTTTGGGAGAAGAGGAACTTTGCAGTTACTTTTGTTTGTGTTCTTTTTTTTAATAATGGTTCCACATACTGTATTATACACTAGAGCTTTTGGAGAGATTCCAGGGCGTAATTCTTTATTATACAAAGTAGTCGGACCGGGTGATCAAGATTTTTCAGAAGAAGAAATTGTTATTTTGGATAATACAAATAATGTTAATAATAAAGTAGGTGATTGGAAGTCGGGGAGTGTCTCTACTGAAGATTTGAAAGATATTTCTCAGCAAACAACATCAGATTTGGTTTCTGTAACAACAGGTGGTTCTGCTGTTACTAAACCAACTATTATACCAGGATCTTCTGGAGAAAATAGTGGTGAATCAAATAGTACAACTAAAATTGTCAAAAGTAGTAGTAATAATGATATTATAGAGTATACAGTACAATCTGGAAATGTAATTGGAGAGATTGCCAAAGAATTTGGAATAAATGTTAACACAATTTTGTGGGCTAATAATCTAACAACCCGTTCTTATATAAAACCTGGTCAGGTTCTTAGTATATTACCAGTGGATGGTGTGACACATAAAGTTGTAAAGGGTGATACTGTCTCCAAGATAGCAAAAAATTATAATGCGGAAAGTGATGAAATAGTGAAGTTTAACAAATTAGAAGAAGATGGTGCTGATATCGTCATTGGCGAAGTTTTGATAGTTCCTGGTGGTGAAAAGAAAGTAGCCGCTGTCATACCTACTAAAACTAGTATAGTAACAAGACCTAGTTCGTTTAATGATGTAGTACCTATTTCATCTGTCGCTACTCCAGCTGGTTCTGGTTATTTGTGGCCTTCGGATGCTAAAACTATTACTCAATATTTTGGATTGACGCATAATGCTTTAGACATTGCCGCACCTATTGGTACTAGAATTTATGCCACAAAAGAGGGTACAATTATTACTTCACAGTGTGGTTGGAATGGTGGTTATGGTTGTTATATTAAGATTGATCATGGTAATGGTGTGATTTCTCTTTACGGACACAATTCAAAGTTGTTGGTAAATGTAGGAGATTATGTAACTCAAGGACAAAACATTGCTTTGATGGGTTCTACTGGTAATTCTTCTGGTCCCCATGTTCATTTTGAAATTCGTGTTAATAACAGGAATGTAAATCCATTGTCTTACGTGAGAAAACCATAATGAAGTTAATTGGTTTATTGGTTAATTAGTATATTAGGATACGAAATACTCCGCCCAAGGCGGATGCGCCTAGGGTGCAGAAAGGTACGAAATTACGAAAATTATTTAAATAAAAAACGATTCTTTTTGATAAAGAATCGTTTTTTATTTTCAGAATTTTATTTTGAATTTCTAGCTTTCTTCTAAAATAATTCTATTTTTGAGACCTCCCTTTTTTTCAAATTTATCTTTTCTTATTTTTTCTAAATTTTCTTTGTCTATTTTATAAAAATCACACAGGGCATAGATTACTTCCAAAATATCAAATTCTTGAACTTCTTCGCCAAGTTTTTCTCGCAATTTTTCTTCATATTCTTTTTCGTCAGCAATATGTATTTTGTATTTTACATTTTTGTTGTCTAAATTTTCTGGAACTTTATCACGGATTAGTTTGTTGTATTGCATATTTTTTGATTAGTTTGTTAATGCTAGTATAGCACAATAATTGGTAAATACAACTTATTTTATTTTCAAAAGTTTTGTGTTATAATATTTTTGGGTTTAGAAATTTATTTTTAATAAGGGGGATATGAAAAAACAATTTTTTGTTTCAATTAGTTTTGTTTTTGTTGTGTCGGCACTCTTTATGAGTGTTTTTTTATTTTCAAGTTTTGTGCATGGTGCAGACAACGATATTGTAATTACGGAAATTTGTCCTTATGGTTGTGCTGACAGTAATTATCAGTGGGTAGAAATATTTAATAAGGGAAATGAAGATGTTGATTTGTCGGGTTGGCGTTTTTGGGAAATAAAATCAGGTAAAAATCATTTTTTGAATATTAGTTCTAAAAGTAAAAAACAAGAATTTATTTTACATCCAAATGAGTATGCCATTATTGTTGAAAATGATGATAACTTTTTTGGGCAATACCCAGATTTTGATTCTTTAGTTTTAGATAGTACTTGGGATGATCTTGGTAGTAGTGGAAGTGTTGGATTGAAAACAGGTGGAGGTGCTTCTGATTATTTTGTAGAACAATTTAGCTACAAAGCAACAGAGAACAATCATTCTTTAGAAAGAATAGATTATAGCCAAACAGCCAGTGATGGAAATAATTGGCAAGAACATCCAGACAGTAATACTGTAGGGCAAAAAAATTATTGGTCAGTTTCTGATAATAATCCTCTAACAGAAAATATTTTACCTACTGCAAAAATCGTTACTAATGGTACCAATTTTAAAGTTGGTGAAGAAATAAATTTTGATGGAAGTCAATCTAGTGATAGTGATGGACAAATTGTAAGTTATAATTGGCTTTTGGACAATAGTACTTTTTCAACCAGTTCTATTTTTTCTTATTCTTTTTCAAGTTCTGGACAATATGATATTAAATTGAAAGTAACTGATGAGCAAAATGGTGTTGGAAACGACAACTTAGTTTTAAATGTTGTTAATGAAAACACAACATCAACTCCATCAACAAATTCAACAAGTACCAATGATAATTATTATGGTGTTGTTATCAATGAATTTGTTAGTGATCCAAGTTCGATTGGTATTGATAAGGAATGGATAGAAATTTATAATAGTTCAACTTCTACTGTTGATTTGAAAGATTGGGAATTGCATGAAGGTGTAAAAGGTAGTACTAGTACGCGAAAAATTGCTACTTTAGATAACCCGTTAGATAACGAGAGTTTTCTAAAAATTACTTTAGATTTTAGTTCTGGAAAATTAAATAATGATGGTGATAGAATTGTGCTTTATAATAATTTAGGTAATATTGTTGATCAAGTGCGTTATGGTAATTGGAAAGATCCTGATGATGAAAATGTTTCTGACAATGCACCTGTAACTTCTGATCCAAATTCTGTTGCTAGAATTGTGGATGGACAAAACACTGGAAATAATAAAAATGATTTTGCTGTGACGAGTGAGCCAACACCAAGTGGTCTAAATATTATCAAAGTAATTGAAAATGTTTCACCTAGTTCTGGTGGTGGAAGTGGAAACTCTTCAGAAGTAAATAACAAAAGTTATAATGCACGTGATATTGTCATCAACGAGTTTGTTTCAGATCCTACTGATGGTGGAGATGAGTTTGTTGAACTTTTCAATAATACTGCCGAAATTATTGATTTGGCTAGCTGGAAACTGGATGATGGTAGTGAAACAGAAACCGTTTTAGTTGGGGAAATAGATGCTAAAGGTTTTTTTGTGATAGAGAAACCTAAAGGCAACTTGAATAATGCTGGAGATTTGCTGTTGTTGACTGATCCTAGTGGTAAAGAAATTGACAAAGTAGTTTATGGCTCTTGGGATGATGGTAATATTTTTGATAATGCTCCTGTCGCAAGCGATCCATATTCTCTTATTCGCAAAGTGGATGGACAAGATGCTGATAATGATTATTATGATTTTGTGATTACTGACACTATTACCAAAAATGCCAAAAATATTTTTTCGATAACAAATGAAGATGGAGAACAAATAAATGAGAATATTGTTTTGCAAAGTAATATCATTGTTAATGAAGTTTTTCCGAATCCCAAAGGTAGTGATAGTGAGGATGAATTTATTGAACTTTTCAATAATGGACAAGAAACAGTAGATTTGAAAGACTGGCAATTGTCGGACTCAACCAAGAAAAAATATACAATTAAACAAGGTATTTTGAAACCGGGGGATTATCTTGTTTTCAAACGTAGTATGACTGGTATTGCTCTCAATAACACTGGTGGAGATGAAGTAAAAATTTATGCCAAAAATGGCTCGGTCGTTGATAGAGTTAGCTATCCAGGCAGTGCTGAGGAAGATATGAGTTATGTCAAAACAAATGATGGTAGCTGGGTTTGGAGTATCAAAGTGACAGCTGGGACAAAAAATCTTGTGGAAGGTAAAAGTGCGGCTCCTATAATTGCCATTGATGCTGATATTGAAGTTGCCGTCAACGAGTGGGCGACTTTTGATGCTTCTGATACTGTCAGTCCTGATAACAAAAAACTTGCTTTTAATTGGGATTTTGGGGATGGTACTGATGATGAAGGTGCTAGTGTAGAACACAAATTTTTAAAAGAGGGAGTTTATAGTGTCACGCTCAAAGTGGATGATGGCACAAATAATAGTAAAAAAGAAATTATTGTTACTGTGAAGTTGAGTAGTGATTTTGTGGGAGGTTATAATGGTAAAAGTAATGTTTCGGTTTTGAATATTTCTGAAATATTGCCAAATCCCGTAGGCTCTGATACAACAGAATTTATTGAGCTTTATAATCCAACAGATGAAGATTTGGATATTTCAGGTTTAAAACTTGATGATGAAGAGGGTGGATCGAAAGCTTATACTTTTCCAGATAATACAAATATTCTTGCTCACGAGTACAAAGTTTTTGGAAGACAAGATACTAAATTAGCTTTGAATAATACTAGCGATTCGGTTCGTATTCTTTATCCAGATGGTACAATTGTTACAGAAATAAGATTTGATGATGTGTTTGAAGGTGCTTCTTATGTTCGGGATAGTGAAGGACAATGGCTTTGGACGAGTATGGTAACTCCGGGTGTTGAAAATTTTGTAACTGTGTTACCAGAAGTAAAAGGTAGCAAAATTATCAAAGGCAAAAGTAATTCTGTAAAACCAGTAATAAACACTAGTTTAACAAAAGTACGGGATGAAGATATTGGTGATGTTGTTTTTGTGACAGGTACTATTGCTGTGGAACCTGGAGTACTCGGCACACAGTTTTTTTATATTGTAAATGAAAACTCTGGTGTGCAAATCTATATGTATAGTAAGGATTTTCCTAAATTAGAAGTTGGTGATGTTGTTGAAGTTACAGGCGAGATTGCCGAGAGTGGTAATGAAACCAGGATAAAATTATCACAAAAAAGTGATATTAAAGTTGTGGGACATATTGATTTGCCACAGGGACAGGTTGTGGAATTGGCTAATGTTGGAGAAAGTTATGAAGGAAGTTTGCTCAAAGTAAATGGTGAAATTACTGAAATAAAAACTTCTTATATGTATGTGGATGATGGAACAGAAGAAATAAAAGTCTATTTCAAAGCTGGAGCTGTAATTAAAAAAGATGTTTTTCGTGAAGGTGACTTGGTTGTCGTTACTGGACTTTTGCACCAAACTAAAACAGAGTATCAGCTTTTACCACGTACACAAAATGATATTATGAAAACTGGTGTAACTGAAGATTTTGTGACAAAACAAGAACAAGCTAAGAATCAAGATAATGCTGATATGGTCGAAAAATATTTGACTGCGACAGCAGGAGGTGTGACGGCAATATTTTTTGGGTTGTTTGCCAAGAATAGTGGTGGTAAGTTTTGGGAGAAAGTGAGGGGCTTTTTGAGAAAGATTTTTAGTAAAAAATAATTTTATTATTTAGATAGTAGTTAACAATTATTAATTAATAATTAGTAATTATTAATTTTTTCTAGAAGTTTTTCTGATTTTTTGTTATAATATGTTTGTGATTTAAAATTTTTCATGATTGATAATATTTTTATACAAATTTCCGTACTACTTGGCATTACTGTCTCGGTAGCTTTTTTGATGCGTGTTTTGCGTCAGCCTCTTTTGATTGCTTATTTGTTAGCGGGCATTATTGCTGGCCCTATGTTTTTGAATTTATTACAAAGTGGTGGTCAGACTTTCGATGCTTTGGCAGAATTTGGTATTGTTTTACTTTTGTTTGTTGTTGGTTTGAGTTTAAATTTGCAACATATAAAAAGTATTGGCAAAGTTGCTGTTATCACTGGTTTAACACAAGTTACCTTTACAACTACTGTTGGTTTTTTGTTGTTACTTGCCATGAAGTTTCCTTTTTCATCAGCAATATATTTGGCGATAGCTTTGACTTTTTCTAGTACGATTATTATAGTGAAGTTGTTGGCTGAAAAAAAAGATACGGAAAGTGTTTATGGACGTTATACTATAGGTTTGATGGTGGTACAAGATTTGGTAGCAATTTTTATTATGATGGTTGTCACTTCTGTTGGTACAGGTGATGGTTTGTGGTTGGAAATTGGAACTTTGGTAGGGAAGATTTTTATTCTTTTTGGTTTTGTTATTTTAACTGCAAGATATATAATTCCAAAATTATTAGATTCTGTTGCTCGTTCAGATGAATTTTTATTTATTTTTACTATTACATGGTGTTTTGGAATTGCTAGTCTTTTGTATTGGTTGGGCTTTTCTTTGGAAATAGGTGCTATTATTGCGGGTTTAACTCTTGGTTCTTCCCCTTATCAATCTGAAATTGCTAGTAGAGTAAAACCTTTGCGTGATTTTTTTATTATAATTTTTTTCATTATTTTAGGTAGTGAAATGTCTTTAGCTAATATTTCAAATATTTGGGCTATTGGTTTGATTTTATCTATTTTTATTTTGATAGGTAATCCTTTTATTCTTTATTCTGTTTTTAGATTTTTGAAGTTCACTAGACGTAATAGTTTTTTATCAGGTGTAACGGCCGCACAAGTTAGTGAATTTGGATTTGTTTTGTTAATAGTTGGTCGTAATTCTGGGCATATTATGGGTAATGAATTAGAAATTTTTACCATAGTTGCGCTCATTACTATTATTACTTCTTCTTATATTATTACTTATAACGGGCAGGTCTTTGATTTTCTTCATCCTTTTTTCAAGTTGTTTGGACCAGATAAACACAAGCAAAAAGAAGACACTCAAGAAAAATATGATGTTTTTGTTTTTGGTTATCATCGTATTGGTTGGAAAGTTTGTGAAGCTTTGGCTGAAAAAGAAATTAAGTATGCTGTTGTGGATTACAATCCAGAAGCAATTACTAGATTAAAATCACGTGGAATAGCCGCTTTTTTTGGGGATGTTCGTGATATAGAATTTTTGGAAACTTTACCTTTGAGTAATACCAAAATGGTTATTTCTACTATTCCTGATCATGATGATCAAATAACTCTCTTTAGTTATGTTAGAAAGATTAATAAAAAGACTATTTTAATAGGTAATCTTTATCATAATACTTATTTGGATGATTTGTATGAAGCAGGAGCCAATTATGTGATGATGACGCACCTTTTGGGAGGAGAATGGATAGCGGATGTAATAAAGGGTAAGTCTTGGACAGAAAAGACGTTCTTAGATTTGCGCAAACACCAAAAACAAGAAATGCAACTTCGTTTTACTTCAGGAATAAACAGCTTAAAATAGTCTTGTGGAAGGAATGGGTATAAGTATTGACTTTTTATTACATTATTGATATAATTTTCTCGTCTAAAAAAGTCTTATATCTCTTATGTAATTCGTAGCTTTTATGAATTATCCAAAGATATATATGGGCCAGTAGCTCATCTGGTAGAGCGCCGCCCTTGCACGGCGGATGTGGCGGGTTCGAGTCCTGTCTGGTCCACTATCGACAGTTGACAATTGACTTTTGTTATTTAACATTGACGTAATTTTAAAGAAAGTTAATTGTTAAAAGTCAAATGTTAACTGTTTTTTTAAGCCGAGGTAGCTCAGTGGTAGAGCAGTGGACTGAAAATCCTCGTGTCGGGAGTTCAATTCTCCCCCTCGGCACAGAGTAGTCAGAAAGTTTTTCAACTTTCAACTATTATCGGAGTGTAGCTCAGTTGGCTAGAGCATCTGGTTTGGGACCAGAGGGTCGAAGGTTCAAGTCCTTTCACTCCGACTAAAAAAGAAAAGCTAATTATGCTTTTCTTTTTTTTGAAATCTGTTAATGGGATGCATGAGGTCGCTGGTTTAAGTTCCTCTAGCTTGACAAATTTGGTACTTGTCCACAGAAAACTTTGACAGAAGACAAACTTGTATATAATATAAATATATATGAAAAATATTTTATTTACATATCGTCGTTGGGCTCACAAATTTCCTCCTTGCAAGATGGTGAGTTTTTTTATGTAAATAAATTTTTATTTTAAATACACAAACACTCACCATAAAAGGTGAGTTTTTTATTGACAATTCAATCTACGCCATTAGAACAAAAACGTGTCGGACATTACTCCGAAGGTCTCATTTTGTTGATAGCTATGGCGTAGTATCAAACAAAATGGATCTTCGAAGCAGTCTCTGACAACAGGGACTGTTTTTTAT
>Ga0208863_1000661_pt1 | contig 28727 bp, 28 predicted proteins | sample RifOxyD3_FD_184040 | JGI IMG/M metagenome (GOLD analysis project Ga0208863, IMG submission 184040) | Soil microbial communities from Rifle, Colorado - Rifle Oxygen_injection D3 (SPAdes) | ecosystem: Environmental > Terrestrial > Deep subsurface > Rock core/Sediment | place: Rifle, Colorado...
TCGCCTCCTGCAGGGCTCGTGCAAAGGAGCTGAAAAAATAGTCGGCAATGATAATAATTTCTCCGAGAATTTCTACCTTCATCTCGGAAGTTTTATGTCTTGACAATGGGGTCCATTATACTCATCTTCCTCATCCCTCTTTTCGCTATAGGTAAAAATAAGACCCGTTTTAAGACCCAATTCCTTCATTCCCTGCGCCAGTGCCTTTTTTTCACGATTTGCGGTTTCGATATTGGTAAGGTCATAGCATACCTGAATAAGCCGCATCCCAGTATCATCCCGGACAAGGAAATCCACCTCGGCACCGGTCTTTGTCCTGTAATAGAAGATTTCGTGACCCCGGCGCTTCAACTCCAGACAAACGAGGTTTTCGAGGACCCGACCCTTATTGGCGGAAAAAGCCAGAGTCAGGTAATTATGCAAGCCATGATCTATAAGGTAAAATTTCTTCGGGTTAATCTGTCGTTTCCGCACTGATTCTGAATACATCTCGACAAAGAAACCGAAGAAAATATCCTCCACATACCGGGAATAGGTGGCAAGCGTCGAGCTTGAAATGCGCATTCCACGGGATTTAAAATCGTTTTCGACCTTCCGATAGCTGATCAACGAGGCAATATTCATCATCAGGATTCCGAGCCATTGCCGCAGGAGTTCGGAGTGTTTTATCCGGTAACGTTCGACTAGATCGCGATAAAAGATGGCATGGAAATAATCCTGCAAAATTCGCGTTCTGGTCTGGTCATTATCAAGCTGGACGATTTCGGGATAGCCGCCGGTTGCAAGATAGTTTTCGAAAAGCTGCTGCACCCGGTGTCGTTTCGGGCCGTACAGGATATTCTTTTCCAGGTTTACTCCCTGACTTACCAGGAATTCCCTGAACGAAAACGGGAAAAGTACATAGGTAAGCGTTCTGCCTCTAAGGGCAACGGCAATGTCGGAACTTAGCAGTTTGGAATTGGATCCGCTGACCAAGATGTTATGGCCCTGGTCAACAAGACGCCGGACAAAATTTTCCCAGCCGGTGATATTCTGGATTTCGTCAAAAAAAAGAAGCGGTTTGGTTTCCCGGTCATGGAGTTCGTGCCACGCATCCAAGATAAGATGGAGTTCTGCTGCGGTCATTGGCAGGATCCGCTCGTCCTCGAAGTTGACATAGACGAAATCCCGGATATCGGATCCGTCCGCCAAGAACTTTTTCATGATCTGGTACAAAAAAAAGGTCTTGCCGGCCCGCCGGGGGCCAATGATAGTGATGACCTTAGTGACCGATGACCGGACCACAGAAAGATCAACAGTTAGCTCTCGTTCCATAAGGGCCGGAAGTGGAGTAGCCTGAAATTCGCTGAGAATGATCTTGAGTTTGTCCTTGAGCATTGACTTAATGTACCAATAAATAAACGATCCAAAAAATCAAAATTACTTAATATTGATTTTCATATAAATCAAAATAGCCGGACATGCAAGATTAATCCCCTTCACTCACCTTATATACCGGGGACATCCTATTTGCCTCATCCATCAAATATTATGCCCGTCGTTTCCAACGTCTTGGATGTCTACTGGAATGCATGACAGCATAAATAACTATCTCGTTCTCGGTTTCGTGAAAGTAGATTGCATAGGGGAAACGCTTAACTATAAGACGTCTAAGATGACGATAAACCTTTGGGTACATTTCGGGAAATCTGCGAATTTTTGCCAACGCTTCATCAATGCAGAGAGTGAAAGAAAATTCAAGTCCGGCTGATTGGTTGCGGTACCAGTTTACCGCCTCCATAACCTCAGCATCAGCTTCCGGAAGAAAACGCTCTTCCCTCAACTGTCTGCCCCGTATATTTCATCCTTTATTTCTCCCCAGCTTCGCCCAGCTGCCGGATTGTCCCGATTGGAATCAATCCTCCGATCAAGTTCTATTTTTTGATCATCGTCCAGCAGTTCCAGTGTTTCATCAGATTCTGCAATGCCATCCCAAATATCCTCGACAAGAATGATCCGTTCTGCCACCGTCAGTTTACTGATTTCTGTAAGAATTTGATTTTGCATAAAAAACCTCTTTTTTAGAAATTGCCCAGTCTGGAAATAGATATATCATGATTTCAGGAATTCTACAACGTAGCGCAGATAACGCAGTCGAAAGCAACGTCCACGACCTTATTCTATTCATTGAAAAAAGTTACAAGATTAAATATAACATATCAGAGAAATTAACTGCAAAGCGCCCCGCCAAACCCATCACACCCACGATGAGGCAACACGTAAGAATATAACCACCCCAAGGGGGTTAAAATGAGAAAAGAAACGATTCAATATACAACACCGTTGGACGCACTGATCGCGATGACTAAACGGTTGAGTTCCTTTGAAAGCCGCCAAATGATGTCCTCTGAAGAGTTCTTTGACCAATATAATCGGGGACAACTGGCCGATGACATCGTTTTTGTAGAGTGGGCAAATGATTACCGCCACTATCTCGATCTCCGTCAGCAACTCGATAAAAGGCTGAAAGATTCGGACAAACCCGACATTGAGCAGGTTGTTCAGGAGGCCATGGGAGTAACAGGATTAGCATAGAAATGGCAAGTTTAGAGACAACATCATATATTTGTAGATCAATTTAAATTCTGGCGCAACTGGCATAGTCCCCCATGTTTCCCTGGTAAAGGTCATGGTTTCATTTGCTCCAACAGTCGTTTCTCCAGCTCTTCCAGAACTTGCAGATCCTCTTTATCAGCGACCAAGGCTTCTTCGGTTTTGCGTTTTTGGTCAAATTCTTCATACCGCTGTTCGGCGATTTCCTTGGCCACCTCGGCCTTTACTTTTCCGGCATGGGTCATTCTTTCAGGATGCTGGTAGCCCAGATGCGAAACTGGGTGGCACGCTTGGAGTTGACCCGATAGCCTACGGCGATGATAGCGTCCAGATTGTAAAAATCCTTATTACGGGCAACCTGCCGTCCGCCCTCATTTTGAACTGTTTCCATTTTGGAAATAGTTGCTTCCCGACTCAGTTCTCCTTCTTCATAGATATTCGATAGGTGCTTGGAAATAGCAGGCACATTGACACCAAAAAACTCCGCCACCGCCGTCTGGGGAATCCAGATGGTTTCATTCTGCAAGACGGTGTCAACTTTAATGTCACCGTCGGGAGTGGTGTAGAGGATGATTTGGGATTCGGTCATGCTGCACATCCTTGTGGGCATGATAAGGCCATGCCCACCCTTGGCTCGTCATTTCCTAATCGCCAGACTCATTCAGACGCAATAGACGATGCCCCTCAAAAACGGTAAGTATTTCAATTTGATCGCCATTCAATCGATAGACAATACGATATCCTCGGTAAATAAGCTCTCGAATGTCAGGATTACCTATTTCTGGAACAGTTCTTCCACTTCTCGGATTGTCGGCCAAAATTGCTTCAGCATGGTCAATAAGGGCATCAACAAACCGGACCGCACGATCCACGCTATCACGTGCAATGAACTCCTCTATATCAACCAGATTATCGCCAGCTTCCTGTGACCATGTTACGATCATGGATTACCCGCACTTCTTCGGGCTTGCAGTGCCTTTCGAAGTTCGTCAGTCGTTTGGGTTCGCCCGTTTTCAACGTCCGCAATCCCCTTTTCAACAGAATCGAGAAATGATTTCCGGTACACCAATTCGTCATAATCAGCAGCGGACAACAGCACACCAGCGGGTTTGCTATTCTGGGTAATAATAAGTGGATGTCCGGATGTCTGAAGTGTTTTGAACCATTTGGAAATATTGGTTTTGAATTCTGCAATCGGGATAATATCATTGCTGATTGAAATTGCTCTCACTGTTTTACCTCCTTATGCGAATCATAGTATGGTCAAAATATAGACCTATAAAACGACTAATGCAAGAGTTCCATTTTTAGACAAACATTTTTTCCAGGCAAGTTTTTTTGAGGTTCTTCAGCTTGTCCAGCTCGCGTTGCTGGAGGGTGATCAGGGTATCGAGATGGTTGAAGAACAAGGCGATATTGGACTGTTCTTCGTATGCCTTTGGTAATACGCTTTCTAGTTTATCTAATGTTTCATATGACAAAAAAGGCAATCCGCTACCACCACAAATTTTCCTAATATTAAGTTGAAACAACATATAATAACCATACCTTGAATGAAGTCCTTTATTCTTAGGAAGTGTAATTATTCCAATGTTGCTCTTAAAGTGCTTGACCGTTTCGGCATCACTCCGGTCGAGATCAAATCTGCAGAGACTTTCTCCCTGGATTTCATCAAAGGGGTGGAACGTTTTCAGTCGTTGGATATCAAACGAGTTACCAACGGAGCCGTCCTGTATAACGGTGAGCAACCGTTTAATGTTCGAGGCGTCCGCATTCTCAATCCGCTGCTTGTCGAAAGTATTTGGGAGATCCTGACCGCATCTCCGGATCCCGGGGCGTAATCAATCCCCATCGCTCACCTTGCCCCGCATTTTCTTGATCTGGGCATCCCGAGTTTTATCGGTATGCCGTCTCTCCTTGGAACTTCTGGTGGGTTTGGTGGGACGACGTTTTTTGATCGGGATTGCGGCCAAATTGATGATATCCGCCAGCCTGGCAAAAGCATCTTCACGGTTCTGAGCCTGGCTGCGATAACGCTGGGCCTTGATTATAATGATTCCATCCTGGCTGATCCGGCGATCACGACGGGAGAGGAGACGCTGTTTAATATCTTCGGGGAGAGAGGGCGAGGCGAGAAAATTAAAATGGAGCTGAACTGCTGTAGCGGTCTTATTGACATGCTGACCACCAGCACCCTGGCTGCGAATGAACTGACACTCCAGCTCGTCCTCGGGAATCTTGATGGTATCGGAAACTATCAACATATCGTCAATTCATGCCGCAAATCACTGGGATATCCAGCTTGGGATCAAAACAACTTAATACGATCAGGAGAAAATCACCCGACAGAACCGCCGTTTACCGACCTTAAGCAACACTTGTCCGCTCGCAACAACTTGATAATCCGTATCCGTAATCTTGGTGCCGTCAACTTCAACCGCTTTCTGGCTGATCATCCGACGACCGTCCGAGGTACCGTTGACCAGCCCTGCATCGAGCAGGAGCTTGGGCAGCCAGATCGACGCCTCTTCAACTTTAAGAACCAGTTCGGGAATCTCCTCAGGGGTGTCCCTATTCTTAAAAACCCGTTCGAAATTCTCTTCGGCCTTTTGTGCTGCTTCGGATCCATGGAACCGGGCCGTCAATTCGCGGGCAATCCGTTGCTTGACCGCCTTGGGATGGAGAATGCCCTGCTCCATATCGGTTTGCAGGGCTGTAATCTCATCCTTGCTGGAATTACTCAACAGATCATAATACCGGAACATCAACTGATCGGAGACCGACAGCACCTTACCGTAAATATTGTCGGCATCTTCGGTGATGCCGATATAGTTACCCAGGGACTTACTCATTTTATTGACGCCGTCCAACCCTTCCAGCAGCGGCATTGTCATGACCACCTGTGGTTCCTGCCCCCAGGTGCGCTGCAGATCCCGGCCCATCAGCAGATTAAAGAGCTGGTCCGTACCCCCCACCTCGACATCAGCTGCAAGTGCGACTGAATCGTAGCCCTGAATCAACGGATAAAGAAACTCATGGATGCTGATCGGCCGGTTTTGGTCAAAACGCTGTTTAAAATCCTCGCGCTCCAGCATCCGGGCGACCGTAAGCTGGGAAGCAAGTTTGATAAAATCCTGAGAGCTCAGGGGATTAAGCCAGGTGCTGTTAAAAACCACCCTGGTTTTCTCCGGATCAAGGATCTTGAAGATCTGCTCCTTATAAGTCTCGGCATTCCTGCCGACATCCTCAGGGGTCAAAGCTTTACGGGTTTCAGACTTGCCGGTCGGATCACCGATCATGCCGGTAAAATCGCCGATCAGGAAGTTGATCTCATGACCGGCATCCTGGAAATGTTTGAGCTTCTGGATCAAGACGGTGTGGCCGAGATGGAGATCAGGGGCGGTCGGATCGAATCCGGCCTTAATCTTGAGAGGCCGGCCGCTATCCCTGGCCTTGATCAGCTTCTTGACCAGATCTTCCCGAGAGATGAGGTCGACAACCCCCCGTGCAAGCAGGCTGAGTTGTTCATCAATAGTAAGATTCACGGTCACAGCCCTACTTGGCATACTCAACTGACCGGGTTTCGCGAATCACGGTAACGCGAATCTGGCCCGGATAGGTGAGGTTTTTCTCGATCTCTTTGGCTATATCCCGACCAAGCAGGGTTGATCCGGCATCGGTAACCTCATTGCTGTTGACGACGATCCGCAGCTCGCGGCCGGCCTGGATGGCAAAGGCCTTATCAACGCCTTTAAAACCATTGGCAATATTTTCAAGATCTTCAAGACGCTTGACATAGGTTTCCAGCATCTCCTTGCGGGCGCCGGGACGGGCACCGGAAAGGGCGTCGGCTGACTGGACCAGGATATCGAGAACGCTCTCCGGATCAACATCCTCATGATGGGCGGCAATGGCATGAATAACCTCGGCCGCCTCTCCATATTTCTTAGCAAGGTCGCGACCGATACTGGCGTGCGAGCCCTCAACCTCGTGGTCGACTGCCTTGCCGATATCATGCAACAATCCGGCCCTCTTGGCCTGCTTGACGTTCAAGCCAAGTTCAGCAGCCATGATCCCGCACAGAAATGCTACCTCAAGCGAGTGCTGCAGGACATTCTGGCCATAACTGGTCCGATATTTAAGCCGGCCAAGCAATTTGACCAGTTCGAGATTAACCCCATGCACACCGACATCAAAGGTCGCCTGCTCACCAGCTTCCCGCATGGACACCTCAAGCTCCTGAGCAACCTTTTCGACAACCTCTTCAATCCTGGCCGGGTGAATACGACCATCGGTAATCAATCGTTCCAGGGCAAGCCGCGCTACCTCACGGCGCACAGGATTAAAGCCGGAGAGAATAACCGCTTCAGGGGTATCATCAATGATGATATCAATGCCGGTGGCCGCTTCAATAGCCCGGATGTTCCGACCCTCCCGGCCGATGATTCGGCCCTTCATCTCCTCGTTCGGCAGCGCCACCACAGAGACAGATTTTTCCGCCACATAATCGCCGGCATAACGGGAGATGGCCAGGGCTATAATGTTTTTAGCCTTACGATCCGCCTGAATCTTCATCTCGTTTTCAATGCGTAACAGCGTTTTGGCCGCTTCCATCCTGGCTTCACTCTCGATGCTCTGCATCAGTAAAGCCTTGGCCTCTTCGCGGGAGGTACCGGAGATCTTTTCCAGTTGATTGCGCTGCTGCTCGATGAGCGTATCAATCTCCTTCTGGCGCATGGCAAAACGCTTCTCTTCCTCAAGCGACGACTTCTCTTTTTTAATAAGATCCATCTCCCGCTTATCGAGAATATCAATCTTTCTCTCGATCTGATCAAGTTTCTGAGTTATCCGTTTTTCTTCCTCATTTAATTCAAGTGACCGAGCTCGGAGCTCCTTCTCGACCTCCTGTTTATACTTAATACTCTCATCCTTGATCTGGAGGGAGGCTTCTTTCTTGAATTGTTCAGCCTCAGCCAGGGCCCCTTCAATTATTTTTTTGCCCTGTTCATCAATGTTGACCTTACTCTGTTCAACAAAACGTTTTCTGACGAAAAAACCCACACCGACACCAATTACCAGGCCGGCAAAAAGATATAACAGAATCTGCAGCAATGTTGTCACGGAGAATATCCCTCCTGTCATAGTAAATATTTCGTTGCTGCCCAATCGGCAGCTACCTCGTTCGGCCATTCCAGACTGACCGCGGTGCAAGGCTCCGAGAAATCAATCAACAGATCCCACTTGACTCAACGCACCGAATCTCTTGGGATATCCACCGAATAAATCAACCGGAGCCGCCCTGAGCACAGCCAAGCCCAATGCCACTGGTGTATGACAAAAACGAGAATTAAAGAAGGAAAGATAGGTGTAGGAAGAACAACAATCCGGATTGATACTGCCCCGGCAATTCAAACTAGTTTCTTAGAGTTCCATCAACTGTCTCATCATCTTGAGTTATCAAGCTTACTCTCAATTGCCCATAGCATACGAGAATCAGAGAGTATTCTCAAATAATAAAACCGCTCAAACAGTCAAATCTCTTTTAAAAATTTGCCAACAGAGACACTCGACCATATAACAATATTCATCAGCTAACAAAAACTTTTAGTTATTATCCCGAATTATTCAAGCACACCCTACTCGAACAATAATCCACCTTAATCTTTTCCTTCCGAATAAACTTCCAAAAAAAAAATCTAAAACATAATCTACATGATTAACTTAGAATTTCCTCCCGGTTCCATGATAGATATATATAGTAAAATCACCCTGGCCATGTATCGCATTTCAACACAGAACAGGACGATGTGTTGCTATCAAAAAAATCCCCCCGCCATTGCCGTGTTGACAGCGACATCGAACCTAACAGAGTTAGGTGGGTATATAACTCATACCAGCGTCAGGGAATTTCCCGAGGGAGTTCCCATCTTCCGACAGCGGAGTCACCCTAGATGCCAATGTTGGCTCGAAATATGCCACCAATCACCAACAAGGCAGGGGAACACTCGTATCCTAGCCCCGATAAACGGGATAAGTATCTTTACGAAAAAATATGCTGAAAAAACGCGAATAATATTTTTTCTTAGATACTAAATCAATTACAACAATTTCTCAATTTTTTTTGTAAGACGGACAAGTTCTTCATTTATGTCTCGCCTGTAACTTTCATAATCCCGTTTGAGCTTCACATACATACCAGCCATGTTAAGACTCGTTAGAATGGCCAGTTTATGGGAAGGCAGACAGCTGGAGGGATGATTAATTTCTTCCAGTTGAGATTTTACAAGCTGCAAAATCTCTTCAACCTCCTCCTGCGGCGCATTCGTGTTGAACGGATACTCCTGCCCCAGCACCTCGAGCTTTACCAATCGATCCACGAGAACACCTTATTACCGCACAATAGACCATCCCAAAACAAGACGACACATGATGCCGTTTCAACTACCAATCGAAAAAATTGGGGCCTGTTTCTGAACTTGAACCTGCCCGACCTCTCCTTCCTGCTTGGCCTGAGAAGTTTTCTCAACCTTTTCTATCGACTGAATCAAGCCTAAAACGCGTTTGTGCACAGTAGCTTTTTCACCTTTCATCGCTTCTACTGTTTCTTGAAGCGCCTGGAGCTCCTTTTCCACTGCAGCCTTCTCATCTTTCAAAATCTGATAATTGGTGATCATCTTCTCGACAATCCGCTCAAGTTGACTGATCTCCTTGTCCGTATCCATAGGTGCAACCTCCATTCAACCTCCGACGCCAAGGGGCCGAAGAGCTATAATCCATAAAACCATTTCCAATCAACTTAGAAATGCCATTAGCCTTTGTCCTTTTACTAACTTGATATAATCAGCCACGAATCATAAAGTCAAGATGTTTGTCCCTCTCACAACTTCTTAATACGCCAAAAACACAAAGAAAAAACAACTGTCCATCATTTATGAATTCTTAGATATAAACCGTATGCGGGCCAATTTGCAAGCCTTCGTCAATTTCGCGGTTATTGATAGATGAGTGCGATCCGATTGTCGCTCCACTGCCGATTACACTATCCTTAATCTGCGTAAATGACTCGATGACACAGTTACTACCTATCCTGCTTGATCCGCCAATATAGACATGCGGATGAATTACAGTATCACGGCCTATTTCAACAGAGTGCTCAATGGCAATCGTTTCCGGTCTCAGCAGAGTCACTCCGGAGAGCATCAAACTCCGGTTGCGTCTATTTTGCAGACAGGCGTGGGCCTCGGCCAACTCAATCCTGGAATTCACCCCCAGCACCTCAAGTGAATCTTCACAGCTAAACCTGCTGACCTGATAATCTGAATTCACAGCAATTGCCACGATATCAGTGAGATACACCTCACTCTGTTTGTTGTTTCTATCTACTTTCAGCAAGGCATTAAACAAAAAATCCGAGGAGACACAGTAGATGCCGGCATTAATCTCCTTAATCGCTCTTATTTCCGGAGTAGCATCCTTTTCTTCAACTATAGCTAGAAGCCTGCCCTGATCATCTGTAACTATCCTGCCGTAATTCGTAGGATCGGCAACCAGTGTTGTCATCACCGTTAAGACTGCGCCGCCCGAACAGTGCTCATCAAGCATCCGCCCCAGAGTTTCCGGACGAATCAGAGGCGTATCACCGCAAAGGATCAACACTGTTGCCGTCTTGCTGCGCGCCACAAATTGTTCGGCAGCCAGCACTGCATGCCCGGTGCCCAGTTGCTCTTCTTGTGGCGCCGACACCACATCATATCCTTGCAAAACCTTTTCGACCTCTTGTCGTTTATAACCGGTAACTACGATATTCTTCGCCAAAGCCAATGCCTGAACCGCATCAAGCACATGATGGATCATTGGCCGGTAGAAGACCTCATGTAACACCTTGGCGTAATCAGATTTCATTCGGGTGCCCTTGCCTGCGGCAAGGATAATCGCACTCACAGAAGACCTCATAAGATAAACCTCTCGAAAAGACATGATTGTGATTATTCAATCGTTGGCAGCTATGACAGAAAGTGTATAATATATAATGGAACAAGAATACAATTAAACGCTTTTCAAACCAATTTTATTAAAGGTACTTTTATGCCAATAAAAAATTCGTCACTCTTGCCCCATCTTGCAGCAATCATTACAGTTATTTTTGTTTTTTTCAATGATTGCGCCGCCTCATCCTTTCCTTTCCGGACATTCGACGTCGGTGATGCCGTACCGACTGCCGAATTTGTTGAATACAATGGCAAACAAAATCAATCAATCGCTGCCCTGAAAGGGAAAAATATATTAGCGGTATTCTGGGGAGCAGACATAACTGAAAAAAAAGAACACGCCGTCCGGATATTAAAACAACTTAATGAGGCCGCCCAATTTTTCCAAGAGAGGAATATCACTATTTTTTCCGTAAATATCCAAGGCGACGGCAGCGATATCATTACTGATGTCCTCAAGCAATCAGGCAGCACCGTGCAGGTATACATCGATCCGACACAACAGGCCTACAGTACTCTCGGCATCTATGTTATGCCGACCATGCTGCTTGTCAATCAATCCGGAAAAGTCGTTGCCGGATTTGGTTACAGCAAAAACAGTGTGGAACACATCAAGGGTGAGGTAGAAATCATGCTCGGGAAAAAGACCAGAGCCCAGATTGAGGAAGAGTTGAACCCAAAGGTGGTACAAAAATCGCAGGAGGAGTCCCAAGCAATTCACCATATGAATTTCGCGTCCGTCATGTTGAAGAGAGGCCAGGTCGACGCCGCAATCCGTGAATTTGAAAAGGCCCTGGCACTTGAACCGAATCTCGCTCCGGCAATGACCGAACTCGGCTGTATCTATCTTGAAACAGGTGACCTGGCAAAAGCCGGAGAGACCATTAACAAGGCTCTCACCCTGGCTCCTGACTCTGTGCGCGGCCAGAGGTGCGCGGCCCAACTCAAAACACGCCAGGGTAAAATCCCTGAAGGGCAGGCTGAGCTCGAGAAACTCCTCGCGGCGAATCCCGAAATTTATAAAATAGGCTACACTCTTGGTCGATTGGCGGAAGATCAGGGGCAAAAATCAAAGGCGGCCAAATACTACCGAGAGGCCTATGACGTTCTCAAAAAACAGAATGATGACAAACCACTACCGGCAACTACCGAAAGTAAAGATGTGCACTAATAAAAAAAATGGCCTTCTGCCTCTCCAGTCGATAACGACATACAAAGCAGAAGGCCGAAAAAAACAGTAAGATAAAAAAACGTTTATAAGATCAATGATGGGTGCTGCAAGGGGTCTCGCCATGGGCCAGGGCCGGATCATATGCGGTATCAGGAGCCAGACTGCCGACTTTGGCAACCAGATCATTAACTGGGATGCCTTTCAAAGCCGGATGAGACATGACCTTATTGGGATTGGTTTCACCGTTGACGTTGGTGATGACCAGCGAGCCCCGGCCCTTGCCGTAGGTGTTATTAAAATCATACACAGCACCAAGCACAACCAAAGAGTTGTCCTTAATTTTGCCGGCATAAAGCTTTAAGGCATAAGCGACCTGATAATCGACGTTTCTCTCAATATTCTGAGCCCAACGCGCCTCAAAAGAGCCCTCGCCGGTGTCAACCTTGAGAGGCTCGGCAAGTGGAACAAGCTCCGCCTTAATACCCTCTGTCTCCTTAGAATAATCACCCATAGCTGCCTGGATAGCACCGCAACTCGAATGGCCCATGATCAACAGCACATTGTTCGGCAGATGAAGAACGCCGTAATTTACCGACCCTTCGGCATTCACCAGCTGATTGCCGATGTTACGGATCATGAAGACGTTGTTGGTAGGATCAACCCCCAGGAGATTGGTGTGCACCCTGGAATCAGCACAGCCGACCACAATAAGACTCGGAGTCTGCCCCTTCTGGAACGGCTCAAAGTACTGAGCATTGTGCTGGGCGACAAACTCATTGTTTCCTTTGATCACCATCTTAACTGTATCGGTTGGCGATTTAGCAGGTGCTGCATGTGCAGCGCCTCCCCCATGACCACCTCCATGGCCGGACTCCTCGCAATAAACAGCCTGCGACGTTGCCAAAAATGCGGCACAAACAAAACCCATCGTAACGACTTTCCAAACTTTTGTCTTGTTCATCACAACTTCTCCTCCTATTAGATTGATGTTTATTTTTTACTAGCCTGGTTTCCTCAAAACTGATATCCCAAAAAATACAACAACCTTCTCTTGCCAAAAGATAAGCTATTCTCTACAACTAAAATGAATGACGCGTCAATTTCTATAACTCAACTTGTATAACAGAATATTCAACTAAATTTAAAGATAAAATTACTAGACATCAGCACATTCTCATTTTTAGTGATTACTATCAGGACGGTTACCTTTCAAAATTAGCCAATTTTTTATAAAAATAAGCATTTCTTGATTATCTTCTAAAGAGTATTAGTGTATCCTAATACTAATAAACGGAATATAAACTTTCATTTTAATATTCCTGGCAATCCTACACCCAATAAACTGTTTTTCACGACCTCAAATAAGGAGAAACCCATGAAAAAGACTACAATCAGAGCCCTGGCCGCATCAATACTAGCAGGTTTCCTGCTCATCACGGGTCCGGTAATGGCCGAGGAGATGAGCCATGCCGGTCATGGAGCACCCCCGGCGACCGGTTCCGGCAAAAGCGAGATGGAGCAATCCCAGCACGCTGGTGCCAATATCCGAAATGCTGAAGTAAAAGGCTACAAAATCGCCTACCATCTCATGGCTATGAAGAATTCCACCTCAACCCCGATGCCTGGAATGAAGTCCCACCACCTCATGATCTATGTAATGGACGCCAGCGGTAAGCCTGTCACAAATGCCCAGACCGGCTTTCTGGTTGTCGGACCGGACAAGGCCAACCAAAAAGCTATGGCGATGGCGATGGGCGACGGCTATGGAGCTGATCTCGATTTCAAAAAAGGGGCCTATGCCATCACGACCAAGCTGATGATCGGCACAAACAAGGTAGTGGATGAATTTACCTATACCGCACCTTAACTCTAAATCTTTTTCTTTTGTTAACCGCCCAACAAAAATAGGGCGGAACATCAATCAAGATGTTCCGCCCCATTTTTGTTATTGGTTAACAATCTGAGCTATTTCACAAAATCCTTGCTGCCAACCACCAGGGTATCTACCACGCTTGGATCGGCAAGGGTTGAGGTATCACCAAAATTCTCAATATCGCCGGCCGCGATCTTGCGCAGAATCCGGCGCATGATCTTGCCGCTTCTGGTCTTGGGCAGTCCGTCTGAAAACTGGATGAATTCCGGCACAGCAATCGGTCCGATCTCCTTACGGACATGCTTCTTAAGCTCATTCCGCAGATCCTCATCGCCAGTGATTCCGGCCTTAAGGCTCACATAGGAATAAATTGTCTGGCCTTTGATCTCATGCGGAGCGCCGACCACTGCTGCCTCAGCCACCTTTTCATGGGCAACCAGAGCTGATTCGATCTCGGCCGTGCCCAGACGGTGGCCTGAAACATTAATTACATCATCAAGTCGACCCATGACCCAGAAATAGCCGTCCTCATCCCGCCTGGCGCCGTCCTCAGGATCGTAAATCCCGGCATAATGCGAAAAATACGCCTTCTTGAAGCGGACCGGGTCATTGAACACACCCCGCAGCATACCTGGCCACGGCCGTTTGATGACCAGATGGCCGCCTTCATTAGCAGCTGCCTCGCGGCCGTCTTCCCTATAGATAGCCGCTTCAATGCCGGGAAGAGGTCGAGTTGCCGAACCAGGCTTTAAGGGCGTAGCATAGGGCAAAGCGGATATCATAATGCCGCCGGTCTCGGTCTGCCACCAGGTATCGACGATCGGCAGCACCTTCTTGCCGATATTCTCGTGATACCAGATCCAGGCCTCCGGATTAATGGGCTCGCCGACCGAACCAAGCACCCGCAGAGAGGAGAGGTCATGCTTGCTGGTCCATTCCGTCCCATCCCGCATCAAGGAGCGAATAACCGTGGGCGCCGTGTAAAAGATATTGACTTTGAACTTTTCAACAATCTTCCAGAAGCGATCCGGTTTCGGGTAGGTCGGCACGCCTTCAAACATCACCGAGGTGGCGCCAAGGGCCAGAGGTCCATACAGGATATAGGTGTGGCCGGTGATCCAGCCGATATCAGCGGTACACCAATGGATATCGTCATCCCTGATATCAAAGACCAGCTGGGTGGTGTGTGCGGCATAGGTTAGATAGCCGCCGGTTGTATGTACTACCCCCTTGGGTTTACCGGTACTGCCGCTCGTGTAGAGAATAAAGAGCATATCCTCGGCATCCATGCTCTCCGGCGCACACTGGTCGGTAATGCCTTCTCCGGCCATCACCTCATGCCACCAGTGATCGCGCCCCTCCTGCATGGGGATATTGTTGCCGCCACGCTGGACTACTATGCAGTTCTTGACCGAGGGGCACTCTTTTAAGGAGTCATCGGCATTGGGTTTAAGGGGGATGGTCTTGCCGGCACGCACTACGGCGTCCGAGGTTACCAGCACCTTGGCCTCGCAGTCCTGAATCCTGCTCTTCAGACTCTGGGCGCTGAAACCGGCAAACACCACACTGTGCACCGCGCCGATCCTGGTGCAGGCCAACAGGGCAATAGACAATTCCGGAATCATCGGCAGGTAAATCGCCACCCGATCGCCCTTCTGGATACCCATCTGCTTCAGGACATTAGCGAAACGACACACCTCAGTATGCAACATCTGATAGGTATAGACCTTGACATCACCTTCGGACTCACCCTGCCAGATGATGGCCGCCTTGTTCCGGCGACCGCTGGTCAGATGCCGGTCAAGACAGTTATAGGAGACGTTGAGTTTCCCGCCGACAAACCACTTAATCTCCGGTTTGTGGAAATCAGCATCAATAACAGTATCCCACTTGCGATCCCAGGAGAGAAGCTGCCCGGCTCTCTCGGCCCAGTATCCTTCCGGGTCATCCATGGATCGCTTGTAGATGGCCTCATATTCGGCCATGCTCTTCACATGCGCTTCGCTCCTTCCCTGAACCGGCGGCTCAAAAATTCTACTTTCCTTTGACAGACTTTCTATTTTGTTTTCATTAACACTACTCATGGTTCCTCCCTATCTAAAAATTCGTAAATCACTTCGTGAGAATGCTATAAAAAACACCCTCTAAGGTCAAGAAAAAAAACAGTCCACCCGGGAGACGCATCTCTTAAGAGGCGCTTCCCGGGTGGAGCACAAATACAAAGCGTTACCAATTATGCTATCTCGCGTGGATAACGGAGGCTTTCGACCATGCGCTGAACCTCGGCCGGAGGCTCGGGCGTCAGTTTAGAAACTACAATCATAACCGCGAAGTTAATAAGCATGCCGATAGTGCCGATACCTTCAGGTGAGATACCGAACCACCAGTTGGCCGCCACGTTGGCCGACGGATTAATGAACTTGAAGTAGATGATGTAGGCAGCGGTAAAGGCAATACCCGAGAGCATGCCGGACATAGCACCTTCCTTGGTGGCCCGCTTCCAGAAGATACCAAGCACAATTACCGGGAAGAATGAGGAAGCGGCAAGTCCGAACGCAAAGGCTACCACCTGGGCCACGAAGCCCGGCGGATTAATCCCGAAGTAACCGGCGACAATAACCGCCCCACCCGCTGCAAAGCGGGCCCAGAGCAATTCCTGCTTTTCCGTGGCATCCTTGATGATGATGCTCTTCAGCAGATCATGCGAGAAGGCCGAGGCGATGACCAAAAGTAGTCCTGCCGCGGTGGACAGCGCGGCCGCAAGCCCGCCGGCCGCCACCAGGGCCACGACCCAGGCCGGCAGCTTGGCGATCTCGGGGCTCGCAAGCACGATAATGTCGTTATCCACATACAACTCGTTGGTGGACTTATCGTCGATGGGGGTGGTCACTACCTTTTCACCATACTGGCCGGTAGTCGTCTTGTCAAAGGCAACCTTGCCCTTAAAGGCATTACCCTTGGCTAGTTGCATCTTGCCGTCACCGTTCTTGTCCTTCCAGGCCACTAGTCCGGTCTTTTCCCAGTTCTTGAACCAGGACGGAGCTTCCGTATAGGACTGATTATGCACTGTCTTGACCAGATTAAGCCGGGCAAAGGAGGCCACAGCCGGGGCAGCGGTATAAAGGATGGCAATAAAAAACAGGGCCCAGCCGGCCGAGGCCCGGGCACCTTTAATAGTGGGCGTGGTGAAGAAACGAATAATGATGTGCGGTAGGCCGGCAGTGCCGACCATGAGGGCAAAGGTGATTGCGAACACGTCGATCATACTCTTAGCGCCCCGACCGGTGTAGGCGGGGAAGCCAAGATCCTTCTGGATCACGTCCAGTTTACTCAGAAGATAGCCGCCATCCGTACCCAAAAGTTTCATGCCGTTCTCACTCAAGGTGGAACCATAGCCCAACTGTGGTATAGGATTGTTGGTGAGCATGATTGAGACAAAGATCGCCGGGATCATGTAGGCCATGATGAGTACGCAATACTGGGCTACCTGGGTGTATGTGATGCCCTTCATACCGCCCATTACTGCATATAAAAAGACAATGGCCATACCGATGATCACGCCGGTATTAATATCCACCTCAAGGAAACGCGAGAAGACCACGCCGACGCCACGCATCTGGCCTGCAACATAGGTGAAGGAGACGAAGATGGCGCAGATCACCGCAATAACCCGGGCTGTTTGAGAATAGTAGCGCTCGCCCACAAACATTGGCACCGTGAACTTGCCGTATTTCCGAAGATAGGGGGCAAGCAGCATGGCCAAAAGCACATAGCCGCCGGTCCAACCCATGAGATACATAGCGCCATCACGCCCCATAAAGGAAATCAGGCCGGCCATGGAGATAAAGGAGGCGGCCGACATCCAGTCGGCGCCGGTAGCCATGCCGTTCATAACCGGATGAATCTGTTTAGCGGCAACGTAAAAGTCGCCGGTTGTTTTGGCCCTGGCCCAGATGGCAATGCCGATATAGAGCATAAAGCTCAACCCGACGATAATCCACGTCCACGTTAAAATACTCATAAATTTACTTCCTCCCGTAATAAAAGCTATTCTGAATGTAGTAGGCGTTGATTATTTTTCATGAACATCGAATTCATGGTCCAGATTGTTCATCAGCTTGACATAAACCACAATGAGCAGCACGAAAATGATCTCCGATCCCTGATTGGCGAACCAGAAGCCCAGAGGGAAGCCGGCCAGCTTGATGCTGTCAAGGGCGTCCGCAAACATAATCCCGGCGCCATAAGAGACCGCAAACCAGATTGCCAGCAGAATAGCAACATAGCGCAGGTTCCTTTTCCAATACTCCTTTAAATCTCTTTTTTGACTCATCTCTTTTCTCCATTTCTTGTGAATGCCGTTTTGTTTCTGTCTTTAACTGCTCAGAAATTAATCTGAAGTCTCCGGGTTATTTGCAGAATGACTCCAGGCTGATCACCAGAGCAGATATACTTGTTTACTTATTGTTCTGTTTGACACCTCCCCTGTTCGGATTAGCAATTAAACTCCGGCTATGGCCAAAATATCTCGTACTCGCTCAACTCCCAGCAGCGGCAGCTCCCAAAGAAAACGCTGCCAGACCTGGGCGGTGACAAAGGCATCATCAAGGGCATTATGGGCGTTTTTCCCCGTGATGCCGTAACGCCCCGCCAAGGCTGCCAAACGCATATCATCGGTTTTACTTTCATAATAGGCACAGGGATTGTCGCGGAGCTTACCCATCCAGGCGTCCGCCTTGCGGGTGTCGATCATTGGCTGCCTGAACCGCCCGCCGTTAAACCGCCTGAGCTCCATTTCGAGAAAATGCTTGTCGATGCCGACAAAATGGCCCACCAGAATGCTATGTTCGCAAAACTTCATAAACTCCGGCAGCAGAACCTCGATAGTCGGACAGTCAGAAGTCTCGCCAGGCGTAATGCCGTGGACCACCACGCTTCTGCCGGTCAGGGCCGTGCGCGGGGAGACAACTCGATAAAAATACTCCCCCAGGGGAATCATGCCGTCTTCAACAACCACCGCTCCCAAGGAAACAACTGAATCTTTACGCCGGGAGAGCCCGGTCAATTCAGTGTCGAATACTACATAGCGCGCCTCCCGAAGGAGAATATCCGACTCCGCCGGACTCTCCTGACCTCGCAGGCCGGAAAACAAAACCTGAGGCAAATACCCCCGGTTTTGCACTCCTTCCTTGATACGTTCGGCAAGGTTGCGCAGCATTACATGACCGTCCCTGGACTGTATTTACGAACAATCAGCTCCTGAGCCCTGGAAATAAGCTTGCAGGCCGTCTTGAGGGTGTTTTTCTCAAGATTACTGAACAATTCGGGGTCGACATAGTTATCAGGAGTCCTGCCGGCCTCGATCAACGCCGACTGATGATGAATGCGGAGCAGCATGATGAACTCAAAGGCATGCTCAAGCTCATCACCCAGCTCCCGGACAATCGAGTGCTTGGACTTGAGGGCCTGGAGACGTTCGGGAGTTGATGTTTCTACTATCCCTTCTTCAAGGCTGAACAGCCGCACGACATTAATGAGCGGGGCCAGACATTTGACCTTGAGGTTCAGTTTGTCCTTGTGCTCGCCGTCCTTTTCCACCACAAAGGTCTTGAAAAAGCCGAGCGGCGGCCTGATGGCCACCACCATATCGGCCATGAGCTTTAAAAACATGGCATTTTGGCGCAAAAGACGAGTAAGGTGTGAGCGTAGTTCCTCGGCCAGGGTCAGATCTCCATGCACTCCCCGGAAGTCGAAAAGGATAACTGAAGCAAGAATGGCCTCAGGAGTCGGAGTGTTGATCCAGCCGGCAAACTTCTCCTTCCATGCTGAAAGCGAAATACGCCACTGGGGGTTGGCCGCCATATAATTGCCGGGGCAAAGGGGAAATCCGCAGGTGGTAAGGGCATCCCGGACAAAAATGGCGAACGCCGCAAAGTACTCCTCGGCCCGGGTTCGGAGTGCAATATCTTCGACATCCTGAAAAATAAGGCCGTTATCTTGATCTGTGCGGAAGGTCTGCTCCTTGCGCCCCTCGCTGCCATAGGTGATCCAGCAGTAGGAGACCGGCGGCGGCCCGAACTGCTTCTCGGCAATGGTCAAGACCTTGCGCACGATACGGTCGTTCAGTTCTGAAATAATTTTGGTGATGTTGGTGGCCTTGGCGCCCTCTTTTAAAAGAAGGCCGATGACCCGGTTGATCTTGGCGGAAACCGGTATGAGGCCGCTTACTTTGTCCTGACTCTCGATAAACTTGGCAAAGGAGAGCGGAGAGGCGCCTTGCAGGACCATAAAGTCATGATTAGTGACAATGCCCTGCAGTTTATCGTCCTTGATCACCAGAACATGGTGAACATTGTGACGAATCATCCGCATAATTGCTTCGAAACAAAAATCCCGGGCGTCAACCATGATGAGCGGCGGCTTACTCATTATAGCGCTTATGGGCTCCGAGACGGCCAGCCCCCGGGCCACCACCTTGTCGCGCAGATCACGGTCCGTCACCACACCGGCCGGGGCGCCGTCATGACCAATGATCACCAGGGCGCTCACCTTCTTCGCTACCATGATCCCGGCCGCTTCCTGAATGGTGGCCATGATGTCCGCAGTAATCACCTTCTTGGTGGCCAGCTCTCCCACCTGAGTCGTAAAGAGCAGCCGATCGCTGCCACCGTAGAACAGGCTTTTGCTGTGCATCTCCTTGTAAGTTTTGTCGATATATGAAGCAAGGTGGGTTTTGAGCAGAAATTCAGTAACGTCAGGATTAGTAGTGAGCAGCTGATGGACGATCTCTTTTTTCAACAAATAAACGATAGTGTCCTCTATGGCTATGATGTTCGACCGCACCTTATCCTTGCCGATCAAAGATAGAAAACCGAACGTATCGCCCTCGCCCCGATAATCTATAATCATCTCTTCGCCGTCTTCGGTGATGACAAAGACCTTGACCGCCCCCTTTTTAATGATGCCGAGGTGTTTGCTGGGCGGACCGTTTTGCCGGTGAATGATGGTCTCTTTGGGATAAAATTCAAGAGCCAGGTTCAGGGCGATGGCCTGCAGCTGCCCTTCTTCCAGAAACTGAAAGGGGGGAATTTTCTTAAGGAAGTCGATGGACTCTTCGATAATCATCACCATGCCCTCTGGCTTTATGATGCGAATTAATTAGTCTTTGGCACAAATTTGCTCTCATTTTTTTGACAGATGTTAAGGTTATCTATTTTCTGTAAACCTGACAACCTGAGCAATCACCAACCATGAAGTTCAATTAAATACAGCAAGAAGCATGCCTGTTTCGAAAAATAATTGGAGGGGAGATAAAAGGATAAATAGAAAGGATAATTTTAGATTGCTGAAAATTTATACTACAAAGTAGTATATCCTATTTTGTTACCAAAAGTAACGTTGTGCGCAATATTATCTTTATTTCATTGTTTTACCGTAATAAATATAATGTAACTTTTTGTAAAGCTATAGTTACAATTCTACACAGACAATCTTTGCCGTTTGAGATCCCATTTCTTGCGTCTCTCCCAGAGCGACTTCCTCGTTATCCCGAGCATCTCGGCAAGTTTTTGCTCCGAATACCGATCTTGAAAATGCAAAATGAATTCCTTTGTGTAATCCTCGATCGACAACGCTTTTTCCGGCAAAAATGCCCCCATTTTACCAACGGGCGCACGCAACCCCTCAGTAAGATGTTTCGGCAGTATAACCTCACTTTCTGCCAACAGCACAGCCCTTTCGATGATGTTACGCAACTCGCGTACATTACCTGGCCATTCATAACGCATAAGCATCTCCTCAACATCCTTATGCAGATGCGAAATCTCTTTGCCGATCTCCTGACCGCACCTGTTTAAAAAATGCCTCGCAAGCGGTAGAATATCTTCTTTGCGGTCACGAAGCGGCGGCAACCACAAGGTTACAACATTAAGCCGATAATAAAGGTCTTCACGAAAATCGCCGGTTCTGCTTGCCTTGGCAATATCACGATTGGTTGCGGCAATGAACCTGATATCCACTGCCCTGCTCTGGACGCCGCCGATAGGCCTGATCTCCTTGTCATCCAGAACCCGCAAGAGTTTTGCCTGCAGTTGCAGATTTAACTCGCCGATCTCATCAAGAAATACCGTACCGCCGTCCGCCTCTTCAAAAAGGCCGCGCTTAGCGCTGACCGCTCCGGTAAATGCATTCTTGACATGACCGAACAATTCTGATTCAAGCAGATTGTCAGGAATAGCGCTGCAGTTGATCGGGATAAACGGTTTTTCTCTCCGGGAACACAAATTATGAATTGCCCGCGCAAAAAGTTCCTTACCGGTTCCGGTCTCGCCTAGGAGAAGGACACTGCTTCTGGCGTCGGCAATCTTCCGCACCTCGGCAAGCAAAAGCGAAATGGCCCTGCTTTGCCCGACGATATGGCCAAAATCATATTTTTCCTCGATCTGTTTTTTCAGAATCAGATTTTCCTTGGCCAAAGACTGTTCGCGCAGAGCATTACGGACCGTCTGTTTAATCTCTTCATGCACAAGGGGTTTGACGATATAATCGTAGGCGCCGCCCCTTAAGGCATCTACTGCAGTTTCAAGGGAGGCAAAGGCGGTCATAACGATCATCAGTTGGTTCGGATTAAGCTTCTTACAGCAATTCAGGAGCTCAATCCCATTCATGGCCGGCAGAATTATATCCATCATAATGATGTCATAGGTACTTTCCTCAAGAACCTTGAGCGCCGTCTCACCATCTCCGACCGCATCAACATCATAGCCTTCACGCTGAAATACCCTTTTCAGGGACTCTCGCAAAGTTTCTTCGTCTTCCACGATCAACAACCGTTCGGCCATGCCGGTTCTCCATTTTTTACAGAATTCAATTTTGGCAATTCACCGACCTGCTCCAAACAATTTTTCATCGATCAGTGCAACAAACGGTACTGGAAGATATAGGCGACGATCCCGCCAAAGTAACCAAGCAGCGCCAGTCCGCTTATCCGTCTGACATACCAGAAGAAATGGATATTCTCAAGCCCCATGGCTGCTACGCCGGCCGCTGAACCGATAATTAGAATCGAACCGCCGGTGCCGGCGCAGTAGGCCATGAACTCCCACAGGAAGCTGTCAGCAGGGAATTGAGCCAGGTCGTACATTCCCATTGATGCCGCAACGAGCGGCACGTTGTCGACAATTGCGCTTACCAGACCGATAATTATAACGATCAAGTCCTGGCGGCCGACGGCCTGATCCATCCACTTGGCCAGGGACGTCAGGATGTGGGTGTGCTCCAGAGTGGCCACGGCCAGCAGGATGCCGATAAAAAAAACGATTGAACCCATGTCGATGCTGTTCAGGGCATGGACCAGAGTCAGGTGCTGTTTTTCATTATCATCCTTGTGCCGATGGACAATATTTCCCACCAACCAGAGGATACCAAGACCGAAAAGAATACCCATGAACGGCGGCAAATGAGTCAAGGTTTTAAACACCGGCACCATGACCAGGATGCCAAGCCCCAGGAAAAACATCAAGTTACGCTCGAAGGTGGTGGTGTGCAGCAGGCCTTCGTCCTCAACCCTGGTCGGAGGAACGACCAAACGCCCTCTCAAAATGTAACTGGTCGCCAACAACGGCACGATCAAATTGATCAGTGACGCCGCCAAAAGACCCTTCATGATGGCCAGTGAGGTTATCTGGCCCCCGATCCAGAGCATGGTGGTGGTGACATCGCCAATCGGCGACCAGGCGCCGCCGGCATTGGCGGCAATCACGATCATACCGGCAAAAAAAAGCCGGTCATCCTGTTTGTCGAGCAGTTTTTTCATCAACGATATCATCACGATGGTTGTGGTAAGGTTGTCGAGTATTGCGCTTAGGAAAAAGGTTACAAAACCAACCAGCCACATCAGTGCAGAAAGATTACTGGTCTTAATCCGCGAAGTAATCACTTCAAAGCCATCATGCGCATCCACTACCTCAACAATAGTCATGGCCCCCAGCAGAAAGAAGACGATCTGGGCGGTAGAGGCCAGAGATTCGTTGAGTTGCTGACCAACCAGGGCATGGTCTCCACTCATAACGGAATAGACTGTCCAGAGCAGACCAGCCCCAATAAGCGCCGAAGCGGATTTATTGATCCTGATCGGGTGCTCAAGAGCAATAGCTGCATAAGCGCACACAAAAATGACAATAACTGCCGTCAACATAAGATCTCCTCTCTCATTAGTTTCACGAGTGATTGTTGACCACTCTCTTATTTTCCGCCACTGCCTTTATCGTCTGGATCAGGCCAGCCGGAGACTTTGTTTATTTCTTTTGATTTTAAGTTAAATATACCTCTCAAAAAATATCAAAAATTCACCAACCAGAAAAGGGTATGGCAGTTAATCTGGAAACCTGTACCGGCTATAAAGCTGTTACAGTGAGGCAAAAAAGCGCCGGTTCATCTCGGCAAGCCCCAGTGTGTCAAGTAGTTCCTGCAGACGTTCGGTCGGACGCCGCCGGGGCATGTCCTTATAGCTGGCGATGATCAGTTCATTTTTCATCGAGTGCTCCCAGCCAACCAACTCGGTCACATTGACCTGATAGCCATGCGCCTCCAACTGCAGACAACGCAGGACATTGGTGACCAGGCTGCCGAACTCCCGGGTGTGCAGAGGGTGGCGCCAGATCTCGGTCAAAGTGCTGCCGGCCAGGGCAGCGCCTTTGTTTTTCCTTAGCACCGCAGCCACTTCGGCCTGGCAGCACGGCACCAGGACGATAAATTTCGCCTGTTTCTGCAAGGCAAAACGAATAGCGTCGTCAGTGGCGGTGTCACAGGCATGCAAAGCGGTAACCACATCAACCGTTGCCGGTAACGCTGCAGAATCGATGGATTCCGCCACCGACAGTTTTAAAAAAGACATGCCGGGAAAATTCAACCGCTTGGCCAGGTCTTGTGATTTCAGGACCAACTCATCCCTGGTTTCAATACCAAAGATATGTGAGCCATTGGCCTGCTCCTTAAAAAACAGGTCATAGAGAATAAACCCCAGATACGATTTGCCGGCCCCGTGATCGACCAGAGAGATGGCCGGGTGATCCTGCTGGATCTCTTTGAGCAAAGGCTCGATGAATTGATAGAGGTGGTAGACCTGCTTGAGTTTACGGCGACTATCCTGATTCATCCTGCCGTCGCGGGTGAGGATGTGCAGCTCCTGCAGCAAGGCAATGGATTGATTCGACCTTATCTCGTATTTCTCCGGCATTAAATCTGATTCCTTCTTGCCAATCTTTAATAATACTGTTTATTCAAGACTCTTCATGCTCATCGTCTGGCCGGCCACCGGTAACCGGATAACAATCGTTGTCCCCTCATCTTTCTGGCTGGAGGCCATGATCGTGCCATGGTGTTCCCGGATAATGCCGTAACAGATGGAGAGACCCAGACCGATACCCTTGCCCACCGGCTTGGTAGTAAAAAATGGATCGAAGACCTTGTCAATGATCTCGCTGGGTATGCCGGCACCGGTGTCACGAAAGCGGATCTCGACCATCTCTTCCTTCTGCTGCATCGTGATAAAGAGAGTGCCGCCGTCCGGCATGACATCAAGGCTGTTCAGAATAATATTCAAGAAGACCTGCTGCAACTTATCCGGATTAACCGCCAGCGGTACGACATCGGCAAGATCGATTTCCACTCTGATTTTACTGAAACGCTTGTCATAGCGGACCAGCTTGAGCGTACTGTCAATAATCTCCGCAACCTGCGCAACGGTCTTTTCCGGAGGAGAGAGCCGGGCAAAATCACCAAGCCGTCGGACAATGCTGGCGATCCGGTTGATATGCAGCTGGACCGAGTTCAAGGCGGAACCGGTAAAGGTGACCTCCTCCGGGGTGTCGAGCTTCATAGCGGTCAGTTCCTGGACCAGGGATGAGATGGAGGCCAGAGGGTTGCCGATCTCATGGGATATCCCGGCGGTAAGTTTACCCAGACTGGCCAACTTTGAGGTCTGAAAGAGCTGCTCCTCCATCTTGATTTTCTCAGTAACGTCCTCAACAATCACGACATAGCCGCCGGAGGGGTTGGTAAACGGACTGATGTTGATCTTAAAGAATTGCTGCTTTGCCGACTCGACTGCCAGCTCCCGTTCACCACTGTCAAGAAACTCTCGGGTAATCCAGGGCAGGATCTCGACAACCGGCATTTCGGCGGCGCCGGTCCTGCTGATGCCGGTGATTCTCTCTATCTCCCGGTTCCATGACTTGATATGGAGATCAGCATCAATGGTAAGGATGCCAACCGGGGCGCTTTCAATGATGTTTTCGTTGAACTCCTTGAGATAGGCAAGATCCCGGTTCGCCTCGGCAAGTTCCTGACGCGACAACCGCAAGGTCTCAGCCATCCGCCGGATCGACTCGGCAATCTTCTGCCGTTCCTGCTCGTTCAGAATCAGCTTATCTTTGAAGATGATCTTGGCGATCGATGTCCCCAGAGCGCCGGACAATACCCGCTCAGCCTCTTCGCGTAAACGGAGCAGATTGCTTCTGGAGATCTGCTTGTTGTTAGTCTGATGCCGTTCATGAAACTGCGCCACCACCTCCTCAGCCTTGAGTCTGCCGACATACTGGGAGAGGACATTTTCAATGTGGGTGATACCGAAATTGCTCTCCCCGGGGATAATCGGGGGTGAATAGGAGTCGACGAACAGGAGAGCCTGTTTTTCTTCATCAATGGCCTTGCGGGTAAAGACCGACAGGCCGACATACAAGAAGATATTCGAGAGCAGTCCCCAAAACAGGGAGTGACTCCAGCGGTCCAGGCCTTTCAGGCCGAACAGGGCCTGGGGATTTAATATCTCTGATTGAATCAGACCAAGGAGAACACCCTGTTCGTGGAGAACGCCGGCCTTGAGCAGGGCAGGAACGATGAGGGTATAAAACCAGACCAGAAACCCGGCGACGATCCCGGCAATGGCGCCGTTGCGGTTCCCTTTTTTCCAGTAAAGGCCGAAGATGATTGAGGGCGCAAAGATGGTGACCGCCTCAAAGGATTTGAGCCCCATGTCGACCAGGGTATAGAATTCCCCGACAAAAACCGCAAAAAAGTAGCCCAGGAAGACGCAGCCCAGGATAATTAGCCTTTTGCTGTTGAGAATGACTGTCGGCAAAATGTTTTTAAACCAGGGCAGTTTGGCAGACCGAAAAACTCCGGGCATAACCAGATTGTTCATGACCATAGTGCTCAAGGCGAGTGATTCTACAATGATCATACCGGTGGCAGCTGAAAAGCCGCCGATAAAGACCAGGAGGGCAAGCAGATTTTTCCCCTGGCTAACCGGGATCGTCAGGACAAAGCTGTCGGCATTGGCCTGACTGCCCCCGAGGAGAAGCCCCCCGAGGGCGACCGGCATCACAAAGATATTGATAAAAAAGAGATAGAGGGGAAAAAGCCACATCGCCTTTTTCAGATGATTGACATCAGAGTTCTCAACTACCGCTACCTGAAACTGGCGGGGCAGGAACATGATCGCCATCATCGACAAAAATAGCAGTGAACCCCATTCATGATAGCTTACCGCCGCCGTTTCGCCCAGAGTGAGAAGATGCTGATAAGGCGATCCCTCTATTCTGGTGAAGATATCTGCAAAACCGTCAAAAAGACCATAGGTCACAAAAACGCCAACCGCCAGAAAGGCGATAAGCTTGATAATGGATTCAAAGGCCACGGCAAAAACCAGGCCCTCATGCCGCTCCGAGGAGTCCAATTTGCGGGCTCCAAAGATGATGGCAAAGATACCCAGAATAACGGTGATGATCAGACCGACCGCCTTACTGTCCTGGGACTCACCTACCAGAATCGCAAATGATTTGATGATCGCCTTGATCTGCAGCCCGAGATAGGGGGTTATGCCGACCACGGCAACAATAGTCACCAGAGCGGACAAGGCGATTGAGTTGCCATAACGCGAACCGATAAAATCTGAAATCGTGGTGATCCGCTGTTGCTTGGCAATACGGATCATCTTCATGAGGAGAATCCCCCAGAGGGAGGCGATCAGGGTCGGACCAAGATAGATGGTGAGGAAGGAGAGTCCGGAAGTGGCGGCTTTGCCCACACTGCCGTAAAAGGTCCACGACGTGCAGTAGACGGCCAGAGACAGTGAATAAACATAGGGGTTCGAGGCGATGCTTCTCCCGGACTTTTCCCGCCACTCCGCGTAGTAGGCAACCAGAAAGAGCAGACTCAGATAGAGAAGGATATAGAAAAAAAGGGCCGCCCCTTCAAACATCGGCGCCGGCGTCATGGTCGGTAGGATTCCGGGTCGTAAGGAGAAAGACGATTAAGATGAATCCTGCCCACATCAGAAAAAAATAGAGCGGCAGGGAGTGACGAAAGATCTCGAGAAACGGCCAGTTGAAACAGAGCAGGCCGCTAAAAAAAAGAAAGAGCCAGGTTTCCTTGTTCTTCATCATGGGCGTTGTTCCGGTGGCTGCAAAGAGATACGGTGATAAAAGCATCAAATCAGTTTGTCTCCGGGATGGCTACCATGAAAGTTCAACACTGTCAAGGGAAGGGTACGCCCTGTATTATGTTTCAATAATTGATTATTTTGTTTGACATCAACAGCTCAACTGTTTGAGAATGAAGCCAACAAACAAGTCGGTTTCAGACTGCTTCAGCCGTGCACACAAATTTATGCCAAGCTCCAAAAAATCTACAACAAGTAGTAATCGGACCAACAGATAAAAAACAACAATGGAGAGACACATGAAGATCCTGGTACTCTTTTATTCCATGTACGGCCATATACTGCAGATGGCCCAGGCCGTTGCCGCCGGCGCCGGCGAAGTTTCCGGCGCTTCGATCAATCTCCGCCGGGTTCCTGAAACCCTCTCTTCGGAGATCATCGCCAAGATGGGGGCTTCTGAAGCGCAGAAGGGGATGTCCCATATCCCGGTCTGTACGGTTGACGAACTGGCGACCGCTGATGCGATCATTTTCGGCACCCCGACCCGCTTCGGCAACATGTGCGGCCAGATGCGACAATTCCTCGACGCCACCGGCCAACTCTGGATGAAGGGCACCCTGATCGGCAAGGTCGGCAGCGTCTTTGTCAGCACCGCTACCCAGC
>Ga0208863_1000662_pt1 | contig 28657 bp, 25 predicted proteins | sample RifOxyD3_FD_184040 | JGI IMG/M metagenome (GOLD analysis project Ga0208863, IMG submission 184040) | Soil microbial communities from Rifle, Colorado - Rifle Oxygen_injection D3 (SPAdes) | ecosystem: Environmental > Terrestrial > Deep subsurface > Rock core/Sediment | place: Rifle, Colorado...
GTAAGCCATGAACAACGACCAGCGATCTACAACGAATCACGGGGCAACTTTTACTTTTTCGGTCCGACTACGGTGAATGTGCAGCCGTCGGCGCCCTCCTCCAGTCAGGGTAAGAGCGAAGTAATACCTGCGCCTCTCCCGGTGAAGGAGTCTAAGCCGGTTGCTGCTGCTCAGGAAGATCCAGAAACCAAGTTCTGGAACGAAGTGAAGACCATTGGCTCAGGTGAATATTTTGATGCCTATCTCAAAAAATATCCCAAAGGTAAATATGTCAGTCTGGCTAAGATCGAACTGAAGAAGCTGGATGATCGAAAAAAGGCAGAAAAAGCCCGAGAAAAAGAGGAGCAGCATCAGGCCGCCGAACAGTTGAAGGCGACAAAGGCCCGTGCCGCACAGGAAGCCTGGGAACAGACGAAGTCCGACAACACTATCGCCGCTTACGCAAACTTTCTGACAAAATATCCGGAGAGCCAATTTGTGGTCCAGGCCCAGACTGCTCAGCAGAAGATTGTGCGGGATAATGCGGAGCAGGAGAAACAGGAGGCAGCCAGAAAAAGGAGTGAGGCTCTAAAGCAAGAGCAACAAGCGCAGGAGGCAGCGGCCCGACAGCAGGAGGAGTTGGCTCGTCAGAGGCGTGAGGTAGAGGAGAAGGCTAAGGCGGCTCGTGTGGAGCAGGCATCCTGGGAACAGACGAAGACCGACAACACTATAGCCGCTTATGCAAATTTTCTGACAAGATATCCGAAAAGCCATTTTGTGACCCAGGCCCAGGTTGCCCAGCAGAAGATTGTGCGGGATAATGCGGAGCGGGAGAAGCAGGAGGCAGCCAGAAAAAGGAGTAAGGCTCTAAAGCAAGAGCAACAAGTGCAGGAGACAGCGGCCCGACAGCAGGAGGAGTTGGCTCGTCAGAGGCGTGAGGCAGAGGAGACGGCCAAGGCGGCCCGAGTGGAACAGGAATCCTGGGATCAGGCGAAGTCCGACCACACTATCGCTGCTTACGTAAACTTTCTGACAAGATATCCAGCGAGCCAGTTTGTGGCACTTGCCCAGGCTGCCCAGCAGAAGATTCTGCGGGAGACGGCAGAGCTTACTTATCGTGATCCGAACATCGGGATGGAGTTTGTTTTGGTGAAAGGCGGTTGCTCTCAGATGGACGAAACTTCTGGGGATGGATCTTCCGACGGGAAGCCTGCACATGAGGTCTGTGTGGGAGATTATTATCTGGGCAAGTTCGAGGTAACCCAGGGAGAGTGGGAGACGGTTATGGGGTCGAATCCGTCAGCATTCAAGAAAGGCCCCCGGTACCCGGTAGAGCAAGTATCGTGGGCAGAAGCCCAGTCGTTTATCGGCAAGCTGAAGGCAAAGAGCGGCAATGGGTATCGGTTGCCGACGGAGGCGGAGTGGGAGTATGCAGCGCAGAGCGGGGAGAAGTCAGAGAAGTATGCAGGTGGTGATGAGGTCGATTCTGGGGTTTGGTACAAAGCGAATTCCGGGCTTATAATTCATGAAGTTGGGACAAGGCAGGCTAACGGTCTTGGTTTGCACGATATGAGTGGCAATGTGTGGGAGTGGGTAGAGGACTGGTCTGTTGATAATTACCACAAGAACTCGCAACGCGAAAATTCGCAAGGTCTGTCTATTGGCGTGAACCACGCCTTCCGCGGTGGCAGTTTGGGTCTCAGCTTTGGAGACGTGCGGGCGGCGTATCGGTATTGGAATACCCCCGGCTTCCGCCACGACGTTCTTGGTTTCCGGGTGGCCCTCTCCTTAGATCAAATGGTTCGATAACCATAGGAGAGAAGGCAAGATTACGTTTATTTCAGATTACCTCACCAGAATGGGCAAGAACGTCACCTTGATCAATTATTTCTGGTCCCCATGTAGCTACCACAACGAGCATGTTTGGTGTCATTTACTTAGAATCATGGCACAAGGAGGCCAGGCATGTTGAAGAAAATTCTCATCGCTGTTGATGGTTCTTCGTACAGCACCAATACCCTCCGCTATCTTGGTCAGCTCTTTCACCATCTTCCTGACATCCATTTTCATCTTTTGTCCATTGTTCCGACAAGCAGCCTCGGCTCAGCCGCCCGAGACTGGCTGAGCGAAGCGGAATTGCTCAATACCATCAGCCCGGCCACTCGCAAAATGCTGGTGTCTCAGAAAAAATACATGCAGCAGGCGCTGGATAACCTGAAACGGCTTGGCATTGACGAAAAACAGGTGCAGACCTCCGTATCTCTTTCTCAGCGTAGTGTGGCCGATGACATCATCCATGAGGCACGCAAGGGGAAATACGATGCGCTGCTCATCGGTCGCCGGGGTATCGGTAAATTGCAGGAGATAATCATGGGGAGTGTCTCGGCAACGATCCTGGAGAAATGCCATGATGTCCCTCTGTGGATAATCGATGGTCAGGTCAACTCATGTAAATTTCTGGTGCCGGTTGACGGTACCAGCCATTCCCTGAAGGCTATTGACCACCTGGCTTTTATCCTGGCCGATAATCCCTGTGCCGAAGTGACGCTTTTCTACTCCAAAGCCATACTGGGCAGCCATCCCACAATCGAGCCGAAGGATTTCTACGCTATTTGGGGTGAGGAATGGTGCGAGGAGCATCTGCGCAGACCGGACAGCCTTTTTCATGCGCCTCAGCAAATCCTGTTGGACGGCGGCTTTCCGGCGAAACGTATATTCTGGTTGGAAACCGACATGGGTATTGATCCCAGTCGTCAAATTCTTCGTCAGGCCCTAATTGATGATTTCGGCACTATTGTTATGGGCCGCCGGGGAGAGGAAGTCAGCAAAGGGATTTTTCGGGGGGTTTCGGATCGGGTGTTGCTCATGGCCGAAGGGGTGGCGATCTGGATCATCGGCTGACAATCTCCATTGACATGCAGGGTATTTTCTAACATACATAGATGGCCTTTCACATTAAAGAGGACAGTGCATGCGCTTAAAAATTATTCTGGTAGATAACAACCCGATGATTCGCAAACTTCTTGGAAATTTTCTGGAAAATAAGGGTCACGAGGCGAGGACGGCCTGCGATTATCCCGGAGCCAGCCATGCTTGCCAAGGTTATTAGTGGAACGGTGTTGGGCGTTGACGGACATCTTGTTGACGTGGAGGTCGATATCGCCATGGGCCTGCCCACCTTTACCATTGTTGGACTGGCTGAAGGCGCGGTGCGGGAAAGTAAGGATCGGGTCAAGGCGGCCATCAAGAACAGCGGCTACGATTTTCCCAATCGACGGATTACCGTAAACCTCGCCCCGGCCGATCTGAAAAAATCAGGCACCGGCTTTGACCTGCCCATAGCCCTCGGTATCCTGGCTTCCGCAGGGTTGATCAACACGGAGATTCTTGCCCAAACCTGCGTTACGGGAGAGCTTTCCCTGGATGGCGGTCTGCGTCCTACTCCGGGCATCCTGTCCATAGCCCTGGCCGCACGCAAGGCTGGTCTTGCCAATTATCTGGTGCCTGAGGCCAATGCCGCGGAAGGGGCGGTGGTGGATGGAATCAGCACCGTGAGTGTGGCCGCCCTGCATGAGGCGGTGGAAATACTTGCTGGTAAAAAGGAACTCTCTCCGATAGCCATCCGTCACGCCGACCTCTTTCGCCAGACAGAGGCGGCGGAAAATGATTTTTTTGAAGTCAAGGGGCACGCCCATGTAAAACGGGCGTTGGAGGTTGCCGCAGCCGGGAGGCACAATATCCTGCTTTCCGGTCCGCCAGGCTCAGGGAAAACCATGCTGGCCCGCAGGCTTCCCTCGATCCTGCCCGATCTTTCCTTTGCCGAGGCCCTGGAAACCACGAAGATCTATTCTACCCTGGGACTTATCCCCAAGGATAAAAGCCTGATTACCACCAGGCCCTTTCGGGCGCCGCACCATACCATCTCCGATGCCGGGCTGATCGGTGGCGGGCAAATTCCTAAGCCAGGCGAGGTCTCGCTGGCTCATAACGGGGTGCTTTTCCTTGATGAGCTGCCGGAATTTAAACGTAATGTTTTGGAGGTTCTGCGCCAGCCCCTCGAAGATGGACAGGTTACCATTGCCAGGGCCGCGCAATCACTGCGTTTTCCTGCGGACTTCATGCTGGTTTCGGCGATGAACCCTTGTCCTTGCAGTTTCCTCGGCTCGGAGAAGGACTGCCTTTGCACGCCCTCACAAATCCAGCGTTACCGCAGCCGACTCTCTGGCCCTCTCCTGGACAGGATTGATATCCATCTGGAGGTGCCTGCGGTGAAGGTACAGGAGCTCACAGCCATGCAGGCAGGTGAGACCTCGGCGACAATCAAGGCCAGGGTAAGCAAGGCGCATGAGCTGCAGCAGAAGCGATTTGCCGGGAGAGCCGCAGTGTACTTCAACAGTCAGATGGGACCCAAGGATCTCAAGCGTCATTGCACTCTTGACAGCCAAGGCCAGGAACTGTTGGTGCAGGCTACGACCCGGCTGGGACTTTCTGCCAGGGCCTATCACCGTATTCTAAAGATCGCCAGAACCATTGCCGACCTGGAAGCAAGCCCGAACATCCTCGTCAGTCACCTTGCTGAGGCTATTCAATACCGACGTCTGCCAAATCAGTGAACTAAGCTTGCACTGCCAAAGTGCCGACATTCTTCCCTTGACACTACACCACCACTATGTGGTACTATTGCCAGAACTTTAAGGTCACGTTTCTTTTGTTGGGGGCGATAGATGGATAAACAAGATTTTTTGGTGGCGCGTAAAAAACTGGGCAAGACACAAAAACGACTTGCTGAGATTTTGGGTTCGTCGACCAAGGCCATTCAAGGCTATGAACAGGGCTGGCGTTTTGTTCCTCCCCATGTCGAACGGCAGATTTTTTTTCTGCTTTCACGTCGGCGGCAGAAGGGTGGGACTATTCCTTCTCCCTGCTGGGAGATAAAGAAATGTCCGCCAGAGAGGCGGAAACAATGCCCGGCTTGGGAATTTCAGGCCGGAGAATTATGCTGGTTTATTAATGGTACCATTTGCGAGTGCCAGGCCCAGAAAAACTGGAAAGAAAAAATGGCTATCTGTCGCGAGTGTGAAGTGCTGCAAGCTTTGCTCTGATTTTTCACCAACCAAGCCAGATCATTACCATCACAGGAGTAAGTGCATCATGCCACAAGTTTTTTCTGATATCACCGCAATCATTGGCAAAACCCCACTCCTTATCCTCTCTCGACTCGGGGCAGGATTAGAGGCTACGCTGCTTGCCAAACTGGAATTTCAAAATCCCCTGGGGAGTGTCAAGGACCGTATCGGTCTGGCCATGATCCGTGCCGCTGAGGAGCAGGGGCTGCTTAAACAGACCACCACTATTATTGAACCAACCAGCGGCAATACAGGTATCGCCCTGGCCTTTGTCTGCGCCGCCAGAAAATACAGGCTGGTGCTGACTATGCCGGAAACGATGAGCCTTGAGCGGCGGGCTCTTTTGCAGCATCTGGGTGCCGAACTGGTGCTTACCTCAGGCAGCGAAGGGATGAAGGGTGCCATAGTCAAGGCGGAAGAACTGACTGCCGCAACTTCTGACAGCTTTATGCCCAACCAGTTTACCAACCCGGTCAACCCGGAGATCCATCGCCAAACCACCGCTATGGAGATATGGGAAGACACGGAGGGTGGCATCGACATTTTTGTGGCCGGAGTAGGCACCGGTGGCACTATCACCGGTGTAGGCGAGGTGATCAAGGGGAAAAAGCCCTCCTTGCATGTGGTGGCGGTGGAGCCTGCTGACTCTCCGGTTTTATCCGGAGGGAAACCAGGCCCCCACAAGATTCAAGGGATCGGCGCAGGCTTTGTCCCCAAGATCCTTAACCGGGAGATTATCGACGAAATCATCACGGTGACCAACGAACAGGCCCTCACAACCGCCCGCCTGATTACCAGAAAAGAAGGTATTCTTTGTGGAATTTCCTCAGGCGCCAACGCCTGGGCCGCCATGCAGATCGCCAGCCGGCCGGAAAATCGAGGCAAGCAGATCGTCTTTCCGCTATGCGACACAGGGGAAAGATATCTTTCCACTGACTTGTTCAAGATGACTTGAATGCCATCATTTGTTGACAAATAACCGGGGATCAGATAGTAAGGGGTTTGCTTGTTATCAGGGCGTAGTCATTTACCCTCCTTACGCCCAACATTGCAGGATGATATCCACCTGAACCCCGGCCAACATGCAAGAAAAAGCTCTGATCAAAAGGCTTCTCTCTCTCCTGAAGCCGCACAAAGGAAAAATTAGTATCGCCATTGTCTGCATGATCATGGGCTCAGGCTTGACTTCTGCCCAGGCCTACATGATCAAGCCGCTTCTGGATGAGATATTTGTCAACAAAGACCGCTGGATGCTTAACATCCTCCCTTTTGTCCTGGTCATGGTTTTCCTGCTGAAAGGCATCTTCAACTACTTCTCCAACTCGCTTCTTGACACCCTGGGCCAGGGTATTATCCGGGATCTGCGCAAAAAAGTCTTTTCCCATATCCATTCGCTGCCCATCTCGTTTTTCCACACTACTCCGACCGGGGAGCTCATCTCCAGGGTGATTAATGATTCCACCCTTATCCAGATGGCGGTCTCCCGTGCTCTGGCGGGGGTATTCAAGGATCTTTTTCAGGTTTTCGGCCTTCTTTCCGTGGTGCTGTATCTAAACTGGAAGCTTGCTCTTATCGCCCTGGTCTTCCTTCCTCTTGCCTTTATTCCAGTGGCGCATTTCGGTCGGAAATTCCGGAAACTGAGCACCACGAATCAACAAACCGTGGCCCAGGTTTCCAACATCCTGCATGAAACTATTACCGGACACAAAATCGTTAAAGCCTTCGGGATGGAACGTTACGAAATAAAAAGATTCTCCGACACTGTGGACAGACTGTTCGGGGTTATCGTAAAAGACATAAAGAACAACAGTCTGCAAGGCCCGATCATGGAACTGCTTGGGGGCTTAGGTATCACGGCGATCATCTGGTACGGCGGCCACCAGGTGATAACCGGCCAGTCAACTCCCGGCATCTTTTTCTCTTTCCTCACCTCCATTATCATGATCTACAATCCGATCAAAGGGGTGAGCAACATCAACAGCGCCGTGCAGCAGGGGCTTGCCTCCGCGACCCGTGTTTTCACCCTCCTTGACACCAAGTCCTCAATCCAGGATAAACCGGACGCCATCACCCTGCCGCCCTTTCAGCGGGAGATCGAGTTCGCTGATGTCTCTTTCAGCTACGATGGAACGACAGATGTCTTGAAAGATATCAATCTCAAGGTAAAATCCGGTGAGGTTCTGGCATTGGTCGGCACCAGCGGCGGCGGAAAAACCACTCTGGTCAACTTGCTGCCGAGATTCTTTGATGTAAGCAAAGGCAGTATCAAGATCGATGGCCACGATTTGCGCAACCTTACCATGAAATCCCTTCGGGATCAGCTGGCGATTGTCTCTCAACAGACCATCCTTTTCAATGATACGGTAAAAAACAATATAGCTTACGGAGACTTAAGCCGCAGTGACGAGGAGATAATCGCGGCGGCAAAAGCGGCGCATGCCTATGATTTTATCAACGAACTGCCGGATGGCTTTGATACGGTCGTAGGGGAATCAGGCTCCAGACTCTCGGGAGGGCAGCAACAGCGAATCTCCATTGCCAGGGCTCTCCTGAAAAACGCGCCGATCCTGATTTTGGATGAGGCCACCTCGGCGCTTGATACTGAATCGGAACGAGAGGTGCAGAACGCTCTGGAAAACCTGATGAAAAACAGGACCACCTTTGTGATTGCCCACAGGCTGTCAACCATTCGCAACGCGGACAGGATTATCGTTATTCAGGATGGTGGGATTGTGGAGGAAGGGGATCACCAGACTCTGCTTGCGCAAAAAGGTGCGTATCAAATGCTCCACGATAGACAATATTAACATGAGAGCCACTTTTTCCAAATCGGCCATTATTGTCTTGATCTTAGCGTTTGCGATAAGACTATCAGCCACAATGGCAGCGACAGTCATCAACCTTGATGGAATTCTTTATATCAACCAGGCAAAGTCTCTTATGCAAGGCAATATTGCCAAAGATCTTGCATGCCTCTTTGGCTTCTTGCCCTTCAACTCAGTACTCATAGCTTTTTTCTCACTATTTTCACCAAGTTGGATCGTGGCGGCAAAGGCAGTTTCTCTATTATGCGGTTGGGCGGCCCTTATTCCGGTATATCTAATTGCCAAACGATTCTTTGAAGAACGAATCTGCATCCTGCTTCTCCTGCTCTTCAGTCTCATACCTGTTCTGGTAAATTCATCGGTTGAGATAATTCGCGATCCGGTAGCCTGGATGTTATTCTCTTTAGCAATACTGTTATTTATCAAGAATCAGGAAGAGGACTCGCCGATCAGCCTGTTTTTTTGTGGGATTCTCTTTTCCCTTGCATCTTGGACAAGAGGAGAATTTTTCTTCCTCTACCTGACATCAGGACTATTCTTGCTTATTACGTGTCAGCCACGCAAGAGGCAACTAACTGCAATCCTTTCTCTTTTCGCCCCATTGCTAATAATTGTCCTGCTTGCTGTGCCTGGTGGTCTTTTTTCACAAGTCGGACATTATGTCCGCAAACCTCCATCAATCAACACAGAGACCGCGCGAGGACTACTTAGCGGTTATGCCGGATTACAAGAACAACTCAAAGTTCTCGTAAACACCATTCCAGATGGGGAAAGCGTTGTCGTCCTAAAAAACTTTCTTCTCCAATCGGCGAATCTCATTTGGCTCGTTGCCTTGGGTATGCTCGCCACCCATCTCTGTGAGGCAGTGTCATACTTCTATCTTCCGCTTTTTTTGCTGGGGCTATTCCTGCATAGTGCCGCCCAAAGCGATTACCGTCGCCGTTACCTTCTCCTGATGGCCCTGAGCGCTTTTCTAATAGTATATGCTCAGATCATCAGAATCTGGGCTTTAGAATACCGTTGGTTAGGCACTACGATTATCTCTGCCGCTGTGTTTGCAGGGTACGGTCTTCAGCGCTTTGATCTTGCTCTGAGAGAGAAATTCAACTTATCCCCTAAGATATCCGCCGTCCTCATCGTCGCCTTTCTTATTCTTCCGGGAGCAGCTAAATTACTGAGGCAAAATAATACTCAGAAAACTATTGTTCTTGAAATTGCGCAGGAAATACTCAGCGAGCAACAAGCACACAGGGCTCCTGTATACATTGCCGCGACACAAAGAGGAGAACATGCACGTGCCCTTATTGAATTCTATGTAAATCTCACCCTGCCGCAAGCTATCTGTGCAAATAACGGTTATATTGTTACTGAGCAGGATATTGTGAACCCCACAGCATTTGCCGCGAAACTTGAGAAAAAGAACATGAAGTATTTTGTGCTTGATGAATCCGTTAAAACGGGAAGTGAAAGTGGCGACCATCAGCCATATCTCTCTTTATTTGCAACACAACTGGCTGAATGGCATTACCCCGATCTCGGGAAAATAACTCTTTACAGAACTGATCGATTATACCAATCCTCTTCCCTCCAGCAATAACATTATTGTTCAACATTTGTCTTTCAATCTTGCAACCATAGCAATGCTATGTCCCGAATACATTTTTGCGATTATTCTGGAAAAATATTTCACCAGAGGAACAGATTGTAAGGCCATTTTAATCGTCTCAGAATGGTAATCTTTGGTTCTTATGACTTCAAAACCGACTTGGTCTAACAAGGCGGTTAAATTTTCTTGTGTGAAATGATAAAAATGATAGGGTAATTGCCATCCCACCCAGTTATCCCAACTTCGCTGGGCATCTGTTCCTTGATAATTTGGCACCTCTACCACCAGCAATCCGTTCTCCTTCAACATTTCTTTGGCCTGTAATAAAATCTGCCGTGGATTACGAGTATGCTCAAGTAAATGCCACATGGTAATAACATCAAAACTCTGGCGCTCCATTTCGAACTCATCAAGACTACCGATGAATACGGGAATATTCAGCTTTTTTCTGGTATATTCTGCTGACCAGTCGGAAATATCCAGACCTTGCACTTCATAGCCCTTTTCTCGACATGCAGCCAAAAAATAACCATACCCACACCCGATGTCCAGTACTTTGCCTTTCTTGATTATCCGATTGAATAACTGTACCCTGTGTTTTTCGTTTCTTAACCTTTTTTTGAAATCCGCTGAACCTGTTTCCCCCCCCTCAACAAACTGCTCCTTGCAATATGCCTCGTTATAAAGTTTTGTGATTTCTGCATCTGATGGGAGTGGATCCAATAAACCCAACCCGCAAGAAGTGCATTTATATACGTGCCATTCATTTTCACTGAAAATTTTTTCTTTACCGCTCCGACCACACAAATGGCAGAGATCAAAATCATTTTTTTGCATATCAATCACCAGATAACTACTTGTTTAAACAAGAAAAAAATTATAGTCATAATCAATTTGAATTAAAAAATGCGTAGGAGTCACCCACCTAACATGAATCATCCGCACAGGTTGAAAGTTATTTTCCTTACCGAGCCAATTAATTCCCCCAGCACTCGTTTCCGAATCTTACAATTTATATCGGAATTTGAAAAATTTGACCTTGATATTACCGTTAGCCCTATCCCGAAAGGAATTTTTCCTCGGCTGAAACTGTTCAACTCCCTTTCCGCCTTTGATATCACAGTTCTTCAGCGTAAATTATTCCAGCCCTGGATTCTAAGCTATCTCAAAATGAAATCCAAGGTTCTCTTCTTTGATTTTGATGATGCGATCATGTTTCGCGACTCAAATGCTACCGATTTTTATTCAAGATCGCGGCAAAACAGATTTAAAAATACGGCACAAAAAGCTGACTTTGTCATAACAGGCAATGAATATCTAAGAGAAATCTCACAACAATTTAATAACAATGTGGTTGTTATCCCGACCGGCATTAATACCCAATTATATATTCCAGGGGATGTCCATGAAGCAGGTCGGCCGCTCACCCTTGGCTGGATCGGTTCCCAGCCAAACCTTATTTATTTGCAAACCTTAATCGAGCCAATCAACAAGCTGTACTTGGTTAATAAAAATTTCAGGCTCAAAATTGTTTGCGATGGGTTCATCGACGGCTTTCACTGCCCGACCGAAAAAAAAGTATGGTGTAAGGATGATGAACTGGCTGATATTCAAAGTTTTGATATCGGGTTATCGCCACTTACCGAAGATAAATGGACAAGGGGTAAATGCGCCTTAAAATTGCTGCAATATATGGCTTGCAGTCTTGCCTCGGTTTCTTCGGCAACAGCAGTGACATCAAGAATGATCCGAGATGGACACAATGGGTTTCTCGCATCAAACTCAACTGATTGGTTTGAAAAGTTACGCTTCCTCACTGAAAATCCTCAACAAAGCAGGGCAATGGGCTTTACGGCGAGGCAATCATTGATGGGCGTTTTTGATGAAAAAACAATAGCTGAAAAATATTCCGCCCTTTTCCACCAACGAACCAACTCTTAGCGTATCCCACAAGCCTATCACTCCAGAAGCTGAGATAAACTCGACCCAAACACCCAGATTTGCGAACGAAAAGCAGGCAACTTTTAACGCCCCCTGATTATGCGGTCTATTGTGTGTTTCCATTGCCCTTTGAAACGCCTGAACGAACTCATCGGCGGATTTAAATCAGGGATTGTCGGTGCTCCAGTTTTCAGGTGAAACGGTTTTTTCATCGGTCGTTTCTCAATCACAAGAACGCTATCGTAGTAATGCAAGGAATGAGCAGAATTAGTGAAATCCGTGACGCGCAACTTGCTTTTTTGCACAGAATGCCAAGCATTTATAAAGTCGATAAAATTCTTGCTATACTGAATAAAAGTACCGCGTTTTTTATACCCCCCGCCCCACTCCGGCCAATACGAGGTATGCAGGTCTTCGCATAAATATACACCATTATTATCAATGTACGGAAAAAGCTCTTCAAAGGTGTTTATTTGCTGTTTCATTGCGTGACCACCATCGTCGATCAGGATATCTATTTTGGGGATCTTTTTTGCCAACGATTTCAAGAAAATTCTATCTTCTTGGTCACCTATGAATATTTCGACTTGTTCATCTTCGAATTTTTTACAATGATGGTTTATGTCTATCCCAAATATTTTGGCTTTAGGTCCGAAATAATTTTTCCACATCTGCAAAGATCCACCTTGGGATACACCAAATTCGACAACGTGAACCTCAGTGTCTCTAAAACGTGAAAAGTGTCGATCATAAATTTCAAAATAGTGTTTCCACTTGTGGATTAGTCTTCCTGTATTTGCTGTGAAGTATTTTTCCAAATCATTCATTATTGAAGTCCTTTTTTACTGTTAACCGACAGCAACTTCGTTAATTATCTTGAGCATAGCATTGTGGTTTCTGGACTTGGTATACAGTTGACCCACCAGTACGGCCTCCCGAGACAAGGCGATTCTCTTCTCCTCACAAAGAAGATCCTTCATCCGGGCGGCAAGCTCGGCACAGTCTGGAGGATGGGAAATCACATAACTGTTTTTCCCGTCACTCAAGATGCCGGCTATCCCGTTATATTCTGTGGTTATCGCAGGCAGTCCGCAAAGCATCGCCTCCAGGACGACAAGAGAACAAGCGTCATAGTAGGTGGGCAGGACAAACACATCGCTCGCTGCATATATCTCCGGTACAGCCTTGCTGGGGCCGGTGAAGATAATCGTTTCAGTCAGATCCTTCTTTTTTATTATTCTTTGGAGAGAAGGATAGGGCCGGCCACCAACGACAAGGATCCGAAAAGGCAATGCTGTGCCTTGTTTTAGGATACCGGCGGCACTGACCAGGGCCTCTATGCCTTTTTTCTTCAGGTCGTAGGAAACAAAAACAAAAACGATTTCGTTCTCTGCTATCGCATATTTATTGCGTACTTCCTGTCTATGCGTGTGCAGCGATGTCACATTAAATTTATCCTGATCAATGCCATTGTAAACCAGATCAATATGTTCCCCATTGACATGATAATATTTTACATAATCCCGACGGATCATATCGGAAATGGCAATGATTCGAGGAGTCGGAGTAGTACGAAAGGGCGCTGACTCAATCCAGTTTCGCACATAATGTTTCAAACTCAGGAAAATGATCAGGCGCTTAAAAAAACGAAGAACGGGGTTGCGCTCACAATACACCTTGCGGAATGTCGAAAACCAATGCACGCCGCCATGGCTCTGGTAAATATTCATGCAGATAGTATTGCCGAAACCGAGAACCACATCAAAATGCTCCCGGCGAATCAGCCTCCTGTGCTTCAGGGCAAAGAGCAAAATCTTTAACCAGGTAGGCAGGTACCTCGAGATGTGAATGGGATGGAATACCGCCGCCTTCGGTTCTTCCCCCCATCTTTCTCCAAAAAAATGCACCTCCCATCCTTCATTTACCAGGGTTTCAGACAGTTCAACCGCATAGGACTCGGCCCCGCCCCCAAATCGGTCAAAATTTTCTATGGCCAAGGCAATCTTTTTCAACTTCTGTTCCTTCTGCGTATCTTCATGATAGAATATTCATGTGGGTGTTCAAAAACGACCAATGCACAATATAATTGACCTATCAACAAAATCTCAGGAAAGCGTGGAACTCCAGGCCCATAAGACATGCCTCCGATGCCTGACAACAAAACCGCACGATACAAGAAAGGACTTCAGTGCCTGCATGTTATGCTTCTCGCGCGATCCTTCATGTACCTCCATCGCTATCCGCTCTATTCGAGAGAAAAACTCAGGGGAGCAACTATATAAAATATCAAACTCCGCCCCCTCACAATCGAGTTTCAACAAATTACAATTCTTGATACCATGGGCATGAAACAGGGTAGCCAAGGTACAACAGGGCACCATGAGGCCTTTATCAGCTCCCTCTCCGTTCCCCATGATGGTTGCTGCAGTGGTAAAATTCCCCTCCAACTCAAAATTAAGAAAAACTTCCCCATCATAGCTGCAAACCGCCATGGGAAGGCAAAAGATAGCCTGTTTCCCATTGCGCTCTTTATTGCGCATAAGCTGTTTAAAATTCGCGGGAACAGGCTCGCATGCATAAATAGTTGCTCCGGGGAATGATGACGCAGCGAAAAGCGAGAAAAAACCGGCATTTGCCCCAACATCGACGATGATCGGCCTGGCGGGTAGATGAGCCTTCATTCCGGTAAGATATGCATCTTCAAAAAAAACCTCTTTAAATTCATGCATAAGCCGTCGAGGTACTTCAATCTCAACTTCACCGCGAGTTCTAAAAATCACGGGATTAGCTTCGGTCAGCCCGAATTTCACAGCAAAATGCAACCACCAATTGGATAAATTTTTCACCAAATTAATATATCTCACAAAACACTCCTGATCCTGGATAACCAAACATTATCAGTGAAGCCACCAATGATGCTGGATTATCACAAAGTTATTTCATAATTATTTCTAAGATGAACCGTTATCATCTCCTTGACCTTTCCCTGAGTTAATTCATCAAGACAGCGGCTCTTTTCGCTATTGTTGCATCCCTTTTGCCAGCATGGCACACACGGCATTTCCTTTCGAATGACGAGATGTTGTTTGCCCATCGGCGCCCAGGAAACCGGAGACGACGGCCCAAAGATTCCAACCGTAGGAGTTCCAACTGCTGCAGCAATATGCAGGCCTGCGCTATCCACCCCTATAAAAAACTGGCATTCCTGCAATAAAGCAGCATACATGGCGATGGAGGTTTTGCCGGCAAAATTGTAGCATCCAGTACCACAATTGTTTACAATTTCCTCAGCCCTGTTTTTTTCCGCAGCAGATCCGGTGACAATCACAGCCACCTTGTATTCTGCCATTAGCCAGAGGATGAGGCTAATATATTTCTCCTTGCCCCACTCCTTATATCCCCAAAGAGAAAACGGTTGTAGCACAACAATCTTTTTGTTCTGGGGGATCGCCTCTCTTGTAAAAAGAATCCGGATTTTTTCTTGTTTATCCGCAGCAACGACAAGCTCTGGCGTTTTCTGTTCGGTCATTATGCCGAATGCTTCGCAGAAACCAAGAAGATAGTTGGCGACATGCAGATCAAGGGTGTAATCTCGCATCCAAAGACTGGTAAAAAGACGGTTTCGCCATAACTTGCCATCGTCGGCATACAAACCGATTCTCTGGGAGGCACCGGACAAAAATGCCATTATGGCGCCGCGGGTTCCGGTGCGGAAGTCAATGGCCAAATCACAATGAAGGCTTCGCAGATTACGGAAAAAATCAGTATGAAAACGTAGTGCTTCACGAAGGGATAAAGAACGCTTCGTGACCACAATGACCTGATCAAGCCAGGGACAATCTTCCAGCAAACTGGAGGCCTTGTCCCATACCACCACAGCAATGCGCGCATGAGGATATGTTTCTCGCACGGCCCGTATACAGGGCAGACTCAGGACAACATCGCCAATATCGCCTAACTGAATAAGCAGGATGCTGTGCGGTGATCCTGTTATCTTCCTTTTCCCGATCATAAGGTTCATATCCATAAAAGTCTTAGGGGCTACCCCGAAAATGCCATGAAAGCAGATGCAGATAAAGTATCAATCTCCCCCGCATCCCTTCATGCAGTCCCAGGGTGATGAGCAGACCAAGACCGTTCAACAGAACATTGATAACCAAACGCATCACAAGCAACAGGGCATGTAACGGCCAGGTCCGCGGGAACCACTTGCGAAGGTATTGATACCGAGCCCGGTAGAACATCTTCCTGGCCTCGACATTGTCACCGGCGCTCTGGCCCTGAAGGTGATAAATTTTGGCATCCGGCACGAACCTGGATTGCCAGCCCGCCTTGGACATGGCCCGAGCCCAGTCGGTTTCCTCCATGAAAAAAAAGTAGCGCTCATCCAGTAGCCCCACGGCATCCATGGCCGTCTTGCGCACCATAAGACAAGCTCCGATGCAGGACTCCACCTGGATCGGCCCGACATATTCCTGCCTTTTACTGGGAAACCTTTTCGGTAGCAAAATTCGGAGCAGAGTTTCGTTGCCAATCAGGGTCAACAGGCTGGGAAAATTTGCGATGGAATTCTGTTTCGTGCCGTCCGCGTTGAGCAGTTGACCGCAGGCCATTCCTGCTTCCTCATGGCTTTCCAGGTATACAAAAAGCCTTGTAATGGCCCCTTCCGTCAATACCGTATCGGTGTTGAGCAGCAGCGCGTATTTACCCTGCATGATCCGCAAGGCCTTGTTGTTGGCCGCGGCAAAGCCGAGGTTTTTTTCGTTCTGAATGACCTTGACCCGCGGATACTCCGCTCGCACCGCCGCAACGCTGTCATCGCTTGAGGCGTTGTCAACCAGGAACACCTCAAAGCTCAGCTTCATGACCGTGGCATACACCGAGGCCAGGCAGTCAAGCAGTAACGCCCTGGTGTTCCAGTTCACGATGACGATGGAGATATCCATGCCCTTAGCTCCCGCCCCTAAGCACATCCAAGGTTGCCTGAATCACCTGCTCCACGGTGATCTGCTCCATGCACTCATGTTTCTGCGAGCATTGCTTTTTCAGGCAAGGGCTGCAGGCAATCTCCGCCCGCAGTATCTTGTGATTCGTCCCGAAAGGCCCGGTTCGCCAGGGCGCTGTCGGCCCAAACAGGGCGACCACCGGGGTGCCCGCTGCTGCCGCCAAATGCATGGGCCCGGTGTCGGTGGTGATGAGCAGGGTAGACCTTTCATAAAGCGCGGCCAGCTCTTTCAGGGTCGTCCGGCCCGCCAGATTTGTGGCCTTGCCGAGCATGACGGTGCGAATCTTTTCGATGCCCTGCACATCCTGCGGCCCGCCGCTGAAAACCACCGCCAGGCCCCGGTCGAGCAGCTGATCCGCAACCCGGGCAAACCGCTCATTGCGCCAATGCTTGGTTGCCCAGGTGGTCATGGGATTGATCGCCACCAACGGTTTAGTCTGATCAATCCCTTCGGCCTCAAGCATTTGCCCGATCTTTTTCATCTGCTCCTCGCCAACCGGCAGATCGAAAATAATCTCTTCGTTCTCCACTCCGATCGCCTTGAGCAGCAACAATTCCCGAATGACCGCATGCTGGTCCATGTTCACCGGCGGGATAGGTTCGTTGAGAAAGATATAGCTGCCTTCGGCATGCTCCATGCCCCTGCCGAAGCCCACCTTTCTTTTGACCCGGGCCAGCCATACAAAGATTCCGCTTTTGAGCAGCCCTTGGAAGTCAACAAGCAGGTCGTACTCCGTATTTCGCAATTGTTTGACGAAATTGGTAAAGCCCTGCCCGGCCGCTTTTATCCTGCCCTGCTTCAGATCACTAATCCAGGCCTTGCGCCTTGAAACCAGTACGGTATCAATGGCTGTATGGCCGATAACCAGATCGGCCGCGGCCTCTTCCACCAACCAGTCGATCCGGGCCTTTGGGTATTTGCGGCGCAAGGCATTCAGGGCGGGCAGGGTATGGATGACGTCGCCGATGGCACTGGTCTTGACAATGAGGATATTCACAAAAACCCGGATCAGGACGGCGTGTCTTTTTCTTTTTGCCTCTGCAGCTCGCGCAGCTTGGCATACTTGAAAAATACGTTCATGAAATCGGAAACAGCCATGATGAAGCCCTCGCCTCGATCGAGAAAACCGCCCCGGAGAATATAGTTGTAAAAAAAAGACCAGGCCGCCCGAATAAGCGCCTTGGTAACCGAAGCTGTTTTTCCTTGAGCAAGAAGCTCGTTGGCTCCGGCGGAAGAATAACTGTTCACCTTGAGCAGGGTCTGTGACAAATCTTTGTTGGCGTAGTGGATTAAGGGATGGCGCAGGATTCCCTCCGGGCCATGTACCTCCAAGGATTCATGCACCGAGCGTTCGGACATCCGGACAGAATCTTTGCGGAATAACCTGACAACCCGGTCCGGCCACCAGCCGGCATGCTTTAGCCAGCGGCCGCAGAAGTAATTCTTGCGGGGAAGGCTGTAGGCGACATATGTTCCTGAGGCCAAAGCCTCCTGGATCTCCACCTGTGCCTCGGCTCCGACCCGCTCGTCGGCATCAAGCACCAGCACCCAGTCGTAACGGCAACGGTCAATGGCCAGCTGTTTCTGGCGACCAAATCCCTGCCACGGTTCATCGTACACTACGGCTTTGAACTCCCGGGCTATTTCCCTGGTCCGATCGGTGCTGCCCGAATCCACTACCACAATCTCGGCGGCAAAGGAAACACTGGATAAACACTCGGGCAGGCGGTCTTCCTCGTTTTTGGTGATGATCGCCACGGACAGGGGCAGCTTTTTACTAAGCATATTGCTTTTCCAACCAATCTCGGTAGCTGCCGTTCATCACCGCCCGCCACCAGGTCTCGTTGTTCAGATACCAGTCAATGGTCTTTCTGATCCCGGTTTCAAAGGATTCCAGGGGCTTGTAGCCCAACTCGTTTTGACTTTTCGTGGCATTGATCGCGTAGCGCCGGTCATGGCCTGGCCTGTCTTTAACAAAGGTGATGAGTGATTCTGCCATGTCTCCCAGGCAGAGCGGAGCGTGCGGGAAGCGCTGTTGCAGGCTGTCCGAGGCAGCGAGCCTTTCGTCTATCAGAGTGCAGACCAACCGGACGATCTCGATATTGCGCCACTCGTTGTTGCCTCCGATATTGTAAACCTCTCCGACCCTGCCTTGACGCAGCACCAGGTCGATGCCCTGGCAATGATCCTCCACGTAGAGCCAGTCGCGGATGTTGGCGCCGTCGGCGTAAATAGGCAGCGGTTTGGCTTCCAGGATATTTAGGATGACGAGTGGGATCAGCTTTTCTGGAAACTGGAAGGGGCCATAGTTATTGGAACAATTACTGGTGGTAACCTCAAGCCCATAGGTATGATGATAAGCCCGCACCAAATGGTCGGATGCCGCCTTGCTCGCCGAATAGGGCGAGTTTGGGGCATAGGCGGTAGCCTCCGTAAAAGGTGGTTCCTCCGAGGTGAGTGAGCCATAAACCTCATCGGTGGAAACGTGATGAAAGCGATGCGACCGCCCACCCCCTTTGTCCAGCCAAATCTTTTTCGCTGCCTTGAGCAGGTTGTGAGTGCCGACCACGTTGGTGGTCACGAAGGGATCCGGGCCGTGGATGGAGCGGTCCACATGGGATTCGGCGGCAAAGTTGACCACGGTATCAATTCCCTCTTCAGTCAATAGGGCTTCGACCAGATCCTGATTCCCGATATCGCCGTGGACAAAACGAAAATTGCACCCGGCGGATATCAGTTTCGTTTGAGCAGACAAGCTGCTCAACTCAGCTTTATCCTGCGCCAGACAATCGGCCAGGCTGGCCATGTTGCCGGCATAGGTCAGGGCATCAAGCACCACCACCCGGTCCTGCGGGTAGTGGCCCAGCCAGTAATGGACAAAATTGGCCCCAATGAAACCGGCGCCACCAGTGACGAGAAGCTTGCACCCAGGGGGTATAAGTTTCGTTTGAGCAGACGAGCTGCTCAACTCAGCTTTATGCACCACGATTCTCCTTATATTCAAGCAACATCTGCCGCAGGGCCTGCCGCCAGTGAGGCGGTGTCACTCCCAGAGCTGCCCAGGTTTCGGTCTTATCCAGCACGCTGTAGCTTGGCCGCTTGGCCGGGGTCGGATAATCTACGGTATTGATAGGCAGGATAGGGATCTCCCGGTCAAGTAGTCCACAGGCAAGGCTTTCTTCCTGGATGGCTACGGCAAAATCATACCAGCTGGCCACCCCGGCGTCGGTCCAGTGGCAAATCCCCTTTGGCTGCACCTGGCACATCTGCCAGATGGCCTCGGCGAGACCACGGCCCCAGGTCGGGGTGCCAACCTGATCTGTTATCACAGCGATGCTTTCCCGCTCAGTCATTAGCCGCAGCATGGTGATAACGAAATTATTGCTAAAGGAGGAATAGAGCCAGGCTGTGCGAAGCACGGCCATCCCCGCAGGATAGGCAGTCAGGGTAAGTTGCTCGCCGGCCAGCTTGCTGGCTCCGTAAACTCCCAAAGGATTTGTTCGGTCCGCTGGCAGATAGGGGCTGGATTGCGCGCCGTCAAAGACAAAATCAGTGGACACCTGAAGGCAATATGCCCCCACTGCGCAGGCCGCCCGGGCAAGGTTTGCAGCTCCTTGGCCATTGACGGCAAAAGCAGCCTCCTGCTCGCTTTCCGCCCGATCCACCGCGGTATAGGCAGCAGCATTGATTATTACCTGGGGCTTGAATGCGCTTACTTTGCTCGCCACAGCTTCGCCATTCCGGATATCCAGCTCTTGTGACCCCAGCCCCAACAACTTGATGCCATCCGGTAGGCAACGCTGCAGCTCCCTGCCCAGCTGGCCATTGGCTCCAGCGATCAACACCCTCATGGATACAACTCCGCCTCGGCCAGTGAGGCTCCGGCCAGATCCTTAGCCGACAATAAGGGTGCCTGAACCTGCAACGGCCAAGTGATGCCCAACTCGGGATCATCCCAGCGAATGCAGCGCTCATGCTCCGGGGCATACAGTTCCGTGCATTTATAGACGAACTCGGCCTCTGGACTCAGCACGTAGAAGCCATGGGCAAAACCAGGCGGCACCCAGAGCATCTTATTGTTTTCCGCTGAGAGGATATCTCCAACCCATCGGCCAAAGGTTGGGGAGCTTTTCCGTAAATCAACAGCCACGTCAAATACTTCGCCACTGATCACCCGTACCAGCTTGCCCTGGGGCTTGCTGATCTGGTAATGTAGTCCGCGCAGGGTAGCCTGTATGGACTTGCTGTGGTTGTCCTGGACAAAGTTAAGATCAAGGCCGGCTGCAGCAAATTTTGCCGCATGCCAGGTTTCCATAAAGAAACCCCGGGAATCCCCGAAAACCTGAGGCTCAATGAGCAATACCTCGGGAATCTCGGTGGGCAAAAATCTCATTGTGCCTGCTCCTCCTCAAGAATCTGGAGCAGATATTGACCATAGCCGTTTTTCTTTAATGGTTTGGCCAAGAGGGCCAATTTTGCTTCATCAATATAGCTCATGCGGAAGGCGATTTCTTCAAGACAGGCTATTTTTAATCCCTGCCGGTCTTCCATGACCTTAATGAAATTGGCCGCATCCAGCAGGGAATTGTGGGTGCCGGTATCAAGCCAAGCCGTACCCCGGCCCAGGAGCTCGACCTGTAACTGTCCATTGGCGAGATAGGCCCGGTTGACATCGGTTATCTCCAGCTCCCCCCGGGGCGATGGCGCGAGATTACGCGCAATCTCCACCACCTGGCTGTCATAGAAATAAAGGCCGGTCACGGCGTAACGCGATTTAGGTTTTTCTGGTTTTTCCTCGATATCAAGCACGGTCCGGTCCGGGGCAAAGGAGATCACCCCATAGCGCTCAGGGTCACGGACATAATAGCCGAAAACCATCCCGCCCTTGGGGTTAGCGGCTTTATCCTGTAAAGTTTTGGCCAGGCCAGGCCCATAAAAGATATTATCACCCAGGATGAGACAAACCGGTTCGTTACCGATGAATTTTTCTCCAATCACAAAGGCCTGGGCAATGCCCTCTGGCCTGGGCTGCACCGCGTATTTCAAGTTGATGCCCCACTGGCTGCCATCGCCCAGCAGCTCCATGAACTGACCTTGATCTTCCGGGGTGGTGATAAGAAGAATTTCTCGAATTCCTGCCAGCATGAGAGTGGACAAAGGATAATAGATCATGGGCTTATCATAGACCGGCAGCAACTGTTTACTCACCGACCGGGTCAACGGATACAGTCGGGTGCCAGAGCCACCAGCCAGGATTATTCCCTTCATTTTAGTTCATCTCCAAAGAAAATACTGTTAACAGCCAGCCAGTTGCCGCTCTACGGAAAGGCTTGCTTTTCTTGACAGGGCATTTTATCTTCACTAAACGATCTTGTCAGTATGAGCTGGCTCTCTGAAAAGGTCTGGTATCGTAGCGTATTTTGTAACAAATAGAAAGTGTTATAGTGCTGATGTTCGTGTTGTGCCTTTCACCAGGGACAACTCTCATCTCTCTACCTTATCATCAACCGGAGCCGCCCCATGATCAGTCAGGAACTGCTTGATATCCTTGCCTGCCCCAAATGCAAGGGAGAAGTAAAGCTCACCGAAAAAAAAGATGGCCTTGTCTGCGAGCACTGCCGTCTTCTTTACGAAATTCGTGAAGACATCCCTATCATGCTTATAGATGAGGCAAAAAAGCTGGATGATTGATTCACTCCGGACGGGTGATAAAGCTGAGTTGAGCAGCTTGCCTGCTCAAACGAAACTTATACCCCCTGGGTGCAAAATGCCATACCAGCACATCACCTCGCGCTGTTTTATCAATTGTCCCTTTCGGCGACTCCAGAATGAGCTCGATTTCGTGCTTGTTCATCGGATTCAGCCGGAAATCGGGCTGGAAGGGGATGTCCTCTACATCGCTACCGCCGCTGAGTATCGTGAAGTTGCCAAGGCATTGGCCGCGGCTGGACTTCGCTGCACCCTGCACGCCCCTTTTTTTGATCTTTCTCCGGGGGCGCTCGATGTAAATATCCTGGCGGCCACCCGTTACAAGCTGGGTAAAGCCTTTGATCTCATCAAGATATTTCAGCCGATCTCGGTGGTCTGTCATCTGAACTATGAAGAAAACAAGCATGGCTACAAGGAGGCGGACTGGTTCAATACCAGTCTGACCACCTGGCGGGAATTGCTCATTATCGCCGCTGCGCACCAAGTGCCGTTGATGCTGGAAAACACCTATGAGGCAGGGCCAGGGCAGCATGAGAAAATGCTCGCCGCTCTTAATTCTCCTTATGCCAGGTTCTGTCTCGACGTGGGCCATGTTTCAGCCTTTGCCAAAAACCATTGGCAGGATTGGCTGCCAGCTCTTGCTCCCTGGCTCGGCCAACTCCACCTGCACGACAACCAAGGCGACCGGGATGCGCACCTGGCCATAGGCCGAGGGGGCTTTGATTTTTCCGGTCTGTTTCGTTATCTAAAGGAGCAAGGCCTGCAGCCCCTTGTCACTCTCGAGCCCCATACCGAGGATGATCTGTGGGCAAGTCTGGCGGCCTTGGACCGCATGGAGTTTTTGGGCTGAGTGCTGAGTATTCTATCCTGAACAAAGCTTCTGGCAAAATTCTATCTTTGGAGTACCGATGTCCGAAAACCTTGTCCCACCCGCTAATTTTGTCCACCTTCATGTCCATACCCAGTACAGCCTGCTTGATGGGGCCATCCGGGTTCGCGATTTGTTGGCCAAGTGCAAAGAATATGGAATGGACGCCGTGGCCATAACCGATCACGGCTCAATGTACGGGGCGCTGGAATTTTATGTTCAGGCGAAAAAGGCCGGGATAAAGCCTATTATTGGCTGCGAGTTTTATGTTGCCCATAGCAAACGCTTTGACAAATCCGCGAAAAGTGCGGGCAAGGCGGCCTTTCACCTTGTTCTTTTGGCTATGAATAACATCGGCTACCAAAACCTGCTCAAGCTGGCCAGCCTGGCCCATATGGAAGGCTTTCATTACAAGCCGCGTATTGACATGGAAGTGCTTGCCGCTCATGCCGAGGGGCTTATTGCCCTCACTGCCTGTCTGCATGGTGGCGTTCCCCAACGCATCACCGCGGGCGATATGAAAGGCGCCAAGCGGGAAGCCAGTCAGCTCTTAGCCCTGTTTGGCGACCGTCTCTATCTGGAGATGCAGGAAAATAATATTCCGGAACAGACTGTGGTTAACAAGGGGCTCAAGCAGCTCTCCAAGGAACTTGGCATCCCGCTGATCGCCACCAACGATTGCCATTATCTCAACCGGGACGAGGCTCAGGCCCACGAGGTTCTGCTTTGCATCCAGACTGGCAAAACCATGCAAGATGCAAGTCGTTTCAGATTTTCCACCGACGAGCTTTACTTCAAATCGCCAGAGGAGATGAAAAAGGCCTTTGCCCATTCGCCGGAGTCAATCGCGGAAACCGTTCGCTTAGCCGCGCGCTGCAATGTCGAGCTTAGCTTTGGTGATTCTCATTTCCCCATCTTTCCGGTGCCCGAGGGGGAGACCCTTGATTCCCTGTTTGAAAAGTCTGCTCTGGCCGGGCTTGAAGAGCGCTTGAACGATATGAGGGAGATCGACCAGCTCAAGCCGGAGCTGGAAAGAACCTACCGTGATCGGCTGACCCACGAAATTGAAGTTATTATCAAGATGGGTTTTCCTGGTTATTTTCTTATCGTGGCTGATTTCATCAACTGGGCCAAGGACCATGAGATCCCGGTTGGTCCAGGCCGTGGCTCAGGGGCGGGAAGTCTTGTCGCCTATTCTCTGCGGATCACCGATATCGATCCTCTGCCCTATGGGTTGATTTTTGAGCGATTCCTCAATATTGAGCGCAAATCCATGCCAGACTTCGATGTGGATTTCTGTCAGGAGCGTCGCGGCGAGGTAATCGAATATGTGCAGCAGCGCTACGGCGGCGACACGCATGTGGCCCAGATCGTCACCTACGGTTCCATGAAGGCCCGCGCCGTTATCCGTGATGTGGGCCGGGCTATGGGCGTGGCCTATGGCGAGGTGGACCGTATTGCCAAGCTTATCCCGGAAGAGCTGAAGATCACGATCCAGAGGGCTATTGACGCCGAGCCTCGTCTCCAGGAACTGATTAAGCGCGATCCCCAGGTGGCAGAGCTTCTGCGTGTCGCCCAAACACTTGAGGGACTTAATCGTCATATCTCCACCCACGCTGCCGGGGTTGTGATCTCGCCCAGGCCAATGGTCGAATACCTGCCGATCTGCAAGGGCTCCAAGGGCGAGGTCTTGACCCAGTATGACATGATCCACACTGAGATGACCGGACTGATCAAGTTTGATTTCCTGGGGCTTAAGACCCTTACCGTCATTGATCGGGCTTTGAAACTGATCGCCGCGGATATCGGTCAACGGCCCGACATCAATCGCATCCCTCTGGACGACACCAAGACCTACGATCTGCTAGCCAAGGGTGATGCTCTGGGTATTTTCCAGTTGGAAAGTTCCGGGATGCGCGGTCTGCTCATGAAGATGAAACCGGAGGTGTTTTCTGACCTTATTGCTCTGGTGGCCCTCTATCGGCCTGGGCCGCTGGAATCCGGCATGGTTGATCAATTCGTCGATACCAAGCATGGCCGGATGCAGGCCATCTACCCTCTGTCCCAGTTGGAGCCGATTCTCAAGGAAACCTATGGGGTTATCGTCTATCAGGAACAGGTGATGAAGATTGCCAACGTCCTGGCCGGATATTCCCTGGGTGATGCCGATAATCTGCGTCGGGCCATGGGCAAGAAAAAGGCCGAGGTTATGGCGGCGGAAAAAGAAAAATTCATGGCTGGGGCCAAGAAAAATAGTATCCCGGCGGATAAGGCCGAATACGTTTTCGACCTGATGGCCAAGTTCGCGGGCTATGGCTTCAACAAGAGCCACAGCGCGGCTTATGCGCTGATCGCTTATCAGACCGCCTGGCTCAAGGCCCATTATCCGGCTCAGTTTATGGCCGCCTTGCTCTCCTGCGACGTGGGCAATACCGACAAGGTGGTGCGTTATATCACCGAATGTCGAGACCATGGGATCGAGGTATTGCCGCCGGATATTAATGAATCGGACAAGGATTTTGCGGTGGTCAATGATCGTATCCGTTTTGGTCTGGCTGCGGTTAAGAATGTGGGTGGCGCGGCTCTGGACTCCATCATGGAGGTGCGGGCAACCAATGGCCCCTATGTCGGGCTTGAGGATTTTTGTGCCCGGGTTGATTCCCGTAAGGTGAACCGGCGGGTTATCGAAAGTCTGATCAAGGCTGGGGCTTTTGATTCTCTTGGGGCTAAGCGGTCACAGTTTTTTGCTGTTCTGGATATCGCTCTGGAACAGGCTCAGTCTACGCAACGGGATCGTTTAAGCGGTCAGATTTCGTTGTTTGCGGTTATGCCGCAGGCACAGGGCAGCAAGGCCAATACCATTGACCTGCCAGACATCTCTGAATGGAGTGAAAAAGAACGACTCGCCTTTGAAAAAGAGACGGTGGGATTTTATCTTACCGGTCATCCCTTGGATAACTTTTACCAGGAGATTATGGCCGTGGCTGATACTGACCTCACCGGACTTGGCGACTGGGGGGACAATCAGCCGGTGCGGGTGGGTGGGCTGATCAGGGAATACAAGGATCATCGCAGTAAAAAAGGCGATCGCATGGCCTTTGTCGTGCTGGAAGACAGGGCCGGTGCCACCGAGGTGGTCATCTTCCCTGAGGCCTTTGCTAAATGTGCTCATCTTCTTACCAGCGATGAACCGCTTATCGTTCTGGGCACGGTGAAACAGGAAGAGCAGGGCACCAAGATCATTGCTGAATCGGTGGACAGCCTGAGCGAGGCGCGCGGTAAATATACCAATGGGGCTCGGATTCTGCTCAAATCAGAGCAGGTGGGCAGGCAGAAGCTGGAAAGCCTGAAAACCAGAGTGCGCGAGTATCATGGTGCTTGCCCGGTTTCTTTGACCTTGAATTTTGCCGGTCGGGGTGAGGTAGATATTGAGCCGCCTTCTGATTTTACTGTAAGGCCCTGCCGGGAATTTGATGCAGCGGTGGAAGGGGTACTTGGTTATGCCGCAGTGATGTATCTGAAAACCAAGGTGGAGATTCAGCCTCGGCCCGGAGGCAAGGGTGGCCGCTGGCGGCAGAATGGGTAGGAGGTGGAGAAAAAACTGGTGGGTGGTTATTGTTTGCAGAGGTTGGCGCAAGGCAAAAAAAAAGCTGCTCAAATGAGCAGCTTTTTTTGTCTAAAAGCAGACAACTTATTTGTGACATTCACCACACTTGGTCGGGCCTTTTCCTTGGGCTTTATGACAACCTTGGCAGAGTGCGTGGCCAGCCTTCATGCTCCACTTTTTATCTGCAGGGAAGTCGGCGCTTTTATGGCAGACATCGCATTCATTTTTAGCCTGATGCTTGGCATGGGGGAAGGTTGCGGGTTTTTTGGCTGCTTCGGTTTTCAAGGTGATGACGGCAGGGCCCTTGTCTGGGGCAGCGACAGCATTGTTGACAACAGCAAAACCGAAAACAAGCGCGAAAGCGGCGGAACAGATAATGCTTTTCTTCATTGTTCTTCTCCCATAATACAGTTGGTTTATAAAATTGGAGCTTATTAACCCCATTCACTTACAGGTGTTATTCTATAAACGCACCTGACAAACTTTGTCAAGCAGGAAAGATAACGTCCGTCCAGTTTTCGGGGTTGTTCTGTGGCCTTGGGTGGATCAGCCTTAAGCAAGAAAAACGTAGCTCATGTGAATGGTTACTCAGCCTCCGCCGCCGTAGCTGTGCAAACCGGAGAGGAGATAATTTACCCCGTAATAGGTGAATATAACCGAGACAAAACCGATGATGGCCAACCAGGCGATACGCCTCCCTCCCCATCCTTTGGTGAATCTGGCATGCAGGGTTGCCGCATAGACAAACCAGGTGATCAGGGACCAGGTTTCTTTGGGATCCCAACTCCAGTAGGTGCCCCAGGCTGAGTTGGCCCAGACCGCCCCGGTGATGATGCCGGCTGTAAGCCAGAGAAAACCGAAAACCAGGGTTTTATGGATGATGTCATCGCTGGTTTTGAGGTCGGGGAGAGAATCAAGCAGAGAAGAAGTCTGGTCTGTCTGTCGTTTCCGGTCTTTGAGCAGATACATGATGCCCATGCCGCTGGCTACGGCGAAGGCGGCATAACCTATAAAGCAGGTAATGACATGAGCGATGAGCCAGTTGCTCTGCAGAGCCGGAATGAGCGGTTTGATGTCGGGGTTTTTGAGCCCGGCCAGAATCATGGCCAAGGCGGCAAAGGGCATGGAAAATGCGCCAAGGATCCGGTTTTTGTAACGAACCTCCATGCCGAGATAGACGATGGCAATAGACCAGGCAAAGAAGACCAGAGACTCGTACATATTGGAAAGAGGCGCGTAGCCGATTCCCATCTGGTGCGACTCGTACCAGCGCATTCCGATGCCGGCGGTGTTGGCAAGAAAGGCTCCGATGGTCATCAGAGTGGCAAAAAAGCCAAGCTTTTTCGTCTGGAAGACCAAGATGCCGATGTAGAGAATTGCGGCAAAAAGATAGGCAAAGGTAGTGATGCCCATAAGCTGTGAACTGTTCATGGTAGATCCTTAAGCGTTTGTAAACGTGGAGTCTTGTGTGAAACACTCGACAAGGGCGGTAAATTCTTTTTCAAAGGCGAGCTTGTTTTTGTTGCTGACCCCACAAACCAGTATTCTGCAGTGGTTTGCAGATTCTTCTCGAACAATATAAACCCAAATTCTTCGGTGTGAAAGAAAGAAAGCGACGTAGAGGCCGATCAGCATGAGGGTGCATCCGGCATAGACCGTCCAGACGCCGGGATCTTTCGCCACCTGAAGGCCAGTGGCGTATACCTGGCTTGCCTGGAATTCATACGTTGCTGTAGGGCTCGAGATGGTCTGGGTTGTGTTGTTATCCATCCAGAAGAGGATAGGTTCGCCCTGACCATCGTAAAACCACACCTTCAGCCTGTTGATATCACCCATACGGCTGCGCGTTTCCTGATTGATGACGCCAAACGCTATTTCGGTGCCGGGCCAGGGGATTTTCTGGCCAAAGGGGATTTGCAAGGCATGGCGGGCCTTGGTGTCCTTATTGACGATGACCACGTTGAAGCCCTGCATGGGCTCGTAGCTGGAT
>Ga0208863_1000666_pt1 | contig 28519 bp, 26 predicted proteins | sample RifOxyD3_FD_184040 | JGI IMG/M metagenome (GOLD analysis project Ga0208863, IMG submission 184040) | Soil microbial communities from Rifle, Colorado - Rifle Oxygen_injection D3 (SPAdes) | ecosystem: Environmental > Terrestrial > Deep subsurface > Rock core/Sediment | place: Rifle, Colorado...
GCGATAGCCGGCATACTGAATGTGGAGAGCGGCGCACTCGAACTGGTCAACGCGGGGCACGATGCGCCGTGGCTCATAGCAAGCGACCACACCATCTCAAGAATCAACGGCAACGGCGGACCGCCGCTGTGCATGCTGGAAGATTTTGACTACCCGACGCAACACCTGCAACTGAACACCGGCGACAGCCTGTTGCTGCTCACCGATGGCGTCACCGAAGCCATGAACAGCGACGGCGAACAGTACGGCACGGGACGGGTAAACAATGTACTCCTCGCAAGCGACACTCAGCCGGCAAAGCTGATCACGGCACTGCGCGAGGATGTCCGGCGCTTCGTGGGGCTGACCGAAGCGTCCGATGACCTGACCCTGCTCGCGCTGCGCCTAAAACCAATTTGTCACCGGCCTTGAGGCCGGTGGATTCAGGCCTGAAGGCCGGGGTTTTAAACCGAGTCGGAATCCGGATAAAACACCAAAATAAATCAATATATTACAAAACATCAACGCACATTGATTTCGACTCGGCGATTCACGGGTTCATCTACCTCATCATCCGTTGACACCAAAGGCTCCCGCTCTCCGCTACCGGACACTTCAATCTGGGCTTCAGAAATACCACCGGCAAGCAGCATATCCCGCATCAATTGAGCGCGTTTCAGGGAAAGCGCGTCATTGGCTTCCACCGTACCCACCCGGTCAGTATGGCCGATAACGGTGATTTGAGGCGCGCTGCGCGACTTCATATCCGCCTTCATCTGTTCGATCGCGACAGCAGACTCCGCACTTATCTCATTGTTTCCACTTGAAAAATAAATCATGTATGAGGCGGGACGTTTCGGCTGAGCACTCAATGTCTGACCATACCGGGATTGCACCGATTCAGCTGTTTCCCGACTTGCGGCGATCTTACCAGCTTGACTGATACTCGCGGCCTCGTAGGGCTGATCCAGCACCTGCTCACCGGCTGCGGTTTTCAATACCACCGCGCTGCGACTGCCATCTGCATTCGGCAGCAACACTACCCTATCCTGAACACACCCTGCCAGCAATCCCAGCATCAGCACGTTGACAATTATTTTTCCACTAAACATTTTCATAGCATTCCCGCTCAAGCAGCCATCACCACGACACTCACTCACCTGCCGTCTCCAAGACAAATTCCGTACCACGCACCCCCAACAGGGTCGTCGGCGTACGGAAAATCACCGCACGGGGCGAAGTCTTGGCCAGTTTCCCTGAGACTACGGCCAGCGTACCTTTTTTCAATGAGACATCGAGTTCGCCGGTATGCGCGGTGCTGTCAAACACAAATTTATTGATCACGAGGGTCGAATCCGGCCCGGCTGAGAGCAGCGTACCATCGTTCAGCGTAATACCGACCGAACTGTTAGCCCCCGTTTTAACGACATCTGAAACCTGCACATGAGCACCAACCCCGGCAGGAATCTGCCCATCACCGCGCAGAATTGTCGCCATGCCACTGGCATTTTTAATCAGTCCGGCGTCATCACCGGCATAAACCGCACCCGAGACAAGCAGCAACACGACTAGTTTAATAACCCACATTGACACGACTCCCTCTGCGCTGATTTAATGCGCGTATGATTTTCCTGCACTGAACAGCATAACTACACATGCGATCCATTCAGACCACCTATCCGCTGAAGTATGCCACAACTTTAGCATTGACTGATGAACGCGGCGCTTAAGCAGTTTCCTGCACGGATGAACGCACTGGGCGATGTGCTCATTCATGTGGACACAAATTGCGTACAAGCAGGACTCACAGGCGATAAAAGAGCCTGTGTCGCGCTGGTCATCGAAGAGCTGTTCAGCAATACGGTGACGCACGGCTATCAGCAAGACAGCGATCGCCCGGTCTGGATTTCTGCCGAGCGTGACGGCAACGCATTGCGCCTGATCTATCAGGACGAAGCGCCCGCCTTCAACCCGCTCACTCACCCCAAGGACCCGTTACCCGACAGAGTGGGCGGTTGGGGAATACCAATGATTGAGAATTTCGCCGACGCCGCTTACCGGTATGAAAACGGACGCAACACACTGACCCTCAACTTCAAAATCAGCGAGCCTGTTGAATAGCCCGGTACTCACGCGGACTGAGGCCTGAACGTTCGTGGAAGGCATTGGAAAAATGGCTTTGCGAGTGATAGCCCAGTTGCTCGGCGATACTGGCCATATCAAGACCTGTCCCGGCTAGCAGTCTGCGCGCCTGACTCAAGCGCTGTTCGCGCAACCAGACAAACACGGTCATATCGGTATGCTGGCGAAACACATCATTCAGATGCCGTTCGTTCGTCCCCAGTTCACCGACAAGTTCACTCATGGATAATTTGTCCGCCATGCGCTCGGTCAGCAAAGTCATCGCCGCGTTGACCAACACGACATCGGCACTGTGTTGAACGAATGGCGTCCGGCTCACTTCCGGCACAACGAGCTGACGCAGACGCTGGGCCAGATCCACATGCAGACTGACTCGCGCCAGCACTTCATCCGCCACAAACGGTTTACAGATGTAATCAACCGCACCCAGCGCAAAACCTTTAAGGCGCGCATCCAGATCGTTAGCGGCAGTCAAAAAAATCACCGGTATCGCGCGCGTATGGGCATCGGTCTTGAGCAAACGACAGGCAGCAAAACCATCCGCTCTAGGCATATATACATCCAGTAGAATCAGATCCGGCAGATTGGCCGCAGCGCGCTGATAACCTTCATGCCCGTCACGGGCAATACTCAGCTGATACCCTCTGGCTTTGAGCATCTGCACCAGCAAACGCAGATCATCGGGTGTATCGTCCACAATCAGGACATGACTCCGCCGCACTGGAATCGTTGCGGATTGAGCAGAGGAAATTTGCATAAGGGATGTTTTGATAAAATTTACCGGAAAATCCAGTTTTTGAACCACCGGAACTCTTGGACAACGCACAAGATAACGAACAAATTGACAAACAGCAAACTAAATTCATTACAGCTCTTGAAAACAGGAAATTCAGCCCAACCTAGTCCTGAGCATAAATTCAGGAGAACAATATGGAACAAAACAACCCGCAAGTCGACCTGCAAGACGAAATCACCCACACTGAACCGGCAACCCAAGCCGGCGAGGTCATGCCCAGCGCAGAAGAGTCGCTGCAAGCGGCTGAACGAAAAGCCCAAGAACACTATGACGCCTGGATGTATGCCAAGGCCGAAACCGAGAACATGCGCCGCCGTGCTGCTGAAGATGTCAGCAAGGCGCAAAAATTCGCCGTAGAACGTTTTTCCAATGAAATGCTGGCCGTCAAAGACAGCCTGGAAGCCGGACTCGCCGTCGAAACCGCCTCCGTCGAAAGCTTCAAGAGCGGCATGGAACTGACGCTCAAACAACTCTCCAGCGTATTTGATAAATTCCACATCACCGAAATCAACCCGGTGGGCGAAAAACTGGATCCGCACAAACATCAGGCGATCAGCATGGTACCGAACGAACTGCCTGCCAACACCGTGGTCAGCGTGATGCAAAAAGGCTACGCCCTGAATGACCGTGTACTGCGCCCTGCGCTGGTACTGGTGTCACAAGGATAAAACCTGGGAAGGAAGAAGGGACCGCACCTTCAGTGCTCAAGAGGGAAGGGTGAGAACCGGTTCTCCGAATTAAGAGCGAGGGTTTACCCTTCCCCCTTCCCCCTTCCCTCTTCTCCCTTCTCTCGATTTAAACACTTGAAATTTAAAATACCCGCCCCATCTAGGGCGTCATCGCAAACAATAAACTTTGAAAGGATTGCAACATGGGTAAAATTATCGGTATTGACCTGGGTACAACCAACTCTTGCGTCGCTGTGATGGAAAACGGCAAGACCAAGGTGATTGAGAACGCGGAAGGCACGCGCACCACCCCTTCGATCATCGCCTACATGGAAGACGGCGAAGTACTGGTCGGCGCAGCCGCCAAGCGCCAGGCCGTCACCAACCCGAAGAACACCCTGTACGGCGTCAAGCGTCTGATTGGTCGCCGCTTCGATGAGAAGATGGTGCAAAAAGACATCGACATGGTTCCTTTCACCATCGTCAAGGCCAAGAACGGCGATGCATGGATCAAGGTACGCGACAAAGAATTCTCCGCACCTGAGATTTCAGCTCAAGTGCTGATGAAGATGAAGAAGACCGCCGAAGATTATCTGGGCGAGTCCGTCACTGAAGCGGTCATTACCGTTCCAGCCTACTTTAACGACTCCCAGCGTCAGGCCACCAAGGATGCCGGTCGTATCGCAGGCCTGGATGTTAAGCGCATCATCAATGAACCTACCGCCGCTGCCTTGGCTTTCGGTATGGACAAGCAGGAAGGCGACCGCAAGATCGCAGTTTATGACCTGGGTGGAGGTACATTCGATATATCCATCATCGATATCGCAGAAATCGACGGCGAACACCAGTTTGAAGTTATGTCGACAAATGGCGACACCTTCCTGGGCGGCGAAGACTTCGACATGCGCGTCATCGAATTTCTGGTTGAAGAATTCAAGAAGGATTCCGGCATCGACCTGAAGAAGGACATGCTGGCACTGCAACGCCTGAAAGACGCGGCTGAAAAAGCCAAGATCGAACTGTCATCTGCACAGCAAACCGAAGTTAATCTGCCATACATCACTGCAGACGCTACCGGCCCTAAGCATCTGGCTGTGAAGATCACCCGCGCCAAGCTGGAGAGCATCGTGGAAGATCTGGTTGCACGCACCATCGAGCCATGCAAGATCGCTATGAAGGATGCCGGCATCTCGATTTCCGACATTGCTGACGTGATTCTGGTCGGTGGTCAGACCCGTATGCCTATGGTTCAGAAGAAAGTTGAAGAATTCTTCGGTCGTGAACCACGTAAAGACGTGAACCCTGATGAAGCCGTTGCTGTTGGCGCTTGTATTCAGGGCGGCGTGTTGCAAGGTGAAGTCAAGGACGTACTGCTGCTGGATGTCACGCCATTGTCTTTAGGAATTGAGACCATGGGCGGCGTGATGACCAAGCTGATCAAGAAGAACACCACGATTCCTACCAAGGCATCGCAAGTATTCTCGACAGCCGACGACAACCAGTCTGCCGTGACCATCCATGTATTGCAAGGTGAGCGTGAAATCTCTTCCGGCAACAAGAGCCTGGGTCAATTCAATTTGTCCGACATTCCGCCGGCACCACGCGGCATGCCTCAGATCGAAGTGACCTTCAACATCGATGCCAACGGCATTCTGCACGTTGCAGCGAAAGATAAAGCGACCAACAAAGAAGCCAACATCACCATCAAGGCGAGCTCCGGTCTGTCTGAAGCTGAAATCGAAAGCATGGTTCGCGATGCAGAAGCGCATGCTGAAGATGACAAAAAGGCGATAGAACTGGTCACCGCACGCAACCAACTGGATGCACTGATCCATTCGACCAATAAGTCGATGAAGGAATATGGCGACCAGTTGACTGCTGATGAAAAATCAGCCATCGAAGGCGCTGTAAAAGAAGCCGAAGAAGTCGTGAAGAGCGATGACAAGGATGCCATCGAAGCTAAGACTGAAGCGCTGTCTACCGCCGCACAAAAGCTGGGCGAAAAGATGTACGCGGCAGAACAAGCCAAGTCTGCTGAAGCGGGCGCAGGTGCGGCTCACGAAGCGAAGAAGGATGAAGGCGATGTCGTGGATGCCGAGTTCACCGAAGTGAAGGACAAGAAGTAAGACGGGAAGAGCAAAGGGGGAAGGGAGAAGGGTGTGAAGCGCGCTCATCGCAGCCTGAAAGCCTGGCAACAGGCAATTGAGTTGGTGACCGCTGTTTACACTGCCACTTCCTCCTTTCCCACCCAAGAAAAATTCGGATTATCCGGCCAGCTGCAACGCGCAGCTGTTTCTGTTCCAGCCAACATTGCAGAAGGTTTTGCGCGCAGCGGAAGCAAAGAGTTGCTGCGCTTTTTAAGCATTGCTGCTGGTTCATTATCCGAGTTGGATACTTTGATCGAGCTTGCCGCAAGGTTGGGCTACCTGAATAACGCAGAGGAGCTGAACGGAAAAGTGGACGAGGTTTCAGGATTGATTATGGGCTTGGCAGCGTCAATTAAACGCCGCACACCCTAACCCTTCTCCCTTCTCCCTTCTCCCTTCCCACAAAAATGAGCAAAAAAGACTATTACGAAGTTCTTGGCATCAATCGCGATGCCTCGGACGATGAAATTAAAAAAGCTTATCGCAAACTTGCGATGAAGCATCACCCCGACCGCAATCCGGACAACCCGAAGGCGGAGGAACACTTCAAGGAAGCCAAGGAAGCTTACGAAACCTTGTCTGACACCCAAAAGCGCGCGGCCTACGATCAATATGGTCATGCGGCTTTTGAAGCGGGCGGCATGGGTGGGGGAAGCCCGTTCGGCGCAGGCGGAGCAGGTGGGCAAGGCTTTGATTTTTCTGATATTTTCGGCGACATCTTCGGGGGTGGACGTGGCGGTGCTGGCGGGCGCAGCAATGTGCAACGCGGCGCCGATCTGCGCTACAACCTGGAAATCACGCTGGAACAGGCCGCGCGCGGTACGGAAACGCAAATCCGCGTGCCGACCATGGAAGATTGCGACACCTGTCACGGTTCGGGCGCAAAACCCGGCACCAGTCCGGTCACCTGCACCACCTGCGGCGGACACGGTCAGGTACGCATGCAGCAAGGCTTCTTCTCCATCCAGCAGACCTGCCCGCGCTGTCACGGCAACGGCAAGATGATTTCATCGCCCTGCAAACCCTGTAACGGCAGCGGTAAGGTCAAGCAGCACAAGACCTTGTCGGTGAAGATACCGCCGGGCGTGGATAACGATGATCGCATTCGTTTATCGGGTGAAGGCGAGCACGGCGCCAATGGCGGACCGTCAGGCGATTTGTACGTGGTCATCCACGTCAAGGCGCATGCGGTATTCCAGCGCGACCATAACGATCTGCATTGCGAGATGCCAATCAGCTTCAGCACCGCCGCATTGGGTGGTTCTATCGAAATACCGACACTGGATGGTATGGCTACCATCAAGATCCCCGCCGAGAGTCAAAGCGGCAAGATCTTCCGTTTACGCGGCAAGGGCATCAAGGGTGTACGCAGTTCGACACACGGCGATTTACATTGTCACGTCATCGTTGAAACCCCGGTCAATCTGACCGAGCGTCAAAAGGATTTGTTGCGTGAATTCGAAAGCATTAATGCCAAAGATAATGCGCATCACAATCCGCGTGCTAAATCCTGGATGGACAAGGTGAAAGACTTTTTCGCCGCGTAACATCCGGTTTATCTCGTTTCATGCAAAACGCCCCGCAAGGGGCTTTTGCTTGATCATTAAAAAAGCTTCTGTCCGCCTGCCTGCCGACTGGCAGGCAAATTATATGGATTAAGCCGATTAAAAAAATAATTGCGTATCAAAGCAGATTTACCGTTTTGGTGGCATAAGCGCATTTTGTAACTTGTTGTTAATCTGTGCGAATTAAGGCTAAATGATACCCGCCTGAACCTCACAGCACAGATAAAAAATTTGCAGGTGTTGCACCCGCACGCGCGCCATCAATCGCTCAGTCGCATCATCATCCAGTATGAATTCAACCTTTACTGCCAATTCTCCGGCCAGCTCAAAAAAAATATCCTCTTGGAGCTTTCCATGACGTCCGAAGCCGGCGATAGCGCGAAAAACCGAGCCACCCTGTATCCCGATCGACTTAGCTTCTACAAGCAACCATTCATACAGCGGACGCCCTCCATGATGCTGTTTCTCGCTGACATAAAAACTTAGCAGATTCATCATTGCCCCCTGACGGACATATCAAAATGTATAAAGTAAAGGCATGACCCCGGTTTTCGGATGTTTAATTGTTTAAGCACTTGAACGTCTGTATTCCCAGCACCGTCATCAGCAGTGAGCCGCCCAGGTGAGCGACGATAATGCCGGTACCCCAGAGATACTGGCCGCGTAACAACAAGGTCACAGTCTCCGCCGAAAAGGTGGAAAAAGTGGTCAAACCACCTAAGAATCCGGTAATGACCAGCAGGCGCCATTCGGGCGACAGTCCTGGATGCTGCATAAAAAAGGCAATGGACAAGCCTACCAGATAACCGCCTATCATATTGGCCGCCAGCGTGCCGAGTGGTATTTCAGGCAAGGCAGGATTAAGCCAGAGCCCCAGGCCCCAACGCAGCCAGGCACCGCAGGCAGCGCCGACGCCAATGGCAAGAAATGAATAGAGCATAACTACCCGAGCACCCTAACCTGCGCGAATCCCCCGCCCGGTGTGCGAAAATTTGTGGTCTGTCCCTGATATAGCCTGGCCGCCATCAGTTGAATTTTCCCTTCATAAACATAAGCACGCACGTCGTATTTAAGCGACACCGCCTCGTCTATCCGGCACTCACCCGGAACGGCGAGTTTTTGCGCCACATAACCCGACTGTAAAATTTCAGCAAAAACCCGCCGTGTCAGTTTTTCACCGCGATATGCACCCCGGCTACCGTATCCACAATTAGGCTTAAAAAACAACAATTTACGATCATTCCACAGCACCTCCTCCGAACCACTTCGCACCGCAAAGGTATGCGGAATGCCCGCCTGCAAGGTAACGATGTCGTCCTCCCCCGTCCCCAGCTTGCGCAGCTCCTCGACATCGGTCAAGCGTGCCAGATTGCGTTTGTCCGCATAACGCTCGTAGTGTTCAGGATTCGGGGTTAACACGACATCCCGCTGCAACCAGGCGTTTAACAAAACGGGATACTTACGCAGAGAAAAATCCGTTAACCGGTTATAAACCAGGTCAATTTTTTTCTCTCCGACATACAGCCCACCCTCAGCCGCAGATAATTCAGCGGGATCGGCAATACAGGTCGTGATACCGGCGCGCTCGAACAGGCGTTGCGCCAGCACAAATTCCGGGTATAAATACTGTGCGTTGGGCTGCTCATCGATGATGGCGATGCAGGTGAGCGGCGCGTCACCCAGATGATACTCATGGCGAAACATGTCCAGAAACACCTGATCGAGATCATCCTCTGCAACCGGTTTGCCCGGCAGGTCGAGTTCACGCTGACTGTCGACCAGTAGTGCATTTAAAAAAGCACCGCCCGCATTGGTATTGATTTCAATCAAATGCGCGCCATCGCAGTTCAGATGAAAATCGTAGCCGTAAAACACCCCTGCAGCCCCCCCCTTCCCCTTATTCCCTTCTCTCTTATCCCTTCCCTCTTCCCATCCTTGGCTATTAACCACCCGTTCAACCGCCGCAATCACCGCCTTTATCTGCTGCAAGTGATCGCGACTGATGTAGAGCGGCGCAGCGGCAAATAAATACGGACAACGTTCCGCAGTCAACTGATACCAGGCATCACCCTGTTGATGCAACTTCTGTTGCAAGGCACCGTACAACTCGCCGCTAAGCCGGTCAGCAACACTCACTTAAGGCGCCCCCAACAATTGCTGCTTGAGCCTTTCATGCACAGGATTTTCGCCCAACCATATTTTCAGCAGTACATTATAAAATACGTCGCCTATAATCACGCCGCGCTGAGCGCCATTAACCATCAGTCTGGTACCGATACCGGGGTGATAATCCATCTGAATGACATCCCCTTTGTTTAGCTCGCCTATTCTGTAAAAAATATCCTCAAACTGACCTATCTGACGCGACAGCGCAGCAAGCTCTTCCTCGGTGTGATTGCTCTTTATCGATTTTTTAAACAGATACAACAACTCACCGGCATTCAGGTCATTCACTACATGCATGACAATGCGTTTTTCACCTTTGTCAGCCAGCACCGCTGCCGCACTGAATTGTTTGGCCGTCAGGTACAGCGCCACCACATAGATATCGATGATATATTTGCGACGCACCCCGCTGCCGTTGAGCAGCAGATCGCGCGCGCCCAGATGCACATGGTTCTCAACCATGACTCCATTTACATTCACGACCTGCGCAATCACGCCCCGGCTCAAACCCAGACTGACCATCGTTAACAACATAACCAGAATAAATTTTCGCATGCTCCTAGCATCCCCGTTGAGCTCAGCACCTGCTCGCCCAAATTTTGATTCTAAAACATATCATTAAAAAGGCAAGCACCCCTGCCTGCCTCTTCTATCCACACTCTGAAGCGGTTCAGGTGTAGCGCATCACGCCCGCTCAGCGTGAGATTCTACAAACTCCTGTTCCAGCTGTATTTAAAAACCAAGTGCATATTGCACGCTGAAGATATCCACACTGCTGGCATAAGAACCTAGCAGACGGCCTACCGTCGCCGTCGAAGGCAGTCCCGCTGCCCCGGTATTATTGTTGATCGACGCTGCCTTGACAAACAGATGTGCATAACCGAAGTCCAGCGCACTGTTTTTATCAGGCTTATATTGCCCGCCCAGCGCCAGCCAGGTGCGATCGGCATCGGGTACTCGCGCGGTACGATAGGCATCGACCACCGGCGACTGGTCATAGGCCAAACCCATGCGTGCCGTCCATTGCTCACTGTAGTGATAATTGCCGCCCAGCGAAGCACGCCAGGTATCGCGCCAGTTTTCCGGTGTTCTGGAAAGTGTCACGCCAGTCACACCGCTGGCGATCACCAGTTCGGGAATGCTGCTCCAGCCGGTGCGGGTCAGATCGGCCATCACATCCCAGCGGTTACCCAGCTCGCGGAAGTAGCTGAACGACAAGGTGCTCGGCATCTTGATGTAAGTCACAGCGGAGCCACTCAAAACAGGCACGCCGAGGGGACTGGTCACAAGGATGGCGCCGTTGAGTTTATAGCCTATCGCGGAACGATAGGCGACACCCAGCCGTCCGGCGCCCCCCAGATCCAGCAGCACACCGGCATTCGCGCCATAGTCACTGCCGCTGCCCGACATGGTGGACACCCCCTCACCTGCGCCACCAAAGCTTCTCACATTCGACAGGGTTGCACGCAGTTGCTGGTAACTAATCCCCACCCCCAGAGCCAACGCATCGGACACCTGATATGACAAGGAGGGGTTAAGATTAATCGTTTCTATGCTGGATTTCATCGCCTGAAATCTGCCCGTCCAGCCGGCCGTATAATCTGTCTTCATCCCGAAAGGCGCGTTAATCCCCAGACCGATATGCGCCCTGTCGTTCAGCGCCATCGTCACATAGGCATTGGGCAGCACCGACCAACCGCCGACATTCCCCGGCGCACTACCCGTCGGGCGACCTAGCGCCGGACTCGAACCCGCATCGGAAAACACGGTGGACACACCAATCAGACTGCCGCCTGCCACAACCTGCCGCCCCTTCAGGCGCGACATCCCCGCCGGATTAAAATATACCGTTGCCGCATCCTCGGCACTTGCAGCTCCCCCGGCATAGGCATTTCCCATCCCGCTTCCGCTTTGTTCGATCAACGCAAAACCGGAAGCGACTGCGTGCCCCGCTGTCAGCAACAATGTCCCGCACAATAACTTGAATTTCATCACTCCCCCTTGATTATTATCACCCCGACGACGGCTATTCTTCCGGCGGCACCTCGCGCGGTTTGCGGTTTTCCGCTACAGCCACATAGGTTAGCGCAGCCTCGGTCACCTTGACGCAAACAGGCTTAGCCGGGTCACGCTGTACATACACCTCAACATTTACGGTAATAGAGGTGCGCCCGACCTTTTCAATATGAGCATAGAAACTGACGATATCCCCCATAAAGATGGGTTGTTTAAACAGGAAGGAATTGACCGCCACGGTCGCTACCCGCCCCCTTGCACGGTGTACAGCCGGGATGCTGCCTGCAATATCCACCTGAGCCATGATCCAGCCACCAAACACATCGCCGGTATAACTGCAATCTGACGGCATCGCCACCACCCTCAATGTGGGCTGACGCTCAGGCAGAGTCGTCACCTCCTCATCCACGATTAATGCCCCTCATAAAGTTGCTTGATTTGCGCTGCGTAACGGCGTGTCACCTCGTCTCGTTTGAGTTTCTGGGTGGGCGTGAGCAGATCGTTGTCTATACTCCAGGGTTCGCGCAACATCAACACACGGTTGACTTTAGCATAACCGGGGAAACCGCGCAGATTGATCGCAATACGCCGCAACACACGCGACTCCACACGGCTATCCGTCAAGGCTTCCGGCATATCCGCGCGTATCCCTACTTCTTTGGCAAAACCGGCCCACACCGTCGGGTTGAGCACCACCAAAGCCACCAGATAAGGCCGGGCCTCACCGTAGATCATTACCTGCTCGAACAACGGATCATGCAATATGGCCATTTCCATATCGTTAGGGGGAATCTTTTCGCCGTTGGACATGACGATAATTTCCTTGATACGCCCGGTAATATAAATATGTCCGGTATCGGCGATTTGTGCCACATCCCCCGTGTTGAGCCAGCCATCCTCGCCGATAATAGCGCGGCTTGCCTCTTCATTGTTCCAGTAACCCAGCATCACATTCGAGCCGGTTACCTGCAACTCGCTTTGTGCGCCCAGGCGCACCTGCACTCCTTGTACCGGCTGACCCACGCTTTCCGGAAAATTATTGTTCAGCCGATTACCGCTAATCACCGGACTGGTTTCGGTCAGACCATAACCCTGCACCATGGGTAAACCTAAGCCGACAAACACGCGTGATACCTCTGAAGAGAGCGCCGCGCCGCCGCTGATCGCTACGCGTAACCGCCCCCCCAGTTTATTGAGTATCTTTTGCGCCACCAGCCGTTGCAGCAAAGGCCAGAGCAGAAAACTGTATTTCCATGAGCCGCGCCCCTGCTTATGCTCAAAGATCGCCCAACCCGTATCCACTGCCAGATTGAACAAGCGACGCTTGAGCGATGAACCTTCATGCAGCTTAGTCATTAGCGCGCCATAAACACGCTCATAAATACGCGGCACCGCAATCAACAGGGTAGGACGAATAATCTGCAAGTCCTCGGACAACAAAGAAATTGAACGGGCAAAAGCCACCGTCGCACCGGCCATCATCGGCAGGTAATAGCCCAGAGTGCGTTCGAAAGTATGTGACAGCGGCAAAAATGAAAGGAACACGTCTTCACCACCGACAGGAAACGTATCCAGACTCGCATACGCATTGCTGAGCATATTGCGGTGACTGAGCATCACCCCCTTGGGCTTACCCGTGGTACCCGAGGTGTAAATAATGCTGACCAGCACATCGGGCTCACCCTCATTCTCCAACTGCACGCGTGCGCTGACGGGTAAAATTTCCAGGATCGACTTCAAGCGCGATTCGCCCGTATTGCGCAGATTATCAAGACTGATGAAGCACAGCACGCCCCTCATCTGCTCGCGCACCGTACGCAAAGCCTGCCATTGCTCGGCGGTTTCAAACAACAACACGCGCACCCCGGCATTGTTCACGATGTAGGCGGTATTATCCGGCCTGTCCACCGTGTACAGCGGCACAGTCACCAAACCCAGCGACATCGCCGCCTGATCGAACATCACCCACTGCGGGCAGTTGCGCAGCATGATCGCAACACGATCTCCGCGCTGCAAACCGATTCCCTCCAGCGCCACCTTCCAGCGCGCCACCTCGACCTGCATATCCCGCCAGGTCAAGTCGCGCCAGGCGTTTCGTTCAAAATGCCGATAGGCAATTTTATCCGGCGTCAGGCGTACCCGTTCAAGAAACAAACCATGCAGCGTCCGTACCTGCTCAGGTGATATAACTGCAGCCATTGCCCCTCCCCATATTCAATCCGCACTATCTCGGTAATTATTTATTATTGATCAATATGTTATAAAAACTTACGCGTCATTCTGCGAGCGCCCGCTACCCGTGTTGCAATTCATCCGTCGCGAAATCATCCACCTGTATCACCTTGCGACGCAAGGCCTCATCGCGTACCAGTCGCTCGGCTTCCGACGCCGTGATGAGACCCGCAGCCCTCGCCTCCTCAATGCGCAAGTCCGCCCGACAAGCCTTCAGACGCCCTGATTTGCGGGCTGCTTGCAGCCTTTTGTGCAATGTCTCACAGGCTATGGTGCTGACAAGGGCCGCGTTCACGATGGTCAATGGCTCCTGCTCTGCACGCGGCAAATACATACCTGCCGTCAACCGCGCTCTGCTATCCGCAGCCTGCATCAGTATCGCGGCGACCTCATGCGTCAATTTATCAGAAGGCGGCACAAAATTCCTGCCAGCCGGAAAAATCAATGCATGCAGCATACCGCGCATCAGCCTGTTCGGAATATTTTGTATCAGTTTCGCCAGGGTGGATTGAATCCGATACAAGCCATCCTGCATGGCCCAATGTAAGATGGGGGCATCTTCAAGCTGGCCGCCCTCATCTGAAAAACGTTTTAACGTGGCTGAACACAGATAAAGTCCGCTCAATATCTCGGCCAGTCGAGCCGAAAATTTTTCCGGGTGTTTGGTCAGACCACAAGTCAGCAACACATCGGCGCTCAGTGAGAAAGCCGCTGAAAATCGCGTCAATTGCTGGTAGTAGCGATGACTGACTTCTCCTGCCGGCACCGGGATGCCGCGTGCGCCAAACAAGCCGAAAACAAAGCTGCGCGCCATATTGCTCAGGACATAACCTACATGTCCAAACAAGGCGTCATCAAACAACTGCAAAGCCCGCTGCCGGTCAGGCTCGCGGGCTGCTGAAATCTCCTGCAACACATAGGGATGCGAACTGATCGCCCCCTGCATCAACCGCCTCAGCGCCTGTCTGTCAGCGTGGCCTGTGGCGACAGGAAGTTGCTGGTAAACCCCGGCCAGATAATTTCCCGGCCCAAGACAAGTCGCCTTGTCGCCATGCACATCCATCGCATCGCTAATCGCCATGCGTTCATACCTGATCGCAGCATCGCGCGCAAAAACCGCCGGTTCGCCCCGATCCTCCGCCTGAGCGGCCAGACGACGCGCGGCATCCAGCATATAAGTGCCTGCGGCTATGCGTGCCAAGGCTGCTTCCATCCCGGCGCTGTGCAGCACCCTGCAATGGGCACCACTGGTAAAGGCGGCCAGTTTCATACTTCCTGTACTGCACGCAGACTGGGCCTGCGAACTGTCCATGCCTCTCGCCAGCATAGACTCCCCCTTACCTGCACAAGCCGCCCCGCCTATGATGTATTCAAGCGGAATGAACACGTCTTTCCCCGTCGTCGGGCCATGCAAAAGCGCTGCGTTGAGCGCAATGTGACGCCGACCGATTTGCACGCCCGGGGTATAGGTGGGAATCAAAGCCAGCGTCATGCCCAGATTGCGTTTTTTACCCAGCAAACCTTCCGTATCGTACAGATTGAAAGCCAGACCGAGCAGCGTGGCTAACGGTGCCAATGCCACGTCGCGCTTGTCCCAGGTCAGACGTATACCCAACACATTTTTCTTGCCGGAAAATTCCCCCTTGCACACCATCCCAGTGGCCTCATCCGTCTCGTGCAGGCAGAAACAAGGCAGCTCCTGACCACACGCAAAGCGATGCAAATATTTATTTTTCTGCGCCTCCGTACCATAGCGCAACAACAGCCCGGCAGGCCCCGGCGCGTTGCACACTTTTAGCACACCGGCCACGGTTGGGCTGCGCGAGGCGACTTTACCGAGTACCGCAGAATAAGCCTGCGCCGAAAACGCCTGTCCGCCGTACTGTTTCGGGATAGTCAGACCAAAAAATCCTTTGTCTTTCATCAATTGCCAGACTTCGGGCGGCAAATCATCGAGTTGCGAGGTAATCTCCCACTCATCGAGCATTACGCAGAGCTGATCGACTTCCGTGTCCAGAAACAGCTGTTCGCTCTCACTCAAAGCATACGCAGGATAAGCGAGCAGTTTATTCCAGTCCGGATGCCCCGTGTATAAATCACGCTCCCAGCCGGTGTTCACCAGCGTGTCAAGCGCGGCGAGCCGCATTGACCGTCTGAAAATCAACCGGCTGATTACGGCACGGCGCAGGTAGGGAACGGCAAACAACAGAGTGCCCGAGAACAGCAGAACATAGAGCAGTTGCAAAACCGTTTCGGACAAACGCGCCTGAATCGCGACGACGGGCACAACCACCATGATCGCCAACACCCAACTGATCGCCGTAGCGCGAAAAAACGCCAGCAAAACAAAGATGGCCAGTGCGGCCAGAACAATAAGCGTCAACATCGCAATTCTCCCGTAATTTTCACCCCCTGCAAAAAATTATACAAATAAATCAAATAATTATATAAAAATAAGCGACGGCAATAGCATTTTTTGGCGTGACCGTAATGCGACAACGCACTATGGCGTTTACAGACGGCTTAACGCATCCGGTCCACAGCCTGTTCCACGCGATCCACCGCGATGATCTCCATACCCGGAATCGGATGTTTGGGCGCGTTGGCACGCGGAATGATCGCCGAGGTAAAACCCAGCTTAGCGGCTTCCTTCAGCCTTTCCTGACCTCGCTGCACGGGACGCACTTCACCCGCCAAGCCCACTTCACCGAACACCACCAGTTTTTCCGGCAGCGGCTGATTGCGCAGACTGGAGACCATCGCCAGTATCACCGCCAGATCAGCACCGGGCTCGGTGATTTTAACCCCGCCCACCGCATTGATAAACACATCCTGATCATAACAGGCTATCCCCGCATGACGGTGCAATACCGCCAGCAACATCGCCAGACGATTTTGCTCCAACCCCAGCGACAGCCGTTTCACATTCGGACTGTGCGCCTCATCGAGCAGCGCCTGTATCTCCACCAGCAAGGGGCGCGTGCCTTCCTGCGTCACCATCACACAGGAACCGGCCACCTGCTGACCGTGCTGCGACAAAAACATCGCCGATGGATTACTCACCTCGCGCAAGCCCTTTTCGGTCATGGCGAACACGCCCAGTTCATTCACCGCGCCGAAGCGGTTCTTGAACGCGCGGATCAGCCGGAAACTCGAATGGGTATCGCCCTCGAAATACAGTACCGTATCGACAATGTGTTCCAGCACTCTGGGGCCGGCCAGCGCACCTTCTTTAGTGACGTGGCCGACCAGAATGATGGTGATATTCTGACTCTTGGCGATGCGGGTGAGCTGCGCGGCACACTCCCTGACCTGCGCCACGGAACCCGGCGCGGAAGTGAGTTGTTCTGAATACACCGTCTGTATCGAATCGATCACCACGATGTCCGGTTTGTCGTTGGCGATGGTCGCCTGTATCTTCTCCAGCTGGATTTCCGGCAACAGGCGCAGGGTACGCGCATCCAGCGACAGGCGTTTGGCGCGCAAGGCGATCTGCTGCGCCGACTCTTCACCGCTGACGTACAAGGTATTCTGGTGGGTGGACAGATGCGCCAGCACTTGCAGCAACAGGGTAGATTTGCCGATACCCGGATCACCACCGATCAGCACCACCGCACCCGACACCAGACCGCCGCCTAACACCCGATCGAACTCCTCGATACCGGTGGGGATGCGTGGCATTTCTTCCGCCGCCACGTCTGACAACATCTGTACTTTACCGCTCGCCGCCAGCGCGGAAAAACGGTTCGCGCTCTTCACCGCGACTTCCGCCACCGACTCGACCAGCGTGTTCCACTCCATGCAGTGCGGACACTGCCCCTGCCACTTCGCCGTCTGCCCGCCGCATTCGGTACAGGAATAAATCGTTTTTGGCTTAGCCATTATTTACCTTGCTGATTTGACTATGCAATTTTGAAATTTGCACATGAAGTTCCGGCAGATCGGTATGTATCGTTTCCCAGACGACGTCCAAATCGATTTGGAAGTAACCATGTGAAAGTGCATTGCGCATTTCATATGCGAAGCGGAGCGGCAGCTCTTGATGATCCTCGGTAAATTTCGGGTGGTAACATTCAATGTTGCGCGATGCCTCGCCGATTACCTCGAAATTGCGTATGACGGCATCCTGAGTTTTTTTGTCTTCCAAAAATGCAACTTCATCCACATCCTCAATGTACAGATGGACTCGCTCTATCGCCTCAAGAATATGGCGAAGATATTCAGGCAATCTCAACACGTCAGATTTACTCATACCAGTACCGCTTCGCTCAGTACATGATCCCGGAAGCTATCTGGAAGCGCCCGGGGCGTAAGCACATCCACCGACACACCCAACAGTTTCTTTAATTCATAGCGTATCGCACCTATGTCCATCATGGTTGTTTGCGAAGTCGGCTCAACCAGTAAATCCAGATCACTGTCTTCGGTGTCATCGCCATGCAATACCGAACCAAACACGCGCACGTTGAGCACTCGATGGTTCAACGCAATCTCGCGAATCGCGTCACGGTGGATTTGCAGTGCAACAGAGGGACGCATGGTGATTTCCTGGCGATAATGTGACCGGCATTATAAACCGCGCGACCCGCGTTGCACTTCATGTATCGGCGAAAACGATATCAGCCGCGCTAAAAAATTTATCTAATATATTGATTATTAATGTTTTTTAACTTTAACTCCAGCTCAGCTATCGGCAGCGGATTTTCATAAAAATAGCCCTGATAAGCCTGGCAGCCGCACAACTCAAGAAACTCACGCTGCGCACGGGTCTCCACCCCTTCCGCAATCACCGCCATCCCCAGACTCTGCGCCATGGAAATGATGGTCGTCACCATCGCCGCATCGCGGGAACTGGTCGTCATATCGCTGACAAAGGACTCATCGATTTTGATCTGATCCATAGGCAGACGACTCAAATAAGACAGAGAGGAATAACCCGTCCCGAAATCATCCATGGAAAAGGTCACACCGAGCCGCTTTAGCTCATTCATCTTGGCGATGCTGGCCTCAACATTGTCCAGCACCAACGTTTCCGTCAGTTCCAGATTCAGTCTGTCAGGAGGAACACCCTGCTTATTCAATACCTTGCACACTTGCCCGACAAAATCGGCTACGCGAAACTGTCTGGCGCTAACATTGATCGAGATATTGAGAGCGGTCAGCAAAGGATCATGCTGCCAGCGCGCCAGCTCGCTGCATGCGGTTTCCAGCACCCACTGACCGATGGGCAATATCAGGCCGGTTTCTTCCGCCACGGCTAAGAATTGTTCCGGCCGCACCATGCCGTACCCGGGACGATTCCAGCGCAGCAGCGCTTCCGCGCCGGTCGCGTGCCCCAGATGATCCACCTGCAACTGGTAATAGAGCGTGAATTCACCGCGTTCGAGCGCAACGCGCAGTGCATTTTCCAATTTACCGCGCTTTTCCAGCGCCAACTGCATATCGGCATCGAAAAAACCGATGGTATTGCGTCCGCGTACCTTGGCCTGATACATGGCGGCGTCGACATGGGAAAGCAAATCTTCTTCACTCTCCTCATGACCGCGCAAAATCACGATACCGATACTGGAACTGCTGTGATACACAATTTCACCGAGCTGATAAGGGCGGCACAGTTCGCTGCGTATCTTCTCCGAAACCTGTTCGGCCATCATCGCCGCCTCGGCCTGATCAGCACTCAATTTTTTCAGCACTACCAGAAATTCATCTCCGCCCATACGAGCCACGGTATCCTCATCGCGCACACAGTCTTGCAGCCGACGCGCCACCTCGACCAGCAATTTGTCGCCCATGCTGTGACCCAGTGTGTCATTCAACTGCTTGAAGTGATCAAGATCGAGCGACAGTACCCCCCCGTAAACCCCGCTGCGCAGACTGGCCGACATCGCCTGACTCAAGCGATCGGCCAGCAGACGACGATTGGGCAACCCCGTCAACGCATCATAGTTGGCCTGAGTCCAGATCAACTCGTCACGGCGCTTCTTCTCGGAAATATCGGAAAACTGCCCCACATAGCGGAACACGCTGCCATCCGGATGGCGAATGACGCTGATGTTAAGCCACTTGGCATGCAGCTCGCCGTCGCGGCGTTTATCCCACATCTCGCCCTGCCAGTGCCCGGTATCCTTGATCGACTGCCACATCTCCTGATAAAAAGCGTGCCCCTGCATGCCGGACTGAAAAATGCGCGGGTTTTTGCCCTGAACCTCATGCAGGGTATAACCGGTAAGATCAGTAAATGCCGGATTGATATCGACGATCAGATTATTCTCGTCCGTCACCACGATGCCTTCGTGGCTGGACTGATAAACGGATGAAGCTAACTGCAAGGCCTCCTCGCTCGCCACACGCCGCGTGATGTCGCGTACCGCACCGACACTGCGCAGCGTGTGGCGAGTTTCACCTTCCCCGGCAAAACTGGTCTGAAATTGAACGGCCAGCCAGCGAATTTCTCCGTCGCGCCGCACGATGCGATGCGAGAGGGAAAAACGTCCCTCTCCGACCGGGTTTTGAGAAAGCACGATTGCTGCCATAACTCGTTCGCGATCTGCCGGAGAGATGCACTCGATCAAACTGTGCATGGTCACCGGCTCGTCCGGCTCAAAACCGAAGATAGTCCGCATCTGGGGCGACCAATACAACTGGTTCGTGAGGTGTTCATGATCGAAAAGACCAATATCGGCAAGGTTAATGGCTTGGCGCAGCCTCTCCTCATTTTGCTGCAAGGCGGCTTCGGCCTGACTGCGCTTGTCAAATTCACGCCTGGATTCAATCAAACTGGAACAGGTCGCGGCCAGAACGGCCAGTTCCTCGCAAATCAGCAGGTCATATCCCATGGCGCGATTGGCGACACCCAGCATGCCGATCAGTTCCGCGCCTTTATACAGCGGCAAGCCCAAAAAGGCATGCATCGCCGGATGACCCGGCGGTAGCCCGCCCGATCGGGGATCGTGCAAAGGATCATTGGAAATAACGGCTTGACCGGTGGTCAGCACAGCGCCAAACAGAGAGTTAAGATTGCGAAACTCCAGCCCCCGCTCCTTATGCTTTTCATATAGCGCCCGTGTTTCCTCGTTCCAGGCAATATTGGTAACCGCCAGAGATTTCAGGAAAGGCTGTCCATCGGCATCGTGCAGTACCTCGGCGATAAAGCCGTATTCGCTGCCGGAGTAGTCGAGCAAAATCTTGAGCAGTTCAATGAAAGTTTCGCTGTAATCCGTCCCCGTGATGAAGCGGGACTGGATCTTGGCTATCGTCTCCAGCTGCCGCATGGATTTATCCAGCAACTGTGCATTCTGAATGGCCTGCGCTCGGGATTCCTTGAGTTGCCACTCCATCTGCCTGCGCACCGTAATGTCGCGCAGGATCGCCGTGTAAATTTTCCGCCCCTCCACTTCGACCTTGGAGATGGAGGCTTCAAATGGGAACTCCTCTCCGTCTGCGCGCAAAGCATAGGAAATGCCGGGCATATTCATGGTGCGCGTGGTCACCCCGGTTTTACCGAAGTCAGCCATATGTTTCCGATGTTCCTCACGAAAACGCACCGGTAGAAGCAAATCCAGCGACTGACCGATAACAGCGTCCGCACGATAGCCAAACATCAACTCGGCTGCCCCGTTGAAAATAACAACGTTCTGGTTCTCATCCGTCGAGACGATCGCATCCATCGCGGAGTCGATAAGCGCGGTCAGAAGAGCCTGTCGTATGTGCATTTAGAACCCCCCCGATGGATAGGACAAATTTCACTTCATGTGTCACGTCTTATCGCGAAACTTGCGCAGCGATTCGTTTGCCTCCTCGCCCCCCTCGCTGCGCTCTCCCCCGCAAGCGGGAGAGAATTGAGGTGAAGGAGAGCGCAGCGAGGGTGCCCGGGCATGGCCGGTTTGCGAGTCATTGCCCGAGGGCAATATCCCTGCAAGAACCACTTCATTATAGGGGTGGCATCTTTGCCACGCCCGTTAGCCAAGTAGACCCTAACGAGCTGGGTATCGTCAAGCCCCTCGTATGGGGATCCGGAAAAGTGGCAAGTGGCAAGTGGCAAGTGGCAAGTGGCAAGTGGCAAGTGGCAAGTGGCAAGTGGCAAGTATAATCATATCAATATATTGATTATTAATGTTATTTTTTAAAATACACACCTGCAACCTGCGTAGCAAAGGGCACAACATATCACCTGATTCTCGCATCAAAGCAACCTTTGACAACTGATTTACGCTACCATCACGACTGCTCAATGTCGCCCCTCCCTATCGTGTCTACTGAAGTCGCCCGTTTCTTTTCCGAACAAAGCCCGTTGGCCACCGAGGTGTCCTCTTTCCGCCCCCGCACACAACAGCGCGAGATGGCGCTGGCGGTCGCCGATGCGATTAAAAACAACGCCATTCTGGTCGCAGAAGCCGGCACCGGCACCGGCAAGACCTTCGCCTATCTGGTACCCGCCCTACTGGGTGGCGGCAAGGTGATCATCTCTACCGGCACCAAGAATTTGCAGGATCAGTTGTTCCAGAAGGACTTGCCTATGGTGCGAGATGCGTTAAAAGCGCCGGTTTCCATCGCGCTGCTCAAAGGGCGCGCCAACTATGTGTGCCACTATCACCTGGAACGCGCAGCACAGGACGGTCGTTTCGCCACCCGCGAAGACATCAAACATCTGGGCAAAATAAAGCGCTATGCCAAGACCAGCAACACGGGCGACAAGAGCGGCGTGGCGGATGTACCCGAGAATGCGCCGATCTGGCTGCAAGTGACTTCGACGCGCGACAATTGTCTGGGGCAGGAATGCCCGAACCACAAAGAGTGCTTCGTGCTGCGCGCGCGCACCGAGGCGATGAAGGCTGACATCGTGGTGGTCAATCACCACCTGTTCTTCGCCGATGTGATGCTCAAAGACGATGGGGTGGCGGAGCTGTTGCCCGCCTGCAACACAGTGATCTTCGATGAAGCACACCAGCTACCGGAAACTGCCAGCCTGTTTTTCGGTGACAACCTGTCAACTTCGCAACTAATCGATTTAGCACAAGATTCCAGGATGGAGGCGCTCACCTCCGCCAAGGACTTTGCCCCCCTGCCCAAAGCCTGCGACGAACTGGACAAGGCCGCACGCGACTTGCGTCTGGTGTTCAAAAAGGAAGGACGCATGCCGGCGGTGGCGACCGAGGGTTTCAAGGATTTCGCGCCCGCCTTGAAGAATCTGAACGAAAAACTGGCCCAGATCGGCAGCATGCTGGAGAGCCAGGCCGGGCGTAGCGAAGGATTGGAAAATTGCTGGCAGCGCGCGCAGACCTACACCCTGCAACTGAAAAACTGGATGGGCATTTCACCTTCCCCCCCCCCTTCCCCCTCAAAGGGGGAGGGAGATGGTTTTGTACGCTGGCTGGAGGTGTATCACCACTCGTTGCAACTGAACGCCACGCCCTTGTCGATCGCCGATATTTTTGAGAAACAGATCGACAGCACGGCGCGCGCCTGGATATTCACCTCGGCAACCCTGGCGGTGAAGCAGGACTTTTCCCATTATCAGTCGGAAATGGGATTACTCAAGGCGAAAACCGCCTGCTGGGACAGTCCGTTCGATTACGAAAAGCAAGCCTTGCTGTATGTGCCGAGCGGCTTGCCGGAACCGAACAGCGAGGGCTATACCGAAGCGGTTGTGCAGGCCGCGCTGCCGATGATAGAAGCCAGTCGCGGCCGCGCATTTTTGCTGTTCACCAGCCTGCGCGCCATGCAGCGCGCCCATGAAATCCTGCTGGCCGAATTCGACCGGCGCGGTCTGAACTATCCACTGTTGTTGCAGGGCGAAGGTTCACGCAACGAACTGTTGACGCGTTTTCGCGAACACGGCAACGCGGTGCTGCTGGGTAGCCAGTCATTCTGGGAAGGCGTAGATGTGAGAGGCGATGCGCTGTCTTTAGTCATCATCGACAAACTGCCGTTCGCGCCGCCCGACGATCCGGTGCTGGCTGCACGCATCGCGCAGATCGCCAAACAGGGGCGCAACGCCTTTATGGAATACCAGTTGCCGCGCACCATCATCACCTTAAAACAAGGTGCCGGGCGCTTGATCCGCGATGTCACCGACCGTGGCGTGCTGATGATCTGCGACCCGCGTCTGATTACCAAACAATACGGTAAACGCATCTGGCAGAGCCTGCCGCCGATGAAGCGCACCCGCGTGGAGACGGAAGCTGTGGCCTTCTTCAGCGAGCCTGCGGCTTAACCCGGCATGCTGCAAAAAACACTGGCAATATATTTTATAAGGCCGATAATATGCATGCTTGTCCGCGCGCGCCAAGCCGATACGGCCAACCTGCGCAATTTGACAAAACCAATGTAAATATTAATCAATAAATTACACTACAAATAGCCCGACAGATAGCCGGCAAGTTCGCAGGCCGGCAATACGAAAGGAGCAAATCATGAGCAGCATCAATAACATAGGCAGCGCGGGAGTTTCCATGGCACCGCGACGCCCAGACCCGTCCAAAATGACGGATAACCTGTTTGCCCGGCTGGATGCCACCAACAAAGGTTATCTGAATAAAAGCGACCTGCAATCTGCCGCGCAAACGTCCTCAACCGGCAGCATCAACGAAACCTTCAAAAAACTTGATGCCAACAGCGATGGACAACTGACCAAGAGCGAAGTCTCAGACGGCATTAAGAAGTTTGCCGATGCACTGAGCAGCCAGTTAAACCAAACGCGCATGAGTGAAGGACAAGCGAAGGGGCCTCATCAAGGCATGCCGCCGCCCCCCGCAACGGACACCAACACCAGCACCAACACCAGTTCCGACCCGGCTGACAGCAATCGAGATGGAACAGTAAGTGCGCAAGAGGCGGTAGCCTACGCAAACACCAGCGCAAACACAGCAACTGTCGAGTCAGCAGCAGCTTACAACAGTACTGCATCGACCAACAACGACAGCCGCGCGCTGAAACAAATGATGGATATCATGTCCATGTATGGCTACGGCGATGACAAGAGCAATCGACTCTCGGTCAACGCATAACGTTTTATCTGTAACAACACCGGACGCCGAAAATTTAAAATCGGCAGCAGCCGGTTTTTGCCAACCGGCACCGGCCAACCATACTGCCACGCAACAAAATCCGTCCTGACCGCCGATGCGGTCAGGACGGATCAAATTCATACAAAACATTTATTAATCAATAGGTTACAAAGATTCATCCCGCTCAACCAACGGAATAGGATCCGCTTGCTGACGCCACTTCGAGTAACATTCCAAACCGCAAAAATGCGCAATATAGTCAACCGCTTCCGGTATTGTCGCCTCCGAAAGAGGCACTTCTTTGCAGCAGATTTCGCAAGATATCATCTCAGACAGTTCTGTATTCATCATACCCTCCCGACATTGGTTAACGTCTGCGCAGCTTAGCGGGGATAGCCCGTCTTCGCAAGTGAACAAATTGCGAACGATATCGCTTAACGGTACAAAAAACCGCCATTCTACAACTCAATATTTCAGCGAGAGGCCAATGCTATAATGCGCCATAAAATATCAACCGCGACCAACATGCTCATTACCCGCCGCCTGGAATTCGATGCCGGACATCGCATCCCCAATCACAACAGCCAGTGCAAACACATGCATGGCCACCGCTATGCCATCGAGATCACCCTGTCCGGTGAGATCATCGACACTGAAGGGCAATCCGAACAAGGCATGGTGATGGATTTTTCCGATGTCAAACGCATCGCGCAGGAAAAGCTGGTCAACCTGTGGGACCACGCTTTTCTGGTCTATCGCTGCGACCAACCGGTCTGCGACTTTCTGGCGACGATGCCCGATCATAAAACCGTCATCTTCGATGTCGTGCCCACGGCAGAAAATCTGGCGCTGGTCGCCTTCAACATTCTCAATCCAGCCTATCAGGACAACTACGGCAACCACCTCCGTCTGGAGCGAATTCGCCTGTTTGAAACGCCTAATAATTGGGCAGATTGCGTGCGCAGCTAATATTTTTTAATTATTTTCCTAATAATTGTGGACAGGCTGCGCCGCATAGTGGAAAATGCGCGGCTTCGAACAACTGGCATCAGCCGGTTATTAGAACAAGGAAGTGTGGCCGAGTGGTTGAAGGCACTAGTCTTGAAAACTAGCGAGGATGAGAGTCCTTCGTGAGTTCGAATCTCACCGCTTCCGCCAGAACAACGTATCAAACCGTCTCAAAAAGACTAAAAAAAAACATAAATATCAATGAGTTATGGTTTTTTACGTCCAGGCAGCTTAATCGTTTGGCAACAATAACATTAACCTTTAGGCATGCCCGACCTAAAATTCGCCCAACACGGCCCCTTTCAGTTAAACCGCTTCGGCGGGGAGATTGCTAAGGGGTTTTTTATTGCCTTCGTGAACGACTAGCAACCTTTCAACGCACCAATCTCCCGTCACTCACCTGCATGCTACGCCCGACCAGCAGATCTAGTTGCTGATCGAAACCAAGCCATACCTTGAAATAAGCTATCAACCTTAAAACCGTAGTTGAACCTGTACAAATCGGCTGAAAGTAAGGCAGGATATGGATTTTCAAGCCTTCAGTGGGGCGCAAAACAGAACATGCGGGGCAAACGACCATTACGCTGACCGGACAACACGCCGATTTCGGCAAGGCTCAGGCGGCACTGATGCGAGTCTCTGCCTTGCTTCAGCAATGGGTTGTTTGTGCTACGGAGCAGTTAAAACCAGCATCTGTTTGGAACTTGGTTTGTGACCATATCAAACGGTCTATAGACTTTCTGCTAACTTCCATGTATCTTTTGCGGTTGGATAGATTTCAAATTAGGAGACGAGGTTGGCTTTAATCGAATGCCCCGAATGTAAAAAGGAGACCAGCGACAAAGCAGCATCATGCCCATCATGCGGCTGCCCCGTGTCAGTCTCCTCATCTCAGCAGCCGCAAAATGCTCAAGCCGCACCTACAGCGGCTCCAGCTTCGTCGCATAAGAAATCAAACATGATGCGAAATATTCGCGTCTTAATCTTGTTTTCATTTCTCGGGCTGATCGTATATTTATTTCTTGTTCGGTCGGTTGGGCAAGATGGCGCAGATAGAGTTGTCGCCGCAGTGACTAAAACTCCCATTGAGTTACGCAATGACATCGAGAATATTCCTGCGAGTTCTTGGAAAGCTATTGGCATATCGTTGCCCTACAGCGGACAGGTTTTAGTAGAGATCAATGTCCTTCGAGGGAATCCGCAACAGGTTTACTTGATTGACGCATCCGAGCTGGAAAAATATAAGGCTGACCAACAGATTCAGCATTACAGTGATTTCTCAGCATCTTCGACCAGAACGCTATCTCAGCGAGGTCGTCTTGCCGCTGGTCAATATTACATCGTTCTGCGTGACGATACACTTGGCATCTTGTCCGAATCTTCGTCAGACGTAAAAGTCTTCGTGAAACTTTCTCCGTGAGGGACGTTATGAGCATTAGAGCTATTGCTGTGGGATTGATGTTGCTACTGGCTGGAGGGGCTTACGCCGAGCAGATGGTGTTTTCACGTATCGCATTTCTAAATGGAGATGGCCAGGAAATGACAGTCTCCGATGGCACCACTTGGAAAATTCAGATTTTACCGATACGTACTTGCCCGCTAGGTCAAAACTGCCCTTCGATTATCATCGACGGTGAGTTTAAGGTTGGCGATAACGGCGAGGTTCGCAAAGCCAGCAAGACAGGCCTAACTTCTCGCCAGCTCGCAGGAGAGCCGCTCTGGATTTCCGCTGGATCGACAGTCATTGTACCCGATGGAGCCACCAATGTTCTGGTTCAAGAATACATAGCCAGTCTTGCGCCAGTAAAAGAGCCTGTCCCCGTCAATGTCAGCTATCGTCAATCAGTGTTGGGCAATGGTTTGGTAGCCATCTTCACCAATCGAGGCGGAAAATATTTGAACTTGATTGTGACTGTTCAGAATAAGAAAGCATTCAGGGTTGATTTGGCACTAGGACAGGCACAAGAAATCGGCCATATGGAAGGCTGGGCATTCCAGTATGGTGAACTTATTAACGTCCGTAGTCTCGCCAATGATTTTGAGCCTATCAACATAAGAATGTAAGGTAATCGTAGCTCAAGAATATCCCCAATCTGGGGGGCGGGTGTGGCGACTGCGTCTGGCTGCGAACTTCGGATTGTGTGAATTCCTGAGCGGAGGCACTTTCCTTGATCTCGTGCCGTTGCCGCTTCAATAGCGCAGCCCCGAACCGCTCCCAGCGTTCCAGCTTCTCTGGTTCGGTTTCAGTCAAAATTTGAAGCAGCCCCCCGAGCAGTATTTCATCCGAGAGCGAGCGGTTCTGCTTCTTAATAAGGAAATAGGGGACAGACCTGAATGTCACTGACTTAAGCTGTAAGTACATGAATTAAATAATAATATTAAACAAGCCAGCGATGTGATTACCTAATTTTTTTCGGGTGACCATGTTTTTTCACTTGCTCCTTTGCCAGGGCCCTGGTTTTGGTCAGTAGAGGGTAGGGTTTTGGTCGCCGCTTGACGGCTCGCGACTCAATACGTCCGGGTCGGTTGCCGACTGACTGTTCGGCCACTAGCGCCAGTAATTTATCGGTATTTTCTTGGTCATCCGCCTGCTTCGGGTTGCCGCCCCATGCCTGCCAGAGTTGCAGGGTGTGCTTGAAACTCAAGGTTCGTGGCAACACATCGGCCAGCAGGTAAACCCACATTTCTTTTTCGCCCATCTCCGGGGTTTTGCAGCTCAGCGTGGTCATGCCCAGCGTGGTTTTGAGATTGCGGATATCCAACTCCACTTGCCAGCGCCGCTTGTACAATTCTT
>Ga0208863_1000667_pt1 | contig 28485 bp, 31 predicted proteins | sample RifOxyD3_FD_184040 | JGI IMG/M metagenome (GOLD analysis project Ga0208863, IMG submission 184040) | Soil microbial communities from Rifle, Colorado - Rifle Oxygen_injection D3 (SPAdes) | ecosystem: Environmental > Terrestrial > Deep subsurface > Rock core/Sediment | place: Rifle, Colorado...
CCTCCTCACTTGGATTGAATTTTCCGAACTCCGATCTTGCGAAATTCGCGTTAACCTTATCAAAGACAACCTATTTATTCTCCCGCCACACATCCAAGCGGTCAATTACACGTATTTTTTCTTCTCTTTACACAAAACTGAAGACCCGCTCATTTACAATAACACTTGGTGTGTATAATTTCTCACCTGATAAAAGTCAAGAAAAAAACTTAGTATATCTTCTCCCGCAGGCCTGGATCCCAGCCTCTTTATCCCCCATTCCCCTCTTGCTTACCGACTCTCAGCTTTTCTCTGCAGAAATGAATTTGACACCAAGCACTCTCGTGGTTACTGTGTGGCCAAAATCGCCCTTTACCGCATCACAAATTGTCGAGACAACTGGTTAAAATAGCATAAATAAGAGGAGAGATTTCCTCTCCTTAAAACCACAAGTCATGCCTTTTAGGATTCTGTCCGTAACAATGCGGTCACTTCTTCTGCCCCAATAACACATTTATTGAAGGTCTCTATTATGAGCAAGTCAGAACAAACACCACAATCCAATTCCTTTAACAAATCCTTGTTTGCTCCAGACAACAATCCAAGCAATATCATGCCCGCCAAACTCACGGCTGACAGCACCCTGAAATTCCGTTGCCACCCAGGAGTTGCCTGTTTTACCAACTGCTGCGGCAATATTAATATTATTCTGACCCCTTATGATATCCTGCGCATCAGACGGCCGCTAAACCTGTCCGCCGAAGAATTTCTCCTTCGTTTCACCACCCCGGTCTATCTTGAAAAGACAGATCTTCCCGGAGTTAAAATTCATCTCGACGAAAATGGCCGCTGCCCTTTTGTCACGGAAAAAGGCTGCACCATCTATCCTTATCGGCCAACAACCTGCCGTTATTATCCGGTGGGGATGTCTTATTTCCATGCGGCGGGAAATGAAGGAACTGCGGCGGAGGAATTTTATTTCCTCGTCAAAGAACCATACTGCAAAGGGCACGAAGAGGACAACAAGCAGACTATCCGCGAGTGGCGAGCGGATCAGGGAATTGACGAGTCAGATGAAATGAACCGAGAATGGATGGAAATCGTCATGCGACGCAAATCCTTCGGCTTGCAAGCAACCTTGAGTGAACCAGCCCAGAAGATGTTTTTCCTGGCCAGCACCGATCTTGACAAATTCAGGGATTTTGTTTTCAACAGCTCTTTCCTGGCCACCTATGAAGTTGACGAGGAGACCCTGGCGAAAATAAAAACCGACGACATCGCCCTGATGAAATTTTCCTGCAAATATCTTGCCTCTTCCATCTTCGGGACCAAGGATCTGATAATAAAAGCCGAAAAAATCAAGGAACGAGTGGAACAGAACAAGAACAATCAGGGCGAGGTGGAAAATCAGGCCATGGAAACCTATGAAGCCCTGCGCCGCGACCATGACTTGCTTAAGAAGAAAATCGAAATACAAAAACAGGGCGAGGAAAAGTAAACCTTCTCTTTCGCTGATTTCCGCTCCGAATTAAACAAACATGGCCGCTATGTCACGCCATCTTATGTTGCCAACAGTCGGACGATGGACAAATCAGCTCAAGAATTTTCTGCCTCCGAGAATTCCTGATACAACATAGCTAATTCACTCCTGGCCCGACTCTCTTTGCAAAAGGTAATGGAACGACATTCTTGCTGAATGGTGTTTACTGTTTCCCGCGTTTTCGAAGGTTGGCGTCATCGGGCCGTTCTTTGCTAAGCTCTTGCCATCGCCCCAGAGCTGCTTCATAAAAGCCCTCGGTTTCAAGATACACCGCATATACGACCCTGTCTGAAAAAGAGGCATCCGCCGCAGGACGTCTGGCTTCGATATTTTTGATCTCATCTTCGTGCGCTATGGTAAAATTGCTTTGATTTGACGAGTAATTTTCGCCAGATTTCATCATAGCGGTCACTTTCCACGCATAAGGGATGCCACGCTTAAGAGTGCTGGCCCCTGGGATTTGCCAACTGTTCGTTTCAACTGAGGTATCATAAACCACTGCGCCGAGATTATCCGTCAGGATCAGCTGGTATTTGGCCGTGTCTTCAATGGCTTTCCATCTGAAGGTCGGATTAGAGCTACTGATCTTGCTGTTCAGTGGTGATTGCAGGTTTGGTTTAATGGTAGGCAGGCTGCGCATGGCCATGGTTGCTTGGGTTACCCTTGCGGTTTGGATAAATTTCTTTACCGTGGCGCTTTTCTCATTATCCAGCTTCCGCAGTTCGCCCGTTCCGGTAATCGCCTTGGCACTGTCTACCTGGATAGCGATCCTTGCGGGGCCTTTGAAGGTGTATTCAGTCGCCTGGGAAAAATAGGTCATCACGACATGCGCACCCTTATCCAGCTCGATTTCAGCGTCTGGCGCAAGATAGGTTAGCACAGCAAGCGGTTTAGTCTGTTGATTGAGTTTTAATCTAACAGCTCCTTTTACATCGGTAACCATTGCGACCGGTTCGGCTGCCATGGCGATGCCTGGTGCAAAGGCCAGAAACAGCAATAAAACTAAAAAACCTTTTCTGGTAACAAGCGGAGATTTCACAAGATTTTTTTTAAACATTACAAGCCTCCTTTATGTTTGCGACGGGAAACTGTCCAATCGTATCGCTTTGCAGCTACAACTCGAGAATGATCTTGATTTTCGGGTCCAAGCCGGATAGTTATGCACCTGGATTACCGCCATATACATGAACTGCGGAATGTCCTTTTACTGCGTGATTTCCAAGGTCTGTCAACTTATACGTATATCCTACCACTTTTGCAACCTGAGCGGAACAGATGATGGGGTATTTTAATTCTTTTGTCAGGCCTTCGAGTCGAGACGCGGTATTGACGACATCTCCGATGGCGGTATACTCGTGGCGGGTGGCTGAGCCTACATGACCGATTACCACTTCACCGGCATGTAAGCCGATGCCTATGGCAATAGGTTCTATCCCACGTGATTGCAGGCTGTCATTTACTATGTTAAGGCGGGCAAGCATCTCCTGCGCGGCCTTAATTGCATTTATTTCCGGACAATCAAGATCATTTGGGGCACCGAAAAAAGCCATCATTCCATCCCCGATAAATTTATCCACTGTCCCTTCGTGATTGTGGATCGCCTGAGTCATTTCAGAAAAGTATTCATTGAGCAACCCAATAAGTTTTTCCGGGGCCAGACCTTCACTGCGGGTGGTAAAATTGCGGATATCGGAAAACAGCACGCAGACTTTGCGGCGTGTGCCGCCAAGATTTTGGGATAAACGTCCCGCAACGATTTCCTTGAGGATATGCGGACTAACATAGCTGGAAAAAGCATCCCGGATGAAACGTTTTTCCCTGATCTGTAAAATAGTGTCCAGGCTGAGCCGACTGGCGAAAGCAAGTGCGCCGCTGCCAATAATGCTGGAAACCGGAAAGTACAAACTTTTGCTGAGTAACCAAAAAGAAACACCCAGCATGACCAATGGAAAAATGGCGAATGCCGAGCCTTTTTTAAAACCATTGCCGCCAAACCAGAACAGGGCGGCGCCGCCTACCAGAAAAAAAAGATAGTATTGCGGAGCAGGGTGGATCATACCTTTCGCCATCAGGGAACGCAGCGCTTGGGCATGGAGCAGCACACCAGGAACTGCACGAGCTGTTGGCGCATCTCGTAAAAGAGCGACCGGCATAGTCAAACGATCCTCGTAGGGCAGAATAACCCCCAGCAGTACCAGTTTATCACGGAAAAGAGTGGCAAGCTGCTGTTCGTTGTGCTGATCAAACCAGTCCAGCACCTCACCAAAAGGGACATAATCAAATGATGCCCCCACCGAAAAATCAATCAAACCAGTATTCTCGCGCTGCACGCCAATCTGGTGCGCCATTTTACCGGACATGGTTGGGACTTGGGCAAGTTGTGGACATGAATAAGGATCAAGACTGCGGGCGGTGCCATCATCGTCGAGGCACACCATCACCGAGGCAAGGCTGTTTTTTCCGACAATCGAGATATAGGGAGCAAATATCTGGTTGAACTTCCCATCAGGATCCATATTCTGGGCCAGAAAAACCGGGGCCACCGGTTTTATAGCTATCAGACCCAACAGAAGGGATTGGTCATACTGAGGAAGCAGAAAATGGTAGGAATGCTTGGGTAAGACAATGTCCAGTCCTAAGGCAGAGGGTCTGGCCAAAGCCATCGCGCGCAGGAATTTGCCAAGATACGGGTGCCACAGGGCAAATGGTTCTTTAAAGGTCGCAAACGTTTTTTCGTCAATACCAACTATTACGACGTCATTATTGAGTGGTTGTGGTCGGTATTTGCGAAGCAGGGAGAATTGCTGGTCAAGTATTTTTCGGTCAACCCAGTCAAGAGCGTGAGAAAACTGTATGGCTGATCCCAGAGCGAGAAAAGCTAAAAATAGCAGCAAGTGGGTTTTTGATTTTAAAAACATGGCCGTTATGTAAACAGGCAAAGCTTATTGCTTGGCCGCCATTTTGGCGTTGTTGATCGCCTTGGCGTAGAGGGATTTCAGAAGCTTGACTTCCGGATAATCAGGGTAACGGGCCTCAAGTTGAGTTAATGTTTCGCGCACCAGTTCGTATTCCTTAATCTCAAAATAGGCCGACAACAAATATAGTTCTGGGTTGCGATCATTTGCTTCGCTTTTGGCGCACATATCTATATAGGTGCGCTTCACCTGCTCAATATTTGCTGACGGACCAAAGGCCCGGGTGCGGACAACCGCTATTTTGCCTCGGCTGTCTGTGGTCGGGGTCTTGGCAAGTTGGGTAGTAAATTGAGTGGATAAGTGCTTTATCTGTGGCTGCAGTTGCGTCGTTATCGCCTTGCTTTTGTCTTCGCCGATTACAATGTTTCCTGGGCCCAGCCAAGTCTCCTGATTAGCACTTTTGAAATAGATTAGCTGCAGGCTCGCGTTTTCTCCAAGTTGCAGATTATCGCCCTCATGCAGCTTGATGAAGGTCCGCAGAGCGATATGTTCATGTTTGGCGTCTTCCACCCAAACCGCACCCTTCACGGCTGTTATCAAGGCTGATTCCGCCGCCCAGGTGGCAGAGGGAAACAGCAGTAAAAAGGCTATCAGTCCTTTGCAGATAATAGACATAAGATTCTCCCTACAATTGTACCCCACTACTTATCGGGTTGCAGAAGTTTCAAACAGGTATTCACCTCCCTCCATGTGGCCAGCGGACAACACCGCACCATATTGAGGCTCTTGGGGATAATCTTTTACCACGTTTCCCTTGACCACCTGAAATATTTGCACTCCGGGGGTTGAAGCCACGCTCGCCTTGATCACATTAATCAAACTCCAGGCGAAGATGGAATGGCCTTCCTTTCCCTCGTCTGATACCGGCTCTTCGCCGCCAGAGGACATGGCGAGTACAGACCGTTTATCCATAATTTTGTTGCGATCAACCTTGCCTGCAGAGGTCGACATCTTTTCTTCTCTGGTAAGGGAGCCGGAAAAACAGCTGTCCGAAATCATAATCAGTTGTTTTGCCAGAATATTTTTTAAAAATTTAGAAATGTCTGTGTTGGAAATCCAGTTTGCCGGACTTTTTGTCGAGCCATCCACTGGTATCCAGTACCCCATCTTGGTGTCATCCATTAAATAGCCGTGTCCGGCATAAAACACCAGAACACTGTCATCAGGGGATATTTCTGCGGCGATTTTATTCAGCTCGCCAACCATATCAGCCTTTTTGGCATCTTTCACCACCCGCACTTCATAGCCGAAACGTTCCTGAAGAACACGCCCTATCGCCTGTACGTCGGCAATAGGAGTTTCTAAGGCAGGGATCGGCTTGGGGTAAGCGTTGTTGCCAAACAGCACGGCAACCTTACGCGACAGCACGGGGGGCGGCTGGGAGATTTTTGCTGCTACTGACGGCAGGTTAACGGTAGAAGGCATCTTGACTTCTTCGTGGGAGCTTGCTGTCTTTTTTTCCGGTTCAGATTTTGCAGTGATTATTAGTTGTGCCGGGTGGGTTTCTTGTGCTTGAGGGGGTGACGCCACTTTTTTCTGGGTGCGAATACAAACCTCGTCGGCTACTGGTTCACCAGCAGGACATTCTTTGACATCAGCCGCCGCCGGATTTTTTTTGAGTTCTTCAATCGCTTCACGGTAAAGCAGGGTACGCGCCTGATGGCGCTGGAGAATGATGGATTGCATCTGGGCCAGGCCCGGTACGCCGCCGGCAAAAGGGGGAGGTCGCATCGGCATCTGCGCTATGGCAGGAGTTGACAATAAAGTTAACAGAACAACAATGAGGGGTCTTGTTGATGTCATTTTGCGTTCTCCTTGGTAAGCAGGCTTGGCCATTCCTGCGCCCAACAGCACTCATGATCATAACCTGGCAAAGTAAACAGCGTCTGTCCTGCCTTTACTTTGACAAAATATTCGACAATGGCTGGTGGTACAATACTATCCTTCTCTCCTGCCCAATGAACACCGGGGGGGAAACGGCCCTTTTCTGCAACAGGATCGGTGGTGGATTCGGCAAACGGCGTCAGGTCGTGCCAGGCTACCCATTTGTTTAAGGACAGAGGCGCGGCCACAGTGACAAGACTCGCGACATCTGTTCGTCGTACGGCCAGGAGGGCGGCGATCACCCCTCCGCCTGAGTAACCAACCAAGCGGAGACGCTGTGCGCCGAAGGCCGATTTTAGCTGGGTAAGCACCTCGTCATAGGCCATCAGCACCTCAAGCGCAAAGCGTTGTTCAATCCACCAAATAGGGGCACAGTCAGCCAATTTGTCAGCCTGCTGATATTGACATGGTCTGCCAAGATAGATCACAGTCTCGGCAGTATCAGCCGCAGCAAGGGCCAGAGCGATTGGCTTGCGCGGTGTAGGATCGCGAGGGGGATGCCATGGTGTTATCCAAGGCGCACCATCGCCTTCGATATAGACAGTCAGAGTTTCAGTGTTTTCACCACGTCGGCGGGTTAGCGCCAGGAGCTGAAACGGCCCAGCGGTTAATGATCTTTCGGTAAACCCACGGTCAGAGGCCCAATTGACCGCGTTTTTTCGCGAGCCGCCGAAAGAGTCGTTAAATGCGCAGCCACAGATTACAAACAAAAAAGCCACACTTACAAGCGCAGCTTTTTTGTTTGTAATCACACCAATGGCTTTCTCCAGATTAGAAACGATAGTTGATATTCGCCATAATAACATCGTTATCCTGATTGGTTCGTCCCTGTTCCTGAGAATAAGCGAGACCAGCAGTCAAACTGTTGGCAATGGAGATGAAATTTATTCCTGCTGTCCATTGCAAAGCATCCCTGCCAATCGGATCTTCGGTGGCGCCAATCTGAGTTGTAGAACGACGTGTATCATTGACATAGGTCAGTCCCAGGTAGGGCATAAAACCGTTCAGCCAGTATCCAGCCTGTACGCCCGCGCGCAGTTGTTCCATTTTGTTAGTGGCGTCGGTTCTCGCCTGTTCCACGCCATTATTCTTCGTGTTCTCATATTTTTCTTCGGCGTGAAGATAACCAAGCTTGCCAGTAAGCTGGGCATTGTCATACCATTTGCTGTAAGAAAGATTAGTTGCGGCAAAAAACCGGTCGGAGTCAGTGCTGAGGTTGCCTGTCATGTCCATTTCCCCGCGGCCGATACCGAAGCTGACATCTGCAGCCAGATCATTAAGAATCTGCAGGCCAAAATAAGGAGCGATAATATACCCCTTACTGGTAAAGGGGTTTGCTACCGAACCTCCATCACCGCTGTCAAATGCCAGGGAAAGGCCAAGGGCCATGGTGGGTGAGATGGCATAGTCTCCACCTAAAACCTTTGTTCGGATATCTGAATCGTTTTTAACAATTGCATTAGTTGAACTTGTATAGTTCTGTTCGGTACTGTTAATAGTGCCGCTGGCCCAGACATTAAAGGCTGCATTTTTTCCGCCGGCGGCCATGCTTTTTACCTCAGCTCCAGCGGTTTGCGGACCCATGGGAGAAGCACCAAGGGTACGGGCGGCAATGGCGTTCGAGATCGCCGCGGAATGCTGTACCGAGGTAGCACTTATCTGGGTCTGGGAGGTAGTTGAACTCCCCCCGAAGCATTCAGGATGATTTGCAACGAGTTGTCCAGCACTATCACTACAAGAAGGATCACTTGAATAAGAAGTACAATCAGAACTTGTATAATAGTTATATGAACTCAGTACAGAAGCACAATCAGACGCACTGGCATTTGTTGCTCCGGTAGCCAGCAAAAAGCTCGAACCTAATATAATAAACCTGTGCATTGATCTCATAGCCGCACTCCTCCCTGTATTTTTGCAAACATACAACCTTATCAAGTCGCATTTGTAATATATGTTTTATGTACAAACTGATACATAGTTAACTCACGTACAAGCAACAAGAGAGTAAACCTTTGTTCAAATCTTGAAGGCTTGCAGGGCAAGGCGACAAACGGTGTTATGTTTCTCATCTTGCTCTGAAAGCCTTTACTCTGTCTGTTTCAAGGGGACGATTGCAAACTTTCCTTGGCAAGCATGATTTTGTCCCCAGGCCAAAGCCCAAGGGCTTCGCCAACTCCGCCAGGCAACTCAATAACATATCGGGCAGAGCCATAAATTTTGATGGCGCCTGGTTGTACATGAGTAACAAGATTTTGCACAATGCCATCATCGTCAAGAAACAAAAAATCCAGCTCCATCATGGTGTTTTTCATCCAGAAAACACGCGGGGCATTTTCTGGGAAAACAAAAATCATCCCGCCACTTTTTGGCAGACTAAGACGATTTTTCAGGCCTGTTTCACGGCTGGCGTAGGTATCTGCCACTTCCAGGCAAAAGACTTCATTGGATTGGGGAAGAAAACTAACGGGCAGACAAGGTTTTTCCGCATACACGGGTAAGGCAATCAGTAATAATGCAAGGGTTAACCACAAGATTATCTGCAAGGCTATTCTGTCAGTCACGAGCTGATTCCTCGCCCAAAACAAAAAAGCCCCGGCCCTTGTTAAGGTAACAAGGGCCGGAACTTTTTAAAACAAATTACTTACTTTCCACCGATAACACCCGCTTCATTTGCAGCAGTATTGCCCTTGCCAACTGCTACAGCAGTAGCATTCTTTTGGCTTGCCTTGATTTTGGTGTTACCCTGAATCTGGGTGCCACCCTTGATTGCGCCAGCGGTATTCTTGGCGGTATTGCCTTCGCCAACTGCTACCGCGGTAACATTCTTCTGATCAGCCTTGATGTCGGTGTTGCCCTGAATCTGAACGCCCTGTGAACTTGAGGAACCCATAGAACCGGTACGACCAGCCTGAGATGCCTGACCGAAAGCGGTGCCAGCAGCAAACAAGGTAATCAAGGCAGCACATACGATTTGCTTACGCATAGTAAATCTCCTATTTAGTGGGTTGTTTATCCCCACCCAGTCCCGAAATTGGAGCCGGGTAGCAAGTGTGGTCTAAATTTTATTTTACTTTCCGCCGATCTGGCCAGCTTCGTTGCCAGCCGTGTTGTTTTTTCCAACTGCTACAGCGGTAGCATTCTTTTGACTTGCCTTGATTTTGGTGTTGCCCTGAATCTGGGTGCCGCCCTTGATTGCGCCAGCGGTGTTCTTGGCGGTGTTGCCCTCACCAACAGACACAGCGGTAACGTTCTTCTGGTCCGCCTTGATATCGGTGTTGCCCTGAATCTGGACGCCTTGAGGATTGCTGGAACGTTGGGCCTGCTGGGCAAATACAGGGGTGGCGATCATGGCAACAGCAACTGCAAATGTTACGATACGCATGTTATACTCTCCTTTTGGTTGATTTTATTTTACTGCGGTAAGTTTACTACGCACAACATGTTTTTTTAACCAACAATCTTAAAAACAACCCGCCGATGTGCCGGATCGGTTGGTGAAACATTTTTCAGCAGATCGGAAGAGCCTTTGCCAACGGGGACAAAACGATTACGTCCCATCCCGGTTTTTTCCACCATGAACTGAACCACCGAGTCTGCCCGGTCACGCGACAGCTTTAGGTTTTTGTCCGCATTGCCGGTTGTATCCGTATGACCTTCCACCAAAATACATTTATTAGGAGCCAAGGCAAGAATTTTCGCGATTTGTCCCAAAATTGGCTCGGAAGCCGGCGCAATAACCGCACTGGCAACCTTGAACTGGATTGCAAAATCAACGGCGGTGGTTGCCACATCTGTTGGCAGGGCATTGCAATTCATCTCGGGAGCTGTTGCCTGCTTGCCGGGCTCCTGAGTTGGCTCAGTGGCTGGCGTTGCTACGCCCCCCCCAGTCTGCGGCTCATTATCAAAGACTATGGCCCTAGTACGAGGCTTCTTGACCATGCCGCTTGCGGCAGGCGAGGTCACGGCATTTTCAAGTGCCTTCAGTTTGGCATTATCATCTGCCCCTGCAAACGAAAACGAGGCAAGCATAAAAATGCTGATAAAACTGCTGCCAATTAATGTAGAAAAAAAATAAACAGATCGATTACTCATGCGTGCCTCACTTGCAAACGTTGATGACTTCTTTGGTGGTAACTACGATTTCTTTAGGGGCTTTTTGTCCAGGTTGAACGCTTCCGACATTCAGATTACAACCGCCGGATTTTTTATTGCCGATATTGACAATGGTTTTATCCTGCTGGACATTATACCCGCCCTTTGCCGAATCTGATTGAGACCATTTTTGCGCCATAGCTTTATTGATCTTGCTTTGCCCGTGAGCGTCAAGCCCCTGCACAGCAAAAACCGGGCTTGCCATAAATAATAGCAAAAAAAGGCCGCCCAAGAAAATAAATCTTTGTGTCTGCATAATTGCCCACCTCCAGTAGCTTTATGTTAAAAAAACCTTTATGTAATTATCCAGCTTAATGCCGGAATTGGATAAAAACCACGATAGGTAACTATTCAGCAGTGCCGCAGATGCGAGGAAGAGGCCTGCGAAGTGTGCTATTGCACATGAGCAGGCCGATGACAACGCAGATGTGGTGCTGCTGAATAGTTACCTTTTATTTGCATTCCTCGCTGACCACCGAGCCAATATTGGCACATCCCTTCTTGTTGCGACCACTGACGACGGTTGTAACATTAGCGGCTTTCACATTCACCTTGAGGTCTCCTTTTCTGTCGCCTTGCACTACCCCGATCCGGTTTTTGGCGACATTATTCTCCCCTGTGGCGATCGCCGTTGTGTTATTGGTCGAAACATTTATATCCGTGTTGCCTTGAATACGGGTTCGTTGACTGACTTGTGCTCCGGCATCGTTTATTGCAAAGCAAACCAGCAAAAAACAAAGAGGCAAAGCATATCTGGTTGACATCTCTGTTGTTCCTCCTATTTAGGGGCTTAGCGTAGAGGGAGTTTTGTCGGCGGCTTGCCTTTTCGGAAAGCCTCACGCAAAGACTCCAGTTCTTCATCCTTGACCCCGAGTTTCTTGGCACTAAAAGAAAGCGGATCAGGAGTGAACATTAGATATGCTTGCATTTCATTCACTATCAATTCCGGAATATTTACTGCGTAGTTATATCTTTTAAAGAAATTGAGAAAAATTTCGCGCTGCGCATCAGTGAGGGTTTGCTGCCAGAACATTCGGCAGTAATTGGCATAATGGCTGTTGGTGTAGTATTCGCCATGGGAAATTTCATGGGCAAAGATAGCCTGACGAGCCAACTCGGAAACCTGTGGTTCGTTATCTTTTTTTGCCTGTATCTGAGGAATGGATAAAATCACCACATCCGGCTGAAGTGCCTGGTAGAATCCTCGCCAAACCTTAATGAACCTGCGGTCTACCAGGAAATCACGTAATTCCAGTTCTTCAGGAAAAAGGTCAATTTTATCACGATCAACTATATTATAAAATTGCACCATCTCGCTTACCAGTACATCATGGCCAAAAGCAAAATTTGCCTGAGTTCTCCGTCTGGCATCCATGTATCTGATAAATTCATCGTTATTAAGAACTTTCGGGTAGGATTCACCATTTTGAGCTTGTTCAGTAAACTGCGTAACCCGGTTAAAGGTACGACCCTGCATAGTGAGATTGGGGAAATCCAATACGTATATTTGGAGATTATCAGCATAATTCCATATAGTCAGAGTATCGGTCTGGGAATTAAGAATAGTTTTATAGTCTCCAGAATAAGTTTCAATCCCCCACCCAAGACATGGAAAAAGAAAAATCAGTAGTGCGGCAAACAACCAGGATTTTTTGGATTTTAGCGCAAATCTTGTTGGCGAAGATGTCATTGTCGTCTCCAATATCAGCTTATAATGGTCAGAGTGCCAACACTTGTCCAGTTCATCTTATTTTTCCGAAACACTGATGTTACCGTTTTCACCCCATTGGAGCAGATAAGTCTTTTTGGTTTTTTTTGAGGTATAGATCTTTTTTCCTTTTGGAATTTTTTCGCCATCAATGAACACATCTCCATTGATTATGGCTACCCCCTCTATCTGTACATCAGAGCCGATGATGCCGCCTGAGTTGTTCGCTTTGGTCTGAACCTTGACATTTCCACCCTGTTGGATATGCACCCCGTAATCGGACACATCAACAGAGACCTGGGAGCCAGCCGTCCCGGCAAATAAAAAGATCGTACAGGTGGTAATCCAGAAGATTTTCATTTTTATTTGCACCGGGCTTTTACCGCTTTTCCGTTAATCATGAGGGTAAATACACTCCCAGACGTCAGAGGGTCACCAATGTACCCTGCTGCGTTATCAGCACCTGTACAGACAACAACAAGGACTCCATCTGGCCCGACAACACCAACGCTGGCGCGGTCTCTTAAATAGTCTGCGGCCTTGCCTGTATTTTTCCCCATCCCTTCAGCTCCAGCGGTGTCACCATCTGAATATCTGCGGGCCTTGCTCCGATTTCTGTCCAAACTATTCTGGTTGGTGTCTTTACCGTCGATTTTCTGATCAGGGATGATCATGATGGTCGTCGGCCTTCCTGTTTCTGGGTCGCGCAGATATTCTCTGGCTTTGCTGCGATTATCCTGCGGCGTGCCTCCTTCTCTTAGAAAAAGGCCCAATTCCTCATCTTCCGGAATTAGGATAATAGACGGAGTTTGGGAGGTTCCTTGTTGATAACTACGCGCTTTGTCTCTGTTGTCGGATGCCCCGGAACCGGACTTGCTTGTTGTGCCGCTTTGTTTTGGGGAGATAATAATTTCGCCTGCCAGCCGGAGTTCTTCAGGCCAGAGAACTTCCTCCGCCGCGAAAGCATTTCCGGCGCACAATATCAAGACGGCGACAAACGTTTCTTTTTTTATGAGCAGCATATCATCACATCATCCAAAAACTTGGTTCGTTATCCTGAGACAGCGCCGCGATTGCCCTATTGAACCGTAATTTCGACAGTACTTGCTGTAATTGTGGGGTTAATTTTTTTAAACTGGTCGAGGATATTTTCCAGTGGACGTATTGCCAAAGGAGCTAAATCCCTGCTGCCTATCAGCATCTGGGGGATAACGAGTTCGCGATCAGAAGCAATACACATCACCCTCTCCCTGCCCGGTCGATCAAACTTGATTTTGAAACCGCCAGTCGGTAATGGTATTTGTGTATTCCCATTAAGCATGGAATTCCCATAAAACTGGTTCGGAAAAATACGAGCGGTATTTTTAGTTATATCTTCATAATAACAAAATACCTGGCCAGGCGCAGTAAGAGATAGTTTCATGTTGAGGGATTCTCCTATCCTGTAGGTAGGGTTACCTCCACGGTCGCTTGTCAGATTGACGCGAAAGGGTGCTGTCGAGATGGGTACGTATGATGAAGTCTGCGGCGCAATAGGAGCAGGGCTTACGGGCGCTTTAACTGCCTGGGTAACCGGCAACGCAGCCAGCTGATTTTGCATATCATCTTTGAGGCTGAAATAAAGATCAAAATTGATCCTGCCATCTGCAATCAATCCGGCGTAGGCCTGATATTCAGAAATGGCGGTTTTTAACCCATCATTTATGGCGCCATCCAATGGCCCCTTGTAGCGTCCCATACCAGCCAATTTTCGCTGGATAAACAAAATACGTTCCTTGTCTGGGGCAACATCATACCATTCCCGTACCTGATCCATTAAGTCAGGATTTGTTGAATCGATATCGAGGCATTTCCAGTAAGGTACCCGAGTAAATTTACCCAGTGCTTCAATCAGGCCAAGTTCTATAAGGGTGCGGTAGGTTGCGCCCACCCCCTCTGATCGGCTGAGGTCTTTATTAAAGCTTATTCCCATTTTAGCAATCTTCCCTCCCGCCTCCCCTGATCGTCCTCCCTTGGTGATGACCATGGTATTCGAGGTGGTAGTTTCTGGAAGAATCTGTCTAGTTGCGGCATCGCCAATGCTCATGTCCATGCTGATAAGATCAAACGACTGATCTTTGGAGAAACCCAGGTCGAGAAATGAAAAAGCAATTCCTGCTCCTTTACTCTCTCTCACCGTATTGTCATCCATCTGGGTAACTGCGCCACGGACATAATAATCCGGGATTTTAGTGGCCCCGCCCCCTTTCATTTGAAACAACATGGCCAGATCGCCCTCTCCACCCTGACCTGCGGTTAAATCGATAAACTGAAAGGCGTTGCTTTTGATCGACATCTTGGAGATTGCCGAGATCATCATCTCTTTATCCCCTGCCCTTGCCTTGCCTGTCGCATCAGGAATGCCCGCTGAGGTGATGACGATGCCCTGTTTACCATTGGCGAGAAACAATTCATCCATGCAACGCAAAGCTTGAGTAAAAGTTGTAATTGTCTTGACCGCAGGGGTTTTTGGCCCAGCACTCACTCTGGCTTTGGTGGCTTTTTTCTCTGTGTCCCTCGCCGCTTCGGCCCTTTCCTTGTCAGAGGTCACGCCGTCTGTAAAAAAACCATCATTGTCAGCATGAACATTAGAGGTAAACAGCAACGCAAAAAGCGTGACGGCAATAGTCGTATTAGTCAATCTATGCTTAATTATAGATGTCACGTCGAGATACCTCCCGTACCTGCAAGTGGTTCAATCACTCAAGATATACACCTTAGTTCCTGAATAACTCTATAGGTAATTGTTGGTGGATGTCAATTTTTTTTCTGTAATATCGTCATGGGTTCAAGGTGTGGATATAATTATCCAGTGCGGCTGAAAACATTCCCGGCTGACTCATTTCATGGGCCAGCCTCTTGGCAGTGTCTATCTCCGCGACAGACATCAGGATTTCCTTGGTGCGCATATTTTCTGCCGCCAGTTCATTGCCGTTGGCATGCGCCATGGTTTGCAATGCGTAGGCGATGATTAGACTCTGCGGTACGCCGCGGCCATTGGCAAACATAGCGCCCAGATTGTTCCGTGCTTCAGCGTGTCCTTGTGCGCCAGCCAGTCGCCACCATTTGCTGGCCTTCCGGTCATCTGGATTCACCCCGCGCCCGCTGAAATACATGCCGCCTAATTTGTATTGGGCGGCAGCGTGGCCTTGCCTGGCGGCACGGTGGAACCATTTGGCCGACATCCGGTAATCTTTGCGTACACCTTTGACGTCGTAATAATAAAGCCGTCCCAGATAATATTGGGCGTCCGCTTCACCCCGTTGAGCTAAAGGCAGCAACTCTGCACGTGCGGTTTTGCCATAGCCGCGCTCATAGGCGGCAATCCCTTCGGCAAAACCAGCCCAGACATTAAGTGGCCATATGATTACCAAAAGAAGAATAAATCTATACATGCGGCCAACGATCCTGAGATCTATCTGAAAATAAATGTGAGTTAGCTTGCTGATTGCCAATAGCTTTGTATTGTCTTAGGCAGGGCGGCAAGAAATTGCAGATTCAACTGCTTGGAGTCCTGGTTACTTTTCATGCTCCTAACGATAGCAAGAATGAAAAGATTGATCTGCTCATTTTCTGGAGGGGACTTCGAACCATTAGCGAAGGAACATTCTGTGGCCAGCATCTGATTAACAAAAAATCTTGTGCCAGCACTATGTTGATATGATACGCACATGCCGCCGCAGGATATATCAATGAGGTTGCCATCAATCGGGTGTTGGCTTTCTAATTTGGCAAAATCGTCGACTTGATCGCTCCCTTCATCATTAAGCAGGATATCCATGATCGAAAAAAGTGGATCCTGGTGAGGCGACGCGCTTTGCATGTTCACGCTGGCAGGGACCTCCAGCAAGGACTCATCGATGTGTCGGCTGAGCCTGATTTCGCCGGTCTGAATCCGGATTGCGGTCGCCTCACAGACGGCCCTGATTTTTACCCCCAGCGGAGAAGAAAAAGAAAAACGCTTTGCATCTCTTGGGTCAAGGACAACGAGTTGAAAGCGGTCAATAAAGATGTTGACGATTTTAGTCTGGAGGACATAGCGTTTTTTGCCGTCGGTCGGCAGGACAACCAGGACTGGTTGTCCTTTTTTGAGATAGCGATTCAGTTGGGTGTCGAATATGTCGAGAGTCCGGTCATCCACCAGGGGATTGATTTTACGCTCAAACACCTTGTTGTTAATCAGCACTATTGCCTTGGTGCGCTGCGCAAATAAATTCTCCTTAGTATCGGAATCAACAAACTTCATGGAGCCAATTTGAATATTATTTCTATTCAATACCTCTTTTATTTGCTTGGAAAGATCTATATCTGTTTGCAAGGGAACTCTCCCCGATTTTATAACGGCTGATTTTTAATAATCGTTTTTATCTGCTGCGATATTGTCTGACAGAATATGGAGGTTTAAAAGAAAAGTAAATCGATATTCAGGGAACGTGTGCAAACAAATTGGACTATTTGTTTCGCCAATCTGGATTGGTATGCGATGATCTGCTGAGTTTTTTTATTGCCTCGCATCGTTGCCTGCTATTTTTCCGTTTGCCAGCCGCCACCCAAGGCCTTGAACAGGGCGACCAGATTGGTGGAGACGGTGCGGTTGCTCTGGGCCAGGGTATCTTCGGCGGCATAGAGGGAACGCTGGGCATCCAGCACAGCAAAAAAATCATTTTGTCCAGCGGTATAGAGGGCTGTGGCCATAGTCACTGCGCTGCGGTTGGCTGCCACCGCCTGAGCTATAGCCTGGCGATGTTCTTCCTCCTTGGTTGAGGCGATCAGGGCGTTTTCCACCTCCCGCAGGGCGGTGAGCACCGTCTGTTGATAGGTCAGAAGTTCTTCTTCCTGAACGGCTTTTTTCAGTTCGAGGTTGGCGCGGGTACGGCCCAAGTCAAAGAGCGGCCAGTTCAAGGCCGGGCCAATAGACCAGGCGGTGCTGGCTCGGTTGAGGGTAGAAGAGAGGGTACTGTTCTGCAGACCGAGGGCCCCTGAGATGGTAAATTTTGGGAAAAGATCGGCCTTGGCCACCCCGATCCGGGCGGTAGCGGCATGGATCTTCGCTTCTGCCTTACGGATGTCAGGTCTGCGCAGCAGAAGATCCGAAGGTAGGCCCAGAGGTACCGTCGCCAAAGCGGCGGGCAGGGCTGCGTCAGGAGTCAGTTCTGTCAGGAGGGTGGAGGGCTCGCCGCCCAGCAACAGACTGAGGCTGTAGATTGTTTGCCGAATCTGTGCCTCAAACAGCGGGATCTGTCCGACCGTGGTGGCGGCAAGCGCCTCCGCCCGCACCACATCGAGCCTGCTGGCAAAACCGACGCTAAAACGCTGACGGGTCAGTTTGGTCGTATGTTCCTGAGCCTTGAGGTTTTGGCGGGCAATAGCGAGCCGTTGTTGAAAGGAACGCAGATTCAGATAGTTGTTGGCAACCTCGGCGCTTAAGCTTACCAGCAGATCGCGTCGGCTTTCTATTGCCGCTTCAAGATCTGCGTCTGCCGCCTCGACCCCGCGCCGCAAACCGCCAAAAAGATCAATCTCCCAGCCGGCATCGAAGCCCACCTGATAAAGATTTCCCGTCGTCGCCTCGCTCCGGCTCGAAGATGCCGGATTCCGGCTGCGGCTAACAGAGGCGGCGGTATCTACGTTCGGGCCAAGATCTGCTCCCGCGATACCGAGAGCGGCCCGGGCCTGAAGGATACGGCTTTCAGCCAGACGCAGGTCCAGATTGGCCTGCATGGCCCGGGTCACCAGGGAGGTAAGCTGGGGATCGTTGAAAGCTGTCCACCATTGCGCCAGGTTCTGAACCGCCGCGGGTGTCGCAGGTGTGGTTGAGGCCGATTCCAACCACTGAGAAGAAACCTTGGTCTCAGGGCGCTGGAAATCAGGCCCTACCATCATGCAGCTGGTCAGAAGAGGAAGGAAGAGGCAGAGGGTCAGGCTGGCTCGGTATGGTTTGTAGATCATGGGGCTACTCCTTAAAAAGATGGGCCGGGAGATTGGCCAGGTTATTTTTATTCGGTTGGGGCAGGCATGCCGTGCCCCTACATTACTCATAGCGCAGGGCCTCGATGGGGTCAAGCCGCGAGGCCTTCCAGGCCGGGTAAAATCCGAAAATAATCCCCACTCCGGCTGAAACCAGCACGGCCGTGGCAATGGCCGCGGGCGAGGTTTCCACCGGCCAGTCGAGCAGGGCGCGCACCAGCAGGGAGCCTCCATGGCCGAGAACGATGCCCATGGCCCCGCCGGTAAGGCACAGAACCACCGCCTCCACGAGAAACTGACGGAGAATGTCGCGGCCCCGGGCGCCAACCGCCATGCGCAGGCCGATCTCCCGAGTGCGTTCGGTAACCGAAACAAGCATGATGTTCATGATCCCCACTCCACCTACCAGCAGAGAGATCATGGCCACGGCCAGCAGCAGGTTGGTCATCAGGGCGGTGGTGGTGGATAAGGTTTTGGTCAACTCGGACATGTTGCGGATGTTGAAATCATCCGATTCCCCGGTGCGAATGCGGTGGCGTTCCCGCAGCACCCCGCTGATCTGGGCGATGGCTACGGGGATTTCTTCAGAGCTGATGGCCGCAGCCATGATCTGGTCGATATTGGCGAAGCGCACCGGCATGGGGTTATCGGCTTGCTGGACGGCGGAGCGTTCCGGGTAGAGGCTTAGCTGGCTTGCTGGGTAAATGTTACTCAAGGTGTTCACCGCGCTGCTGCCGGCGGTGTCGCTGCTCTGGTTGGCGGTGGCGAGCGTGGTGCCGCTGACCCGGTATTTAATGGTGGTCCAGGGAGCAAGGATTACATCATCCTGATCAAAGCCCATCATGTTGGCGCCCTTTTGACTGAGCACCCCGACGACCTTGAAGGAAATATTTTTGATCCGGATTTCCCTGCCCACCGGCGAGAGGCCCTCAAACAGCTCCCGGACAATGGTTTGCCCGAGCAGGCAGACCCGGTTGCCGTTCAGGACATCCCGATCACCGAAGGGTTCGCCTTCGGCAAGAATGGTCCAGTCCTGCACCTCAAGATAGGCCGGGGTGGCGCCGTAAATGGCGTTGGGCACCCAGTTGCGATTGCCGTAAACCACCTGGGCCCTGGCCCGGACCATGGGTACAGCGTTGTTGATCGCCGGGCATTCTCGCAGGATGGCCTGGCTGTCCGCCGGGGTCAGGGTGGTGGTGCTGCCCGCACCGAAAGAAACCCCGCCGCTGGAAGCGGTGCCGGGCCTGATGATCAGAACATTAGCCCCCATGCTGGCGATGGTTTTTTTTAGGGCCGACGAGGAACCGGCCCCGATTTCCATCATAGCGATGACCGCACCCACCCCGATGACGATGCCCAGAGTGGTGAGCATGGCACGCATGGGATTACGGCGCAGGGCCTTGAAGGCGGTGCGGGCGGTGGCGTAGATCATCATGGCGCGTCACCCTGGCGGTCGGAGCCGGAAGCTGCGGCCTCGCCCTGGATCAGGCCGTCGGCGAGGCTGATCTTCCGGCCGGCATGTCCAGCCACCTTGGGATCGTGGGTTACCATGATGATGGTGATGCCATCCTCGCTGTTGAGCCGCTCGAACATCTGAAGCACCTCTTCGCTGGTCCGGGAGTCCAGGTTGCCGGTAGGCTCGTCGGCAAAGAGTACCGGGGGTCGGTTGATCAGGGCTCGGGCGATGGCCACCCGCTGCTGCTGACCCCCGGAGAGCTGGGATGGATGATGATCCAGCCGGTCGGCCAGACCGACCCTGGCGAGCATTTCCGCCGCCCGGCTTCGAGTTTCCCGTTCACTTAAGTTTTCGGCGTTGTAGGCCAGGGGCATGGCCACGTTTTCGATGGCGCTGGTTCTGGCCAACAGGTTGAAGCTCTGGAAAACAAAGCCCAGCTTGCGGTTGCGCAGCAATGCCCGTTCATCGGCGGAAATCCCCGAGATTTCCTGGCCCTCCAGCCAGTATTCACCGGCAGTCGGGTGATCCAGGCAGCCGAGAATGTTCATCAGGGTGGATTTGCCTGAGCCGGACGAACCGGTAAGCGCCACCAGTTCCCCCTGTTGGATGGTTAGAGAAATGCCTTTCAGCACCGGCACCGCGATGTCGCCCATCTGGTAGGTCTTGGTAATCTGACGCAGATTGATTAGTTCCATGGCTGGCCTATCTGTTTGCCTCATCTTTCTTGCCGTAAGCGTTCAGCAGCACCACATCTGCTTTGTCATCGGCCTGCTCATGTGCAATAGAATAGCACACTTCGCAGGCCTCTTTCGCGCATCTGCGGCACTGCTGAACGCTTACATTCCGGGATCACCTGAAATTCGGGTGCTTCTGGCGAACGCTTACTTCTTGCCGTTGCTGCTTTTGGCGCCGCCGCTGATCTTGGGGGTGAAGGGGTTGGCGCCCTCGTCCTTTTTCTTCTCCGGCTGACGAATGCCGGTAATTAACGTCAAGCCTTCCTTAAGCTCAGGGCCTTCGACTACGGTGTTGACTCCGTCAGTGGCTCCTATGGCAACTTCGATTTTTCGCGGTTTTTTGTTCTCAGCCAGCACCCAGAGAGTTCCGGTTTTTTTGCCGTTTTCACCAACTTGCTCTTTCTTGCGTTTGCCAGCCTCTTTTTTAGCGCCGTTTTTCTTTTCCCCTTCAGGGGCGGGTGGGCTCCAGCGCAGGGCTGCGTTGGGCGCCTGAAGCACATTGTCGAGTTGCTGGAGCTCAAAGATGACATTAGCGGTGAGATAGGGCAGAAGGCGGCCATCCGCGTTATTGGTGGCTATTTCCACCGTATAGGTCACCACGTTCTGGTTCATCGCCGCGTTGAGCCGGATCTTTTTTACCTCGCCCTTGAAGTTCTCGCCGGGAAAAGCGTCCACCGTGAAACTCACCGGCATCCCTGGCTTGATTCTGCCGATATCCGCCTCGTTCACCGCCACCCAGACCTGGATGCGGGTCAGGTCTTTGGCCAGGAGAAAGAGGCTCGGCGCATTGAGGCTGGCCACCACGGTCTGGCCGGTGTTGACCCGGCGATCGATGATAATACCTTTGACCGGCGAGGTGATGGTGCAATAGCCCAGATTGCGCCGGGCTCTGGCCAGGGCGGCCTCGGCCTGGCGAATCGCCGCTTCGCTGACCGCCACCTGGGCGGCGGTGCTTAGATAGGCCGAATGGTAGGCATCGTAGCTCGATTGGGCCAGGGCTTCGGATGAGCCAAGTTTCTGGGCCCGCTGCCAGTCCAGCTCGGCCTTGCCCAGATCGGCCCGGGCCTTTTGCAGGCTAGCTCGGTTGGCCATAAGCTGGGCCTCGGTCTGGGCCACCTCTGCGGCATAAAGCGAGTCGTCGATCCGGGCCAAAATCGTGCCGGCCTCGACCGGCGAGCCGTAATCCACGGTTTTTCCCTTGGCGTCCTTGCCGAAGGAGATGATCCGGCCGGCCACTTGGGCACCGACGTCAATGACCTCTTCTGGTTCCACGGTGCCGGTGGCGTTGATGGAAACCAGCAGCCCGCCCCGGGTGAGTTCGGCAGTCCGATATTCGGTTTCTTTGCTCTGGCGACGAGAAAATTGCCAAGCCGCCAGACTGCCAAAAACAAGCACGGCAATGATGGCGATGCGAGTTTTTTTGCCGGGATATTTCATGGGACGACCTCGTTTTTTGTAAGCGATCACAGGGCACCGCATCTGCTTTGTCATCGGCCTGCCCGCATACCGTATGTATAGCGGACAGGCCTCTTTCGCGCATCTACGGCACCCTGAGACCGCTTGTTTTTGTGTTGCACTCCCTGCTGGGGCTTACCCTGTGATCAGTTACCGTTTTTTAGTTGTTGCGTCTGCCGATCGCGCAAGGCGCGAATACCGGCAAGGCTGAAACGGGTGACATGATCCGCCAGTTGTTCCACATCTTCGAGTAGAGGCTCAAGGTCGGTAATGGGAATACCTTGCGCAGTTTTGCGACGGCGAGCATGGAGCAGGGGCCCAAAACACTGGGCCCGGATGCTCATGGCGCAGAGTCGCACCTCGTACTCCTGATAATCTTTGTCCAGTAATTCACCGACCAGTAAGGTAAGACCCTTAAAGATCGGTTCTGCTGATTCCTGTATGGCCTTGGTTAGAAGGCCGGTTGGGCTTGCCAGCTCCTTGTGGAAGATATCAAAATCATGGCTTTGCGGGTCGACGATCCGCCGCATGATCGAGAGAATTCGTCCGCGCAGTCGTTCTGCCACCGGAGCCTGAGCCGAAATGCCGCCATCCGGTGGGTAGAGACTTAATGACTGGGTGAAGGCATAACGCCAGCTCTCCACATACAGAGCTTCCTTGCTGCCGAAATGGTAACTGATTGCGGCGGTGTTGGCTCCGGCCTGCTGGCATATTTCGGCGATGGTGGCCTCCCGAAAGCCTTTGTTGGCAAAAATCTTGCCTGCGGCCACCAGCAGGTTTTGGCGGGTTTCCTGGCCATCGCTGCGTTGTTTTCTCACGGATTGCTTCCCCTGGATAATAAGTTAAATGTATATTTTATTTATTTGTCTGGTCGCGTCAAGTTTTTTTTGCCTGATTTGTCTTCTGCTATCCTTTGAAACAGGGGGGAATATGGTAAGCGTTCAGCAGCACCACATCTGCTTTATCGGCACTGCTGCCGATGATTGACAGTCATCGGCCTGCTTATGTGCAATAGCACACTTCGCAGACCTCTTCCGCGCATCTGCGGCACTGCTGAACGCTTACAGTGGGTTTATCTTAAATTTTGGTGCCCCTGGTGAACAATTACGAAATATGGTACAAAAGGTGCATGATTATCTACCCACAACAACAGTCGCCAAGGCGCGGGCAAACCGAGCTGCGCGATCTTACCCAAAATCAGATGAGCGACTATGTAATATCCCTGGGGTTGCCTGCCAAGCGGGCCAGGCAGATTTTTGCCCGGTTGTGTCAGCCAGGCGTTTTCGATTTTTCCCAGCTTGGGGTCAGCCGGGAAGTGGTGGCCCTGCTTGCCAGCCATGCCACTATTAGTAACCTTGTCTCTGCCACGGTGGAAAAATCAACGGATGGTACCGAAAAATTCGCCTTTCGGCTCGCGGATGGCGCGATGATCGAAAGCGTGCTCATTCCCGAAGACGGTCGCCATACCGTATGTATCTCCTCTCAGGCGGGTTGCGCCATGGGCTGTGGCTTCTGCCTTACCGGGGCGCAGGGCCTGGTTCGCAATCTGCGGCCTGCCGAGATTGTGGGTCAGGTGCTGGCGGTGATGAATCACATGCTTGCCTCCGGCATCAAGCGAGCTACGCCGCGCGAGCTACTTAACAATCTGGTCTTCATGGGGATGGGTGAGCCCCTGGCCAATTACGACAACCTTCTTGCCGCGCTGGTTATCCTCATGGATGAGCATGGCCTCGGTTTTTCCGAACGACGAATCACTGTTTCCACCTGTGGCCTCGTGCCGCGCATGGATGATCTGGGTCGGGATATTCGGGTCAATCTGGCCGTTTCCCTGCATGCCGCTGATGACGCGGTTCGCAGCCGCCTGATGCCGGTGAATAGAACTTATGGTCTGGAATCGCTGCTTGCCGCCTGCCGCAGGTATCCACTGGGGAAAAAGAAGGTGATTCTTTTCGAGTACATCATGCTCAAGGGGATCAACGATTCGTTGGCAAACGCACGGCTGCTGGCGGAAAAATTGCAAGGCATCCCCAGCCGAATCAACCTGCTGCCCTATAACGCCTCCGGCGATACTGAGTACGCCTGCCCGGACGAGGCGCAGACTCTGGCTTTTCAAAAGGTGCTGCGCGAGGCGGGCTTTAACACCTTTATCCGGCAGAGCCGGGGCGCGGATATCTCCGCGGCTTGCGGGCAGCTGGCAGGCAAGGCTTAGAATGCTTGCCGAAAGGTGCAGCGGCGGCAGAGGGGTTCGCTGAGCCGCCGTTGGGAAAAGCCTGTGCGGATGGCGGTGGCGCGGAGACTGGTGCAGATCTCGGTAAGGGATTGGCTGTAGATATTGCCCAAGGGGATATCCGCTTCGGCATCAAGGCAACAGGGCACTACCGTGCCGTCAACCAGGATAGCGACATGATCCCGCAGCCCCCGGCAGATGCCCGTGTCGCCCAGGTCTGGGGCCGGGGCATGCGGCCAGGTGAAACGGGCGTTCTGGCTTAGGAAAACCTTGGGGGCCAGGGTGAGGCCGTGGCCTGGGGTAAGTCTGGTGACAAGCGGTTCGGGCAGGGCGAAAAATTCCGCGAGTGCTCTCAGGATGGCCATGTTGGGGCCGGGGGCTTTGGTGTCTGTGCTCGGTAGATTCCAGAGACGCAGACTGATCAGCAGCTCGGTGGCAACGGCCTGCCGGATAAAGGCAAAAATCCCGTCCAGGTAGCCGGCAAGGGCCGGATTGTCTTGCTGGTCGCTGAAGCTGTGCAGGGAGATGTTGACCTGGCGCAGGGCCGGGCTGGCCAGCAAAAGTTTCTGACGTTGGGGTAGCAGGGTGCCGTTGGTGGTCAGGTTGCTCTTGAGGTCGTACTCTTGGCAGAGGGTGAGGAGTTCGGCAAGCTCCGGATGCAACAGGGGCTCTCCCAGCACATGCAAGGCAAGATGGTCGGTATGCCCTTTGATCTTACCAAGGATGGCGCGGAAATCCTCCGGGCGCATAAAGCTTTTAGCCCGTCCGCTTTGCTGACAGAAACTACAAGAAAGATTGCAGCGGTTGGTGATTTCGAGGTATATTTTTTTAAATTTTTTCAATGATTGAATCAATTAATCGTAGCTGCTCAGCTTGATGCCGGAATTGGACAAAAACCAAACAATGTAACTGTTCAGCAGTGCCGCAGATGATAGAAAGAGGTCTGCGAAGTGTGCTATTGCACACGAGCAGGCCGATGACAACGCAGATATGGTGCTGCTGGACAGTTACAATCAATCAAGAATTTCTATGTCGCCCTGCTTGCATTCGGCACAGCGTAGCATGGGGTCGATTTTGGTAAAGGCCACCCGCCAGCCCTGTTCGCTGATGGTATCGGCGAGTTCTTTTTCGCATTCGGAGCAAAGCCAGCGGTCGCCCTGGGGCGTGACAAATAGTTTCATTTTTTTACCAGTTGATGCGGGGGTGATTTGATCATCGTCATTTGCGGCTTGGCGGCGATGGTATATTCTTGCTCCGGCAACATAGTTGAAATTAGAGAATGCGGCAAGAACTCAAACAAGGACTATCCAGACATGGCAGCAAAGAAATTTTACGCGATCCTGGCCGGGCGGGTGCCTGGCATCTACGATAATTGGCCCAAGGCCCAGGCTCAGGTCATCGGCTTTCAGGGCGCCAGATTCAAGGGCTTTGCCACAAGGGTTGAGGCTGAGGCCTGGCTGAAGAATCCCTCTTCGGGCCAGGGTGGGCCGGGCAGTGGCAAAAGTACGGTTAAATCCGGGTCTGCTCCAGACGCGGACACCTCTCCCACGGAGGGCGTGGTCTGCATCTACACCGATGGCGGAGCCCGCTATAATCCGGGGCCGGGCGGCTACGGCATTGTCCAGGTCTACAATGGCCAGCGCAAGGAGCTGTGCGGCGGCTTTTGCCTGACCACCAACAACCGGATGGAGTTGATGGGCTGTATCGTGGCTCTGCGCGAGCTGGAGCATCGGGATCGGCCAGTGGCCCTCTATTCCGATTCCAGCTATGTGGTTAATGGAATCAGCAAGGGCTGGGCCAAGGGCTGGCGGAAAAGGGGCTGGGTCAAGGCGGACAGACAGCCTGCGGTAAATCCCGATCTCTGGCGCCAGTTGCTTGATTTGATTGAGGGACTGGAGATCACCTTCAACTGGGTCAAGGGCCACAATGGTAATCCATTTAATGAGCGTTGCGATGAACTGGCGGTGGCCTCGGCCCGGCAGGCTGATCTGCCGGTGGATGCAGGGTACAAGGGCTGAAGATAAGGGGATTGGCAGTGAGCGATAAAGAGAGTCGACTCATGGAGGCCTGGCGCAGACAACTGGCCCAGGAATACCGGCATCTATGCTGGTTGTACCGGGTACGCCTCAGGCTGCCGCTCTTTGAGATCCGCGAGGGACAGAGCCGGGCCGGGACTTGGTCGTTGGGGCAGGACACCCTCAGCCTGGCCTCCTGGCTGATCCGGGATCATGCCTGGGATGTGGTACTGGAGGTATTAAAGCACGAGATGAGCCATCAGTACGTCCAGCAGGTTATGGCTCGGGGGGATGAACTGCCGCATGGCCCGGCCTTTCAGGAGGCCTGTGACCGACTGGGGGTGCATCCCGAATTTCGCTCCGCTCAAGGGACAATTCCGCGCCTGCTTACCGGGGAGGGCCAGAGATCCGGGGGCATACTGGCCAGGGTGGAAAAGCTTTTTGCCCTGGCCCAGAGCGCCAACGAGCATGAGGCCGCCCTGGCCATGCAGAAGGCCAACGCCATTCTGCGTAGATACAACCTCGAACGGCTCCACCGGCATTCCGCTACCGATTATGATTACCTGATCATCAACCCAGGCAGCAGGCGGATTGCCGCGCACCAGCGAGTCATTGCCGCGATCCTCAAGGATTTCTTTTACGTTAACGTGGTCATCTCTCGGCAGTTTGAGGCGCAAAGCGGCGAAACCCTGCGGGTGATCGAGCTGACCGGGGCCAAGGAAAACCTGGCCGTGGCCGGGCATGTTTATCATTTTCTCATCAGGCGGCTGGATTATCTCTGGCAGGAATATCGGAAAAAAACGCGGGCGGCGGGCAGAGAGAAGAATTCCTATTGGCTTGGGGTGCTGAACGGTTTTCGGGAAAAGCTTAGTCTTCAGGATCGGGAGGCCATGCGCACCACTACTGGTGACAATATGGCCTCCAGTCTGATCTGCGCCTCCGATCCTGGGCTGATTCGCTACTACCGGACGCGCTATCCTCGTCTCCGCACCGTGCAGCACAGCGGACCTCGGGTTCATGCCGGTACCTATCAGGCCGGGCAGCAGGAGGGTAAACAGTTGCTGATCCACAAGGGGGTCGGTGCTGACGGCGGCAATACGGGCTTATTGCTGGCTGATGGTTAAGAGTCGTTTGCAGAGCTAATCGGCATAGCAAGCGCCATCACCCCGGCGAAGGCCTGGGTCCAGTATCTCGATAACGAAGCGCCAACCCTTTGAGAAAATTGCGGAGGAACTGGTCGCCGCATTCCTTGTAGTTCTTATGCCCGGCCTTGCGGAACAAGGCGGACAGCTCTGATTTCGAGACCGGATTGCCAGCCTGCTGTAAAATGGCGAGCATGTCGCCTTCCTGGAGTATCATGGCGATGCGGAGTTTTTTCAGGATAGTGTTATTGGTGAGTGGCTCGACCGATTGTGCGGGTCGCTCTGGTTTGCCTTCCTGTCTGCCTCGTTTGTAGATAATGAGGCCACTCAAAAAATCCTCCATAAGCGCATCAGTACAGGCAATAAAGCCTTCTTCCTCGTCTTTTTTCAGGAGACTGATAATCTTGTCCTGGGCAACCGTCTGCCCGGATAAGCTGAATATCTCAGCCAGGGTGGCAGTGGAGAGAGCCAGGGCATAGCGCACCCCGCGTAACACATCGTTGTTCGTCATTTATTATCCTTCAGCATGGCCCCGAGCGCGGCAAAGGGATTTGAGGTGGCAATAGTTTCCTGTTTTCCCTGCGGTTTCAGCGCCCCATAGGCATCGGCAACACTATCTCGGTCATGTTCATTGTCATGGCAGTAGATACACAACAGCTCCCAGTTGCTGCCGTCAGGCGGATTGTGGTCGTGGTTGTGATCCTTATGATGAACCGTAAGATCGCGCAACTTCTTGCCGCCGAATTCGCGCCCACACCTGCCGCAAATCCAGGGATACATCTTGAGCGCTTTCTCCCGATAGGTTTGCGCCCGTTGTTCCAGCGCGCGCTGGGCCTCGGACAGCATATCGGGTTTGGTCGGTGTGGTCATGGGTGGATTGGTTCCTTTATCGGGTAAGGTCTCATTTCAGGCTATCCCGGCGTGCAGCTTCAGGCCCAGGGCCTTGACCACCTTCAGGATTGTGCCGAATTCCGGATTGCCGTCGGCGGAAAGTGCCTTGTACAGGTTTTCCCGCGCCAGGCCCGTGTCCCGCGCCAGTTGGGTCATGCCACGGGCGCGGGCAATCACTCCCAGGGCGTGGGCGATGAAGGTCGGATCGTCTCCCGCTTCCTGGAGACAGGCATCAAGATAGGCGGCCATGTCCGCATCGGTTTTCAGGTATTCCGCAGTGTCGTACCGGGTAAATTTTTCAGCCATGGTCTAATCCCTCCA